>Ga0114970_10001326_pt1 | contig 18467 bp, 18 predicted proteins | sample M_140205_XF_Meta_FD_87030 | JGI IMG/M metagenome (GOLD analysis project Ga0114970, IMG submission 87030) | Freshwater microbial communities from Lake Montjoie, Canada to study carbon cycling - M_140205_XF_MetaG | ecosystem: Environmental > Aquatic > Freshwater > Lake | place: Lake Montjoie... | reverse complement strand
CGTCACCAAGCAGGGAAACACGATCTACCCAGACCGCCAGATGATTCTGTTCGCCCGCGACGTGCTATCGCGGGTGCCCGGTGGAACCATCATTTTCGACGTCAAGTGCTCGCAGCGGCTCGCGCCTGCCATCGAGGCGGCTGGCGGCGTCGCGCTGATGTACAAGACCGGGCATTCGCTGATCAAGGCGCGCATGCAGGAGATCGGTTCGCCGCTGGGCGGCGAAATGAGCGGCCACATATTTTTCAAGGAGCGCTGGTTCGGCTTTGACGACGGAACCTACGCCGGTGCCCGACTGCTCGAGATCGTCAGTCGCGTAGCCGACGCGAGCGCGGCGCTCGACGCGTTGCCGACCAGCTTTTCAACCCCCGAACTCAATGTGTCGTGCGTCGAAGGGCAGGGGCCCGCGCTGGTTGAGCGCGCGGTGGCGCTGGTGAATTTTCCGGCGCCGGCTAGGCTCACCACCATCGATGGCCTGCGGGTTGACTGGCCCGACGGCTTTGGCTTGATGCGGGCGTCGAACACGACGCCGGTACTGGTGCTGCGCTTTGAGGGACACACCAGCGAGGCGCTGCATCGGATCGAGTCTGACATGCTCGCGTTGCTGCGGCGGGTGAAGCCCGACGCCGTCGTCGGCGACAGCGTGCACTGAGGCTGCTGATGCCGACCGCGGCGGGGTTGCCGGGGCCTGGCCGGATGCGGCCTACTTGACCAGCAGCGCGTCGATTGCGAGCAGATCCTCTGGCCGCAGCGATCCGTTGGCTTGGCGCAGCTTCAGCCCGCCGACCAGAACGTCGTAGCGCGCCTTTGCCAAGTCGCGCTTGGTCTGGAACAGCTGGCTCTGGGCGTTGAGCACGTCGATGTTGATGCGAACGCCGACCTGGTAGCCGAGCTTGTTGGCGTCGAGTGCGCTCTGGCTCGACGCTTCGGCCGCCTCCAGCGCGCGCGCCTGCCCCCGGCCCGACAACACGCCGAAGAAGGCGGTCCGCGTCGCCTGCGCGATGGTTCTGCGCGCCGCCTCCAAGTCGGTTCGCGCCTTGTCTTCCAACGCCAGCGTTTCCTTCACCCGGTTCTGGATCGAGAAGCCGGAAAACAGGGGCATGTTAAAGGCCAGTGCGACCGTGGCCACGCTGGCTTTGTAGGAGGTGCGCGACGACGAGGTTCCGTCGTTGTTCGACATGGCGTAGCTGGCGTTGAGGTCCAGCGTCGGCTTGCTGGCGGCCTGGGCCTTTTGCGTCTCGAGCTGCGCTACCTCCAGGGCCAGCGCCAATTGGCGCAATTGCGGGTGCAGCTCTGCCGCCTGGTTGACCCATACCGTGACGTCGTCGGGCAGCATGGCCGGCAGTATGACCGGCGGCGTCAGCGGCCTGGGCGAGGCCTCGGTCTTGCCGACCAGTTGGTCGAGCGCAATCTTCTTCACCCGCAGGTCGTTTTCGGCGGCAATTTGCTGCGCGAGCACCAGGTCGAAGCGCGCCTGTGCCTCGCGGGTGTCGGTAATGGTGCTGGTTCCGACCTCAAAGTTGCGCACCGCCGAAGCGAGCTGCTCGGATACGGCGGTTTTTTGCGCGGTGACGAAAGTCAGCGCGTCGAGCGCGGCAAGGACGTCGAAATACGACTGGCTCACCCGCACCAGCAGATCCTGCTCCGCGCTCAGCAACTGCGCCTGCGCCGTGACGACCGACCGCAGGCCCTGGTCGAAGGTGATCTGGTTGGCCGGTCGGTACAGCGGATGCGAGCCGCTGAGCGTTGCGCTCTGGCTACCGAAAGCGGTGCTCGCCAACTTGACATCAGGGTCCACTGAAGAGCGGCTGATCGCCATGCCAAGGCTGGCGGTAGGCAGCAGGCCCGCGCGCGCCTGCTCGGCCTTGGCTGCGGTGGCCTCGTACTGCGACTGGACCGATTGGAAGCTGGCGTCGTAGGCGCGGGCGGCCTGGTACAGGTCGACCAGGCTCTGGGCGTGTGCGGGCAGCGTGGCTAGCAGCGCTGCCACAAGGGGTATCAGGCGAAACGGTGTCATGGGTTTCCTGTAGGGCAATAGGCGGGTGTGGCGCTAGGGGGGTCTGTGTGGTGGGCAGGCCTGCGCTTAGCTTAGTAACGCGCCACGCTGCTGTCGAATTCTTGGGCCCAGGCGTCGATGCCCCCGGCGATATTGACTACATGAGAGAAGCCCTTTGCCTGCAAGAAGCTGGCGACCTGCAAGCTGCGCGCGCCGTGGTGGCACAGGCAGGCGATCGGCTGGGCCGGGTCGAGTTCGGACAGCCGCGCCGGAATGCTGCCCATCGGTATGGTGCGCAGCGTGAAGGCGCCAGGCCCCACGCTGGCAGCGCGCAATTCAAGGTCTTCGCGCACGTCCAAGACAACGGGTTCGCCAATGCGGCGCGCCGACTCCAGCCAAGCGGGCAGTGCGCAGGGGCTGACTTGCTCGATCATGCAGGCCTTTGCTTTAGAAGTTGAAATGCGATGGTTCGGGAAAATGCAGCAGGCGCTGCGCCATCGTGTCCCATGGCTGCGTGCTGCTAAACCGGGCCTCGGCTGCGCGCGTCACGATGGTGGCGCGCATCACCGGCGCCTCGCCCACGATCGCTCCCAGGCGCCCGCCGGTCCGGAGTTGCGCGAGCAGGGCTGTCGGCACTTCGGCCACAGAGCCGCTCAGAACGATGACGTCAAAGGGGGCGTCGGCGATGCAACCCTTGGAGCCGTCCATATGGCGTACCTCGGCGTTGTGCACGCCGGCGCGCTGCAGGTTGGTGCGCGCCATGGCGGCCAGTCCGGCGTCTATCTCCAGCGTCAGGACGCTATGCGCACGGTGCGCCAGCAGCGCCGCCATGTGGCCCGAGCCTGCGCCGATTTCCAGAACCGTCTCGTGTTTTTGCACGCCCAGGTCCTGCAACATGCGCGCCTCGACCCGGGGCGCCAGCATGCACTGCCCTGCAGGCAGCGGAATTTCCATGTCCACGAAAGCCAGCGCCTGGTAGGCCGGTGGCACAAAGTCCTCGCGCCTGACGACTGACAGCAGGTGCAGCACATGCGCGTCCAGCACGTCCCAAGGACGGATCTGCTGCTCAATCATGTTGAAGCGGGCTTGTTCCAGGTTCATTACGCTATTGTCTCCAGTGCGCCTTTAGGGCCTAGGCTGGGATTTTAGGCCTTCGCCCGAGCTCGCGGGCGTGCCAGCGGTCAGTCGGCGCAGCCAGTTGACCGCGTCGTCCATGTAGCAGTAGACCACCGGCACGACGACCAGTGTCAGCAGCGATGAGGTCAGGACGCCGCCGATGACCGCCTGGCCCATCGGCGCACGCATTTCCGAGCCCTCGGTGAGGGCGAAAGCCAGCGGTACCATGCCAAAGATCATGGCCAGCGTCGTCATCAGGATCGGTCGCAGCCGTACCCTGGCGGCCATCAGCAAAGCGTCCTCGCGCGGCAGTCCCGGCACATGGCTGCCGTCGGGAGCGGTGCTGTCTTCCCGCGCGCGGATTGCAAAGTCGACCAGCAGGATGGCGTTTTTCGTTACCAGCCCCATCAGCATCACGACGCCGATCACCGAGAACATCGACAGCGCCGAACCGAACATCATCAGCGCCAGCACCACGCCGATGAGCGTCAGCGGAAGCGCGGTCATCAGGGCCAGCGGTTGCAAAAAACTCTTGAATTGGCTGGCAAGAATCATGTAGATGAAGATGACCGCCAGTGCCAACGCCGATATCGCGTAGCCAAATGCATCGGCCATGTCTTTGGTCGCCCCGCCGAATTTGTAGCTGTAGCCCGGCGGCATGGTGATGGCGTTCATCGCGCTGCGGATGTCTTCCGATACTTCGCCGCTGGAGCGCCCATAGACGTTGGCGCTGATGCTGAGTTCGCGCGACAGGTCGCGCCGGTTGATCTGGTTCGGGCCGGTCGCTTCGCGCACCACGGCGACCTGGTTGAGCCGGATAATCTTGGCGTTGCCGTCGGCGCCGGCGGCAACCGCAAAGGGCAGCCGCAGCAGATCGTGCGGCGCGTCGCGTGCCTCGGGCGAGAGCCGCACATTGACGTCATAGGTCTGGTCGTCCGGCGCGCGCCAGTTGCCCACCGTCTGGCCGGCGACCATGGTGCGCAGCGAAGCGCCCATCTGCGCGATGCCCAGCCCCAGGTCGGAGGCGGCGTCGCGCCGGATCTCGACATCGATCGTGGGCTTGTTGGGCTTGAAGCTGGAGTCGAGGTCGACCACGCCGGCGATCGGTCGGATGGCGTCGAGCGCCAGTCGCGCGATGCGTTCGAGCTCGCCCTGATTGGGTCCCTGCAGTGAAAACTGCACCTGCTTGTCGTTGCCCATGCTGCCGATCAGGCCGACATGGGTGACGGTGATTCCTGGAACCAGCCGCAGGCGCTCGCGCATGCGCGCCGCGAGTTCGTCGGCGCTGACCGATCGCTGGTTGCGGTCGACCAGACGGATATAGACGCTGGCGTAGATTTTTCCCTGCGCGTTGCCGGTGTTGACCGTTCCCAGCGTGTAGCGTGCCTCCGGAAAGCTGCGCACGATCGCTTCCACCTGGCGCACCTTGTCCTCGGTGACCTCGAGCGAGGAACCGACCGGTGTGTAGAAGTTGATCGAGGTTTCGGAAAAGTCGGACTTCGGGACGAATTCGGTCCCGAGCATGGGAACCATTGCGACGCTGACTGCAAAGACGCTGACCGCCAGCAGCACGGTCGCCTTGCGGTGGCGCAGCGACCATCGCAGCAGCACCTGGTAACCGACGATCAAGCGCTGCGTCGCCGCTTCGAAAGCCCCGGTGATGCGGCCAATGCTCCGGTCGTACCTGCTTGCGCGGGCGCCGGCGGCGCGCTGCGTGTCGGTCGCCGGGTCGTGCCAGATCGACGACAACATGGGGTCGAGTGTGAAGCTGACGAACATCGATATCAGTACGGCGGCGACGATGGTCAGGCCGAATTCGTGGAAGAACTTGCCGATGATGCCGCCCATGAAACCGATGGGCAGGAAGACCGCAACAATCGAGAGCGTGGTCGCGAGCACTGCAAGTCCTATTTCCTGCGTTCCCTCCATCGCGGCCTGGAAGGGCGTCTTGCCCATGTGCAGATGGCGCACGATGTTCTCGCGCACCACGATGGCATCGTCGATCAGCAATCCTACGCACAGGCTCAGCGCCATCAGCGTGATCATGTTGATGGTGAAGCCGAGCATGTGCATGAAGAAAAAGGTGCCGATGATCGCGATGGGCAGCGTCAACCCGGTGATGACCGTCGAGCGCCAGGAATTCAAGAACAGGAAGACGATCAGAATCGTCAGTAGTGCGCCCTCAATCAGGGTGCGCCGGACATTGTCGACCGACACCCGGATCTGGCGCGAGCCATCGGAGATCTGCTCCAGCCGAATGCCCGCAGGAAGCTGTTTTTGCACTTCCGCCAGCGTCTTTTGCAGGCCGTCGACCACGGCGATGGTGTTCTCGTCCTGGGACTTCTGCACCGTGAGCAGCAGCGTCCTTTGGCCGTTGAAGAGCGCCAGGCTCTCAATTTCCTGCGCGCCGTCGACCACGCGCGCGAGTTGCCCAATCCGCACGGGCGCGCCGTTCTTGCGCGCAACAATAATTCGGCCAAAATCTTCTGGCCGTTCGAGCCGGGCTTCTATCTGGACCACCCGCTCCTGCTCGCGCGACCGTATCGCACCCAGCGGCAATTCCTGGTTCTCGCTGCGCACCGCAGCCACCACCTGGTCGGGTGTGATGCCAAAGGCCTCCAGCGCCTGCGGATTGAGGTAGAGGTTGATCTCGCGCTTGGTTCCGCCGACGACCGTCACCGAGCCAACTCCGCGCACGTTCTCCAGTCGCTTTTTGAAACTTTGCTCGGCCCAGTTGGTCAGCGCGACGTCCGACATCGTGGTCGTTGCCGTGCCGGCGCTGGCGTCTGGCAGCACGGCGACCGACCACACCGCGCGCGCCGAAGGGTCGAAGCGCAGCACGCGCGGCTCCTTGACCTCGGTTCGCAGCAGCGGCTTGATCGCCGCCACCTTTTCACGAACGTCTTCGGCCGCCTTGCGCCCGTCGATGTGCAAACCAAATTCGATCACCACCACCGACTGGCCTTCGTAGCTGCGCGAGGTGAGCGCGTTGATTCCGGCGATCGAATTGACACCTTCCTCCATTTTCTTGCTGACTTCGGTCTCGACGATTTCGGGCGAAGCGCCGGGGTACTCGGTGATGACGACGACCACCGGAAAGTCGATGTTCGGAAACTGATCGACTTGCAGCCGCTGGTAGGAGAACAACCCCAGCACCACCAGTGCCAGCATCAGCATGGTGGCGAAGACCGGGTTGTGCAGGCTGACGCGGGTGAACCACATGCTCTAGTTGGCGCCGGTGGCTAGTCTGACGGCGCTGCCTTCAGGCAGAACGCCTACCGCGCCAATGATCAAGCGCTCGCCGGCTTGCAGGCCCTTGAGCTCGACGACCGGCTGGCCTTGCGATTCACCGCGCAGGCCGAGCTCCACGCTCTGGTGCAGCACCTTGCTGTCGCGCACCAGTTGCACATAGGGCGAGGGCTTGTCGGTGCGTACCGCGCTCAGCGGTGCGAGTAAGGCCTGGACCGATCCGGTGCGCAGTGTGCCTTGGGCGAACAGGCCCTGGCGCAGGCCCTGCGCGTTGTCGAGCGCTAGGTAGGCCAGAACCGAGCGGCTGCCGGCGACCACGCTGGGGTTGATCCGCACCAGCCGGCCGTTCACCGGCGCGCTGGCGCCCTCGATCTGCAACTGCGCTACTTGCCCCAGCCTCAGCTGCAGCGAGTCGGCGGCGCTCATGCTGGCTTCGAGTTCGATGCGGCGCAGGTCGACAATTTCCAGAACCCGGGCGTCGACCGCGACGCGCTCGCCGTTTTGCGCCAGCCGCTGGGCGATCTGGCCGCCGATCGGCGCGCGCAGCACCGTGTCTTCGAGCGACTTGGCAGCGAGTTCGACGCCGGCCTGCGCGGCGCGGAAATTGGCCTCTGCCGCCGCCAGGCTGGAGACCGAGGTGTCGAGGGCGGATCGGGAGATGAAGCCCTGCGCCACCAGCGCGCTGTTGTTGTCGAAGGTCTTGCGGGCGATGTCGATCTGCGCTTTGGCCGACTCGGCTTGCTGCTGCGCCTGACGCAGGCGCGCCTGCGCGTCGGTCGGGTCGATGCGCGCGACGATCTGTCCCTCCTGAACCGGATCGCCTTCGCGCAGCGACAGCGCCTGGACCTCACCCGCCACCCTGGCTTTGACGATCGCCGAGTTGGCGGCTCGCAGGGAACCCGATATCGGCAGTCCCTGTTCGAGCGTACTGCTCGCCAGTTGCACCGTGTCGGCCGCGCCAAGCTCGATCGGCGCTTGCGCGCGCTGCGCGGCCCGCTCGGCTGCGACGGCCTGTTGCGCTTTGCGTTGTCCCAGGGTGCGCGTCACGCCCCAGGCGAGCGCAGCAACGACCAGGGCCGTTACGCCCCATTTCAACCAGGCTCTCATGATCTGCCTTGCCCCTCGTGATGTGCATGCGCCGCCGGTTGTGCGCAAAGCCCCCCCAAAATGGTGTCCATCTGCGCCTCGATGTAGTGCTCCGCCACGATGCGCGAGCTGTCGCCGGCGCAGCTGCCCAGCGAGTGCTTCCACATCACCAGAAAGATCATCGGCGCGAGCACGGCGAAGACGCCGTAGTGCATGTCCATCGGCTTGAATTCACCGCTGTCAACGCCGCGCTGCAAGATCCTTCGTATCAGCGCGCGTCCGGGTTCAATAACTTCGCTTTGGTAAAAGAGGGCCAGCTCAGGAAAATTGTTCGCTTCGCTCATCACCAGTTTGGAAATGCCGGAGGCGCGGGTTGCGCCGTAACGCGACCACCAGACGTGCATGCTATTGCGCAGCAGCACCGATGCGGGTCCGGTGAATGCGTCGATTTCGCTGCTCCACTCCGGGTAGCGGCTGGCGACGCTTTCGCGTACGACGGCCTTGAAAAGTTCGTCCTTGCTCTCGTAATACAAGAACAGCGTTCCCTTCGATACGCCGGCGCGGCGCGCCACTTCCTCGACGCGGGTGGCGGCAAAACCCTTTTCGACGAACAGTTCCAGCGCGGCACCGAGCAGCTCGCTCGGCCGGTCCTGCTTGCGTCGTGCGCGCCGGGCGTGGTCGTTGGATCGATCGTTTGCGGGTGTGACTATCAAGAATTGTTACGCGAAGCGTTATTAATGACTACCAGGTCATTAATGTAGCATGCAGCGCTTGGCGCGTATCTGGCGTCGCACCGCACGCAGGCGTAGGACAATGGGGTCGATTCCATCCACTATGCTGACAACGAGGTGCGCGATGCAGGTGTCCTTAGAAACCATCACCCTGGGCGGCGGCTGCTTCTGGTGCACCGAGGCGGTCTATGTGAACGTGCGCGGCGTCGTTGACGTTGAGAGCGCTTACTGCAACGGCCATGTTCCCAACGTCAGCTACCAGCAGGTCTGCACCGGAACCACCGGCCACAACGAGGTGGTGAAGCTGGTTTACGACCCGGCGCAGGTCAGCCTGCGCGAACTGCTGGAAATATTTTTTGTCATCCACGACCCGACAAGCCTGAACCGTCAAGGCGCAGACACCGGAACCCAGTACCGCAGCGGTGTCTATTTTTCCAAGCCCGCGCAAGGCGAACTGGCCAATGCCTTGATCGCCGAAATCACCGCGTCCCGCGTCTTTGAGCGCCCGATCGTGACCGAGGTGCTGCCGCTGGCCAACTATGTCTGTGCCGAGGACTACCACCAAGACTTCTTCGCCCACAACCCGAACCAGGGCTACTGCCTGGCGGTCGCCGGCCCCAAGGTGGAGAAGTTCCGCAAGACTTTCGCCAGGCTGGCGAAATCCTGAGCCAGCCCCCGCTTCAGGCGCCAAGGTCGCGCGCGCTGCGCCGCGCCAGATAGAACCATTCGTTGCCGGCCAGCGCCGCCGGATTGGGAAACACGATCTGGCCTTCAAAGGGCGCCAGCACCGACGTGCCATCGTGGCGTTGGCCAATGGCCTGGCCTTCGCGCACCGGGTCGTAGCTGCTCCAGGGCCGCACGAAACGGTCGTCCGGGTGCAACTTGTCGATGACCTCCGAAAGCCGCAGCAGTTCGATCGCTGCGGTCGCCTCGGGCCGGGCGGCGTCGATCATCTGCAGCTGGGCCAGCGTGCGGTGGATCGCCCGGTAGGCCACCGCGGGCGCCTTCGGATCGTCGTGCTGGCCGCATTCCAGCGTGATTGCGTAGCCGCCCTGGCTGCGCATGTATTCGGTGGTCCCGACGCCGTAGCGCGGATCGGTGCTCAGCAGCTGCGCGCGATCGGCGGGCGCGGTGCGCGCGAGCCGGCGTTGCACGCCGATGGCGTAGGTGTCGAGCCAGCCTTCGACGATGCGCCGCGGCCCCAGTCGCAGCGCAAGCGCCTGTTCTTGCGCTGCGAGCGCGAAAGGCTCGAGTGCACCGACATTGTTCGGCGGACCGATCATGGCAAAAGCCTCGCCGGCGGTATGAAAGGAGTGCAGGTCGAGCAGCACATCGTGCGCTGCGAGCAGCGGGCACAACAGGTTGGCGATGCGGTCTTCAAAATCCTGCGGCTGCGGGTTCGGGTACAGGTTGCGGTTCAGGTTGCGCTCGCCCATGCGCTGGTGATTGCGGTAGGCCAGCGGGTTGGTGACCGGAACCAGGCTCAGGCTACCGCGTCGCAGCGCCAGTGCGCCGCTGTCGATCTCGCCCAGTACCCGCTCGATGCCGCGGGTGCCGCAGGTCTCGTTGCCGTGGACCGCGCCGAGCACGATCAGCCGTGGACCGGGTGTCAGCGCATGCACGCTGTGAACGCGCAGCGACGTGGGCGTCGGGGTGTCGGAGGGGGAGGTGTGCATGCGAAAGACTATAGCCCAGCGCCATCGCGGCGGGTGCCAGGCGGTCTTGCGCGCCGCCCGGTGCGGGCCGCGTTCACAATCGCGCAACACGGTTCGCCTATAGTGCGATCGGCTGCGTTTGCCCGAGCTTGGGCGGCGCAGCGGAACCCCGAGACCCCAATCTGATGCCACACGCCCCATGGTCAGTGCCGACGCGCAGCGCTGCAAGGCCGCCAAATGCTCCTGCGCCGGAGCCGCAGCCATGATCAGCAGCCGGGCACTGGCCTACCGCTATGCGGGCGTGCAGGCGCTGCATTTCCCCGATGTCGAACTTGCGCAGGGCGGTGTGATGTTGTTGCATGGTGCGTCGGGTTCGGGCAAGTCGACCTGGCTTGCGCTGGCAGCGGGACTGCTCAGGCCCACCGGCGGCCAGATGAGGGTCGCGGGTCAGGATCTGTCGGCGCTCAGGGCGGTCGCGATCGACGCCTGGCGGGCCAGGGCCATCGGTTTTCTGCCGCAAAAGCTGCACCTGAGCGAGGCGCTCACTGTGGCCGGCAACTTGGCGCTCGCGCAGTGGGCGGCTGGCGCGGCCGAGGATGCTGCGGCGATCGCGCGGTGCCTGGACCTGCTCGGGCTGTCTGCGCTGGCGCAGCGCCGGCCGAGCCAACTCTCGGGCGGGCAGGCGCAGCGCGTCGCGCTCGCGCGTGCCCTGCTGCTGCGCCCTTGCGTCATTCTGGCCGACGAGCCCACCGCGAGTCTGGACGACGAAGCCGCGCAGGCTTCGTTGGAACTGCTGTTGTCCAGCGCGCGGTCGTGCAACGCCACGCTGGTGGTGGCGACACACGACGCGCGCGTCGCCGCCGCCATGCCGCAGGCGCTGCTGTGTCGGATCCGGGGCCCTGCCGACATCGGCAGCGGGCACGCGCCATGAAGTTGCTGTCCGTCTCCTGGCGCTATCTGCTGTCGCAACCGCTGGCGGCTGCTCTGAACCTGCTGCTGTTGACATTGGGTCTGGCGTCGATCAGCTTCGTGTTGCTGGTGGGCGAGCAGCTCGACCACGCCTTCGAGCGTGACCTGGCAGGAATTGACCTGGTCGTCGGGGCCAAGGGCAGCCCGCTGCAGCTGATCCTGGCCGGCGTCTTTCACGTCGACGTGCCGACCGGCAATATCGCGCTGCAGGAGGTGCAGGAACTGGAGAAGAACCCGCAGGTAGCGGAGCTGATACCGCTGAGTCTGGGCGACAGCTTTCGCGGCTTTCGCATTGTGGGCACAAGCCCGGCCTACCCGGCGCATTACCAGGCCAGCCTTGCGCAGGGCGCCATCTGGTCGCAGCCGATGCAGGCTGTCGTCGGCGCCGAGGTGGCGCACAGCACCGGGCTGCATGTGGGCGCGCAATTCGCCGGCTCGCACGGACTCGGAGCTGGCGGCCATGCCCACGGCGACAACAACTACCAGGTGTCGGGGCTGCTGGCGCCGTGCGCCTGCGTTCTCGACCGGCTGGTGCTGACCGCTACCGAATCGGTCTGGCAAGTGCACGAAAAGGCCACGGCGCTCGACGACGAGGACCGCAAGATCATGCACGACGAGCGCGAGGTGACGATGGCGCTGATCCGCTACCGCAGCCCGCTCGCCGCGGTGAGCCTGCCGCGCCTGGTCAACACGACGACCGGCATGCAGGCGGCGGCGCCGGCGGTGGAGATCACCCGGCTGCTGCGTATGGTGGGCGTAGGCACCGACGTGCTGCGCGGTTTTGGCGTGGTACTGCTGCTCAGCGCGGGGCTGAGCGTCTTCATCGCGCTGTGGAGCGCGGTGCGCGAGCGCCGGGCCGATCTGGCCATGCTGCGCATGCTCGGTGCGCCGCCTGCCAAGGTGGCGGGTATCGTTGTCTGCGAGGCGCTGTTGCTGGCCTTGCTTGCCAGCGCGCTGGGGCTGCTGCTGGGCCACCTGATCGTGCATGGGGTCGGTAGCTGGATGCAGGCGCAGCGGTCTTTGCCGTTGACCGGTCTGATTTGGTTGCCGGTCGAATGGTCGGTGCCGGCGGTGGGCGTCTCGGTGGCCTTGCTGGCGGCGCTGCTGCCGGCGATCGGGGCCTATAGAATCGACGTCACGACGCTGCTGAATGCGCGTTGACATCTGGGAGAAGACGGTTGAAATTTGTTCGTGCGCTGCTGGTGGGTGTGGGCCTGTGCTGTTCGGTGGCGTCTGCGGTCCTGGCGGCCGCTGCCCATGCCGACAAGGAAATCCGGGAAGACATTGCGCGCCATCGGGCTATTGCCGTGGCGCATGAAAATGCCGCAAAATGTCTGGAGTCGGGCAAGGCCGAAGCGGTTTGCGGCAAGGAACTGCAGGCCGCCTGCAAGGGACTGGCGATCGGTAAGTTCTGCGGTATGAAGCACGCGCATTAGCGGCTGCTGCCCCGACCTGGCTGCTGCCTACCGAATCCCCCATCCCGACTGCGACAACCAACGGAGCCCCCATGCACCCTGCCGCCTCGATCCTGAGCCTTGGCTTGCGCAAACTGGCGCTGTCTGCGCTGCTGCTTGGCATCCCCGTCGCTGGCGCGTTGGCGCAGCAGGGTGCCATGCCTGCGGCCGGTACCGGCCCCGGCGTGCATTCGCCCAACAGCCTTTTTGCACCGCTCGAAGCGCGCGCCGATGTCATACCCTGGTCGGTGCTGACCGAGCTGAAGACCAAGTCTGAAAAGAACCGGATCCTGCCGGTTTTTTCCCCCGGTCAGTTGGCGCTGAACCAGAAGACCCAGCGTATCCAAGGCTTCATGATGCCGCTGGATCCGGGCGAAAAGCAGAAGCACTTCCTGCTGACCTCGGTTCCGATGACCTGCAGCTTCTGCATTCCCGGCGGTGCCGAAAGCATGGTCGAAGTCAAGACCCGTACGCCGGTCAAATATTCCCTCGAGCCGGTGGTCGTCGAAGGCCGCTTTGCCGTGTTGCAGGACGATCCCTACGGACTGTATTACCGGGTTACCGACGCGGTGAGCGTGAAGTAGCGCAGCGGCAGCGATGCCCGATGCGCTGGCCGAATCGTCGAACTCAATCCTGACGCAGACCGCGCCGGGGCGCGGTCCGAAACTCGGTTGGCAGGCGCGCTTCTAGGAAAAAGCCCTGAGTCGCGGTTCAGGGCGCGAGGCGCTCGCGCAGCCACGGCGCGTGAGTGTCGTGGGTGTAGCGGAGACGGTCGTGTAGGCGGTTCTTGCGGCCCTGCCAGAACTGCCAGCTGTCGGGCTTGAGCCGGTAGCCACCCCAATGTGGCGGGCGCGGCGGCTGTAGCAAGAACTGCGCACCGTAGCGCGCCGCATTGGCGATCAGGACGCCGCGGCCCGAGATCACCTGCGATTGTGGAGACGCCCAGGCTCCGATGCGCGAGTCCAGCGGTCGGCTCTTGAAGTACGCATCGCTCTCGGCGGGGTCGACCTTCTCCACCAGGCCCTCAATGCGCACCACACGCTCGAGTTCGACCCAGTGGAACTGTAGCGCGGCCCAGGGGTTGCCAGCGAGTTCCTGTCCCTTGCGGCTGTCGTAGTTGGTGTACCAGACGATGCCGCGCGCGTCGAAGCCCTTGATCAGCACGACGCGGGTGCTCGGGCGCATGTTGCCGGCCACGGTGGCGAGCGTCATCGCGTTGGGCTCGGGCACTTCGGCGGCGATGGCCTCTTGCAGCCATTGTTCGAACTGCACGAACGGATCGGCATGTGAAGCGTCCTCGCTGAGTTCGGCGCGTTCATAACTTTTTCGCAGGTCGGCAAGGGAGGGCATGGCAAGAGTATAGGCAGCGCGCTGCCGCCTGCGCGCGCGCCAATCTACCGAGGAAAAACTGGACATACCGGCATGGCGTACGCAAGCCTGACGCAATACCCTGTCGTGGGCGGGAGTTCAGGAGCTACAACGCGGCCACCTGTTTGCGCGGCGGCGCCATGGACCTTTGGAGCGGCGCATGGCCCGCTTCGTGGAGCAGTCGATGCAGCGCGGCGTCGTGGATGCCGTTGTCCTGCAGGCAGCGCAGCGTCTGTTCGGCATAGTCCAGCGTGCTGCCGTAGCGGCCGCTGGCGCCAGCAAAAATATCCCGATAGCGTTGTGCGCTGAGTTCACCGGTGAAGTTCGGGCTCGCGCGCGACAGCGTGAATCCGAGCGCCTGCACCGGGCCCCGGCTGCTGTTGCAACGCAGCCACTTGGGGTCGTAGACGCCTGTCACCATCTCGCGCTCCCAGAGCTGGCGCATCACCGCCTCGCCCTTGTTGCGCGCCACGCGCAGCACGGCACCGTGGCAACTGCCGCCTGAGAGCAGCGCGAAAACCAGTCCGGGCGCGGCCACCGTTCCACGATTGACCCGGCTCCACATTTTCAGCGCACGGTGCCAGCCGTGGACGCGTGCAGGCCGTGATTCGGCGACCTCGAAGTCGGGGCGCCAGATCAGCGACGCGTAGGCGAAGAGCCACAAATCGTTCCCGCCGCCCCATTGCGCCAGCGCGCGCTCGAGCATCGGCTGCGGGTCGCGAACCGGCGTGGGGTGGGGTGTCATGCGGCCAAACACGGTGCTTGCATCGGAGCGCCATGGTACCCGCACGCGGCGCGTTGTCCGGTCGCGGTGCGAGCCCGAATATTTGACGCCAGTCGGTCGGCAGTCCTGCCCGAAGGGACGTTGTCGTTCGCAGTCGTTAAGATTTGCGGAGCCACTTCTTCTGCCCTTTGAAAGGAATCCCATGACCGCGCTGCCAAGTCGCTCCAAAGACAATCCGTGGAAGTTAAAGACGCCGCCTGGCACCTCCGAGTACACGATGCATACCGACGAGAAGGATGGCAACAAGATTCTCGTTTGTACCGTGGGCAGCACGGTGCTGCACTACGACGTACGCTGCATCGACGACCTGAGCGCCATGCTCAAGAAGGCAGGCGACTGGGTGGACCTTGGCGGAGCCGATGAACAAAAGCCAGCGAAAGAAGGAACTGTGGAGGCCTGGGGACGTTCGGAGGCGAATCCGCTAGGCGGCTGGTATGGACTAAAGAAGGGCCTGCGCGGGCGCTTCGGGGTGTATGTACCTCCGCTCATGGAGGAGCTCGGGCTATGTGAGCTTGAGCACAACGCCAAGAACAATAGGATGCGCGCCAAGTGAGCGAAGTAACTCCGGACATGGGCACACGCAGGAGGTGTCGATGCGAAATCGCCGGAAACTGGGCATCGCACCGGCGCGGCTGGGCTTGCGCGTGAGCCCGCTCGAGATACGCCAGGCTGCGGATATCGAGCCGGCTTTCAATCGTGGTGGCGCACTCGGCGTGCAGGCCTGGGCTGTCCCGTTTGACGCGCCCACATTCAGCCAGAGTCGCGTCATTGCCGACCACCTGATCCGGCTGAAGCTGCCTTCCATGTTTGACGCGACGCCGTATGTGGAGGATGGCGGGCTGATGTCGTATGCGACCCTGTTCACCGGCAACTCTCGCTGCGTTGCAGCTTACGCGAACAAGCTATGCAAGGGCGCCAATTCGGGCGATCTGCCAGTGGAGCAAGCCACCCGGTTCGAGCTGGTTGCCAATACGAAGACCGCGAAGGCAATCGGTGTCAGGTTGCGGGACTCGACCACGGTGGCTGTGGACCGGGTGATCGAGTAACGCTGCCTACCCGCCATGCAGCAGGCGGCTCAAGAGGGCTGCTTGCCGTCCGGTTCCGTGAAAACGCGCCTGTGGAGCCGACGCAGCAGCCACCATGACGCAATCAGCACCAGTGGGATCGCTGCGGCCGACGAGGCCTCCGGGCTGAACGGCCAACCCCAGGGCTGCAGGGCTTTGGTTGCGTAACTGACCAGACCGACGACGTAGTATGTGGCCGCCGCTACAGACAGGCCTTCCACCGTGGACTGCAACTTGAGCTGCATGCCCTGGCGGTTGTTCATGGCGACCAGCAGCGCCTGGCTGCCGTGCTGTTGTTCGATTTCCACGCGGGTGCGCAGCAGGTTGCTGATGCGCGAGACCCGCTGCGAAAGCGCGTCCTGGCGCCGGGTGGCCCAGGCGCATGTGCTGCGCGCCGGAGTGAGTCGGCGACCCATGAACTCGCCGATGGTTTGCAGCCCCGCCAGGCGCGATTCGGCGAGTTCCGCAATGCGTTTGTCCACCAGTTCGAAATAGGCTGCACTGGCCGAAAAACGCGAGTGTGTCGCCGCGTACTGGCTCTCGACCTGACCCGCCAGCTTGGTCAGACGGTCGAGCAGCAGCGTTTCATCCTCGCTCCTGGCGCTACGGATGGATTCTGCGAGCTCGGCCAATTCGCGCTCGGCCGATGCCAGCTCCGCGGAAGCCTGGCGCGCAGCCGGCAGGCCCAGCAGCGCCGCCATGCGGTAGGTGTCGAGTTCCAGCAGTCGCTGTACCAGCCGGCCCAGCCGCCGGGGCGCCACACTGCCAGCCAGCAACACCATCCGGGAAAAACCGTCGGCATGAATAGCAAAGTCGCTGTAGACCTCGCCCAGGCCATCTGCCACGGTCGAGGCGATCAGCGTGTCCTCACGCAGCACATGTTTGACCAGCGACGTGCTGTCGGACTTTTTCGTGGGCAGCACCCACAGGTGCAAATTGACCAGGCACTGCCCCGGCAACCCCTGCAGCCAGTCCTGCGGAACGACCTCGAGGGCGGTGGTCGGCTCGCGCTCGCCAAAGTCGGTGGCGTCGATCGCCCGGGTGAATGTCCAGGTGACAAACTCGGTGTGCATCTCCCAACGCAGGCGGTATGGCCCCAGGTCCGTGCGGACATGGCCGGACTGGGCATCCGGCTGCGGCAGGTGGTGGTCGCGCAGCAACGCGGCCAGATGCATTCGGCTGGCTTCGCGTGCGGCGGCGTCGCACACCGTCACGCAATGCGCAATGGCCAGCGGGGCGGTCAGCGCCTCAGGCGGACGGGCGTGAATTTCGTTGTGCAATGCGACCCTTTGCGGGTGCATGGCGGGTTGGATCTTCGGTGTCATGGTTCCCCCAAGCGGAGGATTATCCCGCAGGCCTCGCCCCATCTTTTCGGCCGGGGCGTTGTGGTGACCCACCCTCCGCGGCGGTTCTGTTTCATGGTGACGATCGCGGCATCCCTCAAGGGGCAAGCCTCGGGCGTTCGGCCCCAAGCGTGCCAGTGTATTCGGCCACGCCCCACGCGCTGGAAACCTGTGGTGGATGGGCTACGTCCTGCCTTGCTTATGTTGGCGCGGCAGGACGGCATGATTGCGTTCGACAACGCGAAGCACTGCCTGCAGGCGATTCGACATTCCCGCCTGGTGGCATTCGCGGCGCCTGCCGCGTGCGGCAGACGCAGACAGCCGGACGGTACGCTGCGTTGGTTTGGAAATGGTTCGGCCGGAACTTCAAGCAAACAAGAGAGTGAGCACATCGTCCATACCACCTGTGCGGCCTATTGCGATCGTGTCCGGTGCGTCACGCCGGGCGGGCCTGCATGCAAGCAGGCGCCAGGCAACGCGCCGGTCTTGCGTGGGAGTTGCGCGACACGCTGCAAGGTCTTGCCGTACAGTCCGATCTGATTTTTCAACACCGCAAGCACCATGGCATTGACCTTTCCATTTTCCGCAATCGTAGGCCAGGACGAAATGAAGCAGGCCATTCTGATGTCCGCAGTCGACTCGACCATCGGCGGCGTGCTGGTGTTTGGCGACCGTGGCACCGGCAAATCGACCGCCGTGCGCGCGCTTGCCGCCCTGCTGCCCAAGATGCAGGCTGTCGTCGGATGCCGCTACGGCTGCGACCCTGCAAGCGAAGGCAGCGGGTGCCCGGACTGCGCCGCGCTGCGCGGCGCCTCCAGGGCCAGACTAGCCAGTCATTTGATTCCGGTGCCGGTGGTGGATCTGCCGCTGGGAGCCACCGAGGATCGGGTCGTGGGCGCCCTGGATCTGGAGCGCGCGTTGTCCCAAGGGGTGAAGTCCTTTGAGCCCGGCCTGCTGGCGCGCGCCAACCGGGGATTTCTTTACATCGACGAGGTCAATCTGCTGGAAGACCATCTAGTCGATCTGCTGATCGATGTCGCGGCCTCCGGTGAGAATGTGGTTGAGCGCGAGGGCCTCAGTGTGCGGCACCCCGCGCGATTCGTCCTGATCGGAAGCGGCAACCCGGAAGAGGGTGAGTTGCGCCCCCAGTTGCTGGACCGGTTCGGTCTTTCTGTGGAGGTCAGGACCCCGCAGGAACTGGAAGCGCGCGTCGAGGTCGTGAAGCGCCGCGATGCCTTTGAGCGCGACCCCGCCGCCTTTTCACTGGCCTGGAAGAAGGAGGATGACCACACGCGGCGGATGATCCTGGCTGCCAGAAAGCGCCTGGACTCGGTCATCGTTCCCGATGCCGCGCGGCAAGGCGCCGCCAAACTGTGCATGGCGCTGGGCACCGACGGGCTGCGTGGCGACCTGACGCTGATTCGCGCGGCGCGTGCCAACGCTGCGCTGCAAGGCGATGCCCAGGTTGGCGGCACGCACCTGCGCAGGGTGGCCGCCTGCGCGCTGCGCCATCGCCTGCGGCGCAACCCGCTGGACGACACCGGTTCGACCACGCGGGTGGACCGGGCCGTGGCCGAACTGTTTCCCGGCTGAGCGCGCACTGCATGCAGGCCGATGCCGAGACTGTCGTCGCCTTGCTGGCGGTGGATCCG
>Ga0114970_10001325_pt1 | contig 18475 bp, 7 predicted proteins | sample M_140205_XF_Meta_FD_87030 | JGI IMG/M metagenome (GOLD analysis project Ga0114970, IMG submission 87030) | Freshwater microbial communities from Lake Montjoie, Canada to study carbon cycling - M_140205_XF_MetaG | ecosystem: Environmental > Aquatic > Freshwater > Lake | place: Lake Montjoie... | reverse complement strand
GTGCAATTGCACTAGGTTATCAAGCAGGTCAAAGTAATCAAGGTTTAAATGCAATTGCTATTGGAATACAAGCAGGTCAAGGAACACAATCTAGTGGAGGTATTGCTATTGGATATCAAGCAGCATTTGATCCTCAAGGAATAAATGCGATTGCTATTGGAATACTAGCTGGGAGAACAAATCAAGGCACAAATGCTATTGCTATTGGTGATCAAGCTGGTGTATCTACTCAAGGGGCTGCGGCTATTGCAATTGGTCAAAATTCTGCTAGAACTGCACAATCGCAAAATGCAATTGCAATTGGAGTTTCATCCGGACAAGGAACACAAAGTTCAGGTGCTATTGCAATTGGTGCAAATACTGGATCAGTAATTCAAGGTCAAAATTCTATTGCGATTGGATCAAATGCTGGACAAAATACTCAAAGCTCTGGTGCTATATCTATTGGACAAAATTCAGGTTTAAATACTCAAGGAACTAATGCAGTTGCAATTGGTAATGCTGCAGGATCTCAAGGACAAGGACAAAATGCAGTAGCGTTCGGTCCAAATACTGGACAAACTAGTCAAGGAACTGCTGCTATTGCAATTGGACAAAATACTGGACAAACTAATCAAGGTCAAAATGCAGTTGCAATAGGTAATCAATCTGGGCAAGGAACACAATCTAGTGGAGCAGTTGCAATAGGTAATCAAGCTGGAACAGCAACACAAGGAACAAATGCAGTTGCAATTGGTAATTCTGCAGGATCTCAAGGACAAGGACAAAATGCAGTAGCGTTCGGTCCAAATACTGGTCAAACATTTCAAGGAACTGCTGCTATTGCAATTGGACGAAGTTCTGGACAAACAAATCAAGGTCAAAATGCAGTTGCAATAGGTAATCAATCTGGACAAGGAACACAATCTAGTGGGGCAGTTGCAATAGGTAATCAAGCTGGAACAGCAACACAAGGAACAAATGCTATTGCTATTGGTAATTCTGCAGGATCTACAAATCAAGGAACTGGAACAATTGCTATTGGTAATAATGCTGGACAATCTACACAAGGAAATGTTGCAATTGCTATTGGTAATAATGCAGGTTCAATAAATCAAAGTGCTAATAGTATAGCAATTGGTTCAAATGCTGGATTATCAACTCAAGGACAATATGCAATTGCTATTGGTAATAATGTTGCACAAGCAGGACAACAATCCGCTGCAATTGCAATAGGTTATCAATCAGGTGGAACACAAGGACAATGTGCTATTGCATTAGGTATTTATGGAACTGCTCAAGCTAATCAACAATCCGGTGCAATTGCAATAGGATTTCAAGCAGGCACTGCAACACAAGGAACAAATTCTATTGCTATAGGTGTAAATGCTGGGCAAACTAGTTTGGGAACTAATTCTATTGCTATTGGTAATTTAATTACTATTACACATCCAAATACAATTGCTATAAATGCTTCAGGTGTTGCATTTACTTCTGCTCAGGCAAATGCTTTTTATGTAACTTCTTTAAGAGGAGTTGCTATTGCTGTTCCAATAGTTTCATATGATACTGCTACAGGAGAATTACGTTATAATACTTCTTCTATAAAATATAAAACTGGAGTGACAGATTTGGCAAAAGATATTAATAGTATAAATATTAGTAATGGAGATATTGATACTTCTACTATAAATCAAGTTATACCACGTAAATTTACTTCTACGATAGATAATAAAAAATATATTGGGTTTGTTGCAGAAGAATTAAATAAGATTGATCCTAATTTTGTTTGGTTAAATCAAGATAGTTTGCCAGAAGGAATTAATTGGTTTAATATGTTAACTTATCTTATTTCAGAAAATAAAAAATTAAGACAAGATGTTGATAGTTTACTTACTAATACATCTACTTATACCAGGTTTAAATCAACTATTGATTGGACATCTACTACTGCGCCAAATTCAACATTAAGTTATTCACAAATACAAACAGATTTAATAACTAATGCTACTGCAGCAAAAAATGCATTGATTTTAGCATCACAAGCACAAGTAGATTCAGCAAATCAAGCAGTTGCAACCAGCGCGGCACAAACTGCAGCAACTGCAGTAATTGCAGCACAAACTAATGCAAGTACAGCACAAACTAATGCAAGAACAACACAATCAACAGCAACTGGATTACAAACTAATGCAAATACCGCACAAACTAATGCAGATACAGCACAAACTAATGCAAATACCGCACAAACTAATGCAAATACCGCACAAACTAATGCAAATAACGCACAATCATCAGCAACTGAATTACAAACTTTAGCAACTGCAGCAACTAATTCATCAGCATCAAATGCAGCAAATTTGACAACACTCGCACAAACCGCACAAACTACGGCAACTGCATTACAAACTACGGCAACTGGATTACAAATTACTGCAAATACAACACAAACTACTGCAGATACAGCACAAACTACTGCAGATACAGAACAAACTACTGCAACTGCAGCACAAACTACTGCAGATACAGCAACACAAAATGCAGTAAATTTAGCAGCACAAGCAACAGCAGCAGCAATAGCAGCACAAGCAGCACAAGCAGCAGCAACAGCAGCAACTAATTTAGCAACACACTCGGCACAAGCATCCGCTAATGCAGCAAGTTCACATGCAGCATCATTATTAACTGCAAACGCAGATATAGCAAGGTTATAATCTTATTTCCTTGTTAACTCTTCTCTCTTTTATAAGTTTGAATAAAATAGTTTGTATTTTCTATGCTTTCATTCATTGCTCTACTAATTAATTGAATATAATCTTCAATCATTGTTCCTCCAGTTATATTAAAATTTACACCATTTTTATACATAATAACATTTGGTTTATTTATACTATCAAATAAAAAGTAATTATTCCAATAAACTGGATAATTATTAATTAAATTATATAAATGATGTTGTGTTTTTTCAGTAATATCTAACATATGATCTAAAATGCAACTATATTTTGGTAAAAAATATATTTCATTCTTTTGAATATTAGACCAAACAATATATCTATGATGTATATAACCACAATATTTATATGCAAATTTAGTACCATCTACATTTTTTGTTATTTCTATTAATGGTGAAGGGGTTTCAATATATCCACCAAATTTACTAACACGAAATATTTCACTTAATGTAAAATCTGGATTTTGAATATCTTCCAAAACGTGTCTACAATAAATAAAATCAAAACTATTATTATCTTGTGGAAAGATATCCTTATCAATATCAATATCAATATACTTTGTTATTGTTTCATTACATCCAATAAAATCAGTTGCTAATTTAAATGGTACTTTTCCTGGACCAATTTCTATATTTTTTTGACAAACAATAAGTTTCAATAATTCTATTAATAGAAATATTTGGACCCCAGTAATAATTTTGTATAGTTAAATTATTGGTACTGCTACTACTACTGCTACTACTACTGCTACTACTACTGCTACTATTACTATCATTACTAAAAATATCTATATTATCAGGCGCACAATATTTCTTCATATAAATATAAGTAATACTGTTCTTATATTTATATTTTTATAGTATCTTAAATCTTAATTAAAAACACACGATATCCTTTATGTAATATTTTCATTTCATTTTGATATTTTTTCAAAAAATGATTTACTGCTTCAAATGGACTATCAACAAATGCGCCTGCAGCAGTAGTATTATATAAATAGTCATCAATTGCTAATAATCCTCCTTGATTTAAAATTTTCCATGCTTGAACTAAATCTAAATAACAATCAAATGCTAAATGACTACCATCAACATAAATAAAATCAAAATATTCATCATTTTTCATCATATTAAATAAAACATCTGCAGAATCCCCTTTAATTCCTTTAACTCTCTCTTCTAATCCTTCCATTTTAATATTTTTATAAAATGATGATTCTACTTTAAGTTCATCTATATTTTCTAATAATGTAATTTCATCATAATTTGTCCATCTATCTACTCCAAATCCAATAGAATTAGGAATTAATTTTACAATATTAATTAATGATATTCCAGTATAAGTTCCAATTTCTAATACTTTAGTTTTAATTTTATTTTTTGCATAATTTTCATTAAAATAATCAATAGCTTCTAAAAAATATTGTTTATGTCCAAATGGTAAATTATTCGTCCAATTATACATTCCTTTATATTCTAACTTTTCTTGTAAAATATGATCATCTAACATTTTCTTTGCTTGATTTTCCCATGATAATTTTTTAGCCCATTCATAATTTCTCTCTACCAATTCATTTTTAAGATTAAGATTTGACGGATCTAAATATTTTTTAATTTCAGTAAGCGCTTGTTCTTGCCACGTAATAGTTTTAGAATCACCTTTAATTATAACTCCTCTATCTGCAACAGTATTTTCTAATGCAGCCAAATGATTCGTAATTACAAAAGTATTTGTTATAGCTGCTTCAAGTGCAGTTAAACAAAATGTTTCCATAAATGTACATGGATAAAACCAAATATCTGCAGTTAGCCATGATTCTGCCAATGTTTGTTTATTTACCCAACCGTGATAATAAATATTCATATTATGTTCATCAGCATTATAAGATGTCATTAACTCTTTAATTTGTGTCATCATTGCACCCTCTACTTTATTTACCCATTCTCCATTAATATCACAATAAATATGTAAAGATGCTGCCGGTTGAAACTCATATATTTTTGGCCACATTTGCAAAAGCTGAAGAAGACCACGATTTGGAAAAGATGAATAAATAAATTTATAAGGTTCTTTTATTTGAATACTTTTTTTATTAAATTTATTAAAATCAATACCATAATAAAAAGGAACAGTAATATGTTTTAAAGATGGAAATCTTTGAGTAAAATAATCAACATGCCATTCAGTTAAACAAAATATTTTCTTTAGTTTTTTATTTACTGGAATCACTATTCCAGATGGTGTTAAATCGTGAATAACAAAATAAACATTTTCAGTCCATCCTTTAAAAGTAACTGGTAAATATTCGGAAAACCGACTTACAATACAACTATGAATATAATTTTCATTTATAAATGAATAATATTGTGATAATGGTCTATAAATAACTCCTTCAAAATTTTCTTCTTCTAAACAATTACAAAATACATATACATCGAATGCGCCTGATTTTTGAATATGTCTAGATAATTCAATAATATATGTTTCTGATCCACCAACACCAATAGTAAGAATACTTGATCCAGACCAATTATTAAATCCACCATCCGCGTGAAAACAAAAGATAGGTTTTTCTGGCACTTTTGGAGTAGTTTTTTCAATGCGAACTGTTAGTTTTTCATATATTTTATACCATGATACTATTTCTGTATATGAATCAGCGTCTGGTTTATTATTTTTTAAAAACAGTTCACTTGCTTTTAAGCCTAATTCATATTCATTTAATTCATAACAAATTTTACAAAGAAATTTGGGTAAAAAATGGTAACTCAATGTTGGTTTCAAACTATACTGACAATGCATAGGAAATCCAATTTGAAATGCTTTTTTAAAATATGTAAATGCTTTACTAAAATTATTTTCCAAATAATAATGAATACCAATAAAATATAAAGATTCTGGTCTTGATTCATCTACTTTGTAACATTTATTATATAATTCTTCACACTCAGTCCACGGTTTATTTAATTTAAAATTAGCAATTCTTGCAGATTCAAATAGAGCATCTACCAGTTCTTGAACAAATCCACTATTAGTAAATTCTGTTCTTTTTGTGAAATAAAAAAACGCTTTTTCATAATCTTCTAACAAATTATATGTTTGCGCTAAATAATAATATGCTCGAGGATCGTGTGGATTTTCTTCCACTTCTTCGTATAATAATTTCAAATCTAATTGTTTTCTATCTTGTGTTCTTTTTTCCATATAATCAAATCTTTTATCATCAATAAAACTATGGTCTTTTGGAATAACAATATTAATATTATCTTTATCAGTAATAACTTCGTGTATTTTATGAACATATTTTAATCCTGATTTACTTTTAATAATTCTATTAGAACCATAAATGGTATCATCACTTTGAATATATAATGTAAATGATGTTGCTATCTGATCGCCATTTATTTCATTTAAAAAAGCACGTAAATCTCCTTGAATAACATATGTATCATCTAACATTATGATATATTTACAATCTTGTCCTGCTAATTCTAGTAATCTATTTCTACTATCACGAAAATTAATAAAGGGTTCTTGAAATAGTTCTCCCTTTTTCTTTCCAGTTAAAACACGATTAATTATATTAATTGTATCATCTGTACTACCAGTATCTAATATTGTCCATTTATCTATTAAATGCATATTTTGTGTAAGCATATCTTCAAATTGTGGTCCAGCATTTTTTACCATAATACATAAATGAAGTATATTGTCATAAAAACACTTTTTTTGAGGTATATTTATAAAATATTGAAATACTTGTTTAAAAGATTCGATATACCTTTCTGGAATATATAAAAATAAATCAGTATCCGTTAATTTAAAAATATGTTTATATACAGAATCATATAATATTTTGGCACTTAAAGTTGTTAACATAATAGGTTTATATACTTCAACTAATGTGTGATCAATTGACTCATATTTATCAGCAAAAATAATACTATTAGATAAATTTAAATTGGATGGTAATGTCCAAAATGCATTTGTAATTTTATGTGCTAAAATATTTTCAGTAATATTATTATTATGCGATTGTTCTTGTTGTGTTTCTTGATTTTCTTTATTAATTAAATGTATAGAATCAAATTTGGAAGCACAACTGATTGGAATATATCCTCCGTGTGTTACATCATAAAAAATACATTGTTTCTTTTCTTTATCTTTTTCTTTATCTTTTTCTTTTTCTTTTTCTTGTATTTCATTTCCTATTTTTATTTTTGATAATTCATGTAAGAGAGAAACTATTCTATCAAATTGTCCAACTTTCTCTCTTATTTGTAAATTATTATATTCTTTATGAGGAATTATATTAAATTCATTTATCTGAACATTATATTTGCGTTTATTTAAATCAACAAGCATAAACAAATTGGGGTTATATTTTTAAGTATTTATATTTTATGTATTATATGTCATCTATCATTATTAGCTTTGTATTATTTTTTCGTTATTATTATACAAAAATGGATAATAATAAAATTGTTTTTTTCTTTAATTCACGGATGGATTATCACATTTAAGTTTAAAAATGCATTATATATTTTTCTTTTGAATAATTTTGTTGATAATGATTTATTCCGGAATTATGTAATTCAAAATAATTTACATTTTGCCTAGATAATATCCACCACTCTGCATCATGTCTAACAAAAGGGATTGATATTTTATTTAATGTATTAATATAATTACTAGTTGCCCACCAAAAATTGCCACTAAAATGTTTATGAGGTAAGTTTGAATAATTTGATCCAATTGCATCATATTTTTTTAATAAACTAAAACATTCTGTATGTTTATTAATAAGAAAATGTGTCATCATATTTTTCCAATCTATTATGAGTGTATTATTTAAACAAGTAATACCTTTTGTATGTAAATATAATATTTCACAATTCTGGTTATATTTGCAAAATGTATGAATTAAATTAATTGTATGTATCTCATATAAATAAATATTATCAATGTAATTTATAATCTTAATTTTATCATTATTATATATATTTTCATCAATAGGTATTCCAATATTGATAATAAATATTTTCTCTAATTGTTGAATTAAATTACTATCTATTAATTGTTCTACAATTTCAGTTAATATATTTATTCCAATATTTTTCAAATTACAACTATGAATAAAACAATATTTTAAAGAATTATTATTATTAAATTCTTCAAAATAAGTATTATACTTCAAGATCTGTTTGTTTATTTTGTTGTATAATTTTATCAATTACTGGAAAAAATGCCAGTTTATTTAAAATCTTTTGTTTCTCTCTTCTAATAATGTCAATTCTTTGACTAAACCAATCTTCTTCTATTGCTTGTTTCACAATTTTTAAAGATTCTTCAAAATTATCAAGAGGTAATTGTACATAAGCTTGAGTATCAATATATTCATGCAAATTTGGACATCCCCAATAAAAACATAATGATTCACATAAAATAGGTTCCCATATTTTTTCAGTAGCATAATTAGACTCACTGTTATTTTCTGCTGAAAAATAATATTTATATGGCACTAATGCATTTAATTTATCATCGTCTTTAAGTGGTCCAATATATGATTTAAATTGATGATAATTTTTTTGCCCAAATACATCTATAAATATAAATGATTCTTCTTCTTGTGCTTCTTGTGTTTCTATATATTTTATAAATTGATTTCTTAAAATATGTCCATCATCAAAGTTTTTTTGAGAACAAACACACGATATTTTATTTATTGATTTATTTATTTCAGTAGGTGGCATGTTTATTTGCCATTGAACATTATTCAAATGGGTTTTATGAGAAAATACTTTTAAAAACTTATTTGGATCTGGTTCTGCCCAATCACCCCATGTTTTAACACCCCAATTTTTACTTGGATCATATACCCAAGGTTCCATTTGAAAAATAAATGTCCTTGTTGGATCATAATATTCATTTTGTGGTGGAGAATTAATAATTACATAATAATCTATTTCTTCTCTCTTATTTGTCCATGTTAATTGTAATTGTTTAGAATTTATATTGCTATTGCTATTGCTATTGCTATTGCTAGTCCAACTAAAATTTGCAGGATCTGTACACATATTTGACCATTCTTTACATAATTGTTCAGAATTTGTCCAATTACAAAGCATTTTAATTTGTATTTTATTGGATTGATTACCTATTTCATTTATTTTTAGTTTAATATTGTTTTGAATCTGTTCTATTTTGTGTACTTTTTTTTTAAATATACATATACAATCACTTGTATTAGATCTTAAACTACTTTGATCATAATAAAATACATCATATTTTTCTTTAATATATTTTTGATAATCATTTGAAAAACACGATAATTGTTTCCATATTTCAAAATTTTTATTCCAAATATCTTCAATAATATATATTCCATCAAAGGATAAATATTTTTCTAGTGCAATAAAAGATATAACTTGATGTTCAATAACATGAGAACCATCATCTAAAATTAGATCCATGGTAACATTTAATTTGTTCATTAATTTACTAAGTTGTTCTGGATTACTTTGATCACATACATAAGTTTTAATTCGCGGTTCTTCAAACAAACCTTCTTTAAAAATATCTATCCCATATACATTTGCATTTTTACAATATTCTTTCCACGCTCTAAGACTATTTCCTGTTTTATAATTATATTTTAGCATTTGTATCATTTGACCATTTTCAATAGATCCAATACCTATTTCAAAAATATTTTTTATATTATCTCTAATACTATCTAACCATTTAGAATATACTGGAATATAATTATGACCATATTTCTCACATTTATCTAATATAAAATATTCTGCAATTTCTTTTAAAGATCGATTATTCTGGCATTGTTCATAATACTCTTTTTTAATATATATACCATCACACTCTTTAAAATATGGCGAAGAAGATAATTTATTTAATTTATTTTTAAAAAATCCAAGACTATTAAATGCAATACAATTGGTATCTTTTTCAGCTATATCCATTAAAATTGGTACTGATTTATTAATGCGATATATATCATTATCACCACTATCTACTCCTTTTATAAAAATAAAATTATCATTGGGAACTAAATTAACACAATTCCAGTTAGATTTAAGGGTTGAATTTAATAAGCATCTATTTGTAATATCTGTATCATTAAATACATAAACAATAGTAGATTCATCTTTTGACCATTTTAAAAAAGCAATCCACCAATGAAATGTACTATCACTTAAAATAAAATAATTGCATAATAATCCTATACTCATTTGAGATACATCATCTTCTTTTACATAAATAATATTATATCTAGTTATATCTTCATCTATCATTATATTCCATTCAGTATCTACATCACTTAAAATAAATATATTTATTTTTTTGTCAAGATTATTTTCGACAATTGTATCAATAACTAATTTATATGAGGCTTTATTAAATTTTGAATACTTAAATCCACCATCAGGTCCTATTCGAATTCCCATCATAATATTAATATTTTTATCACAGATAGTATATTTATTTAATAAATCATTAGAACATGTTAAATCAAAAATATCTATTAATTTCTCTCTTATTTCAAAAAATAATTCTATATTTTGACAAAAACCATTAACTATAAAAGCATCTGGTAAATTTAAATCCTCATATTTATTTACACTATTACAATCATTTAATAATATAGTATTATGTGTTGGTCTATCAATTGTAGATTTTATATTTTTAAATATAGATTTTAAATAACTTTGTTTCAATACTTTACGACCAAATAATTCAGCGGATCCATTATTAATAAATTTATTATTATAATTTAATAGTATTTGATAATTATATTTTTCTTTATAATAACACGCTGTAGCAATTTGAAACATTATATTTCCTAATCCCATAATAAGTTGATTATCAATACCTATATAAATTGTTTTATGAAAAATAGTTGTTATTTTACTAAAATCTAATCCTATATGATCTCTTTGAATATCTGAATTTACATCTTGATCTGTTTTTTCTACCCATTCTGAAAATGCTATTTGTGTCTGTACTTCTTGGCATTGTAATTCTGGACATATTTTTATTAAATAATCTATACCGTGTTTAATACCGTGTTGTTCAATATATGTTAATAATTTGGCAGCACCCTTTTTATTAATAGAATACATAAAAAATCCACCAATATAAAGTGTATTATTTAAAGGAACAATAGTTATATTATTATTTTCATCATTTTGTTGATATATTTGTTTAATTTCTTTTTTCTCTCTATTAGTTGAATACATATGATATCCTAAAAAAATAACATCTTCTTTCTTAAAACTATCCTTTATTGTTTCATATTTATTTTTAAAATTAGAACAAAGCGAGAAATCATCTTCCATTATCAGATAATATTCATTATTTGGATCATTTACTAATTGTTTCCATAAATTATAATGACTTAGTGCACATCCTATAAATCCACGTCTATTTCCAAAATCATTTCCTTTAAATAATTGTGCTAATTCTGCTGTAGGTTCCAAAGTTTGTCCATCAACTGCTTCAATAAATTCTATATCATTCATGTCCATTTCAGCATTGGTTAATATTTTATGAGTTTCTTCTTTTCTATCAGGTCTACGTTTTAAATTTATAATTTTAATACTGCACTTAGTATAAACCATCTGCGTCGTGGGTTCCTCCTGTATAAACTGTGATTCTTCATTTAAAGTATATGCATTAGGTTTACTATTATCTCCTCGTTCTGATGTAAGACGACCAATATGTCGATTTGTTATTTTATTGAAAAATGCACTTTTATAGTTAGCATTTGTCCATTTGTTTGCATAATCCATCTCAAAAAACTGGTTACACGAATCATAATTACCTAATTTTAAAATGGCATCTACCTTAATTAAAGATGGACGAAAACTATAATGGGGCCAATAGTGACAATTTTGATATGGAAACTGACCTTGTTTATAATCATGAATAGCAAAATGTGATTTATTAGAATTACTTAGATGACCTACAATATTATATGATTCAATTGTCTCTCCATAATTGCGATTAAATAAAATTTGTTTTACACCAATTTCTTTTAATTCATCTAATAATTTAATTGATTCTCCAATATAATTCATTTTATCATAAAACAAAAAATCGTCTTCCAAATGAATCCAATAATCTGGTTTTAATTCTTGCAATTTATTAAAAATAATATTCATACTTTGACGATGTCCTTTTTCTTCAGGAGTTTTCATGTAATAGTTGACCCACGGATATAATTTTTGCATATATTGACGATCTTGATCTGCAGAATTATCATCTACACAAAACCAATAATCTACTTGTTTTATATCTGTGCAATGATTTATTAAAGAATTTATTGTTTGTTGAAACAAATCATATCTTTTACATGTTGTAAAAGAGAGAAATATTTTGATTGGATTATGGGGTTCTTTCTCTTTCTTTTTCTCTTTCTCTCTTTCCTTTTCCTTAGCAAATTTACCATTATATTTTACTAATTTTTTTTTGCATTTATTAAATAATAAATCCCATAATTCAAAATAAGTTGACTTAAATTGTTCACATTTTGTTGCAATTATACCCAAAATAGTATTTACTGAATAAAATAATGAACATAGTTCAGCATCACTATCCTTTTCTATCTCTTCTTTATAACATAAGGTATTATCTAATGTTTGTCTCAAATAATCACGACGAATTAGTTGATTTGTTAAAATTTTTTTACAGCAATTATATCCTGATAATTTATATTCTCTACTATAATAGGCACATATGGATTGATGATATTCTATTTCATCATTATACATGGGGTTTACTATAAATAATTTACCTTGTAATTCTGTTGATTTTTTATAATTTGCAAATTGTTTATAAAGTAATGTTACTAATAATGTATTATCATTTAATCGTAAATGATTCATTGCATTTACTACACCTTCCATTCTCTCTTCATCATATTCTACTGATTTTAACCAATATTTAATTGCATTTATACTATCATTTTTTCTAATATATAAATCACCAATCATAAAACATGCATAGAATTTCTCTTGATTCCAATTATGAAGTGTTAGCACTTTTTTATACCATTCTATTGAATCATCCATATATTTTTCACCAGCATCTTTATAACTTTGACCTATATAAAATGCATATCTACACGCTTGACCATAATCTGTTGTAAATTCATCTTCAAATCCTTTTTTTAATACAATTGCATCATCATAATATTTATTTACATTTTGACTTCTTGCTCCAATTCTTCCAGAAATTACATGATACTTGCCTTCTATAGTAGCTTCTCCATTAATCGGTTCTATATTATTTAAGGCTTCATGTAATACTCCTTTAAATTCCCATTTTTTTCTATTATTAACTAATAATGGTCTGACATAAGAAACACCATCTCCACCAAAAGTAAGTAAATATTTGTCCAAACACATTGGTTCAGGCAATTTAAAATCACCAATTAATTTATCATCTGCATCAAATATCAGTAAATAATCTGTTAAATTATATGCAGATTCTAATGCTTTTGATCTATTATAACCAAAATTAACCCATTGATGATCTACTATTTTACCTGGTATATTTCTCTCTTTAAAAAACTGTGTAATTACTTCTTTTGTATTGTCTGTGCTTCCTGTATCTGATATAACCCAATAACTAAATTTAATTTGTTCACATAAATTTATAAGAGTATCTTGTATACAATGTGCTTCATTTTTTACAATCATATTTAAACAAATTGTTTTTTTTAACATTGATAAAAATATACTAATATCTTTATATTAATATTAGTTTTATATTAATATTAGTTTTATATTTATATTTATATTTATAATATGGATTACAATAAGTATAATTCTCAAAAAAATTATAGTAATATTAATAATTCTAAAATAAATATTATTGCATCACCTGGATTAAAAGGTCCACAAGGTCCTCAAGGTATTCCTGGATTTGCTGGTCCAGGAGGTGTAATAACTGGAGATATAATACCAAATATTACAAATACTTTAAATTTAGGAAGTACTGCTTATAAATTTAATGAAATACATGTAAAAGAATTATATGCAGATAGTAATACTGTACATATTGGATCAGCATCTATATCTTCTAGTAATGGGGTTATTCATCTGCCAGTCGGTACAACAATTGGTGGAGTAAATCCTGGAACAATTAAAATAATGGGTAAACTTGATAATATTACTGATTTAGATGCACTTCTTGAACCATCTATTGGAGATAGTTATATTATTAAACCATTAGGTGAACCTGCGCATTTATGGGTATTTAATGGCACTGACTGGATTGATTGTGGAACAGTTTCTGGACCATCTGGTCAAGATGGTGCTAAAGGTGCTGACGGTGCTAAAGGTGCTGACGGTGCTAAAGGTGATACTGGACCTGCTGGACCTATTACTTCTGGTGGAATAGTTTCTAAAAATTTACTTCCTAATTCAGATGCTACATTAGATTTAGGTAGTTCAAATTATAGATTTAATAACATATATGCTAAAGAAATTTGGGCACATTCAAATACTCTTCATCTTGGTGAGGCATCTATATCTTCAAGTGGTTCTGTAGTTACACTGCCAATTGGATCTTTAATTGGAGGTATAAATCCAGGAACAATTAAAATAATGGGAAGTGTAGATATAATTGATGATTTATATGCAATTAACACTCCTTTAATAGGCGATGGTTATTTAGTAGGTGGAATTAATGTGAACGCACATTTGTGGGTATTTAATGGAACTGGATGGATTGATTGTGGAACAATTGTTGGTCCAGTTGGACCTGTTGGACCTATTGGACCTGTTGGACCTAAAGGTGATCCAGGAAGTGGAAGTGGAACTGGAACTAGTTATGGTGCTACTGGTCCTACTGGTGCTACTGGTCCTACTGGTCCTACTGGAGCTAATGGTTTAGACGGAACTAAAGGAACTGATGGTGCTAAAGGCGCAGATGGTGCTAAAGGCGCAGATGGTGTTAAGGGAGATGATGGCGTAAAAGGAAATACTGGTATTAAGGGGGATGATGGTGTTAAGGGTGCTAATGGTGCTAAGGGTGATACTGGTGCTAATGGTGTTGATGGTGCTAAAGGAGATACTGGTGCTAATGGTGTTGATAAAGTTGATAAATTATTTATTAATATAAATGATATAAATTATGCTATTTTAAATAATGATAACAATTTTACCTTTACAGAAAATACACAAACTGTTATTTTACCTACTAATTTATTAAATGGATCAACTATTTATCTTAATAATATGACAAATCACAATATTTCTATAGAATCTTTAGCAAAAATTTATCATTATGTTTTAACTCCTCCAGAAGGATTAAATACATTAATTCTTTATCCAAATATGTTATTAACTTTTATTTTTACTATAAATACTGTTTCTGGAAATTTTAAATGGAATATTATTTAATTTGTAAAAAATATTATATAGTATAATTTCATAATGAGTACAAGTACGTTATATTTAGGGGCTGCCTCTACTACTTCGTCTGTTTTCACCGTGGGTGCAGGCAAAACTCTTTGCGTTGTTGAATCCGCAGTAAATCCAACTGATGCAGTTAATAAAGGTGTTCTTGATATTGCAGTGGGAGCACTTACTACAGTAATTAATACCATTACTGGGTCCGATTTTCATTTGGCAGGTGCATTTGATCAATTGCCTGAAATCATGACAGCCGTTACTACTGAACAAGCTGCAAGAGCTGCTGCGGATACTGCCGAACATGATGCTCGCGTAGCTGCAGATGATCTTGAAATTACAACACGCGCTGCTGCTATCACAACTGAAGCTAATGCTCGTTCTGCTGCTGATATTAGTGAATCTAATGCACGAACTGCTGCAGATGATGCTGAAGCAGTTGCTCGTACTGCTGCTGACGCTGCTTTACAAATTCAAATCAGTGATGTTAATATTGTTCCATTTACTTCAACAATTTATGCTGATGGAAATCAACCAGCACCATTACCTTTTGCATTAGTTAATGCTGGTCATCAAGGATGGTATTATAAAAACAGTAATGCTAGTGGAACAAATAAAATCAATTGGTATATGACAAATAAAAGTGGAGGTGCGCCAAAAATGAATTTGACTGTTGGACAAATTAATGAAATAAATATGCCAGTTACTTTAATTTCTAAAGCATCAACCCCATTTATTACTATTTATACTGCACCATTTGGAAATTATAGTTCATCTAATCCAACTGCTTATACAAGCGATGTAACTAAAGATGCTGCTTCTTGGTATCACGCTAAGGTAACATATACTGTTGATGGTGATAGTGCTGGAGCCGATTATGGCACTTTGGTTAATGGAGGACAATATTTATTTAGAGCAAGAGTTGCTGGTTCAACTTTGACTGCAAATTATCCAAGTTATTCAAACATTGATTTATTGCCATCTGTTGTTGCTTCTTCAACAAAAGGTAATTTTGCAAATGATCAAACTGTTTTATTAATTGCAATTGGAACTGATTCTAGTTCTGCAGTAAATAACGTTGAATTTGTTGTTAAACATTTTGAATTAAGAACTACTCTAGGTAATAAAAAGATGTTGTTTTCAAATGAATCTGTCATGAGCAATTATCTTTTGACAAAACTTGATGCATTGTATTCAACATTTTATCATACATCGATTGTTCCTGTTTAATGTTTTTGTTTAATGTTTTTCTTTAATATTCTTGTTTAATTATTATTATTATAGTAATAATAATTTATATTTAGTTTTATATATGTCTAATTACAATAGTTATTTAGGTAATAAAAAGTGCTGTAGCACTACTGGTCAACAAGGACCACAAGGTCCTAGAGGGTTTCAAGGTCCAATTGGACCACCTGGACCTGCTTCTAGTGGAACTGGACTTAACTCAGGACTTACAGGCGTAGATTCTGGTTTCGGAAATATGTTGGTAATTAATCCGACTACAGGTGATGTAGCTTATAATGATATTTTAGAAGTAATTGATAATACAAATGTTATAATAAGAGGAGATCTTATCCCAAGTAGTAATTATTCTATAAATTTAGGCAGCACTGGGTTAAGATTTAAAACTATATATGCTGAGCACATTTATGCTGCAGCAAATACAATTAATATTGGTGATGCTAAAATACATGCTACTGGGGATGTTATCAATTTTGATAATAAAATTAATATTGGCGGCGTTTTAATAAGTTCTATAATAAATACAATTGATGGATCAAAATCTCTTGTTTTACCTAATAATATTAAAATTGGCGATGATACTAATCATGCTATATTATCTGTTATTGATAATAAGATTGATTTAGATAATATTTCTATAAATAATTCAACTTTAAATAAAGCAAATATAACTAATGCAACTTTAAATGATCCAATTTTAAATGATGCAACTTTAAATAATTCAACTTTAACTAATGCAACTTTAAATAGTGCAAATATAACTAGTGCAAATATAACTAGTGCAACTATAACTAATGCAACTATAACTAATCCAATTGATTTACACTCAGGTACAACAATTGGAGGAATTGCTCCAGGAACACTTAAAATTAAAGGTACAGTAACTCAAACATCTGATTTATATAATATTTTACCTACTCCTGTTCAAGGGGATTGCTATTTATTAGGAACACAATTAATGATATATAATGGAGTAGGATTATCAACCGGACCATCTGGTTGGACTCATTATGGTAATACTGTTGGACCTACAGGAGCAACAGGCCTTACAGGAGCAACAGGCCTTACAGGAGCAACAGGATCTACAGGAGCAACAGGCCAAACAGGAGCAACAGGTCAAACTGGATCTACAGGTGTAACAGGTAGTACAGGGGCAACAGGCTTTACAGGTAGTACAGGGGCAACAGGACATACTGGTCAAACAGGATCAACTGGACATACTGGTGAAACAGGTAGTACAGGGGCAACAGGTAGTACAGGAGCAACAGGTCAAACTGGTGCAACAGGTAGTACAGGGGCAACAGGATTAACTGGATCTACAGGATCAACAGGACATACTGGTCAAACAGGATCAACTGGACATACTGGTGAAACAGGTTCAACAGGCTTTACAGGTAGTACAGGGGCAACAGGATTAACTGGATCTACAGGTGCAACAGGTAGTACAGGGGCAACAGGATTAACTGGATCTACAGGAGCAACAGGTGCAACAGGCTTTACAGGTAGTACAGGTGCAACAGGCTTTACAGGTGCAACAGGCTTTACAGGTGCAACAGGCTTTACAGGAGCAACAGGTCAAACAGGTAGTACAGGTGCAACAGGCTTTACAGGTCAAACAGGAGCAACTGGCCTTACAGGAGCAACTGGCCTTACAGGAGCAACAGGATCTACAGGAGCAACAGGATCTACAGGAGCAACAGGAGCAACTGGCCTTACAGGAGCAACTGGTCAAACAGGATCTACTGGTGAAACAGGAGCAACAGGAGCAACTGGCCTTACAGGAGCAACTGGTCAAACAGGATCTACTGGTGAAACAGGAGCAACAGGAGCAACAGGAGCAACAGGTCTTACAGGAGCAACTGGTCTTACAGGAGCAACTGGTCAAACAGGAGAAACAGGAGCAACAGGACTTACAGGTGCAACAGGCTTTACAGGTGCAACAGGCTTTACAGGAGCAACAGGTCAAACAGGTAGTACAGGTGCAACAGGCTTTACAGGTGCAACAGGCTTTACAGGTGCAACAGGCTTTACAGGTGCAACAGGCTTTACAGGTGCAACAGGCTTTACAGGTGCAACAGG
>Ga0114970_10001323_pt1 | contig 18496 bp, 11 predicted proteins | sample M_140205_XF_Meta_FD_87030 | JGI IMG/M metagenome (GOLD analysis project Ga0114970, IMG submission 87030) | Freshwater microbial communities from Lake Montjoie, Canada to study carbon cycling - M_140205_XF_MetaG | ecosystem: Environmental > Aquatic > Freshwater > Lake | place: Lake Montjoie... | reverse complement strand
TGGCGAACAGTTTTTTATTTTACGCTCGTATCTACAATTGCTTCAGGATTATGGATTGGCTTTACTCATCACCAAAAAATTACAATCAATGATATTTGGATATTAATACCGCTTGGCTTATCAGCAACTATTGCTCAAATTGCAATGACAAGGGCATATAGGCTTGGTAACACCCTTACAATAGGCGCTCTATCTTATTTAACTATAGTTTTTTCGAGTCTCATCAGTCTTATGTATTTTAATGAAACGATGAGAATGGAAGATATCATTGGTGCTTTGATGATTATTTTAAGTGGAGCTATCGCATCAAATATTAGCTTAAAATCAAGGGTCAATTAAGCCACAGCGAATTGCAATTAGCGCTATCTCTGCTGAATTATTTGCATTTAATTTCTGTTTAATATTATATAAGTGAGTTCCCACTGTTCTAGGACTAAGGCATAAAGTATCAGCAATTTCGTTTGTACTTTTACCTTTAGCTAAAGCTATAAACACATCAAACTCTCGATCTGAAAGAATTTCAACAGGATTGCTTTCGCCCGATAACTGAGTAATAGCCATCTGTTGGGCAATATTAGGTTCTAGATATCGCTTACCTTGATGAATAGATTTAATGGCCTTAATCAATTCTTCCGCAGCACTTCTCTTTGTCAAATAGCCCATAGCGCCAGCATTAAGTGCGCGTTTAGGATGAACCGAATCTTCATGGGCAGACAAAACAAGTATTTTAGTATTTTTATCTTTCGCCATGATGCGATCAATCGCTTCAAGACCGCCGATGCCAGGCATTGTAATATCCATCACAATAATATCGGGTTTAAGTTCTTGAAATAACTTGATTGCTATTTCACCACTTTCTGCCTCACCAATGACTTTAATACCCTCTTCTGCCTCGATTAACATCTTAAAACCCATGCGGACAATCGCATGATCATCAACGAGTAATATTGTAATTTGACTCAATCTTTATCCTTTTTGAATGGCACAGAAATCAGAATCTGTGTGCCCTGATTTTTTTTAGAAATTAATTCGAATGTACCATTTAAAGATTGAATGCGTTCTTGCATACCTAAAATACCAAAGTTTTTTGTTTGATCTACTTTATTAAGATCCATACCTTTTCCATCATCGTTGAAAGATAATTCCAAAACACTTTTTTTAGTGAGTACTATATTAATACTAACCTCTTTAGCTTTAGCATGCTTAAGCACATTATTCATTGCCTCTTGAACAATTCGATATATATTAATATTTAAAGTTTCATTTAAATGATCAATATCGCCTTTAATTAATAATTTAATTTCTAAATCTTGATACTGCTTTTGCCAGGTATGTACAGTATCTTTCAATGCTTCTGCTAATCCTAAATTATCTAGCGAACTCGGTCTTAATTGTTTAATAATGCTATGCATACCATCATAAATTTGATTTGCAGCAGAAATCACAGAATCAGCATTCTTTTCAATTTCAGGTGATACTTTTTTGGCTTTATTCGAAATATTTGATGCAAAAATTTTAATAGCTGAGACATACTGACCTAATTCATCATGAAGCTCTCTTGCTAAACTTCTTCTCTCATCTTCAATATGACTCTGAATTAACTGTGTAAACTTTCTATTTTCTTCAAGTTTAAGTTTTGATTCCTCTGCAATTTTTTTCTCACTGATATCTCTCATGCTACAAATATCGCCAATGATTTTTTTATTGATAGGATCGATAAGCGGAGAAAACGATATGGCGACATCTACCACTTCACCATTTTTTTTAACTCGCTGACTTTCAATATTGTGAATATTTTTTCCCTTATGTGTGGATTCGAAATTTTTTCTTAATTGATTTTCGTTAGCTTTAGATGTAAGAACGTAAGCTGACTTACCTAATATTTCTTTCGAAGAATAGCCAAATATTCTTTCAGCTGATGCATTCCAAAAAGATATTTTAGATTGTAGGTCATGAATAATAATGGCATCTGCCGTTTGTTGAGCAATCAACGCTAATTTCTGATTTTCACGAATTTTGGATTGAAGTGAATTGCCCATTCGGTTAAAGTTTGAAGCTATAGATGCAAATTCAGGCAAATCAAAGTTAGGTAATCTTGCCGAGAAATCGCCTTCACCCATTTTATTAATTGCTTCGACCATAGGCTCAAGGGGTCTTAACCAAAAACCAAGCATCCAATTCACGGCAATATTTAACATTATGAAAAATATGAGGACAATCCAAAATAAATGATGCATCTTTGACCAGGACTCTTTAATAGCGCCGGATGAGTTTGTTTTAACAACCAATTTCCCAAATCGTATTGCTCTCGTATTGATCTCTTCTTTTGGTGTTAGCGAACTTACAAACCATTTTGGTGGAGGTAGATCATCTGAACGATACTTCGAGGGGGGTGAATTATAAAGAAGATCACCTTGAAGATTAAATAAATAAATATCACTGCTTCTCACGTGGCCTAATTCTTCTAAGAATTTCTTTAACACATCGTGGGTATATCCCCATTCTGGATTTTGGGAAGAACTAATAATGACCGTCTCTAACAACTGCATAGTTACTCGGTTAGCTGATTCAACGCCTTCTTGAATAGATTCTCTTGATCCTTTCATAATGGTGTAACCCATCGAAACAAAGAAGATCAACAAAATAACTGTAATTAAAAGATTTAATCTAACTCTTAAATTCATAATGTAATGATATTAATCATGGTGATGGATGACTTTTACCACACATAAAGCCTCGCTCACAAGCGTTAAATAATGAAAATAATTCAAGTGTAATTTTTTTGCTTTACATAAAATAAATTACTACTAATAATTAGGTTTAGTCATTAAGTTGAATTTGAATAAAACGTATGGGTATCGAGTCAATCCTAAACGAACATAGAATATTTCATCCTGTTCAAGCATTTGTTGATCGAGCTAATGTATCTGGCATGGCAGCATATGAAAAACTTTGTGCTGCTGCAAACGAAAATTATGAAAAATTCTGGGCTGATCTTGCTCGCGAGTTAATTATATGGAAAAAACCATTCACTAAAACATTAAATGGCTCTGATGCACCATTCTATAAATGGTTTGAAGATGGTGAATTAAACGTTTCATATAACTGCCTTGATAAGCATCTAAATACTCAACCCAATAAAATTGCTATTATTTTTGAAGCAGATAACGGCGAAGTCTCGCAAATAACATACAAAGAACTCTACGAACAAGTATGTCAATTTGCAAATGGTCTAAAAACATTTAATTTAAATATAGGCGATAGAGTTGTCATTTATTTACCTATGGGCATTGAAGCCGTTGTGTCAATGCTTGCTTGCTCCAGAATTGGGCTAACTCATTCTGTCGTATTTGGAGGATTCTCCGCAAAAAGTATCCAGGAACGCATTAAAGATGCTAAAGCAAAACTTGCCATCACATCGGATATTCAATATCGAGGTGGCAAAATATTACCCCTAAAAGCTGCTGTTGATGAAGCGCTTAATTTGGGCGGGTCTGAATCTATTATTAATACTGTAATACTTAAAAAATCAAAAGATACGGTCGCATTAAAATTTAAAGAAACTTGGTGGCATGACTTAATTAAAAACCAATCTACTGATTGTGATCCGGTTTATGTAAATGCTGAACATCCTTTATTTCTTCTTTATACCTCAGGCTCTACTGGAACCCCAAAAGGAGTTCAGCATTCATCAGCAGGCTATCTGCTTCATGCAATGAATACGATGAGATGGACATTTGATATTAAAGATGATGATGTTTACTGGTGTACAGCTGATGTAGGATGGATTACAGGGCATACCTATGTCGTATATGGCCCACTTGCAATGGGAGCGACACAGCTTATCTATGAAGGTATTCCAACCCACCCTCATGCGGGGCGTTTTTGGCAAATGATTGAAAAGCATCATGTCAGTATTTTTTATACTGCGCCTACAGCAATTCGCTCACTAATAAAAGCGTCTGAATTAAACCAAGAATCTAATCCGGATACTTATGACTTATCTAGCCTTCGCCTTTTAGGTTCTGTAGGAGAGCCTATTAATCCTGAAGCATGGATGTGGTATTACGAAAAAATTGGGCATCACCGCTGTCCTATTGTAGATACCTTTTGGCAAACGGAAACAGGTGGTCATGTCATTACGCCTTTGCCGGGAGCAACGCCATTAGTTCCAGGCTCATGCACACTTCCCTTCCCTGGAATAGATGCAGCCATTGTTGATGAAGTTGGTAATGAAGTTCCTTGGGGTACTGGCGGATTATTAGTTATTAAAAAGCCTTGGCCTTCTATGATTAGAACGATTTGGGGTGATCCCGAACGCTACAAAAAAAGCTACTATCCCGAAGAATTAGGCGGAAAAGTATATCTCGCTGGCGATGGCGCCATCAGGGATAAATCAACGGGCTACTTTACAATCATGGGGCGTATCGATGATGTATTAAGTGTATCAGGCCATCGCCTAGGTACTATGGAAATTGAGTCTTCATTAGTTTCAAATCCGTTAGTGGCAGAGGCTGCAGTCGTAGGAAAACCCCATGAAATTAAAGGTGAATCAATCGTAGCTTATGTCGTACTTAAAGGTAAAAGACCTGAAGGGGATGAAGCTAAAGCGATTGCAAGTCAATTAAGAGACTGGGTAGCTAAAGAGATAGGTCCCATTGCTAAGCCTGATGACATACGATTTGGAGACAACCTACCTAAGACTCGCTCAGGTAAAATCATGCGAAGACTTTTACGCTCTCTCGCCAGGGGAGAAGAGATCACTTCTGATATTTCAACCCTTGATAACCCATCTATTCTTGAACAACTAAAACAAACAATTCAATAATTTAAAGTAAAATAGCCTAAGTAGTTTAAGTTTAAGTTAATGAAAGACCAATGAAGCAAAAAATACTTCCTTACGTAAAAAAAATTGGTATTGCATTTGCCATTACCTACGCTTTTTTTATCATTCTATCTAGCCTTGCATTTCAGTTTTACATTAAACCTAATTTAAATAATTACAAAACTAGAATTGAAGATCTTGCTTCGCAAGCTACAGGTCAAATTATTAAAATAAATTCACTCAATAGCCGATGGGATTTCATTAATCCAGAAATAGCACTTAATGAAGTTGTATTTAAAGACAGTCAGAACAATACCTCCTTGGAATTAAAAGAAATTAGCGCAGATTTTTCATGGCTAAGTCCATTTTATTTAAAGCCCACACTCTCAGAAATTAGATTGCAAGGCCCTAAACTTCTAATTAAACGAGATACAAATAATAAAATCTTTATTGGTGGTATATCAATTGATGGGTCTAGCAATAACAAATTAACTAATTGGCTACTTAATCAAAAAAAGGTTTCCATACAACAAGGTGAAATTGACTGGCATGATGAATATAGGCAAGCTCCTGCACTCACATTAAAAGATTTAAATTTTAGCTATAAAACGCCATTTATTAATCAGGTCATTGGCAAACATAAGTTTGATCTGAATTTTAGGATTAGTAACAGTGACAACCAGTTTATTGATCTTAACGGTAAAATTTATGCAAAGTCAATTGAAGATATTAAATCTTGGGATTCCGAAATTAGAATTAAAGCTGGCAATATTAACTTAGCAGCGTATATGCCATGGATTAATTATCCAGTTAAAATTAATTCTGGCACGGGTGATTTGAACTTAACTGCAAATATTACTAATGCAGCAATTACCAAGATTAAAGCATCACTTAAACTTATAAGTTTGAAAATAGAACTAAATCAAGCTCATAAAAACGAGATTAACCTAAAGAATTTTTCTGGTGATGTAATTTGGCTTGCAAATACAAAGGACTATCAAATTTATTTTGAAAATCTTTTTTTATTAACTAATAATGGTATTAATATTCAAGGTGCTGATACTGCAATCACCATTTCAAATGAGACCAATAAGCCAACAGCATTCTCACTCAAGGTTAATAAAATTCAACTTGATGCTGCAAATGAAATTTTTCAAACTATCCCTTACTTCGATGACGTTAAAAGTAAAGTAAACGATATTCAGCCTTCAGGTTCTCTTTCTCATGTAAATTTAAAGTGGGTAAATAGTAAAAAAACTGAATTAAACTTAACTGCCCAATTCGATAAATTAAGCTTAAAAGCTTTCGAAGATTTTCCAGGCTTTGAAAATCTTACAGGTTCTATTCACATATCGAATCAAGATGGATCACTAAAATTTAAATCTACGGATGTGTCTCTTACATACAATAAATTATTTAGGGAACAACTTACGTTTAATAATTTGTATGGCGATCTGAAATGGACTGAGAACTATCTGATGTTTAAAAATGTTAGCTTTAACAACGCTTTTATTAACGGATCTATCAATGGCAGTATAAAAAATGCGGCTGAAAATATACCCTATTTAGATATTCAAGCATCAATTCCGTTCGTCGATTTTAAACATGCAAAGGCTTATTACCCAAAAATAATGGGCGCTGAAAGCCTTCATTGGTTAGATACATCTCTTCTTGAAGGTAGTCTAGAAAATACGTTGATTTCAATCAAAGGCTCAGCAGCCGAATTTCCTTTTGTCGATGCTAATAACCAGCCTGATCCTAACAAGGGTTCATTTGTTGTCACAAGTGCTGGTAAAAATACATTAATAGAATATGGAACAGGATGGCCGGTAGTCGAAAAATTCGATTTTACGGCCTCTATCAATCATGGCACCTTCGAACTACTGAGTAAAAAAGGTCAGTTTCTTGGCAATACAATCAAAGAGCTTAAGGCAACCATCCCTGCAATAGCTATAGAGCATCCAATTTTAAATCTTGAAGGCACCCTTAATAGTCCAACGCGTGAAACTGTTAAGTTTATTAATAACAGCCCTATAAAAGAGTCTGTCCAACATTTATTTGATGAAGCTTCAGGTTCTGGAGAAGGTAGATTAAAAGTTAATTTAGATATACCTATGGACAATATCGACGCTATAACATTTAAAGGTAATTATCAGTTTATGGACAGCACGCTTAGCAATCCGTCGATAGGCATTCCTAATATAGAAAAAATAAAAGGTCTTGTCATATTTGACGAAAAGAATGTAAAGACAGAAAACCTCAGTGGTACTTTGTTTGGTGGCAATACCAATATTTCAATTGTTTCAGATCCAAGCAAAATCATTAAAGTGAAATTAAATGGAAAATTTACCAGTAAAGGTATTGAGGAAAAATTTGGAACTAGCTTTTCAAAGTTAAATGGCTCCGCGGACTGGGAAGGCAGTATTGAATATAAAAAGCCTTTACTTAATATACAAATAACTTCAGATTTAAAAGGGGTCGAGATGGGCTACCCTGCTCCGTTTAATAAAGCTCGAGACAAAGAAGAAAAATTCTTCTTCTCGAAAAAACAAAACAATCCAAAAAGTGATAATATTGAATTTAAGTACAGCAATATCGTCAATTCAAAAATATCACGCCTTGAAAAAAATAATGTAATGATAGTCGACAAAGGGTTTATTTCAATTAACTCAGATATCAAAACAAATACACAAAAAGGACTCTATCTAAAGGCTAATTTACCTTATGCAAACCTCGATGACTTTATGAGCATTTATAGCGGAGGCGATACTTCTAGCGGATTTAAAGTCGATAAAGCAGATATCGTATTAAAAAATGCCGATCTATTTGATAGAAGGTTTAACAATCTTAAAATAGAAATTGCACCTGTCAATGGAAGCACAAAATTTAAGATTAGCTCAAATGAAACGTCAGGCAACCTCCTATGGACTGAGAAAGATAATAGATTAACAGCTCGATTAAATGCACTTAAATTACCTAGCGAAATAAAAAAAATTAGCTCATCTCAGAGCCCCGGTAATCAAAAAATCCCTAACCTGGATATCAAAATTGATTCACTTGAGATCGATAGTAAAAAAATTGGTAAGATTGAGCTTGTCTCAAGCACTTTAAAACAAAATATTAATATTCAAAAATTTAGAGTCATTAACGATAAAAATGTTTTCCAAGCAGATGGTGAATGGATGGATTGGAATAAGAATTCCAAAACTAATATAAATTTTAGTTGGAAAATTAATAATCTAGGCGACACACTTAACTTTCTTGGTTACCCAAATTTTGTAAAAGATGGTGAAGCTGATATATCAGGTCAATTTAAATGGCAAGGTAATCCTCTTGAATTCGATAAAACAAAAGTCGATGGCTCATTCAATCTCGATGTGCATAAAGGTGTAATTCAGAAAGTAGAACCTGGAATAGGAAGACTGTTTGGCCTTGTCACGCTTCAGAGCTTACCCAGAAGATTAAGTTTAGACTTTAGAGATCTTTTTGGTAGTGGCTTTGTACTTGACAGTATGAATGCTTCAGTCCGCTTAAATAATGGCACTCTTAAAACAAGTAACTTTAGAATGAACGGACCTGCTGCAGAAGTATTTATGTCGGGAGAAACGAATATCATCAAAGAAACACAAGACCTTAATGTAAAAGTAACACCTCACATTAGTGATAGTTTATCGATTGCAGCTCTCGCAGGTGGTCCGCTTGTGGGTGCCGCAGCATTTATAGCGCAAAAAATTCTTAAGGATCCGCTTAATAAAGTACTTACTTCTGAATATCGTATTATTGGGACGTGGGAAAATCCAGAAGAAGTAAATAATTCACCCTCAGACAAAATTAAAACCACCATCGATAATACTAAGAATTTATTTACTGACAAAAAATAAAATGGCCATTAAATCAAAAATAAAAACAACTAAAGCAAGGTTAGTTAATAAAGATATCATTAAAATTGCTGGTATCCAGATGGCTTCTGGTCCAGATATCAAATCCAATCTTAATGAAGCTGAAAATTTAATTACGATAGCTGCTAATCAAGGTGCCAAACTTATCGCCCTTCCTGAATACTTTTCAATTATGTCCTCGAAAGATTCGGAAAAACTAAAGGCTAGAGAAAAGCCTAACCAAGGTCTCGTGCAATCTTTTTTATCCAAACAAGCAAAGAAAAATAAAGTATGGATTATTGGTGGCTCCATTCCCTTAATTTCAAAAGATAAAAATAAAATAAGAAATAGTTGTCTTATTTATGATGACAAAGGAAATTTAGTTCACCGCTACGATAAGATTCATCTATTCGGTTTTGATATGGGAGATGAGTATTATCGTGAAGATAAATTAATTGAAGCAGGTTCTGATGTTGTTGTAGTTGATTCACCCTTTGGAAAAATTGGAATTGCAATTTGCTATGACCTTAGATTTCCAGAGTTATTTAGATCGATGAAAGGTATCGATCTTCTTGTGATTCCTTCAGCTTTTACAGAAACGACTGGAAAAGCACATTGGGAAATTTTGATTCGAGCAAGAGCGATTGAAAATCAATGTTACGTGCTTGCTCCTGCTCAAGGCGGGTACCATTTATCAGGAAGAGAAACACATGGCAACTCAATGATTGTTGACCCATGGGGAACTATCCTCGACCGACTTCCGCGAGGATCTGGAGTGATTACAGGATTCTTAAATAAAGGATATATTGAGTCTGTGCGTAAATCTCTTCCGGCTCTTAAACATCGCACCATCAAATAACGGCGTATATGGATCATAAAATTGCACACGCGAAAGATTTACTACTTGCACAGTCTGGTATCGAAATTCATGATTTAAATAAAATACTCGATGGCATGATGTCTTATGGTGTTGATTACGCAGATCTTTACTTTCAATATACTAAAAGTGAATATTGGGGCCTTGAGGAAGGACAGGTAAAGTCAGGGAGCTTCTCAATCGACCAAGGCGTCGGTGTAAGAGCTGTAAATAAAGACAAGTCTGCATTTGCTTATTCTGATGATATATCGATCGAAGCGCTTCTTTCTTCCTCGAATATCGCTAAAGCGATTGCATCAAAGAATATTAATCACAGTCAAAAACTTAATCATCCAAAGATAATTGCAAATTTATATAGCCCAAAAGACCCACTGTCTGCAATGCCTGCAGAAACAAAAATTAATATTCTTGAAAAAATAGAAAATTATGCAAAAAAAATGGATGAACGCATTACTAAAGTCACTGCATCTATTGCTGGAGAGTATGAAGTTATATTCGTCATTAATAATGAGCAAAAAATTGCAGCAGATATTAGGCCTCTAGTCAGGCTTTCAATCAATGTTATCGCTGAATCCAACGGCAAACGAGAGCAAGGATCTTCAGGAGGAGGCGGTCGATTTGGATTTGAATATTTTTCAGATGAAATATTAAAGCAATATGCGCATGAAGCAGTTCATCAGGCCACAACAAATCTTAATGCTAAGCCAGCGCCTGCTGGAAGTATGACGGTAGTTTTAGGACCTGGATGGCCAGGCATTCTTCTTCATGAAGCTATTGGCCATGGCTTGGAGGGTGATTTTAATCGAAAAGGAAGTTCTGCATTTAGTAATAAAATTGGTACGCAAGTGGCAGCTAAAGATATTACCGTCGTTGACGATGGCACTATTAAGGATCGAAGAGGCTCACTGAATATTGATGATGAAGGCAATGAAACTCAAAGAACCGTTCTTATTGAAAATGGGGTTCTTAAAGGGTATCTGCAAGATACATTAAATGCGCGCCTCATGAATATGCCTATTACTGGCAATGCGAGAAGAGAATCTTACGCGCATCTTCCGATGCCGAGAATGACAAACACATACATGCTCAATGGAACAAGAACATCTGACGAGATTATTAAATCAGTTCAAAAGGGAATATATGCTGTAAATTTCGGAGGTGGGCAAGTCGATATAACCAGCGGTAAATTTGTATTTTCTGCAGCAGAGGCTTGGATGATTGAAGATGGCAAATTACTCTACCCTGTTAAAGGCGCAACTTTAATTGGAAATGGTCCTGAAGTTTTAAAGAAAGTCAGTATGATTGGAAATGATATGTCATTAGACTCAGGCGTGGGGACCTGTGGCAAAGAAGGTCAAAGTGTGCCTGTAGGTGTCGGTCAACCTACAATCAAAATTGATGGTTTAGTTATAGGTGGAACTGCTTAAAATTATAGAACGCGATTTTTGTACTCTAAAGTACGCGTATCAATTTCAATCTTATCGCCAGTATTACAAAATAAAGGCACCATCACTTCAAAGCCTGTATTAATTTTTGCCGGCTTCATTACCTTCCCTGAGGTATCACCTTTTACTGCAGGTTCGGTATAAGTAATTTCGCGCGTTACAGAATTAGGTAATTCAACGGAAATAGCTTTTCCATTATAAAATTTGACTTCGCAAGGCATATTATCTTCAAGGAAATTTAAAGCTTCAGACATATTTTCAGCATCTATTTCATATTGATTGTATTCGCTGTCCATAAATACATAAGCAGGATCTGAGAAATAAGAATAAGTCACATCTTTTTTATCTAGAACGATCACTTCAAATTTATCGCTCGCGTTATATACATTCTCACTCGGTGCTTCAGTAAGAAGATTTTTCATTTTCATCTTAACAACAGCTGAACTTCGACCTGATTTGTTATATTCGGCTTTTAGAATAACCATAGGATCATTGCCAACCATAATAACGTTACCAGCACGAAGTTCTTGAGCGATTTTCATAATATTGATCCTAGGGAATGCCTACCAAATAAAAGGGAAAATTATACTCGAAAATCATGTTTCAGAACAATAATCTACCAAACTCTCTACAAATGACGCCTCTTTGGAATAGTTGCGACTTTGCTCCAATGCAAAATCCTGCAAGCCAGATTGGTGAGTAAAAAATTGACGCCATAAGGTTTCGTTAAACTCATTATGCGACCAATCTTCATGTGTCTTAATTAACCAATCTGACAGTTCTTGATTGCAGCTCTCACAGTAACGCTTTAAAAAAGCCTTAAGTTTTATCAAATGAATATTATTTTCTTGGATATAGGGCTGCCAGATAAAAGGCTTACCTGCCCAAAGCGCTCTTATCCAACTGTCTTCGCCACGAACAAAATTAAGATCGCAAGACCAAAGTAATCGATCAAAATCATCATGACTTAGAAATTGGTAAGGAATGATACGAATATATTGAAAACTTTTTTTTATATTTAAAAGATCAAACAAATATTGAGGTATAAAAAATTGAATAGATCTCTTCATGTGCTCCATTAAGTCTAAGAAAATATCTATTTTTTGACTTGGGTAATAAAAAAGTGAAACTGAAAAAAAACTAGGATCACCGTCTAAAGAATGGATTACATCTTCGCGCTGCTCTAGACTAAAGGCTTTTCGATCTAAGGGTAAATTTTTCTCCCGAATAAGTCCGCCTGTTTGATTCGTAAAGCCAGGATAAAAAAAAGTTTTAATAAGACCTGATTGAGGGTCTATAGAAGGTTTTAGATGAAAATTATCTACCCAAGGTTCGGCTGAAAGATATTCAATAGCAATGTATCTTGATTTTTCCGTTTGAATAAGAGATTTATATTGATGCGGTAAATCAATGTTGAAAAGATTAAAAACAAATAATGGAGGAGCAGGAAGCGAGTCAGAATTTTCGCTAAAATCACAATGATGCAAAAATATTCCATCAATCGTTTGTTTCTTTAATGAAATATCAAGAGAAGGTATTAACTTTTGGGTGGTTATAAGATCGTCTACAAGAAGGTGAACTTCAACATTAAAATCAGCCTTAAGTTGTTTCGCTATTCGCCATGCAACACCAATATCACCAAAAAAGTCTATTACCTTACAGATTAAATGGCAAGTGATAGGCCTACGATTAGTCATGATAAGTCACATCAATAATTCTAAATTTCACTAAACCTCCAGGCGTTTCAACTTTTACCTCATCATCTAAATTTTTGCCCAAAAGCGCTTTTGCAATTGGTGACACCCAGCTAATAAAGCCCTTTTCAGTATCAATTTCATCTTGCCCTACGATTCGATAAGAATGCTCAGAGTCATCTGATTCATTGAGCAAGATAACCCACGCACCAAAAAAGATCTTATCTTGTTGCACTTGAGTTGATGGGTCAATCACCACCGCTTCATCAATCCGTCCAAATAAGAATTTAGCTCGCGCATCAATTTGACGTAAGCGTTTCTTGCCATATATATAATCTCCATTCTCGCTACGGTCTCCATTGCTGGCGGCCCAAGACACATCAGCGACAACTTTAGGCCGATCAACTTTAACTAAAAAATCAAGCTCGTCTTTTAGGTGCTGATATCCTTGCTTTGTAATGTAATTTTTACGTTCAGTCATATTTTTTTAATAATAATTAACGGGGATAAGTTTACAATAGAAGCATGCATTCTGAGCAAAACACCATCTATCTATGCCGTAATTCAAAAGAAGCTTTTAAACTAAGCAAGTACTTTGACTTAACTATAAAAGTGCAAACACTTCATGATTTTATTGAAAGCTTAATTAAAAAACATCCGAATATCAAAATGCCGCATCGAATTTTGAATGGTATCGAAGAAAAATTGTTATGGGAAAGTAGCATCAAACAATTTAAAAAATCATCATTTGATTTATCTAACATCAATAGCTTAAGTGAGACTGCGAGACAAGCAAACCGACTTATAGATCAATTTAATATCACTGAAAATACTCTCAAGAACGAAGAGCGCAGTGATGAACATTCATTTTTTAATGCTTGGCGTTTAATTTTTAATAAATACTGTCATGATAAAGACGTAACTACTTTTCATGCTCTTATCAAAATAGTGATAGAGCATATTGAAAGTCGCAATATTTCTATTGATCAACCTATCACCCTTGTAGGTTTTGAATTTACAACACCAACTGAAAAATTGTTTATTGAAGCATGCAAATCTCAAATTGATGTGACATTTTTTAAAGAGCCAAAAATAGAGCCCTGTATTGAGTCACGCGCCTTTGTTAATGAAGAACATGAATGTATGAGAGTCGTCGAGTGGTGCAAAACTCAAATAGAGCATAATAAAAAAATACTTATTGTAACGCCGCAGCTTGATCAAATCATCGATCGGCTCTCAAGACTTCTTGACAAAGCATTCCATCCCGAAACATTTACGCCAAGCTTGGCACAAGAAAAAAGAATTTATCAGTTTTCTTTAAATACACCCTTATTTCATTTATCTATGATTTATCTAAATCTATGTTTAATAGAATTAAGCGTTCGAGGTTTTGCTGATATTAAAAACCTTAAAAGTGTCTTAAGTCATAGTGGATGGTCAGATAGTCAAGAGATCTCTCAGCGATATAGGCTTATTAACGCATTAGAGAGAAAGCGAAAAGGAAATATTTCAATAAAGGATTTAATTGAAATGTATGCGTCAGAAAATGGCTTAAGCGATCTGACGCCTTCCTTAGAGATACATTTAAGCCATATACAAAGTGCTCATAACGAATGGCGAATCAAACGGAACCCTTCCGGATGGATTAAAGCATTTGAAACATATTTAAAAGCTATCGATTCTAGCCTTCTGAAACCTAAGGATGCTTATGAGGAAAGTATTTATGGGGCCTGGAAGAAAGTTACTGATACATTGTCTTCGCTAGACAGTCTTATGGGTGAAGTATCTATTCAGGATATGTTTGACATATTTCAGTATTATCTTAAAAAAACTACGCATCAAAATGAGCACCAGGGTAACTTTAAGATTGATATTTTAGGTTTTCATGAAAGCACTTTTGAAGCTTATGACGCCACTTGGATTATGAATTTAAATGAGCATCACTGGCCTGCGCCTCACCAATTCAATCCATTTATTCCAGTCAAAATTCAGCAAGATACCAATATTTTCACACATGAAAAATATCAGCTACATGCCTCGAAAATCTTAGAGAAATTCACCCATACATCGCCTAATGTAGTGCTCTCTTATGCTAAAAAAATGGGTGAAGAAGATATATTTCCGTCGTCCACCTTGCACACTGTAATATCTTCTAAATTACATGAAGATACGAATTTTGAATATAAAAAAAATTCATTAAAACAAGTACTTATAGAATATATTGAAGATAATACTTCAATTAAAATGGATGCTCAACAAGCCGTAAAATCCGGCATTAAACTACTCGAAGCACAATCCATCTGCCCTGCTTGGGCATTTTATGAATTTAGACTTGGTGCTAAGAAATTAGAGGATGAAGATGAGGAAAATTTAACAACTAGATTACGCGGAAATCTTTTCCATAAAATCTTAGAGCAATTTTGGACGGAGCATAAATCAGCATCTCTTGTAAGTACTTTAACTGAAAAAGAACTTTCAGAAAAAATAGAAGATATTACACATAAAGCAATTTTAAATGAAAAGAAAAAGTATCCAAGAATCATGCCTGCATTTTTTAATATCGAAGAAATACGCATGATAAGTTATCTGGAGAAATGGGTTCAACATGAATTAAAACGAGGAGATTTTGAAGTTATTGAGACTGAAAAAAACATACCAGTTCATATAGGTTGTCTCAATTTCAATATAAAAATTGATCGCATTGATAAAGTCAACGAAAACAACATAGTGATTGATTATAAATCCGGGACAACCAAAACCCTAAATGAGTGGTTCTTAAATAGTTATGGCGAACTTCAAATGCCCTTTTATGCGCTTTTTGCTTCAAACAAACCTATCGATGCTATAGCAATTGGCGTGATTAATGCATCAAAACCTCAATGGGTTGGTATAGGACGAGATAAAGATCTTCTTCAAGGCATTAAGGATACTCCCGCCTCCATTCTTTATAAGTCATGGGACGAATTGCTCGATTTCTGGAAATGTCGTATTCACGATGCCATCAAAGGCTACGAAGAAGGCAATGCTTCTGTTCAGTATGCACGAGATAAAGATATGGCTTATTGTCACGTTAAACCTATCCTAAGACTTCCTGAGCGAATCCTCCAATTTGAGCAAACTAAACAATGAGCGACAATGTATTAAGAGAAAGAGCACTTAATTTAAGCTCGTTTATAGTGGAAGCTCCCGCTGGCTCTGGAAAAACAAGCTTACTTACTGATCGATACTTAAAGCTACTTACTATAGTGGAGGCCCCTGAAGAAATTTTAGCTATTACTTTCACCAAGAAAGCCGCTTCAGAAATGAAAGCTAGGATTCTAGAGCGGATTAAAAAAAGTGATGATTCATTTGCGAAAATTATTTTAGAACGCTCAAAAGAAAAAGGCTGGGACATCGAAAGCAACTTGACGCGAATTAAAGTAATGACTATCGATAAGTTTTGTCATCAAGTTGTAGGGCAAATTCCTGTTTTAAGTCAGATGGGCGATAAACCAAATATCACCGATACACCTGAAAAATTCTATGAAGAATGTGTCAAAAAAGTTTTGCAGTCTAAAGAGAGTGTTAATGATATTAATACCGTCTTTACTCACTACGATAATGAATATGAAAAGATTAATCGTCACTTAATAGCGATGATGTCAACCCGAGATCAATGGAAAAATCGCTGCAACAAACTTACTCAAAAAACAAATGAACAAATTATTATTGAAAGTAATGCCTACCTTAATGATTTAGTTCAGCCTATATATCAGAAAATCAAAGAAACACTTAATCCAGAAGCTCTTAATAACCTTATGCAAGTGCTTCGCTATCTTAAAAATACAAATCCCAGAGAAGATTTAAAGATTACAGATAAAACTAGCTTTAATTTCGATACGGATGAAGTTGCTTTATGGCAAATAATTACAGAAATTTTATTCACAGAGAAAAATACTAGACGTGAACGAATGACGAAACGAGAGGGCTTTAAGAATGATAAAGAAGGTGAAATTTATAAAAATATATGTTGCGAACTGCCAGAAATCAGCTTCTTAACTGCAATAAGAGATATTCCACCTCTCATCGATGAAGTATATGTAATTAAACTAAAATCTATTGCGAATCTTCTTCTGCAATGTGAAAAACGTTTAAAAATCCTATTTAGACAGAGAAGTACTGTAGATTTTATCGAAATCATTGAAATTGCAAACGAGGCACTGGGTAAAAATCAATCAGCGAGCGAACTCTTATTATCGTTAGATTACAAAATATCACACATTCTGATTGATGAATTTCAAGATACGAACAGAAGTCATTTTAATTTTTTAAAAAAAATTGTAGATGGTTGGACGCCAGAAGGTCAGAAAACTATCTTCTGCGTAGGCGATCCAATGCAGTCTATTTATAAATTTAGAGAAGCTGATGTCAGTATATTTATTGAAGCGAAAAAACAGGGTTTTAATACAATTCCACTAGAAACTTTAAGGCTAAAAGATAATTGGCGCTCCTCTTCGCTTATCGTAAATGAGATAAATCAAGTATTTGAGAAAATATTACCCAAGGAAGATTCTATCCAAGCAGGTGCTGTGAGCTACAAACCTTTTATCTCAGTAAAAAAAGATTGTAATCAAAAAATAAGTGAATTTAAATTTCATGCATTAACATTTTCAGATAGTACTGAAGATATTGATATTGAGGAAGCAAAATATGTATGCAATCTCATTGATACGTTTTCTAAAAATGAAAAAATTGCTATCCTCACAAGATCAAGAAGCCATCTCTCTGAGTTGATAACCTACATAAGAAAATTTAAACCGGCTTTAAAATTTAATGCTATAGAAATCGATGCCTTAGATCAACACCAGTCAATTCAAGATATTCTTTCCTTAAGCTACGCTATTCTTGATTTAAGCGACAGAATTCATTGGCTTGCAATTTTAAGGGCACCTTGGTGCGGTATTACATTAAACGATCTTGCGCTTCTTTTCCAAGAGGATCACATAACCACTGTATGGGAAATTATTAATGATCCAAATAAAATGAACAAAATTTCTTCAGACGGCCGGATGCGAATTCAACGTCTTATAGATATTTTAAAAAATGCATTTGAACATAGAAATAAAACACATATTAGGAGGCTTATTGAATCAGTATGGATGAATTTGGGTGGTGAACTATGCCTTCATAGCCCAAATGACATTGTAGACATAAATAAATTTTTCGATATCCTTCAAAAATCAAGCTCTCCGATAGCTATTGATTTTGAATTGGTTGAGTATCAAATTACTAAAACATATTTATCTGATATTCCCTCAGCTGAAGAGCGAATCCAATTTTTTACCATTCATAAGGCTAAAGGTCTTGAATTTGATACAGTGATTATTCCCTCATTGAACTCAACTACACGAGCGTCCGATAAAAAAATGATTATTTTTGATCAGTTTATGAAAACTAATTTCACTTGTGATGTCACAGCATTCAGTGAGCCTGAAAATAAATCACCCCATTTGTATGATTTAATTTATGGAATAGAAAAGGATAAGGAAGATAATGAATTGAAGAGATTGCTTTATGTTGCTATGACAAGAGCAAAACAGAATCTCCATCTTGTAGGCTCAGTCCGATTTAAAGATGAAATAAAGCCTGCATCAAATTCATTTTTATCTATGTTGTGGGCTATTTATGGGCATCATTTTGACAAATCTAAAGCTATTGAAACTATTGAAATAGAGGGATTAAGCACTAAAATTGAGGACTTCGTTCCAAAACTTTTACGATTGAAGTTTTAAAAAAAT
>Ga0114970_10001322_pt1 | contig 18498 bp, 19 predicted proteins | sample M_140205_XF_Meta_FD_87030 | JGI IMG/M metagenome (GOLD analysis project Ga0114970, IMG submission 87030) | Freshwater microbial communities from Lake Montjoie, Canada to study carbon cycling - M_140205_XF_MetaG | ecosystem: Environmental > Aquatic > Freshwater > Lake | place: Lake Montjoie... | reverse complement strand
TCTCAGTAGGTTCTATCCTTCGGTTCATGGGACACTGTTCCTAGTTCAGGTTGGTTTTCGTGTCCGCCTTTTCGGCACAAGCTCACCCTGGCGACAACGCCACCGTGCAGACCAGCTTCGACGGCAGCAATGTGCGCTTTCAGTTTGGCATCCCGCGTGGACAGAATGGCAATGACGGTGGCTCCGGCCCGCAAGGTTCACCGGGTGAGGTGACCAACATGCAGCTCAACAGCGCGATCAACGGCACGAGCAACAATAGCAATGCCGTGAACACCTTGGCCATGACCGTGAGCGATCCACCCACCGTGGGTGAGGTGCAGGCGATTGCGAGCAAACTGGATGAACTGATCCTGGCCCTGCGGCGGTGAGCGGGGAAGATTCCTCAATCGTACCGAAAATTGGCATTCCGGTATCAGCATCATGCCTTGCGCCATCTAGGCATCCGCGTTCCGTGAGAGATCATGGAACCTACCATCAAAATCGCCCTCGTTGGTGCCGGCATGTTCGGCGGAGATGTTCACGCACGAGCTTACGCGGACCTTCAGCGTTTCGGCATCGCCGGGCAGCTCGCACGGGTGGGGCTCGACAAATACTCGCGGGAACTCGCGGGGGTGAAGTTTGATCTCGTCGCCGTCGCCACACGCAGTGAAAAGTCCGCGCAGAAAGCGGCTGCCGCGTTCAAAGACATCACCGGGCATGAACCGCGTGCGTTTTTTGGTGATGAACCGTGGAATGACATCCTCGCGGCGTTTCCTGATCTCGATGTGATGGCTGTCGCCACACCGGATCATCTGCACACGCAGCCGATTCTCGCCGCCCTGGCCAAAGGCGTGCATGTGTTGACGGAAAAACCGATGTGCCTCTCGATTCAGGAGTCAGACCAGATCATCGACGCCGCCAAGGCCAAAAACCTCATTGTCGCTGTCGATATGCACAAGCGCTACGACCCCGACCACCTGCGCATTCGTGATGACATTCAAAACCGCATCGGCGCACCACTCTATGGCACCGCGTATCTCGAAGAGCCGCTCGAAGTGAGCACCAGCACCTTCAAGTGGGTCGAAAGCAGCGATCCCTTCAGCTATGTCGGCCCACACTGGACCGACCTCATCTGGAGCTACTATAAGTCCAAGCCTGTGAGCCTGACCGCCGTGGGCCAGAAGCAGCGCCTCATCCGCGATGGCATCAACGCCTTCGATGCCGTACAGGTCCGCGTGGATTACGACAACGGCATGTCCATCAACTACCACAACAACTGGATCACGCCCTCCGACTTTGAAGGCCCGGTCAATCAAGGCCATGAGATCCTTGGCGCAGACGGCAAGGTGGAAAGCGACCAGCAGTATCGTGGTTTCCGCTGGTGGAATGCCGGTGGCGGCTCCCGCACGAGCAACAACCATTTCACCCGCGAAGTGACGCGTCCCGACGGCACCAAAGGCTACATCGGCTACGGCGTGGATAGCCTCACTGTCGGCTTGGTGGCGGTCTGCCGCGTCAAGTTTGCCAAGGAGTCACGCGATGCCGTCGCTGCACTCTATCCCACCGCCGAAGAGGCCCGCATCACCTGCGCCATCGTCGATGCCGCCGCCCGCGTGCGTGATTTGAACTTCAAATACATCAACGAAGGCAAGGGTGCGACCGTCACCGCAAGGTTTGGCCCCGATGGCATCACCATCATCGACCCAAACTCACCGAATGTGTTTCAGCGCATTTATGACAAGCCGCTCTGACGCTTAGCCCGGGTTCGTAGCTCCGAGCTATTTCTGCTTCGGGGCCTTTTTCTTTTTTCCAGCTTCAGGCTTCTTCTTTTCCTCCCCTTCCCCGCCAAACGCCTGTCCTTGCGCGGCGATGGCCTCGGGACGCACGCCTTGAAAGGACTCGATGGCGACATCCAACTTCCGCTGTGCTTCGCGCGCGGCTTCATCCAGCGAGTCCTCTTTCAGCGGCGACTTTTCCAGTGGATCAGCCTTTAAATCAAAGAAGCGACCATCGCTGTAGAGTTTGAAGCGGTGATCATGCGCAAACTCGGCTTTCGCCGTCTGCCCTCCGCTGGGATTATACCAGGTGTAGCGCCAGGGACGTTCGACACCCTGCTCACCGCGAATCTGCGGCAGGAAGCTGCGCCCGTCGATCTTCAGAGATTCAGGAATCGGAACGCGTGCGGCGGCGCAGATGGTTGGCAGAACATCGGTGACATCGATGATGTCATCGCAGGTGTGGCCGGATTTGGCCGCGCCGGGCCAGTTCACGATCAGTGGCACATGCGTGCCTTGTGCAATCGTCTGACCTTTGGCGCCCAGGATGATTCCGCCACGAAATTTCATCGGCGTGCCGTTACCAGTGCCGTTATCACCCAAAAACACGAGCAGCGTGTCGTTGCGCAGGCCGAGTTCATCCAATCGCACCGTCAGTTTACCGATCAACTTGTCCATGTAGGCGACCATGTCGGCAAAGCGCTGACCGCTTTTCTCTTTATCCTTCTTGGCTGAGCCTTCGACATAGTCAGGGCTATCCGGCGTGGGATCGTATGGCGCATGCGTGAGCATCATCGGGTAATAGAGGAAAAAAGGCGCGTCTTTCTTCCGCGTGATGAAGTCCAGCGCATAATCATTCACGATGTCTGGCCCGTACTCGCCCTCGGTATAATCCACCTCCTTGCCGTTTACTTCGAGTCCCACGTTCTTGTAACGGCTGGGACGCCGCGTGAGCTGCCACAGGCAGTATTCATCAAAGCCCCACTTGGCCGGCAGTGCCATGTCATGGCCGAGTTGCCACTTTCCCGTGACCGCCGTCGCATAACCCGCCTGCTTGAAGAGATTCCCGAACGTGATCTGCGCCGGGTCCATGTGGCCAAAGTGCGTGTAGTTCCGCGCATTCACCATTCCTGTCATGAGCGCTGTCCGCGTCGGCGTGCAAAGCGGCTGCACATGACACGCATCAAACCGCACGCCCTCGTGCGCCAGTTTGTCGAGGTTCGGCGTCTTCGCTGCCTCCCCACCATTCGCTGCGATGGCCTCGTAACCAAGGTCATCCGCCATGATGAGAATCACATTCGGCTGGCGGGGAGCGGCGTGAAGAGAGGCGGTAACTAGGCAGGCTAAAGCGAGAAGGCGTTTCATGCGCTGGAAACGTGAACGCAGGACGAATCCTTCACGCATGAAGACCTTAACCTACTTACTTCACAAACATCGGATCATCTGGATTCCCCTTGCTGAGCAAGTAAGCCAGCAGATCGAGGATATCGTCCTCCTTGAGCATGAATAGCAGGCCAGGCGGCATCATGCTGATCTTACTCTCCTCGGTCTTCACCACCTTGCGTGCATCGACGTTGGTGAAATTATTGGGGTCCATCATGTTGGTGCAGACCATCATGTTGTGCTCTTTCATGTTGGCAATGCGGCCAACCACCGTGCTGCCGTCCTGCATGGTGAAGACGGTGCTGCCATACTGGTCACTGATCTCTTTGTTGGGATCGAGCACGTGCTCTAGCAGGTCACGCGGGCTGTATTTACCGGCCACACTGGTAAGATCGGGACCAACTGCACCGCCCTCTTGGTTGAAACGATGACAGGCGAAGCAGGTGGCGGCACCGAACATGTTGCGGCCATTGGCGAAGTTGCGATTGCCTTCGAGGCCAACGCCGAGCGACTTGCTCAGTTCATCCAGCGTCCACGCTTTGACGAACTGCATCGGCTTCGCCGTGAAACTCGGCGCTTTTGGCTCCGGTTTGGCATCGAGCACGTCTTTGATGGCGAGTTTCTCCTCCTCACTCATCGTAGAAAGCGCGTCCTGTTTGATCTCGCCAATGAACAGGTCAAACGACGCGCCACCCTTGTAGTTCGCAGCACGCAGGAACCAGCGGAAGTAATCGGCGCGCAGTTCCTTGGTCCAACCGCTCTTCGCAAAGCGCAGGATGCGGGCGTAATCGATCTGCTCCTCCTGTGTGGGCGAATCATTCACGAGCGGAGCTGCCTTGGCGACCACGGCGGCATCCCCGAGATAAACAAGCACCTCGCAGAGGTCTCGATTCAGCGCTGGATCATTCGTCGGATACAGCGGCGACAGATGCGCCGCCAGTTTGGCTTTCGTCTGGGCATCTGGTTCGCCAAGACGTGTGAAAGCGAGCATGTAATCGCGAATCAGCGTCACGCGGTCGATGCCCTTGAGCGATTTGAGGTCGATCTTGTTCAGCGCGGCGAGAATCGGCTGCTGCAACGATTTGTCGCCACCGCTGCTGCGCGCGAGAGCCATCAGCGCGGTTAAAGCGGCTCGTGGATTCGATTCATTCAGCGCCTTGTCCTTCCACGAGGCCACAGGCTGATGCTCAATGGCGATGCGGGCGGCGAAGCGGATGTTGCGGTCTGCATCTCCGAGATGCGGCCACGCAACTTCGACCGCTTTGGGGTCCTGTTTGCCATGAAAAGCTTCCAGCAAACCTCGAACATTCGGAGACATTGGGCTCAATGGTTTAAGCAGCACGGAATCCGTTGGCTCTGCACCCACATACGTCACGCGATACAATCCTGACTGCACCTTGCGACCACCGATGCTCACATACATCGCGCCGTCTTTCTTGGAGACTTCGATGTCCGTCAGCGGCAGCGGCGAAGCACTCATGAACTCTTCCTGCACGCCGGTGTAACCGCCACCGTTCGGTGCGAGATGTACGGCATACATTTTGCCGTAGCTCCAGTCGCAGATGAAGAGGGCTTCCTGATACTTGCCAGGGAACTTCGCGCCATAGCCGAAGGCGACGCCAGTGGGCGAGCCGGGGCCGATGTCGCAGACAGCATTCAGGCTATCTTCCCATCGTGCGGGCCATTTCTTGCTGCACGTGCGCCAGCCGAACTCGCCGCCGCTTTGCATGAAGCACACACGGGTGGGGCGATACCATGGCATGCCGGTGTCCCATTCCATGTCGGCATCGAAGCCAAAGATGTCGCCCTGACGATTGATGGCGATGTCGTAGGTGTTGCGCGTGCCGGTGTTGATGAGTTCCCATTTTTTGCCGTCGAGATCGGTATGTGCGAGCCAGCCGCCGGGCGCGGGCACGTCACGCATGAAGCCACGGCCCAGCAGCATCGGGTAAAGTTGATCTTCGGCCCAATGACGCGGCACGCGGCTGGTTTCGCAGCTCGGTTCCGGTGTTTGATTGCCGCACATCACATAAAGCGATTTGCCATCGGGTGCGAGCACAACGCCATGCGGTCCATGCTCACCTGCTTTGCCGGGAAACGAGCGCAGCAGCTCGACGGTGTCGAATTGATCGTCGCCATTGGTGTCCTTGCAGCGGTAGAGGCCACGGCCCTGATAAGCATCGTCATTCACCACGCCGTAGAGGCTGCCATTGGCATAAAGCAGGCCCTGGCAGTGCCCAAAGTCGATGCTGAGCTTCTCGATCTTGGTTTCCGATGGACTGCCGCCGATCTCCGGCGGTGTGATACGATAGAGCGCGCCGTACTGATCGCTGCAAATCATGCGTCCCTTGTCATCCTGCGTCATCGATACCCATGAGCCTTGATCCGCCTTGGGAACGGAATACAGCAACTCGGCGCGAAAACCTTTCGCCATTTTGATGGCAGAGACAGGCGTGGCTTGATCGGCGAGTTGCGCCATTGCGCTGGTGCTGAAGAGAAGAATGAGAGCGTGGAGTTTCATTGAGGGTGGAAGAGACGTTGAACACTGTCGGGCTTAAGCGCGAACTAAAAACAGGTGTGGCGAAGGCTCACTTCATGAGGTCTTTGACCTTGCCTTCGATGGCGGCGGCCCACATCTCGTAACCTTTGGCATTGAGATGCAGCAGGTCGGGCATGATTTCTTTTGGCAGTGTTCCGTCGGGCTGAAGAAAGATGCTGCCGATGTCCATGAAATGAACACGTTTGCCGTCAGCAAAACCAGCGATGAGGTTGTTGGTGGCGACGTTCTGTTTACGCATCGCATCCTCCTTCGTGGCACCGCGTGGGAAGATGCCGAGCAGCAGCACTTTGGTTTCTGGCAGTTTTTTGCCAAGGATGTCGAGGATCATTTTCACGCCTTCGGCTGTCTGTTCGGCGCTGCTGGTGTAAACGACTCCGCCATGCTCGGCGGCAGGACGGCCCTGATGCCCGGTGTTGTTCGTACCGATCATGAGCACGACAAGCTTCGGCTTGATGCCGTCGAAGTTGCCGTTTTGCAGACGCCAGATGACGTGCTCGGTGCGATCACCGCCAATGCCAAAGTTAGCGGCCTTGAGCGGCACCCAAGTTTTGGCCCAGACTTCCTTGCCATTGCCCTCCCAGCCCTGCGTGATCGAGTCGCCAAGGAAAACCAACTGCGCTTCTCCCTTTTTCGAGATCTCGTTGAAGGATTCGTGGCGCTTTACCCAGCCGCCCTCACGTGGCTTTGGGTCGATGGCGAGATTTTTGGCGGTTTCGGCGAGGCAAACAGCAGCAAAGCAGAACGTGGCAAGGGTCAGAACGAATGATTTCATGGTTGGAAGCGGCATGATGCCGGTAAGCCATGAAACTGACAAGCGTGATTGTTCTTTCACGCCTTCAGCGCCCAATCAAGCAAGGCCTGCGCATCACGCCACACGCCTTCGCTGCTGTCGTTAAGGACGACGACGATGCGTCGGCGGCCATTGCGTTCGCCAGTAGCAACGAGGCAGTAGCCAGCGGCTTCGGTGTAGCCGGTTTTCATGCCGTCGCAGTAGCTGGCGCTACGCAGCACACGATTGGTGTTCGCGAGGTCGATGGATTTGCCATCTGGCTTGGTGAATTTGAAGCTCTGCAATTTCACGATCTTTCGGATGTCAGGCAGCTTGTCTGCGACCATGGCGATAGCGGCAAGATCACGGGCGGTGCTGTAGGGATCATCGTCGGTTAGCGAAGGCAGTCCGTGAGGATTGATGAAGTGGGTGTTTTTCAGGCCCAGGGCTTTGGCGCGCTCATCCATCTTCGCGGCAAAGGCAGCGACGCTACCGGCATTGTCACGTGCAAGCGCTTGGGCAATGTCATTGGAGCTTTTGACGAGCATTGCGGTGAGAAGCTGGCGACGAGTGTAGGTCTCGCCGACTTTGAGGCCAATCCGAACCGGGGCGCACTGCGTGTCCGCGAGTTCCACGGTAACGATTTTATCCAAATCACCTGCTTCAACGACGAGCAGACCGGTCATGATTTTTGTCGTGCTGGCGATGGCACCGCGCAGGTCCGGGTTTTTTTCAAAGAACACATCGCCAGACTCAGGATCGATGACAATGCAGCGTCCAGCGCTGATCTGCGGAATGGGGCCGCGCAGGTTTTTGATCTCGATCTCACGACGGACTTTTTTGGTCTTCTCAATCTCCTCGGTGAGCTGGGTTTCGAGTTCTTTCTTGAGCTGTGCTACTGCGGCCTCACGCGAGGAGAGATCGGCTTTTTCACGTTCAAGACGCTGACGCTCAGCGGCGGTTTCACGCTCGCGCTTGGAGATGCCAGCGACCTTGGCTTCCACTTCTTCCTCACGCCACTGAAGCTGCTGTTCCCGCTTTGGATCATCACATCCGGTGATGGAGACGCAGAAGAGGCCAGCGAGCAAAGCAAGGCGCAAGTATCGGAAAGAGAAGTGGGTGATCATTTCAGAGTTCGGCAAGGAGTTCCTTCAGGCGGGCCACGGGCCACTGTCCTGGAGCATTCGAGACACCAATAAAGCCGTAATTCAGCAGGCTGCCACATTTTGCCAGCACCAGTCGTGAAACACGGCCCCATGGCCCCATGCCCATGACGGAAAGGCGCAGGCGATGCGTTTCACCCGCCAGTTTCATGAGTCGGATCAGATCGTCCTGTGTGTTCAGGTAGGTGGCGATCTTCACGGCATCGACTCCTCCCTGCTGGGCAAAATTCACGGCACCGCGCAGCACTTCATCGGCTGGCGTGGCCTGAAAATCGTGGAATGAGCCAACCACCGGCACCCCAGCGACACGCGCCTTGGCAATCACACCCTGCATCTGTGCAGCGCTGCGCAATTCCAGGTCGATGAGCGTGGCGAGATCGAGTAGTGGCTCGATCATGGCAGCACGGGCAGCGGGATCTTCCGGGCCTTGGCCGCCTTCGGCAGGATGACGGGCGGTCAGAAGGAGCGGTGTCTCATTGCCAGCCAATCGAGCGCGCAAATCGACAGGAGGAAGCTGCAACTGGTCGAGCCGCAGTTCCGCCACGTCGCACAAGGCCGAGCGCCCCGCAGCATCAAGCGACATGAAATGCTCCAGTGCTGCCGAGTCAGCGATGACCCCGACAGCCAGTGGTCGGGAGGAAAAGAGTAAGTTTTTGGATGAAACGAGTTGAGCCATTGGCTAGGTGGACTATAATTTTAACAATTCTAAACAAATTTTAGCTAATTACTCGCCACTATGCTGGGTCGGAAGCAAGAAATCAATTTGCAGCTCACTGAGTTGTTCGACAGCGCACTGCTGGCGTTCTGCTTGTGGTTTGGGCATTTCCTGCGCGCATCGCTGGTTCCAGTGTTCTTTTCCGACGCACCTGAGATTCCGCCGCTGGAGAAATTTTACTGGGTCATCGCCGTCGTAGCACCTTTCACCCCGATCGTCCTAGAAGCACGCGGCTTCTACTCGAACATCAGTAACAAGACAGCCGGGCGCTCCGTGCGCCAGCTTGCGGAGGCACTGGCCGTGATCGGCATGTGCATTGCCTTCTGCATGGTGTTCTTTAAATGGTCAGTCGAAAGCCGCGCTGTCGTCATTTTCTCTGTCGCTCTCGGAGCTTTATCACTGTTGCTGCGAGAAGCTTGGCAGCGTGACCGGCTGCGCCATCAGTTGATTTCGGGTAGAGGTCGTGAGCGCGTGATCATCGCCGGTGCTCAGACCGATCTGGACGCCTTCCTCACGAATATGACCGCTGAACAGCGGGCTGAAATCGAGATCGTGGGCCAACTCGATATCATGCAGCATCCGGTGTCCGACTTGGTGGCCGCGCTGCATGAACATTCCATCAGCCGTGTGCTGTTTGCCGCCCAGCATGTGCATTTCAGCAAGATTGAGGAAGCCGTGCAGGCCTGTGAAACGGAAGGCGTCGAAGCGTGGATCGCCGCTGACTTCTTCCAGACCGCCATCGCCCGCCCAACTTTCGATGTGCTTGGCGGCCGCCTGATGCTCGTGTTTCACAGCACGCCGCAGGCCTCCTGGGAACTGTTGTGCAAAGGAATCGTCGATCGTGTCGGGGCGCTCATTTTAATGGTGCTCTCACTGCCAGTCTGGCTTGTAGCTATCCTCGGCATCCGCCTCGGCACACGCGGTCCGATCTTCTTCAAACAGGAACGTGCTGGGCACTACGGCAAGCCGTTCATCATGTGGAAATTCCGCACCATGCATCAGGACGCCGAGGCACAGCGCGCCGGACTCGAAGTCCACAATGAAATGGATGGTCCTGTTTTTAAAATCACCAATGACCCACGCATCTTCGCCTTCGGTGGCTGGCTGCGCCGCACTAGCATTGATGAACTACCTCAACTCATCAACGTGCTGCGTGGCGAGATGAGCCTCGTCGGCCCGCGTCCCCTGCCCGTCTATGAAATTCAGCGCATCGCAAAACACGCGCAGCGTCGTCGTTTGAGCGTCAAACCCGGCCTGACGTGCCTCTGGCAGGTTACCGGGCGCAATGGCATCAAGAACTTCGATGAGTGGGTCGCACTCGATCTCAAATACATCGATAACTGGTCCTTCTGGCTCGATTTGAAAATCCTCGCACAGACGCTGCCCCCCGTGATTCGCGGCAGCGGCGCGAGTTGAACAGAGGATTCGCTGTCTTCGTCGTCCGAACTGTGGCACAGACGACGCACATGAAAGTAGAACGCCTCAAATACATCATCTGGGCCGCCGACATAAACCGCGCCGTGAATTTCTACGCGCAGGTCTTCGGCGGCACCATCCTCAAGCAGAACGACATCATTAGCGAGGTATCCATCTGCGATGGCATCATCGGCATCCACGGCGGCGGCGAAGGCAACCGCACATGGACGGGATTAAGCTTCCAAGTGCCCGATGTGATCGAAGGCGCGCATGAAATCGTCGCGGCAGGCGGTCAGCTCACGCGTGAGCCACAGCCCGAGAACGGCGAACCACCACATCTTGCGATGTGCGTGGACACCGAAGGCAACGAAATCATGCTCACGCGCAAACGCGCGCACTGATCACACTTACGCCAACGAAGGCACACGGACATTCACATCGACATCGGCGTTGTAGTCCACGCCTTCGAGGCCGAAGCCGAAGAGACGAAGGAAACTGGACTGGTAGCCTTCGAAGTCGCCAAGTTCGGCAAAGTTTTCGGTGTTCACCTCGGCCCAACGTTTGCCAACGAGTGCTTGAACAGCGGGAGCCATCTCCCAGTCATCGACGCGGATGCGTCCGGCCTCATCAGGTTGCGGGTTGCCGTTGTAGAGACGGTCGCGGAACAGGCGGTCCATCTGTTCCATGCAGTCTTCATGCGTGCCTTCGGCCTTCATGACCTTGTAGAGCAGTGAGATGTACAGCGGCACGACTGGAATCGCAGAACTGGCCTGCGTGACGAGTGCCTTGTTCACTGAAACCCAAGCTTTGCCCTTGATGGCGGCCAGTTTGGTGTCCAGCACGCGCTGCACACGTTCAAGGTCTTCCTTGGCACGGCCAATGGTGCCGTTCTTGTAGATCGGCCAGGTCACTTCCGGCCCGATGTAGCTGTAGGCGACGGTTTGCGTGCCTTCGGCGACGACACCGGCAGCAAGCAGGGCATCAATCCACATTTCCCAGTCTTCACCACCCATGACGGCGACGGTTTGGGCGGTCTCGTCATCGTTGGCTGGCTCGATGGTCACTTCATTGACCACGCCATTGCCGGTGTTGAGGTTTTTGTTCGTGTAAGAAGCGCTACCGATGGGTTTGAGCACCGATTTGAAGACCTCGCCAGTCTTTGGGTGCGTACGACGGGGTGATGCGAGGCTGTAGATGACGCAATCGACCTGCCCGAGATCTTTTTTGATCGCCTCGATGACTTCTTCCTTCATCGCATCGGAAAAGGCGTCGCCATTGAAGGAGCGCGCATACAAACCGGCGGCTTTGGCTTCGTTTTCGAAAGCTGCGGAGTTGTACCAGCCCGTGGTGCCGCAGCGATCAGCTTCAGCGGGTTTTTCAAAGAACACGCCGATGGTGGCCGCGTTCGAGCCAAACGCTGCTGCAATACGCGAGGACAAGCCGTAGCCAGTGGAAGAGCCGATCACCAGCACCTTTTTGGGGCCATTGGCGATGGGGCCGCGTTCTTTGACGACGGCGATCTGGTCAGCAATGTGTTTGGCACAACCGGTGGGATGCGCGGTGGTGCAGATGAATCCACGGATTTTAGGGGCGACGATCATAGTTGGTTTTGAGCGTTAGCAGCCACCAAGGGGCTGGCAACTGGTTTTCCAAGTCCGTCTGACTTCAACGCCCCATTACTCACCCAATTTCGCCTGCATATTGAGCAGATCTTTGCGTGCTTCTGCAAAGGCATCCGCATTGGTTTGATCCATCGCCTCCGGCATCAAGTGGTCAATGATCTGTAGCCGGGCTCGAATCATTGGCAGATCGGCACGGGTAATGTTTTTCTCTTTCGGCAATCCATCTTCATTGAGGTCTTCGATCAAATCCTGCCGCTCCTGCTTCGATAGCTGGGGATTATTGATCGCCTCCTGCCAAATGATCTCCGCAGTTGCATCCACACCTACCAACCGCAGCGCCGCACGCGCTGCAGGATCTTGCGCCGGCGGCTTGCCTTTTTTCTTTGGGGTAGATGGAGTGCTGATACCTTCCAAGAACGACAAATCGGGAGGGGCAGCAGTGGTGGCGGATGCTTCTGCTTTGACCGCGGCCACTGGTGTTTGCGCCACCACACGTTTTGGCAATAGCGGGACAGCAGGCTGTTGTAGCATGAACCAAGCAGCGACCGCAATCACACAAGCGGTGCTTCCAAGCGCCCAAGCCATAAGATGACGATTCATAAGTGCCATCATTTTGCCATGAACCGTTTCCAGCGTAAACAGAATTGATGCTCCACAGCTTCAAGCGTGCTTGATATACCTCATGCGGAACCTCTCACGCCAATTCCAACATCTTCTGGGCGCAACACTCCTCTTGCTCGCGCCTGTGTTGCAGGCTCAGCCGAAGGTGATCGCGTATGTGCCCAACTGGATTGAGCTGGCGGCTTTCGCGGAAACCATCGACTACGCGAAGATCACGCACATCAACATCGCGTTTGAAAATCCGCTGAGTGCTAGTGGAGAGCTTTCCTTCAATCGCGAAAATGAAGCCCTGATCGCGAAAGCCATGGCACATCAGGTTAAAGTTTTGGTTTCCATCGGCGGTGGCTCCGCCTCTGAGGACAAGACGATGCGGAAACGCTATTTCGATTTACTCAGCGAAGGTAAGCTGGCCGTTTTTGTCGCCAAGCTGACGGATTATGTCGTGAGTCACGACTTTGACGGACTCGACGTCGATCTCGAAGGTCCGGCGATCAATCAGGACTATGGCGCATTCATCGGGGCGCTGGCAGTCGCATTGAAACCGAAGGGTAAACTGCTGACGGCAGCGCTGTCACAGGGCTATGGTGGTAAGGATGTTCCTGATGCCGTGTTCGAGCATTTCGATTTCATCAACATCATGGCTTATGACGCCACCGGGCCTTGGCAGCCGAAAGCACCCGGCCAGCACTCGTCCCTGGAGTTCGCCCAAAGCAATGTGGACTACTGGCTCAAACGCGGCCTGCCCAAGAACAAAGCCGTGCTCGGTGTGCCATTTTATGGCTACGGTTTCGGCAAAGCCTTCCGAAACGATGAATACTCTTATGCAGTCATTCTAGCAGAGCATCCCGGAGCCGAGAAGCTGGATCAAATCGGCCACACGATTTGGTTTAATGGCATTCCCACGATGCAGGCGAAGGCGAAGCTCGTGTTGGATCAGCACCTCGGTGGCGTGATGATTTGGTCGTTGAATTCGGATGTGAAAGGAGAGCACTCGCTGCTTTCCGCCATTTATCAGGCGCTGAACAAGTCGGCCCCATAAGCGTCATCACTTCACGCCTTTGACCTCAAAGCCCTCAGCTTCGAGCACGGCGCGAATTTTAGCGGGTTGATCGCCTTGGATCTCGATGCGCTTGTCCCGCACCGTTCCACCGCAACCGCAAGCGGCACGAACGCGCTTGGCGATGGTCTCGATCACCGACAGCGGTAGATGCGTGGCGAAGTCTTTGATGACGATAACCGTTTTGCCGCCGCGATGCGCCGTCTCGCGCTGGAGCACCACGCGGCCCATTTTCCACAGACGCTGCGGGGAGTCGGGATCGGCGTTCGGATTCATGGGACCTCAAATAGCGTTTAACTCGCGTTGATGTCCTTGTTGTAAAACACCTTCACGAACTTCATGCCCTTCTTGTCGTCGTAGCCGCGTTCGATCTGGGAATCGGCGTCGCTGCTGCCGGGCTTGATGTGGATTTCGACACCGGTGTCGAGGCGGAGGACGGCGGCGATGCGTTTTTTGGCCTTGGTGAGGTCTTTCTTGGAGATATCGAAGCTGGTCTCCAAGGACTGGCCTTGCTCTTCCTCGATGCGGGCGCGGTGTTCGTTGAATTGCGCGATGGTATCAGGGTTCTTGAGAACTTCCTGCTCGAACTCCTGCAACTCGAATTTTTCGCGGTCTTCGAAGTAGTCGAGCGCGTCTTTGGCGGCGTTCGCGGTTTCCCAGGGCGGCGTGTCGTCATCGGCGGCCTTTTGCTCTTCAAGGAAGGAGACGGCCATCTTCGCGTAGGCATTGGTGAGGAAGGCGGCGTCGGGCACGGCCTCGACGCCGAGGAATTCGCGCACCCAGAAGCGGGAGTCGCTGCCGCTGCGGTCGAAGGTGAGGACGTAGTAGCCTTTTTCGGCCCAGTGATCGAGGATGAGGCAGCCTTTGTCGATCTTGTCGGGATTGATGCCGTGCTCGGTGCTGAGCTGGAGATCGCCGTTTCGCGGAGTAATGGTGAGGAAGGGCACCACGCTGTCACTTTTCAAAATGCAGAGGCCGTTGACGAGTTCGCCTTCAATGTGGACTTCTTTGAGCATGGCGATGCAGAGGTCACCGGCTTTGATGTTCGGGTGATTCGACTTGGCGTAGAGCCGCTGGGCGATCTCGATGCCTTTGGCGAGGAGGTTATCTTCGTCGGCAAAGATGGCCTTGGCGCAGTTGTTGACCTCATGCTGGGCCAGTGAGGCGTGATGGGTGAAGCGGTGGGCGATGCAGGCTTTGAAGGGCTTGATGAAGAGTGCGGTGAGGTTTTCCTGGTCGGCTTCGGCGACCTTGAAGACCTCGCGGGAGGTTTGCAGCGGCTCTTCGCGCTGAGGATTGCCGACCTTGGCGAGGACGACGTTGGAGACGGTGGCGGTGTTGAGGCGGAGCTTGACGGACATGCGGGGCGCGGAGCGTAGAAAGGGAATGGGATTCGCCAAGGATTAATGGCACCTGCTTGCACTGATCGCGCGTCGGGGCGAGTGCATGGACACATGACGAACGCTGCTGAAAATGCCTCCACAACCCTGAAACCCTGGCTGGTGCGCATCCCGGAAATCTTTGAAGGGATCGCAGCGGAGGTGTTGCAGCGGTTTGGGGCGGTTTCGAGCACGCGGCTGGGACAGGATTATTATTTGATCAAGACGGCGACGCCAGAAGCGATTCGGCAGTCGGAGGCGGCAAAGTTTGCGCGGTGGAATCTGCCGATGGACCACACCTGGCCATGCAATGCGCAGAAGATGGACGGCTTCATCGAAAAGGCGGCGCAGACGCTGCTGAAGAAGTTTGGGGAGCGCAAACCGCAGGGGATTTTCATCGGCACGCTGCAGCCGACGTCGCTGGACAAGTATTACAAGGGCCTGGCGTCGAACCTGCGCGGTCGCGTGCTTCAATTGTTCCCGAAATTGGCTGCAAACACGGTGGAGGAGCAGGATGCGACGGCGGAGACGTTGTTCTGCCTCGTGGGAAAAGAGGGCTTGTTTTGCGGCATGCAGAGTCCGCGTGCCTCGAACGGCTTGTATGCCGGTGGCAGCAAGTACATCGACCAAGATGCGCCGGACACGATCAGTCGAGCGGGTGCGAAGATCGCCGAGGCGTTGCATTATCTGCTGCTCTATCGACCACCGCTGCCAGAGGGCAGTCATTGGCTCGAACTGGGAGCCTGTCCGGGCGGGATGACGTCGGAGTTACTCGCGCGCAACCAGCGTGTGACGGCGATTGATCGTGCGCCACTGGACAAACGACTCAATGGTCGGCCCGGCTTGAAGTTTGTGCTTGAAGACGTGGCAGCTTTTCAGCCGCGTAGCGGCACCATGTATGATGCACTGCTGTGCGACATGAACGGCCCGCCGGAAGAATCCATCGAGCAGGTGATCCGGCTTTCCCAATTCCTGAAACAAGATGGTCTGGTGGTCTTCACGCTCAAGGTGCCGCGCATCGAGAATGTGGAGGAGCCGTGCGAGTTATTCCGGCTCATCGTGTCGATGTCAAAAGCCGCTGGATTGCGTCTGCTGGCGAAAACGCATCTGACTTACAACCGGCATGAGTTCACGCTATTTCTGGAGAGGCACCGGGACTGATCTCTGTCTCAGGCAGCTTTTCAGGCACCTGCAAGACAGCGACTTTGAGCAAGCGGCAGAATTCCTTCTTGGTGACACGATGCAGCGTGCCCACTTTGGTGGTGGGGTCCTTCATGGCCTTGTATTCGATGGAAAAACGCGCCCATTCGACAATGCGGAGGTATTCGTCCCCTTTTTTCCAGATCTGGCCTTGTTCCAACTTCATCTTCCTCTCTAATGCCCAGCGTCTGCCTGCGCCATGAGATTATGCAGGTCTTCGAGTCGAATAGGCGCAAGAACCGGGTGGTTTCGGCAGCGTGTCTCGTCAGAATGGCGGCATGAATGATTACGAACGCGTCGCACGCATCACCCGCCATCTGGATGCCCATCATTTGGAGCAGCCGGGGCTGGCAGCGCTGGCGGCGGAAGCTGACCTGAGCGCGGCGCATTTTCATCGACTGTTCTCGCGCTGGGCGGGTGTGACGCCGAAGGATTTTCTGCAATGCCTCACGCTTGAGCATGCGCGTGAACGACTGCGACTTGGACAAAGTGTGTTTGATGCGGCGTTGGATGCCGGTTTGTCATCGCCCGGACGGTTGCATGACTTGTGTGTGACCTTGGAAGCAGCCACCCCTGGCGAGATGAAAGCCGGAGGTGCGGGTTGGGTCATTGATGCGGGTTTTGTAGAAACGCCGTTTGGTTACTGCTGCATTGGAAACGGGCCGCGCGGCGTGTGCTTCCTAGAGTTTGTCGAAAAGGATGAGCGATCCGCGCTAACGGTTGCTTGGCCGCAGGCACAGATTCATTGGAATGACGCTGTGGCAGAAGAAATCGCCTCAGGTGTGTTTCAAACCGGATCGCAGATGCAGTTGAAAGCACTCGTGCGGGGAACCCCCTTTCAGCTTCGAGTGTGGCGGGCCTTAGTGAGGATTCCAGCGGGGTGCGTGGTGAGCTATGGGCAGTTGGCAGAAGCGGTCGGAAATCCAGGAGCTGCCCGAGCGGTCGGGACGGCCGTGGGGGCGAATCCGCTGGCCTACCTGATCCCCTGCCATCGAGTCATTCGGGAGACGGGGGTCATTGGTCAGTATCGCTGGGGACACGAGCGCAAACGGGTCATGCTGGGCTGGGAAGGCCTCAAATAGGGCGAATTGGCCAGCCAAAAGCTGCGGAGAAGCCGATATTTAGGAAAAGAGTAATATTTCTCAAAAGTGGCTTGTTATTTGGCCTTCTTATTATTATAATTATAGTAAAGGTGGATTGTCTGAATTTGAGCCCACCCCGTGATCGCTGACCGAGCCCCATTCGACCTGATTCCCCCCAAACAGCCCGTGAAACAACATTCCATCTTCCAACCCATCCTCGCCGTCATTGTGGCGCTGGTCTGGTTGTGCAGCTCCGTCAGGGCCAGCACGGTCTTCTGGGGCAGTCAATTCAATGACCTGTTGTTCGATAGCCAAGGCGTGGCTCTCGACGGCAATTACTCCTTCGAGATTGGATCGTTCACGAGTGGCTTCGTGCCGACGATGCATAACATCAGCCAGTGGCAGGCTAACTGGAAGGTGCTGGACCGGATCTTTGATCCGACGCCCGCAGATCCCAATGACGGCGATCCTCAGGGCTGGAATGAACCTCTGCAGTTCTTTGTCGGCACGGTGGATCACACGATCACCGGAACCTCCAGTGCACCTGATGCGAATCCTTTGGATGTTTTTGCTCAAGGAGACGTGGCCTACCTATGGGCTTATAATTCGAAGAACATCGTGCCAGGCAGTGAATGGGCCTTGGTGGCCGATGGGTCACAATCCGGTGATCTGGGTGACGACTGGACCTTTGTGAGTCCTACCAATACCAATTCTTTCAACTGGCAATTGACCGACGCGAACGATGCCATCATCGGCGGTGCCAATGGGGTTCGTGAAGGCGGTACTTTTTCAGCCACTCCAACGACGTTCAGTCTGCAAACCGCCGTCGTGCCGGAACCCGGCTCCGCATTGCTGCTCCTTGCAGCCGCAGCCACACACTTCATCCGCCGCGCCCGCCGCCTGTCTCGCACGTCCATGCTCTAAACAGCACTCATGAGGCTTCGCACATCACGATCCGACGCTCCGGCGTGCCGCCTACCAGCGGCACGCTTCGTTGTTTCTTTGTGGGTCGGCTTGGTGGCTCTTTGCATGTCGTCTGCTTCGGCTCAGTCACAGACGCTCGATTTCAGCGATTACACCAGCTTTGGCAGCGCCAGCAGCACGGTGATCACGACGCTGAAAATCGGTGCCACGACGGATAAAGAATCCGCCATCACAGCGAACGCGACGGCAACTGGAGATGACATCACTGGCAGCGATGATGAAGACGGCGTGACCGTTCCGGCCAGCGTGGCACTTGGGGTTGCCAGCGGCCTGACGGTGAACGTTACCAACACCAGCGGTGGAACCACCTACCTCAACGTCTGGATCGATTTCAACCGCAACGGTGTGCTCACAGACACGGGTGAGCAGGTGGCAGTCAATACGACGATCGCCAACAACACTTCCAATTCGAACCGCACCGTCAATTTCACCGTTCCAGCTACTGCTAGTGTCGGTGTGGCGGGCGTCCGCGTGCGTTTGACCTCCACCAGTGGTCCTGGTGCCACCGGCACGAGCGGTAATGGCGAAGTTGAAGACTATGTGATGACGCAAACCTGCCCCACGGTCACGCTAAGCCCGACGACACTCACGGTTCCTACGGTTGGAACCAGCTACTCGCAGACGATCACTGATCTTGCCTCGATAAAGCGGACAGGTGTTTTGTTAGTTGAGGGAGGCTTCGAAGTCTAGCGGGGACATGTAGCCGAGGGATGAATGCAGGCGTTTGGAGTTATAAAAGGTGGTGATGTAATCAAAGATCATGGTGATGGCGGCGGCGCGGGTGGCAGGGATG
>Ga0114970_10001320_pt1 | contig 18508 bp, 15 predicted proteins | sample M_140205_XF_Meta_FD_87030 | JGI IMG/M metagenome (GOLD analysis project Ga0114970, IMG submission 87030) | Freshwater microbial communities from Lake Montjoie, Canada to study carbon cycling - M_140205_XF_MetaG | ecosystem: Environmental > Aquatic > Freshwater > Lake | place: Lake Montjoie... | reverse complement strand
CGAATAGCTTCAGCGTGTGTTTTACTAATAATATCGATAATTTTATAGTGTTCAGAAAGTCTAATTATATTTTCAGAAAAATCATTTAACATTTTAAACCATGCTTTATATTTTATAGTATTAAAATCGAGTTGTTGGTTAACGCCTTGTTCCTTTCTAGTTTCTATATTAAATTGGTCTATAATATTTAAAACAAATAAGGGCTTTTCATAACCAAGTACTTTTTTCCAATATTCTTCTTCCCCTCCATTTTTGTACTCATCCGGATAATTATTTTCGGTACTATAATTCAGCCTTTCCCCAATATTCACTGCCAATTTAGTGAGTTTTTTTTCTACATATTCCCTAAGTTGAAATAATTGTTTCGGCTCAATTTCTCTGAGTCCTTCGGTTCCCAAGTTTACAATATCATTGTAATATTCCTCTAACTCAAAATGTGTTAATTTTGGTATCATATCGAATTAAATTTATCCATTGAAGTTCTTTTTTGCTCATCCACAATTTTAAGATATGGTTTCATAGATTTATGGTCTTTGTGTCCCGTCCATTTCATGATTATTTCAGGTGCAATACCCAAGTACATCGCATTAGTAATAAAGGTTTTTCGAGCGGTATGGCAAGTAATTAATTCCCACTTTTCAAAATGTTTGTCAATTCGTTCCTCGCCAATAAATTTAACGTATGTTTCTTTCGATTTTAGCCCTGCCAATTTTGCAACTTCTTTTAGATACTGATTAAGCTTTTGGTTAGTAGGTACAGGAAACAGACAATTGTTTATTAACTCCTGGTCTTTGTATTTGTTCCATATTGCCAAAGCATATTTATTTAGTTCAATTCTCGCAGCTTGGATGGTTTTTAATGTTAAAATCTCTAGATAAAGATTATTATTATTATCGGTTTTTATATCGTTTTTCTTTAGGTTTTTTATATCTGAATAACGCAAAGAAGTGAAACAACAAAAACAATAAATATCTCTAATTTGCTCTAGTCTTTTTTTGTTTGATAGGTCTAGGTTGTTCAGATTTTGTAGTTCGTCCCACGTAAGGAATATTAAATTTTTTTGTTTAATATCGTCACCAAGTCCTGCATACTTTAATTTTAAATTTTTATAGCTAAGATTTGTATTGTAACCTTTTTGGGTGCACCAATTAAGAAACCAGTGAAATAATACCATGTACTTGTAGTTTGTGGAATTATTAAAATCTAATTGCTCAGAAAAATACTTCTTTAAATTAGTTAAAAAGTCATCAGTGATATCCTCAAATTTTAATTTCGGGCTATAGGCCCCAAGTAGCTTTGTAAATGTTGCAAATTTTTTTCTTGTGTTAGCACTCCAATCTTTATTTTTAGTTTCATCGGCAATGAATATTGGCAAATAATCAATTACACTCTTTTGTTGTGGCGTGTTGGCTGCTTTTATTTGGGTATTTTCAGCAAGTAGGAGAAAGCTATTTAAATGGTCAAGTAGTAATTTACTTGTGATTGGTTTGTTAAGCCCTAGAGCATCATTATAAATAATTGGTAGTTGTGATGCAATGGTTTCAATTCGCTTATTGATAATGTTTGCCCCGATCCCGTCTTTGTTAAAATTATTTCTTTTAACACGTTGCTCAGTATCATTCCACTTTGCAAAATCAATTCTATATCCTATTGGATAAATAACCCGTTGCCCATCAAATTTGAAGTCGGCTAATATTGGCACGTTATCGGTTTTTACTACTCCGGTGTTTTTGTCCTTTCGCTTTTCAAGTTTAAAGCTACTAATTACTAGTCCTTTTTTGGCTTTCATTTTTTCGAGTGTTAAAATTACACTCCAAAATTACACTCCATTTTTAGTTTAATCTAATTTATTTTGCTTTACTCTGTTTTAAATGGGAATGATTTAAGCCCTAGTACCAATTGACTTCGTTGGTTTAAATTAATTTCGATAAAGTTAGGCTTATTTAATTTGGTAGTCCCGGCGAGAATCGAACTCACATCAAAAGTTTAGGAAACTTCTATTCTATCCATTGAACTACGGGACCAAATTTGGTGTGCAAATATCGGTTAAATATTTTCTTTTAAGGAAACCTTTTTAAGGGCGGGATTTACTCTTCGCAACGGCAACCAATTCTATCCAGTCTTCTAATATTTGTGTTCCCTCATCCATAATTAAATCGTATTTTCCTGAATCAGCAGCACTATCCTCTGCTCCATCTTTTTGCTTTGAATCTTTTTCCTTGGTACTCTTATCTAGTTTACGTTTGGCATTTCTGGCATTTTCTTTTTCTTTACGTTTATCAACCTGGGCTTGAGCTGCTGCTAGCTGCAAGGGCAAAAGCTTTTCTTCCTTCTGTTTTTCTTTATCTTCAAAATCTTCTTCCAAGTATTGGAATTCGGCATTTTTTTCTATTCTTTTTTGATGGTCGTCTATTAAAGACATTTTATATTTGTCAAGTTCTAAAAATTGATCGAAATGAGAAGGGGGAATTTCATCGTAGGGAAGTGCATAAGGATCTGCACTTTCGCCAAACAGGGTAGAATCAATTAATGAGGGAAACTGTACATCGGGTATTACGCCACGGTGCTGGGTGCTGCCACCCGTTATTCTGTAAAACTTAGCAATGGTAGGTTTTATCTCCCCCATTTTAGGGCCTGTTGGATTACTCTCATTGAACTGGTTCATATCTAATAAATTTTGAACCGTGCCCTTGCCATAGGTACGCTCACCAACTACAATGGCTCTATGATAATCTTGCAGTGCAGCTGCAAATATTTCAGAAGCAGAAGCACTGCCGCGGTTCACCAATACTGTTAAAGGGCCACCATAATTTAAAGTGGTATCGCGGTCTTCATCAACCTCTACTTGGCCATATAAATTCTTAACTTGAACAACAGGCCCTCTTCTTATAAATAATCCGGACAATGTTATAGCTTCTTGCAAAGAACCTCCAGTATTGTTTCGCAAATCGAAAACAAGTGCTTGTATTTTTTCACCTTTTAATGAGTCCAATAGTTTTTTAACATCGGCAGTAGTTCCTTGGTAAAAAACAGGCAAATTAATCACACCAATTTTGTATTTTTTTTTACCGCGTTTCAAATTCTTAATTTCGCATTTGGCACGCTGTTCTTCTAATCTAATCAGGTCTCTTTTTATTTCAATTACCTTTCTGGGGTCGGTTGGTCCGGCAGTTTTTGGTATAATTTGCAGTTTCACCCAAGTGTCTTTTTCTCCTCTTATTAATGCTACCACATCATCTAATCGCCATCCAACCACATCTACCAATTCACCTTCTTGCCCTTGCCCTACTCCTACTATTTTATCACCATCAAATATAGCCTTGCTGCGGTCTGCTGGCCCCCCCTTTACCAGCTCACGCACTTTGGTAAATTCGCCATCCAATGTAAGCGTAGCTCCAATCCCTTTAAGCTGCTGCGACATATTTACATGAAAGTCTTCTGCTACTCTTGGCGAAAAATAATCGGTATGTGGATCTACACAACCAGTATATGCATTCATAAAGGAGGAGAAAGCATCCTCGCTTTTTATCTTCGACATTTGTGTGCGGAAGTTATTATAACGTTTCAGTATGGTTTCGTTTATTTCAGTACCATTTTTGCCCGCCAATTTCATTTGCAAAGCCTCATACTTAAGCTTCTTCGACCACCAAGTATTTTGCTCAGCCTCATCTTCAAACCAAGATAGTTTTTCTCTATCGAACAGAAAATAATCTTCTTTACTAAAACTAAAAGTATCTTTAAGAAGTGCCTTTACAAAATCAATCCGATTAGCTATTCTCATCTGGTAGGTATTGTATATATAAAAACCAGCATCGCTAGTGCCCGCTTTTAAATCATCATCCAACCTTAGTTTATATTTGTCGAACGACTGTATATCACTAGCTAAAAAGTACTGTCTTCCATCATCAAGAATTTGCAAATACTTATCATATACTTTCGCTGAATACTCATCATCAATTACAATTCTATTATAATGGTTGTGGGATAATACATCTGCGATAAGCATTTCTGTGCGCTCGTGTTGTACTTCGGAATGAAGTTTTTTGGGGAACACACTTGTGGTATCGCCGCCAATTGCATATTGGGTGAATCCGACAAATAGGATTAAGAATTTTAGTTTACGCATTTCTATGAGAGTTCAAATATAAGACCAAACAAAAACCCCAACCATATTTACTATTTGGTTGGGGTTTTTGTTTCAATCATTATTTTATAATTTAATAAATTTCTTTACTTCCTGTCGCCCATTTTGTTTAAGGAAGACGAGGTAAGTTCCTGCTTTGAGGTCGGAAATATTAATGGGTATATTTTGCTTTCCATCACCTAAACCATAAAGTTCACTATTAAATACTTGCTTTCCCGTTAAATCAACTACCGATATAAAAACATTGGATGTTTTTTGCAAATTGAAAGTGAGATTGATATTATCGCTGGCAGGATTGGGATAAACACTTAAGCCAGGAGAATTTGCTGTATTTTGAGGTTCTTCAACCGCAGTTACTTGGCTAGTACTCATAAAAAATCCGCGTCCATGTGTTCCAATATAAAAAGTTGGACCCATCCAGGGGCGGTCTTCGTATTGTTTAATACTAAACACAGGTAAGCGTTCCATTCCACTATTGGATTCAACCCACGATTTTCCGCCATCATTGCTAGTCCATACGCCCAAGTCCGTAGCTGCAACTAATTTTTTACTATCATCAATATTAATTGCAATATCATATACGGGCATTAGTGGAAGATCTCCTTGTATTGAAGTAAATACAACGCTGGCTGATGCATCTAAGGCATTATGAGTTTCATATATATAAGCCCCGAAACCGTAGTTTGCCACACTCACTATCATGTGATTTGAATCATTGGGGTCTGTTTCAACACCCGTAACTACACGTCCACCAAATGTACCGTTACCAATCTCTTCAAAAGCAACTCCAGTAACTGTGCGTGGTGAATCGGCATAAGTGGCTGAGTTTAGCCCAGCAAAACGATACAGCCCGCCATTAAAAGTACCACAGAATAAGTTGTTCCAATTGGTCGTAATACCTAAACTTTTTGGTTCGCCAGCTCGCCATCCACCGCCAGATGCATTCCATTGTGCCAATCTGAACCATTGTGGTTTTCCATCATTGCTCAATTTGTTTTTTACCAGTGCTTCACGGGTTATAAAAACTGATCCACCATCGCCATTGGTATTGTTCATTCCAACAGCAAAAAGGGACGATGAGTCTTTATAGTGTTCTCTGAAAAGAATAGGGGTATTAAATATTTTGCTAAAGCTACTAGTTTTATCTGAGCATTTTGATAATCCAGAAGCAGAGCCATATTTAGGGTCAACTTTGTTAATCATGTCACAATCGTAAAAGAAGTCTTCTGAAGTGCCACCAGTAAGCGACCTAGTTACACCACCATAGTAAGTGCTATAAAACATAATTTGTGGATTGATATGCGATATTTCACATTGGAAACCATCTCCTCCAAAAACTTCAACAGCTCCTTGAGCTGTATTGCGGCTGCCATTGATAAATTGTGTACCATTATCCTGACTTCCACCTATTACATTTCCATGCCAGTCAGCAGCTACATCATAAAATTGGGTAACATTATAACCTTTGTTAGATGTGAAAAAAGTGACGCATCCATTTGTTGATTTGCTTATTCCACCATCAGAACCAATATAGGTAGTGAAAGTTTTGTTTTGTGCATTTACGTTCGCAAAAACAATAGCATGCTTGTCAGAATGTATATAATATGGACTGAATTCACTTGCTCCAATGAGAGCAGTTTTGTTCCAGGCAGATTTTGAACCTCTTCCAGGTCCTTGCCATTCCCACCAATCACAGCCCGATGCAAAAATACGTTCGGGGTCAGTTGGGTCAACTGCTAGTACGTTATTCCATGTTCCTTGCCCCTGAAGACCATTTGACAGCGGGTCGAAATCGGCAGGCGATGAAGCCCCGGAAGCTATCTTAGTCCAAGTATCGCCAGCATTTTTTGATTGGTAAATTCCCTCTAACCTGCTGTTGGCAGTTGAAGACGCCATTGCATAAACATAGTTGGGGTTTGATTGCGATATGGCAATAGAAATTCTATTTGTAGTAGTAACCATTGGAGCTTTGCTCACTTTAGTAAAAGTGGATTTTCCATCGTCACTCCTAAATATTCCTGTAGCTGTTGCAACATACACTTTACCATTGCTTGATACTTTTATTTCCAAACATGTAGAATTTGGGCCGCCCTGAGCTTTGCTCCAAGTTGCTCCCTGATCCTCACTATAATAATAACCATTTGATGTAGCTGCATATACGCGATTATTTATGGGGTCGCTACCCATTGATTGTATTCCCAGCCAACTAGATGTTTTAGAAAGCACGTTAAAGCCAGTAGTTCCGTTTTTTTGAAGATAGATACCCGCACCATCAAAACCACTTTCGCCAACCCCTGCAGAGTAGCCAATAAATCCGCCTTCACCAGTTCCATAATATATGTCGCCATTAGGTGATTGAGTCATAGTGCTAATGCACCTATTGTTTTTCTTTGTATCAACTTTTTGCCACGAACTACCTCCGGTAGTTGATTTCCACAGACCACCACTTACACCGCCAGCATATATTGTATTTTGGGTAGGATCTTGGTTGTCAACCAAAATAGCACGTGTGCGACCGCCCACATTATCTGGGCCTTTTTCTTGCCAATCCAAAGGCCACTTTGTGGCACGTTGATTCATCATCGCATCTGCTTGACGAATTGCATTATTAACATCTCGTGGGTCTACCTTATCGGTATTGGGGTTGGCCCTCAGTTTGTGCATCATCTCCACATAGGCAGCTGATGAACGTTCTTCCCATTCTTCACCTTCGCCTTCTACTTGCAAACGTGATTTACGGGGAGCGTAATCTTTGCCTTCGTTAATAAAGGATCCTACTGCAAAGCCCCCTGCTATTACAATACCTACCATCCAAATCGTAAACTTTTTCATATCTATTTTTTATAAAAGTGGTTTCAAATTAACGGTATTTTTTAATACCAATCAAACTTATAAATGTTTTTCACTATGATAACTCGACCTAACCAAAGCTCCAGACTCAACATATTGCAAGCCTCGGCGTAATCCTTCTTCTTTATACATCGCAAAAATATTGGGGTGAATAAACTCCTCAACTTGCAAGTGCATTTTGGTTGGTTGTAAATACTGACCTAGCGTTAGTACGTCACATCCGTGTGCAGCCAAATCGTCCATGGCCTCAAATACTTCTTCTTTGCTTTCACCAATCCCAAGCATAATCCCAGATTTAGTTCTGCGGCCACGCTCTTTTGTCAATTTTATTTGTTCCAAGCTTCTTTCATATTTTGCTTGTGGCCTTACTTTCTTATATAATCTTTTAACTGTTTCCATATTGTGAGATACTACCTCGGGTTTTTCATCAATAACCTGATATAATAAATCCCACTTTGCTTGAAAGTCAGGAATCAAAGTTTCTATAGTGGTCAATGGGTTTTGCTCTTTTACCAAACGTATAGTATCTGCCCATACCAAAGCCCCTTTATCTTTTAATTCGTCTCTATTCACCGATGTGATAACGGCATGTTTCACACCCATTAATCTGATTGCTTCAGCAACACGCGTTGGCTCATCCATATCGTATTCTGTAGGGCGGCCGGTGGCGACTGCACAGAAGGAGCATGAGCGTGTACAAACATTTCCCAATATCATAAAGGTAGCTGTGCCTGCTCCCCAGCATTCACCCATATTGGGGCAGTTGCCACTCTCGCATATTGTGTGAAGCTTATATTCATCAACCAGTTTACGTACGTTCAAATAGTTTTGACCCGTAGGTAATTTTACTTTTAACCAATCTGGTTTTTTTGCTCTAGGAGTTTCGTTTGCTATAACTGGGATTTCCAACATGGGTATAATATTCTTGTATAACTTTCTTAGTTTAAATAAGGTTGCATCAAACTATAATTATTATAGTTATTCCAAAATGATTTTAATTGATTATTAGCCAAAACCGCACACTATTAATTAATGGCTATCACAGATTGAATTTCTGGAATGGCTCTGCGGATACCTTCTTCCAATCCTGCTTTCATGGTCATATTGCTCATATCGCAATTGCTGCACGAGCCAATTAATCTAACTCTTACTACCATTTCGGGTGTTATATCAACAAGCTCTACATTGCCGCCATCTGCTATCAGATAAGGCCTCATGGCGTTCAGTACTTCTTCTATTCGGGGTTTTAAATTCTCTTGCATTTTAGGGATTCAAAATTACATAAAATTAGTCATATTTTTATGCAGGGATTGCATTTTGCGATTTCATACTATTTATAATAGACACCTGCCTAGCTACCTGCCCCGCCATTTCATTAAATGCATTTGATAATATATCATTGTTCGATGCTATAATCGGCACGCCTTCATCACCGCCTTTTCCCACTGGAATTGAAAGGGGAATTTGTCCGAGCAATTCTATTTCAAATTGCGTAGCTAGTTTTTGGCCACCACCTTTGCCAAATATATAATACTTGTTTTCGGGTAACTCAGGCGGAGTAAACCACGACATGTTTTCTACCACGCCTAGTAAGGGAACTTTTATCATCGGCATGTTGAACATGGCTGCTGCTTTTTCTGCATCATCTAGTGCGACTTGTTGAGGTGTTGTAACTAGAACAACTCCTGTTAGAGGAAAGTTTTGGCAGAGCGTTAATTGTATATCTCCGGTTCCGGGAGGAAGGTCAATTATCAAATAATCCAAGTCGCCCCAATCCACATCGTTCATTAGTTGTCGCAGGGCTGATGATATCATAGGACCACGCCATACAATAGCTTGTCCGGGTTCTACGATGAGTCCAACTGATATTGATTTAATTCCAAATTTGTCAATGGGCACCATCAGGTTTTTACCATTTACCTCTTTCATTTCCAACGGACTTTTGTGCAAACCCAACATGGTGGGAATAGAAGGTCCATATATATCAGCATCGAGCAAACCAGTTTTTGCTCCAGTCTTTGCAAGCGCTAAAGCCAAGTTAACAGCTATTGTAGATTTTCCTACACCACCTTTACCTGAAGCAATGGCTATAATATTTTTGATTCCTTTCAATTCATGACGCTCTTGTCCCGTAACACGACTCGTCATCTTGATTTCCAGAGCAATATCCTTACTTATGAAATGGCGAACGGCGGTGGTACAAGCATGTTGTATCATATCTTTCATGGGGCAGGCGGGTGTGGTAAGTTCCACCTCGAAATATATTTTATCAGGTGTGATATCAATATGCTGCACCATACCTAAGGTAACAATGTCTTTTTTTAAATCGGGATCATCTACATTGCTCAGAGCTTGTAGCAATTGTTTTACTGTAATTTCCATAATTGTTTGTTGCTGCAAATTTAGGTATTGTCAGTCTGAGTTTATCGAAGACTTTATCATTGCTATTAATTTGTCTATGCTTCGATGAACTCAGCATGACAAATTTTAGTTATTTTTGCCACGCCAATGCTCAACTCAAAACAACTCAAAAACATACAAATCGTGATGATATTTTTCATCGTTAGCACGGTAATGTGTGTGGCTTATATTATATATTCAAACAACAAAAGAGCCGATGAAAACAATGATACAGAATACTATTTCCAGCTAAGTAGCACTTTGAAAAAAGCAAATGATAGTTTAATCAATATTCAAAAAGCTGACACTGGGATTATATATATTATACCAACAGATAGCTTGGCAAAATTAAAGTATTATAATAATGCGTTGCCGGATAGTGTGCGAGATTTACTAGTTAAAGGGGGGGTAAAAAAATTGAAACTTGCGGATTAACACGCCATGTTTTGTAAAAAAAATTGCAAATCCCGCGGTTTTGGCAAAATACAAATACATTTGCCTTAAAAAGCAAGAGGATAAAAACACAAACAGGCCACTCACTAAAAAATATGAACTATCTAACATTTTTAAGATTACACTATGTTTTCAAATGAAACCGTAAATTTAGCATTACTGAAAGCACGAGCCTATAATTTGAGATAGGCAACGGTAAAAGATGGGGTTATTCCCTTGACAGCTGCCGACCCTGATTTTCCTTGTGCCCCAGAAATTTCAGAAGCAATTTGTTCTTACTCAAAAGATCGTTATTTTTCCTATTCTCACCCTGAAGGACTTCCCGAATTTAAAGAGAGTATTGCCAATTATTATATTCAAAAACGGGATGTTCCAGTATCGCCAGCCCACGCATTTCCTGTTGATAGTGCGGCATTTGGTATTTATTTAACCTGTAAAGCTTTTTTAAAAAGCGGCGACGAAGCAATTATTTTCGATCCGGTTGATTTTCTTTTTAGGTATTCGATTGAGACGGTAGGAGCAACTGCAATTTCTTTTTCAATTCCTCCCGGAAGTTTCAATATCGATTTTCTAGATTTAGAAAAGTTGATTACTAAAAATACGAAAATGATTTGTTTGTGTAATCCTTTAAATCCAACGGGAAAAGTGTTTACAAAACAAGAATTATTGCACTTGGGAACTATCGCTTGTAAATATAATTTGATAATTTTATCGGATGAAATCTGGAGTGATATTGTTTTTAAACCAAATGTTTTCACAAGCATTACTTCTTTAAGTGAGGACATTAGAAATAAAACCATTACAATTACAGGATTTAGTAAGTCTTACGGATTAGCAGGCTTAAGGATAGGGGCAGTTATTGCCCACAATGAAGCCCATTTTGTTAAATTAATGGACGCTTCACTTCATAATTCTACAGTACATGGAGCTAATATTTTATCTCAAATAGCTGCAACAACAGCTTTGACTAAATGCGAGTATTGGTTAGATGATTTTTTGCATCATCTAGCTAAAATGCGAGATATGACGGTAAGGGAACTAAACTCCATTCCAAATTTTGAGTGCATTTCGCCCGAAGGCTGCTATGTTGCTTTTACCAATATCAAAGCTACTCAAAAATCAAGTCAAGAAATCCAAGATATTTTGTTGAATAAGGCAAAAGTATTGGTTGTTCCGGGACTAAAGCAGTGGTTTGGCGATGGCGCGGAGGGCTATATCAGAATGAGTTTTGCAACATCTGAAGAAATATTGACAGATGCTTTATCAAGAATTAAAAAGGCAGTGCTTTGAAAGTTGTTATTATAGGTGGCGGTATAGCCGGACTTACAGTTGGAATACTGCTTAAAAATAAAAAGCGGGAGGTTGTTATCAACGAAAAAGTGGACGGGATATTTAACAAAGGACACGCTTTTTTAATGAATACGCAGGGACTCTCTGTTTTAAACGAATTGTCAGATTATCAATTAATTGGACTTTATAAAAAAAGAACCGATATATTCAACTTAAAAAGACCCAATGGCAATGAGTTAATTAATATAAAATTGGAACCCTGGTTTTGTATCAAGCGAATTGATTTAATGTCTTACCTGAACAATCTCTTTCCTCAAGAGCACCTGAAAGGCGGCAGATATTTCTCGCATTTTATATATGAAAATGATTTAGCTGTTGCGGCTGTTTTTAGAAATGGGGAGGTAGAATATGGCGACCTTTTTATTGGAGCGGATGGAAGCCTATCGGAAGTTCGAAAATCAATTTTTGGAGAAACAAACTTCACGCCTGTTGAAGTCAAGGAAATTGTTGGCATTTCAAAAAAAAATATTGCCTCTTTTGATGAAATGACTGTTTTTCAGAAAATCCAGGATGCCGAAAAAGGATTGTCATTTGGGTTCATTCCCACCTCCAATGATGAGTCGGTTTGGTTTATGCAATATGACGCTAAACTGGTTGAAAAAAACCAGGCAGATACGACAGATTTAAAGTCATTCTGCTACAAGACGCTTGAAAATTTTCCAAAAGAAGTTACAGAGGTTTTAGATGCAAATAATTTTGAAAGTACATACATATGGAACACAAGAGATTTTGATTTATTACCAACTTTCAATAGCAACAATGTGGTTTTAATAGGAGATGCAGCCCATTTAGCCTTGCCCTTTACTAGTGCGGGCACTACTAACGCCATTCTAGATGCAAAATTCTTGGTTGCTAGTTTAGATGAATCACAGGACTACCATGTAGCTTTTAAAAATTACTACGATCGGAGGTCGGAAAGTATCGAAGAACACATAGAACTAGGAAGAGAAGTAAAAAAACTTTTTCTTTATCCTCAAAATTTTAGCGAACGGGATTTTTTATTGCCTTTGGTTTCTGAAACAAAAAATAATAAACAGCTGATAAATAAACCTTTAAAGGTCTTATATTTTACAGATCCTATTTGTTCAACATGTTGGTTAATTCAACCCATATTGCGAAAGCTTAAATTAGAATATGATGACTATTTAGATGTTGATTATAAAATGGGTGGTTTATTGCCTTCTTGGAAAGATTATAATAGTGGGTTGATTAAAGAACCAACAGACGCGGCAAAACATTGGGAGGCCATGAGTACTTTATACAAAACACCATTCGATGGCGATGTTTGGATTGAAGACCCATTGGAATCCTCATACCCGCCTTCCATTGCCTTTAAAGCAGCTCAACTGCAAAGTAAAGACAAAGCGGTTTTGTTTTTAAGGAGAATCAAAGAAATGGTTTTTTTTAGAAAAAAAGAATATAACTAAAATGCAATTTATTGTAAATGCTGCGCTAAGCTGTGGGCTAGACTCTGCAGTTCTCCTCAAAGATATTCAAACCAAAGCAACTGATCTCTTCAATGAAGATTTAGAACTCGCCAAAGCTTATGAAGTAACATCATTCCCCACCCTATTATTTTCAAATGATTCAGGCAACAAAACAAATATAAAAGGCATTCAGTCCTATGAAAAGTTTGAAGAAATTATTAAAACGTTTATTCCGGGAGTTGTAAAAAAGAAAATTCAGATTGACCCCTTGTCTCTTTTTAAACTTTATAATATTATGACCGAACATGAGTTTTGTTTTTTTTATGATATAGATGCAGAAAAAGCTCAAAAATTACTGAGAGCTCTTCATAAACAGGGCGAAATAGAAAGGGCTGAAAATAAGAATGGATTTTTTTGGAAATATACACCATCGCAGTAACTGCAGCTCTATAATTTTTTTTGCAAGCCAAATCATTAAAATTTACCATGGCCCTTTGAAAGCAATCCGTGGGGTAGGAAATTGTATCTTCGAATTAATTTAACTACACCAAAACGTGTTTACAAAAAAAAGCAATATAGCTAAATTATATTGCAGATAAAAAATGGTAAAATTATAGAAGGCATAAAGGAAAGGAAAGGGTAAATGCTAGGCGACAAAGCTTCAAGTAAATTACTAGGTCGAACTGCTAACAATGCAGAAAATACACACCCACTAAAGCCATGTAATTTCTATGTAATATACTAAATATCCCGCTGCCTCACCGTCCTTTGCTCAATCCGTTTCTCATAATTCACACCTTTAAAAATGCGTTGTACAAATATACCAGGTGTGTGAATTTGGTCGGGGTCTAACTCGCCAGGAGGCAATAATTCTTCTACTTCGGCTATTGTTATTTTGCCCGCCATTGCCATCATGGGGTTAAAGTTTCGAGCTGTTTCTTTATATATTAAATTGCCATGCGTGTCGCCTTTCCAAGCTTTTACAATCGCAAAGTCTGCACGCAGCCATTGTTCCATCAAATGGGGTTTGCCTTCAAAATCTCTAATTTCTTTGCCATCGGCTACTTCGGTTCCAAAGCCAGCGGGCGTATAAAATGCAGGGATTCCAGCACCGCCCATCCAGCAGCGTGTTGCTAAGGTGCCTTGTGGTATCAATTCTACCTCTAGCTCTCCACTCAAAAGTTGTCTTTCAAACTCAGCATTCTCGCCTACATAACTGCTTATCATTTTTTTTACCTGTCGGGTTTGCAGCATTAACCCAATTCCAAAATCATCAACGCCTGCATTATTACTGATACAAGTCAGGTTTTTTACGCCCAACTTTACCAAGGCTGCGATGCAGTTTTCAGGAATACCACAAAGCCCAAAACCACCTAGCATAATTGTAGCACCGTCTTGTATATCTTTCACGCCGACCTCGGCGTTAGTTATAACTTTATTCATGGTACAAATATAAGGGGTAAGGAAAATAAAGGAGTAAGGATTAAGGAAAATGAGGAGTAAGGGATAAGGAGCAAGGAGCAAGTCTTTTATTTGGCGTCAGCCACTTATTCCTTACTCCTTACCCCTTCGTACTTATCTTTGCCCCGTGAAACCTATTATAGAACTAAAAGATATACTAACCCCCGATAAGAAAATTCTTATTACTACCCACCACAAGCCCGACGCCGATGCACTTGGTTCATCATTGGGATTATATAATTACCTCAAACAAAAAAACTTTGAAAATGTGGTAGTGATTACGCCTACTGACTATGGTGCATTCCTAAACTGGATGCCGGGCAATGATACTGTAATTATATATGAACAAAAAACAGAACTTTCAAAATCATATATAGCCGATGCGGATATTATATTTTGTTTAGATTTTAATGCCCTAAAAAGAATCAACGAAATGGGTCACGATGTAGCTGCTAGCAAAGCAATAAAGGTAATGATCGACCACCATTTGCAACCCGAGCCTTTCGACGATTACCGTCTGCACGACACTAAGGCATGCAGCACCTGCGAATTGATATATACATTTATTAATACCATGGGCGACGATACATTGCTGAATAAAGATATTGCCGAATGTTTGTATGCTGGCATACTTACAGATACAGGAAATTTCCGACATGATACGACTACAGGGAACACGCATAGAATTGTTGCAAGACTATTAGACTGCGGCGTAAAAAGCGATCAAGTGCAAAGTCATATATATGATAACTTTACTTTGCGAAGAACGCAGTTAATCGGATATACACTCGCACACAAGTTGGAATACATTCCAGAACTTAATACATCATTAATGGTATTGGACAGAAATGAAATAAAACATTATGGAGTTTTAACAGGCGATACCGAAGGACTAGTAAACTGGGGACTAACCATTACAGGTGTAAAACTAGGGGTACTAATTATTGATAGAAAAGTGAAAGTAAAAATGTCTTTCCGCGGGAAAGGCGATTTCCCCTGTAACGAATTTGCTCGCAAATACTTCAATGGTGGTGGCCACTTCAATGCCGCCGGTGGCGAGAGCGATGAACCATTGGAAGTAGTGGTAGAAAAATTTAAAGAATATATAAAAGAGTATAAAGATATATTGAAAACTAAATCAAATTAATCTCGAAGAGAATTGTATTAAAATTAAAATATTTATTGCCGTTCGTTTCAACCAACTGTTTAAAAGAATAAAGTATTCGGCTTTAGCCACATTGTAAATGCTCAAAAGCTTTGCTAATTTACCAACAAAGAATCCAATATATATCCACTTCTTTTTCCAAAGCCTTAAGTATTATATACTTTTATAATTGACATTTGGATATATAATTTCCCGTCAAATCAAACCATCATATAAATTCTAAAACCAATATATCTTTGCCCAATGGCTGATGTGATAAAACTTTTACCTGAGCATGTAGCAAACCAAATTGCTGCGGGAGAAGTAATACAACGCCCAGCATCAGTAGTCAAAGAATTGCTTGAGAACGCAGTAGATGCGGGCAGCAGAAGTATTATATTACATATAAAAGATGGTGGCCGCACACTTATACAAGTGATAGATGATGGGGCAGGCATGAGCGAAACTGATGCCCGCATGAGTTGGGAACGCCACGCCACTTCCAAAATTGCATCGGCTGATGATTTATTTAAATTAAATACAAAAGGTTTTAGAGGCGAGGCACTCGCATCCATTGCCGCCATCGCCCATACAGAAATGCGTACTCGCAGGCATACCGATGAAGTCGCTACGCAGATTATGATAGAAGGCTCAGAAGTAAAATCCGTTGAGGCGGTGAATGCGAATGCGGGAACCAGTATCACCGTCAAAAATTTATTTTATAATGTTCCTGCTCGTCGTCAATTTCTTAAATCAAATCCTGTAGAAACAAAATATATAATAGATGAATTTTTGCGTGTGGCACTTCCACATCCTGATATAGCTTTTGAGTTTTATAATAATGGGAACGATGTTTTCAAATTGAAAAGTGGATCGATGGAGCAACGTATTTTGGAAATATTTGCCGATAAAAAACAAGACGAAATATTATATGTAGAAGAAACTACCAGTGTAGCTTCTATCAAGGGGTTTGTGGGTGTTCCGCAAATAGCCAAAAAGACCCGAGGGGAACAATATTTATTTGTAAATAATCGTTTTTTTCGGGATGGGTATTTGAACCACGCAATCTCATCGGCATACAAAGAACTCATCCCCAAAGACGTGTTTCCTTTTTATATATTCTTTTTTTCAGTACGGCCCGAAAGTATAGATGTGAATGTGCATCCACAAAAAACAGAAATCAAATTTGAAGATGAACGTATCATCTATCAATTTTTGCATGCCGTAGCACGCAAAGCATTGGGCGATCATATACAAGTGCCCGAAGCCGATTTTAATATGGCTGCATTTACGGTAAAGCCCGGCATGTATGCCACACAGCCCAAGGTCGATTTGAATACGGGCTTCAATCCTTTTGTGGGAAGTGGTAGCGGACAAACACAAGCACGCAAAGCAAACTCCGATTGGAAAAAAATATTTGACGGTGATGGTAAGGGGAGTTTTAGTGAAAGATATGAAGCCGAGCAAACAAATTTAAAAGCTGAATTTGTAGGTGATATAAAACACGATACCCGCATTAAAAAAGAATTTCCGAGTATTGATAGTATTTGGCAGGTGAACAAAAAATATATAATGGCACAAACGGGTGAAGAATTATATATCATAGATCAAGAAAAAGCACATGAAAGAATATTATATGAAAAATATCTGCGCTCTATCAATGGGCAACAGATTCCTTCACAAGAAAGATTGTTTCCGCAGCTAGTCGATTTGCAACCCACAGATTTTGAGATTGTTCATGACCTATTGCCGCATTTGGCGTTAATGGGTTTCGATTTGGCAGTGTTTGGTAAAAATTCTTTGATTATTAATGGGGTACCAGCAGGTATTAAAAACGCCAACGAAAAACTTTTGATAGAAGGCATGGTCGATGATTTTAAACAAACACAAACACAAGCCAAAGGCGATCGGTTTGATATATTGGCTCGTTCCATAGCCCGTAAAACAGGCGTGAAACAGGGTGATGAACTATCGCAAACAGAGATCACAAACTTATTTGAAGAGTTGTTCCAATGCGAAAATCCCTATTTTGATATAGTAGGAAAACGCACACTCAAAATCCTTTCAGCCTCCGATTTGGAAAAACTTTTTATATAATATCGTAATCAGTTGGCATATTCACAATATATTCGCAGCAATAATTACGAGCTATGCATATATAATTTGTGAAGAATTCAGAAAACATATTTCCCCCAGATAGGGAATTGAAACGACAGTTGAAATCTATTTTGGGTCTATCACCCAGCAATATCAACTTATACAAACAAGCTCTCAAGCACAGCACCGTGGCTGATGATTTGAAACACAACGGCCATAAAAACAGCAACGAACGATTGGAGTTCTTGGGCGATGCGATATTAAATAGTGTGGTAGCCGAAATGGTTTTTCTAAAATATCCCTATCGCTACGAAGGTTTTTTAACCCAGATGCGTTCCAAAATAGTAAGTCGTGAAAGCTTGAATAAACTTGCCCGCAAAATTGGTTTGGACCAATTGGTGATGTTGGAGAAAAGAAATTTTAGTGGAGGCGTGCACGGAATAGAAACAGCTTATGGCAATGCCATGGAAGCCATAATTGGTGCTGTTTATTTGGACAAAGGATTTAAGAAAACACAGAAGTTTATTATACAATATCTCATCAAAAACCACATGGATATTGATAACCTCGAACAAACCGAAAATAACTATAAGAGCAAATTACTGGAATGGGCTCAACGTACCAACAAAGAGGTTAAATTTGAAGAAGGTCCAGTAGTAAAAAACGGAAACCACAAACTACGCCACGCCTTTGTATGGGTTGATGGGGTGCAAATGGGCGAAGGCAAAGACCATGTGAAAAAGAAAGCAGAGCAAGTTGCTGCTCAGATGGCTTGGGAAGCTTTGGGGATGAAGTAGGAATTTATTTGTATTCCTATAACAATTCCTTATATCTTTTTAAAAATCCATAAATCTTGGCTTGCACCCCAAGATTCTTTTATACCTGCAGTATGTTTTAATGTTTCACATTTGCCTTCAACTAATTTATGCATAAATGATTTTGGTTGAAAAGCTGTATATACCCTATGGCCTTCAACTACGTTTGCACGTGTAACTAAATCCCCGCTATCATATTGAGCAATTTCTGCTTTAGTCATTATTTCTTTGAATACTTCTCCGTGGGTAGTTAATAAAATTATCGCACCGGTCTTTGACACCCTGCTCAATGCGCCGACGACCAACTAATGGCTTTCTTTTGATAGATGCGTGAATATAGAGATGCCCTAAATAACACTAAAACAAT
>Ga0114970_10001317_pt1 | contig 18516 bp, 39 predicted proteins | sample M_140205_XF_Meta_FD_87030 | JGI IMG/M metagenome (GOLD analysis project Ga0114970, IMG submission 87030) | Freshwater microbial communities from Lake Montjoie, Canada to study carbon cycling - M_140205_XF_MetaG | ecosystem: Environmental > Aquatic > Freshwater > Lake | place: Lake Montjoie... | reverse complement strand
TGCTTGCGGACATACTCGACCGAGCGAGGACCGGTGCCCATCGCCATCATTTCCTGGCAGTCCGAGAGGATGCCCATAACGACCATTTCCTGACCCGAGAAACGAGCCGTGAGGGATTGCATGTACTGAGTGCGGATGTCGTCTGTAGACATACCGTAGCAGTTGGTTTCAAATTCTGTCATTTTCGAGTCCTTTTCTTGATTTGTTAGAACAATTATAACACGAAATTGATTTTCCGTACACCGTTATTTAATAGTTGACTAAATTAGTCGGGTATTCCGCGGCGTGAAACTGAATACTTTCGGTTCCCGGATATTCTGAATACCTTTGTTTTCAACTCCGAGATACTCTGGGCACCTGTACTCATCTCAACCGTCACTCGAGGGTGCCATAAATAACTTCGTTGACTACCGGGTCACTAAGCTTTTCTCCTCGACGATATCAATCATCTTCAATACCTTCTTCAGACTTAGCGATCCTACTATCTGCAGTCGGCCCATAAGATATTCTATATCTTCTCTCTCGTACCACGTACCAATAAAGACGCCGTGAGGTTGGTGATATCCAATTAGCATAGTGGCATCTGATACGTAGATGAAAGATGAGCGATTTCCTTTGTCACGTACGTAGTTAAGAAATTGCTGGTGATTTCCCGCGATGATGAAGATCTTATTCATAGTGTTCGTACGGATCTTCAAAGTAGTTGATCCTCTTCCTTAGAAGATGCTGCACTTCACGCGGATCACGATCAGGCTCGTACTCTACGTGGACAAGATCCTCGTCAATGAATTCAAGAAGATCGTTCACCAGCTCGACTCGTCAACGATCGACTGCTTGAACTTTCCACGGATGCCATCGACTGTTACGTCGACCTCGGCATGAACGAGTTGGCCTATGCCAGAGCTCTGATCCGAGTAGATCGTGACGTATCCTGTCCCGATATTCTCGATATCTGGATTGAGTGTATCTACCAGACGTAGGATCGTTACGAGGTCGTCTCGATGTAGCGTGATTTCATTCATGTTATTTCCTTGGTTCGACTGTGACCTTACGACCTGACATGATCGCTTCAATCACTTCCTTTATGAACAGTGCTTCCCATAGTGTGAACTTACCGTCAACGCTAAGTGTTATGTCTCTTGGACTCATTAGATTACCTCGTGTTCTTCTATCGCGAGCATGATCAGATCTTGATAGGTCCAGGTCTCGTCTTCACGATCGAACCCACCATACTCAGCGATTTCTTCTGCTCGTTCTTCGGCATCGTAGTAGCTCGAATAGACGCCTAGGATCTTTGGTTGGTCGAAATGTTCCTTGACAATGTAGACTTTCATTCGTAGTACTCCTTAGTGATATCTTTCTCGACCATCTCGACGATACGTAGCGTCTTCTTGACTTCGTCGGGTATGTTGACCGAATTCATGCTCCACTCGTACGCCTTCATGACTTGATGCTTGGTCTCGTTCCTGCCGTAGGAGAACTCTCCGTTCTCGTCCTTTCCCATCACAAAGAAACCGTGTTTCATAGTACACCTGTAACAAAGAGAGTGAAGCAAAACATAAAGCCTAGAATGAAGTAAAGTGGACGGAGTAGAGAATTGCTGATCATATGTTTCCCTTCGATCAGTTGCAGAGGATGTATGTTGCCATACCCTTCCAGTTCTTATTACCGGAAGCACGGATCTTGGTGACACTGATGAGTGTACGCAGGGAGATTTCCTTAGCGTCATCCTTCAGTGAGCGGATCAGGTCGAGGGCATCTTGCTTGTACTCGACTGTGAATTCAGGGAGGAACTCGTCAGACTTAGCGATGGTTTCCATCCGCTCGATCTTTTGATCTTCGTTCATAGTCAGATCAACCATCATGCTACGTGAGCGGATGGCCTGATCGATTTTGTCTTGGTTCAAGTTAGAGATGAAGATTACGCGACCTTTGAATTCAAAACTACGTGGCAGGTCATCATCACGACCAAAACCTTCTGCCATCCAAGAGATGATACGCTTGCCGTAGGAGTCAAGGGCTGACTTCAACAGGTTGAGAGCAACTGGATCCTTGAGGATCGAGTCACAGTCGTCAAACACGATCACGGAATCTTTGTTCTCGTACAGTGTACGATAGAGACCTTTAGGAGTAGAGTAACCCTTGATCGATACGAATGCCTTGGTGCGGCGTACCACGCTACCTTCTTCGAGTGCACCCAGTTCGGAGAGATCTTTCAGACCTGAGGCGATCAAAGTCTTGTTCACGGTGTAAGTCTTACCCAGTCCACCTTCGCCGGTGATTACCGCGGAAGGTTGCAGACCTGAAGCAATCATTTGAACGAGGTTTTCAACAAACTCGAAACGCTCGTTGATGTTGAACATTTCGGACTTTGCCACCTTCTTTTCGCCAGCGATTTCAGCGAAGGTCTTCTTGTCACCAGTGATTTTTTTGTACATGTACTCGATGTAGTCTTGTTTAGCAGTGGAGAACTTGTTACCGTTGATAACGCAGGTAAACTTGTTGGAAGATTTGTTGAAGGTGATCTGTACGTTTGCTGTCATTTTGGTTCCTTTTCTTGATTTGATAGAGTAATTCTACCTCAAAGCGTATTTTCTGTACACCGTTTTTTAGTAGTTGACTAAAACAGTATACTATTTCATCAGATGAAATTTGAGCCGTTGAGGAAGGATTTGAATTCTTGAATACTTTGGTTTTCACCTTGGATGGTAAAATAACCAAGTTCCAGATCAGATTCATTTTCCAAGATTTGTAAACCAAAAGTATACAGATCAGTAATAGTAATAGGAATGTATTCCAAAGGAATAACGAAGGAGTGTTTTGTTTGATTCATAGGTAGATTATAACAAATCTCCTATTTAATGTGAACCAGTAGTTGACTAATTTAGTATACTATAGCTCGCCTATCTCGATCGCTCCAGCGTCCTGCGTGGCTTGTTCCTGCATTTGTGATAGGATACTCATCGTATAGGAACTCATGCCTCGTGATGTCTTTCCACATACGTACACTGAACCAGAGTCATTGATCACTCTCCAAGCATCTCCATCGTCAATGACTTCAGTGATACCTGAACTCACTCTCCATGAATCAGAACCAGCGAATCCACCATACCACGATCCTAGGATACGACGATGGGATACGCCTTTTGAATTCGTAATCTTGATCACTTCCCATCTGTCAGGCGTATAGATTCTATCACTCATTAGTATACCTCTTTAATGATGTCAAAATCTTCAACAGGATATTTTTGCTTGAACTCGTCCGTGCTGACATACTCGCGGTAACTCTTGGCGTCAAAAAAGACTTTCTTAAGTACACTCATATGATTTCGTTTGGGACATACTGTGAGATACACAGATTTTGCTTTACCAGCCATTAGGATCCTCCGCAATTAAAAGAATGTTGATAGACATAGTTAAATACTTCACCTGGATCACGCTCCCATACATCTTCAGGAGTCTTTAGTTTGAAATGCCAGTTTGGACTCTTCCACCACTGCGCTATAAGCTCGGCACTTCCAATCAATGCAAATAGCATTTCATTTACTTGCAGCTTAGTATGTTCCATCACCAATTCTTCCCAAAGATCTGATGACTGATCTTTTCTGGATGTGTATCTTCACGCTCGGAGATCGTGTTCATGTCATACTCACTAGGATAATGACGAAGAAGATGATGTGCTTGATCACGAACTGCTTTTGGCACACGTGGAGTTTTCTTGGAGTCCAAAAGCTCTAAAAGAAAATCATGTGTATTGACTACCGCGCGGGTACGTTCGTAAGGCAACGTCATACGACAGGATCCATGATCATTTCAAACATCTCAAAGAGATCAAAGTCACTAAGGTCGTACAGACCTTCTTCAGTGAGACCGTAATCATGTAGAAGCGTATGCTCGCTACATGCATAGACGATACGACCAATAATCAATTCACGCAATGTTACATCATTCATTTGTTACTCCTTGTTCAACCAAAAGACGTTCATGTTCAGCCATAAAATCACGACATACTCGCCACATCGCATAGAAAGCAAATCTTTCATGCTCATTCATTTCAAGATCTTCCATGCTTTCAGCTTCTTCCATACGATGAACACAATCTTGAAGATCTCTAAGTGTGTTCTCAAACATACAATAGGACATATTAGGCATACCTAATCTCCAATTCCAATTCTTCGTAAATTCGTTCAACCGCAGCAAATGATTCGCCGCCAATGTGCCAACGATGCTCACCCATTGGAGTGTTCCATTCCTTCCAATCGTAGATCGTAGCTAGCGTGCCATCTTCAAATTCAAAGCACCACTCACATGTGACTTTGTCGTCAATGTTTGCGTTTGGACCTTCCGTAGGGCTACCAAACACTTCAACCAAACGAGCGTAATTCGCTACCACGTGTCCCTGAAGACACGCACCAGTAGGATTAACATCTTTAATGAATTTCATACCCGGCGCTCCTGTACGTATACATCAATGCGTTGTGCATCTTCCAATTTGATCGATTGAAACCGTCCACCGTATTTTACAGCTTCAGGGTTACCTTTACCAAGACGAGCCTTGAGACATACACGATAGATCACAGGCTTTTCACCTGACCATTTTGCACGCTGCTTGGCGAGGATGTTCGAGGTACGTACGGTCTTACGTACGATGTCGATTTGCTGCATATCGTTCACAGACATAGGATCTGCTGTGAAGATGTAGTTGGGAGTGCGAGTTTTTTTGTTCATAGTGTATTCTATCAAATTGACGATTTAATGTACAGGGCTTAATAAGCCAACTCTCGAGCGGGGAAACGGATCTTGCCCTCGTACTCAAGTTGATCACGTTCAAACTCGGTGAGGTAGTCATCAGCGACGACTTCGAAGTCGATGATCGTCTCACGGAAACCTTCGTTGTCCTGCTCGACCTGAGGGCGTAGGATCATCACAGCTTCAGTGAGGCGATTATAATCCTTGAAGTTCTTGACCACGTAATCACATCCGCCCTTAGCTTTCCAGTACTGAGGGCATTCGCCTTTGCCGTCCCAATCGTGGGCGCCGTAGTTCTCATACACTTGGGTCGTAATTAGCAACTTCATTTTGGTCCTTTTCTTGATTTGATAGAGTAATTATATCAAATTGACGATTTATTGTACACCGTTCTGTAATAGTTGACTAAAACAGTATACTATTTCATCAGGTGAAACTGAATACTTTGGTTTTCAAGTAGCGTACCAAAGCTGCAAGAAGCCTTCCTCATGCGTAGGTTCTTCCCACCCCTCGATCATATCGAGTACAATTTTGGTGGGTATTTCCCTACCAACACGCGAATCAATACGCCTGATCAATTCATCAAGCGGAGGTGTACGGAATATCACAGCAACCTTTTGATAATCAGGGAGCATATCGATCTTCTTCTTACGACTCTTTACTGTCGTAGATGTTTGATCCCAAATAATGTCATGATTATGTTCACGCGCTCTTACAACTTGATCAAGCATCAGTTCAATAGCTATAGGCATGTAGTCTTCAAACACTTCGCTGTAAGTCTTGCCTTGAGCTCTTGCATAATCTTCTACAAACGCGTCAGTAGAAACGACAGTCAATCCCAACGCCCACGTTTGGTTCTTAATCCACGTTGATTTACCTGCACCAGGAACGCCTGCCAAAATATATGCTACAGCCATTGCTTCCTCAATTTAATGTCTTTATGTTGAACACGAATAATGCTACGTATCTCACCGTCAACTTTCATTGGAAGATCAAGATGAACTGAAACCATAGGACCTTCCTCTTCGCTACGAAGCGTATCAGATCCCACGGATCCTACGAAGGGAATTCCCTTATAGGAACCTCCAACACGATCGCCAAGCTCATACGTATGCTTGTAACCAATTTCTTGAAAGTATGTCGTTAAGCTCATTTGTCAAACCCCAATGTGACATACACTGATTCGCGTACAGCGGTGTCCGTGGCTTCGCCAAAGTCTTTAGGAAAACGACGAGCCAAATCACGCAGCTCATCTTCAACTTGAGGCCAACTCAACTTTAGTGCACGTGCTGTTCGTACAATAGCATCAACAGCATCATCACCAAAATCAGTGTACATTGCGTAGCTCATACTTACTCCTTAAGCCAACATTGAGAGGGGAACCAACCATTGCATGCCATTGACGAGCACTGTCGCTTTGGTACGTTTCACATTCACTACCTTACCCTTCATAACACCATGTTTTGACGAGTTGACTGTCACATCCTGTCCAGGTGTAACTGTCCAGCGATTATGCTGAGCAATCTGTTCACGCTTCATTTTGACAGCATCTATCATTGAGGCAAGTTCGGTTGCATTGAAGGTGCCTACAAGGATCGCTTTGTTGATTTCTGATACGTTCATTCTGGTTCCTTTTTTGATTTGGTAGGATAATTATATCAAATTGACGATTTATTGTACACCGTTCTCTAATAGTATACTAATTTAGTCAACTATTTCCCACAAATCACCGCCTTGAACGAACTGATTACGGTCAGGACCCTTACCTATTTGAGGTAGTATAGGCTCACTGTCTTGCCCCCACGTTAGATTCCATACACGTTCTTGGCCTTCATCAGTGTATAACATACGCTCTCTCATTCTTTGGCGATACTCTTCATCACGTCCTTTGTTAGAACATATCTTTGAGCAAAACAATCCCTTCTTGCGATGGTTCTTATTGCAAGTTGGACATGCCTTTTCACGATAAACTCCCGGCATAAATAGCCTCCTTATAAATATCTATATGTCTTATGTTTAAGTGATGATTGATTTATATACAAAAATTACGGAAAACAATAAAAATGACACAAGAAGAATCACGCCCAAAAGTACTTTCTCGTTCAGAGAAGGAAGCATTAGTCAAAGATAAAGCTGGATGGGTGATCACCGTCCTTGCGGCTTTGCTAGCAATTAACACGCTACTAGGTGGAGCAAACTCAAGTAAAATTCTCAATAACACTATTGAGGCGAACAATATTTGGGCATTTTATCAGGCAAAATCCATTAAGCAAACTCTTGCCGAAATGTCTTTAGATGACACGAAAGATCTAAAGAAAGCTGAAGCTCTTATAGCGAAAATTAATCGTTACGAATCCGAACCAGCAACTGGTGAAGGCAAAAAAGAGTTAATGGCAAAGGCGCGCAAGTTAGAAGCTGAACGTGCTGATGCTAGACAACGTAGCCCGTACTACAGTTACGCTGGTAGTATTTTTCAAATCTCTATAGTACTATTGACTGCATCTATACTTGCAGTAAGCATGCCTTTATTTTGGGGGAGCATAGTAGTAGGCGGGTTTGGCGGTCTGCTAATGAGTCAGGGTCTGTGGTTTTGGCTGCCAATAATTTTATAAAATGTATTGTCTTTTTATTATTGTTTGTAACGATAGCAAACGCTGAAAATCCCAAAGACAAATTAAAACCCGATGAAGCGTGGGTCTGTACCACGTGGAGAGGATCGTCTGATCCTAGCCAAAATTCGCCTTCAGTCTGCATTAAGTGGACAAAAAAAGATTGTTCACAAAGATTACATAAAGAAATATGTAAGCGCAGCGGTTAATCATCATGGATCCAATTACAATAGGTCTTGCGTTTGCAGCTGCTCAGTCGGCAGTTGGTCACATTAAGCAAGCAATCGCACTTGGAAAAGACATCAACAGTCTTGCAGGACAGTTCAGTAAATTCTTCGAATCATCTGATGCTATTCATCGTGAGCGATCAAAAGTAAAAGCCAAAGCTAGTAGACTAGGTAAGACTGACGCAGAACTAGGGCACGAAGCACTTCAAATTGCAATGCACAGCGATGCTCTAAGACAAGCTGAGCGCGATCTTAAAGACATGATTCTGTGGCAATTGGGTAAGCCACAGATTTGGGAACAGATGATCAAAGAACGCACTAGACTTTTCAAAGAACGTGCAGATGCAGAAAGAGAAGAAGCAGAGCGTCAAATAGCGCATAAGAAAAAGATGGCAGAACAGTTTATGTTTGCTATGTACTTTATAGCTTTTGCTGTTGTTTTATTTGCTTTCATTATGATGGGAATTGGTGTTTATGGTGCTATGGAAGAAAAAAGAATATACGAAGAAAAAGTTGCCAAACGAAATTTAATTATCCGTCAACAACAAAAAGAACGTGATGCAAAAGAACGCGCAGACAGAGACAAAGCAATTGGCGGAGGATAACTATGTATTTTAATATAATCATTACGACAAACGATATAATATTCTTTTTGTGTATGATACCGCTACTGATGGTGTTCGGTGTTATGTTTAAAGATTGGTATAACGACAAAGATAGGTATTAGAAAATAAATGGATCCCCTAACACTATTTGCTCTTGCAAATGGAGCAGTCTCTGCAGTTAAAGCTGGATGCAAACTTTATAAAGACATCAAAGGTGCAGCTGGCGAGGTGAAGGACGTGCTTAAAGATCTTGACTCTCAATTTCAAAAACTCCATCCTCCTGAAAAACCACCCACTGTAGCGCAGAAGAATGCGTATATAGAAGAAAAAAATCGTGTAATCGATTTAAATAAAAAAGCAAACGCAGGAGAGTACACTGGAGTTTATCAAGAGATTGGCAATCACCTTGGCACGTACTACGATAATTATTATAAGTGCATGGCTGTTTTTGCAGAAGAAGAACGTAGAGCAAAAACTGAAGTGTATAAAGGTGACGACAGCTTGGGAAAGCGTGCTTTGAATCGTGTCCTTATGCGTAAACAACTGCAACAAATGGGCACAGAATTACGAGAGTTAATGATATACCAAAGCCCACCCGAACTTGGTGCTCTCTATACAGAAGTTGAAGAGATGATGAAACAATTAGGCGCAGAACAGAATATTCTTATTACACAACAAATGAAACAGCAAGCAATTAAAGACAAACGCCGTGCTAATAGAATAAAACAAATGAAAGATGAGTTTGCAATAGGAGTTGCAGTTATGGTAGTTATATTTGTGATGGGTGGAACATTTGTATATGTAGCATATGATCGCCAGCAAAAGTATCCTCAGTATGGCAATGGTTTATTTCCAAAAAGCGATAAGCAACGTAAAGCAGAAGCCGAACCAGTGATATACATAGGAAGATAGCATAAATAATAAGTCTAATATATTGGACGCTAATCATAGGTGTTGGTACAAACCCAAAGATTATATAATAAAAGGACGTATAACATGGTAACAAAAAGAGGTGCTACTAGAAAAAAAGTAGTTGAATCACCTACACCATCAAAGAGTTTTCCAACTGCTGCTTTGGGTTTGGGTATGGTTATCCTTACTAATTATCAAGCAGAAGTTAAACAAATACTAACATTAATAGTGAGAGCATTGACATGAAAATATTAAATGTAATTTTAGAATTCAAAAGAACCCCATATATTATTGCAGGAGTTATATTCTTAAGTAGTCTTGCTGTTCTTAGCTGTTTTAAAAGTGCAGAAACTCAACTGAACATTCTCAACCAAGCGTCTTCTCTTAGTCGCACTATGGCAAAGTCATCTGATGATTTAACTAACTATGCTAGATATTTTGTAACAACTAAGAATGAGCAATGGAGAACAGAGTTTAATACCGTACTTAAAGTACGCAATGGAGATATGGCGGACGATAAAGGTATCACAAAATCATTTAAAGATAGAGTAAAAGAAGTATCTTTCTCACAATCTGAATTGGATAAATTGTTAAAGGCAGAACAGTTAAGTAACAATCTTGCTAAACTAGAAGTCGAAGCGTTTGCATGGATTGACAAAGGTAAATCAGAATCAAATTATGACGTTCAAACGCATCATTATACTGCAGCACAGATGGCGATGTTTGGGGATGACTATAAAAAATATAAGAAAGAAATTTTAAACACTACTGATGAATTTTATTTAATGGTAGTGAGTAGACTTCAATCTGAATATTTGTTTTACATGACAGCTGCATGGACAATGATTATTATCATCAATTTAAGTTTACTTTTGTTGGTGATGGTTATTGCACATAAAGAAGTTCTTGTTAAAAAACCTATTAGACGCACTAGAGCAGTTGCCAAAAAGAAACCAGTGAAACGAAATACAGTTGAAAGAACATAATGGCTTACTCAGATAAAGTGTTAGATCACTATGAAAATCCACGCAACGTGGGGTCTCTAGACAAAGACGATCCAACAGTTGGTACTGGTATGGTTGGTGCACCAGCGTGCGGCGATGTAATGAAATTGCAAATAAAGGTAGATGAAAATGGTATTATTAGAGATGCTAAGTTTAAGACATATGGCTGCGGTTCGGCCATCGCTAGTAGTTCGTTGGTTACAGAGCTTGTTCGTGGGATGCATATTAATGATGCTTCTAATATACGCAACTCTCAAATTGCAGAAGAACTAGCATTACCTCCAGTTAAAATCCACTGCTCTATACTTGCAGAAGATGCAATTAAAGCAGCTATCCACGACTATCAATTAAAGTGTGCATGCTCATGATTACCTTAACAGAATCCGCAAAAAAACAAATTGATGAAATCCTAATGGACGATGCATCAATGAAATATGTAAGAGCATTTATTTCTGGTGGGGGATGCTCTGGTTTTAATTATGGATTTACTCTTGAAGAAGATAAAGAAGAAGATGATCTTATCATAGACAACCTTATAGTTGATGCTATGAGTATGCAATACTTTAATAATGCTACAATAGATTATACAAGTGACAAACTAAAAGGTTCGCAGTTTGTTATCTCGAATCCTAATGCAAAATCTACTTGCGGTTGCGGAAGTTCTTTTAGTGTATGAAATATCGCACGATATTCATAAGTGATGTTCACTTAGGTACTCGTGATTGTCAAGCAAATAAGCTAAGTAATTTTCTTAAAAATAATACATGTGATACGCTTTACTTAGTTGGAGATATTATTGATGCTTGGAAAATTCAGCAGAATAAATGGAGATGGAAACAGTCTCATACTAATGTAGTTCGTAGGATCCTTGGGCATGCTAAGCGTGGCACCAAGGTTATATACGTTGCAGGTAATCATGATGAATTCTTAAGACCAATGATCCCATACGGATTTTCTTTTGGTCTGATTGAAATTAAAAACCAAACAGAACACATCGGCGCAAATGGTAAACGCTATCTTGTCACGCACGGTGATCTAATCGATGGCATTACTCGTATTGCGCCGTGGATAGCATTTCTTGGAGATAAGTCGTATGATTTTATACTTGCTGTCAATTCTAAATACAATTGGCTTCGTCATCGTATGGGTTTCGGTTACTGGAGCCTTAGTAAGTTTCTTAAGCATCGAGTCAAAAAAGCTGTAGACTTTATGTTCAAGTTTGAAAAAAATCTAGCAGCGTATTGTAAGAAGCGTGGTTTTGATGGAGTTATATGTGGACACATACACCATGCAGAAATCAAAGAGATAGATGGCGTGATGTATATGAATGATGGCGACTGGGTTGAAAGTTGTACAGCACTCGTAGAACATTACGATGGTCGCTGGGAAATAATAATATGGACTAAGGAGACAGACGATGTTGTTGAAGGATAAAATTACAATTGTTGTTCCGTGTAAGAATGAAGAGGATTATATTCCCTATCTGTTGGCGCACTTGCGCAATCAAATGATAGGCAGTACTAGAATCATTATTGCAGACTGCTCAACAGATAACACTAGAGAAATTATTCAAGCCAATAAAGGCCGCTTGAATGTTGAGATCATCGATGGTGGTCCTGTTAGCATTGCAAAGAACAACGCGGCAAAGCTAGTTACTACACCTTACATCTTGTTCATTGATGCTGATGTTCGCTTCTTTAAAGATACAGTTATACGTGACGCAGTTGCTGAAATAGAATCAAGAGACTTAGATCTTATTGGATTACGCATAAAGTGTTATGATAATAGTAAAAGAACTCAGATTGGGTTTATGATGTTCAATGCAGTAAACAATGTTATGAAATACAAAGTCCCATTTGCCGTTGGTGCTTTTATGTTAACTCGTCGTGATAAATTTGAAGAGTTTGGTAGATTCTCAGAAAAGTATGGAGTAAGTGAAGACTTCTTTTTATCTAAAAAATATGATGTCAAGAAGTTCAAATTAATAAAGCATTACTTTGGCCAAGACAGTAGAAGATTTGAAATCATGGGGTATTTCGGTATGGCGTGGTATCTAATAAAGAACTTCTGGAATCGCAACAACGAAGAATACTGGAATGAAATAGATTATTCAAAATACTGGAAATAAAATGAAAACAATTGCTCTGTTTGAAGATGATCGTAGTAAATCCGCGATCATGTGCGGCGATGGAATAGTCGAAGCATTGTCTCCACATTTTAATATTAAAATATTTAGAAAACACCAATGCGTACCCGAGACTTTTGAAAGTGTAGATCTATTAGCGTTTCCTGGTAGCGTCGGTGATGCAGATGACTACTTTCATATGTTTCCAAGAAAGAACGCTAATGCTGTAGCAGATTTTGTTGCAAACGGTGGTGCATATCTTGGAGTATGCGTTGGTGCTTATTGGGCTGGACCAAGTTATTTCGACATACTAAAAGGTGCTGAACCTGTACAGTATATCAAAAGACCAACCGCTGATATTATGAGAAGCTATAACATTGCAGCTCATTGCGTATGGGAAGGAGAAGAAGAGCAAATATTCTTCCGTGATGGTTGTACTTTTGTAGGCGATCTTAGTCACTCAGAAATTATTAGTACATATTTTAATAAAGAACCAATGTGTATTAGACAGGGCAAAATCGGTGTGATGGGTGCATGTTTAGATTCACAAGAGTGGTGGTATGATAACAAAACTATCAAGCAATATTGGCATGAAGGTAGACACCACAAATTACTATTGGAATTCGTAAACGATTTAATCGAGAAATAAAAAAGGACCCGTAAGGGTCCTTAGTGATATCTGGGTCTGTGCGTTAGATATCGTAACGTTCTACCATCAATGCTTTTAACATGATAGCTTCTGGAGTAAACTCTTCAGTGTTACCTGAAAGTACCGCCTTCAAGATTGAAGGCGAGAATCCAGAAATTAGTGCAGTTCCACTCTTATCGAATTTTACTGGCACATTGCCTTTTGAGTTCAAGTTCCAGAACACAACCTTTGGAAGGTTGTACCCAGCTGCTTGGTACTTATGTTCAATCATCTGCATTGCAGAGTGATCAAATTTAGCACAAGCATCGAACTGCATGTCGGACATAATCAGCAACATAGCTGGCATTTCTTCTTGAGGAACGCTACCTTTAACTGCAGTGCTAAGGATTTTGTCGAAAGCCTTATGCAAGTTGGTATTCATTGCCCAGTCAGACTTAGCCATTTGTTGAGCTTTCTGAACTACGTTGCCCTTTAGGTTCAATAGTTGTGGATCACCAGAGAAAGTCAAGAACGTATCTTTGAACACACCTTTATTCTTGTCGGCAACATACAATCCCAAAGAGACTGCAACGTCTAAGCAAGAAATAGCTGAACCAGAACCAAAGCCACCAACTGGACATGTCATAGATCCAGATACGTCAACTAGTGCAAGAATGTTTGCATCCCCAACATAGTTAGGTAGTGCTTCCCATTGTTTAACCACTACATCCAGTTCGTCCTTTGTGAAGGATACACCATTATAGTGGTTAATTACACCTTTCAATACGTCGTATGGATATACAGCACCGGCGTTAACCTTAACTGTTGGATCAGTTCCCTTCACCAAAGCTTTTACGTATTCGCCATACTTTGGAGTGTTACGGCCAAAGGCTTTCTTATAACGAGCATGAGCTATTGAAGGTACGTGTGAGAAGTTAATGTCATCCCACTCTTTAGCGCACATCTGCGATTCTACTACCTTAGTCAATTCAACTAAGGACTTACGATAGAACTTTGGAGACATGCCAAAGAATGTACGGATCTCTGCTGCCAGAGGTCCTTGACGAGGAGTCCACTTTGCTGCCAAACCATTACGTTGACGAAGAGCATCACCTAGCATAGCGAAAGCTTGAGCTTTCAATTCTTTGTTAGTGAAAACAAAGATGTCATCCCAACGTCCCAGTTCTGGAACTTTTGGTAGCAGCTTAGCTGCTAGGTCAGGGCGATGTTTGTCTAGGTAACCTAAGATGTCGCGGAAGATTTTACGTTCTCCAGCTCCACCGCGCACATCACGAACCCATTGAGTGATACGCAAAGCGATATCTTCATTTTCAACAAGAGCTGCAACGAATTCTTTCGTCACATCTTTACCACGTGATGCTCCTATCCCGAAGAATAGGTCTACACACTTGTTAGCTGTAGACTTACGAGCCTTCATACCATTTTCGGTACGAGCTTCTTGATTCTTAACTGCTTCTACGAATGTTGACATGATAAACTCCTCTTTAATCAACAGGTTGCTTATTTTTCAATTACAAGTTGAATTTTTTGATTTGCAGGACGCAACCTAAAATTTTTGTCCATGTGGTATTGTACCACAAAAACGAATTAATGTAAACAGAATAGTTTTCTACTTTTTAATTTTCTAGTATCGAAACTAGCCGGAAAGAACTCGAAACTTACCGGAGATTACCGAAGTAATCAACCTAAGGATGCGCATGAAGCGCAAGTTTTAAATTGCTGAACCTATTCTAAATTTAACGGGATGATCGTTCTGTGATTTTCGGTTTACTCTAACCGGAGTGCAATTGAACCACTCAAACCCTAATGGATTACCATCATCTTTCTGTCTTTCCAGAGTCAAATTTAGTTCAGGTTGTTTCCCTAGTCGCGTAATTACACATTGCTGTGGTCCTCCTGATAGCGACAACTTTTAGAGCTTTATGTTTTAGAGTGCAGTACTCATCCCAAACTTTCATATGGTACCTCGTGACAGTTTCGAACTGCCGACATCCCACTTGTAAGGAGGGCGCTCTACCACTGAGCTAACGAGGCATAATCTGGGGTGAAGGACGGGACTCGAACCCGCAACCAACGGAATCACAATCCGTGGCTCTACCATTGAGCTACCGACACCATATAGGAACACACTGTAGAACTTGAATCTGTGATAGCCCATCTTCATGGCACTTCTCGACACGCCGCGGGCTAGTCGAGTTCAGTGTTGTTCCACTGTAGCTATTCAATGTGTTTTTATATGGTAGGGGCACAGAGAATCGAACTCTGATAGACCGGTTAAAAGCCGGATATTCTTCCGTTGAATTATACCCCCAAAGATTTTTGGTTGATCGATTTACGTAAAGCTTTGAAACTCTTACGGTGCGACCCTGCTTTTCTGAATAATGCTAAACGAACGAAGCAGTTACGTTCTTTAGCGATCGGTTTCGATTTCATACTTCATTCTCCATTAAAATTTGTTTTACTGTGTTGTAGTCTACGTTAGCTGTATCTAAAGGTCTAATCGTTAATACTTTTCTATCATATAAAGAATTTATGTTATCCCAAGAATGATAGATATCCGTATTAAATAGCAATGCTTCATTTGGTTTAGCAGTCATAGTCATGATCGGCGTAAACTTATGCATTTCTTTATAGTCTGGAAATACACTTCGTGCATAACCATTTCCTTCAGCATATTGACTTTTAGCATCTTTTGCTTCTAATCCTTCAAATTGAGCATCATCATACCAAGAAGTAATACACTTATCATCTTTAATCATAAATGGAATATTGATACTCACTTTATGATCATTAGCATCTTTATGTATACCACACCCTCCTCCTGGAAAAGTGCTAAAAATTGCAAACCTATCTCTTTTCAAAGGCAATTGTTGCGCTAATGGCAACATTTGAAGTAATGGATTACCTTCTGATTTAGATAAATTTCGATGTGTAAATTCATATTGTTTAAACGTTGGAGTTAATCCTTGCACGTTTTCAGGTAATGAATTTAAATATCCAATAATAGAACTAAGCTTATCAAACTTAAATCTAATATAGTAAGGACTACAATCTTCAATTATCGTATACATATGTTCCTGGATTCCTGGAGCGGGGTAGGAGAATCGAACTCCTCGCTTTAGCTTGGAAGGCTAAGGTATTACCACTATACGAACCCCGCATTATACTTTGATCGTGCTCCATTGACGGAGCTTTTCTCGCTTTGCTTCACGAGCTTTTTCTACCCAAAGAGCACCAATAATATCATGCTCAATGAGTAAATCTATCATACACAAAAGATCGCCAACTTCTTCCTCAAGATGTTCGCGGTTAGTAACGCTGTTATATTCAGCATCTATACCAAACCTAAACACCTTGCTGATAGCTTGGATAACTTCAGCGCATTCCTCTTGAGCGATCAAGAGAATTTCTTTTCCATTGTCATTTGTGTTTTTCATATTGTAATTATACCACAAACACGAATTAATGTACACCGTTATTTGGAGCGGGCGATCGGGTTCGAACCGACGACATTTACCTTGGCAAGGTAATGCTCTACCAACTGAGCTACGCCCGCATTAATTGTCTACTACTGTGTACGTAGGGCTAACTATTACATACTTAGCACGCTGCACATTCACTTCAATGATAGGAACATTATTAGCTTCATTCGTTGCTTTAACAAAAGCACGTGCTTCATGTTCAGTGTCAAAATATATGGTACCATCTACATTCATAGATGTTTCATCTTCACGCGTAATCAATACAACTTTATATGGTTTCATAATGTTTCTTATTTGGCATCCCGAGAGGGACTCGAACCCCCACTAACGGTTTTGGAGACCGCAGTGCTGCCATTACACCACCGAGATATTGGTACCCGAAGCCGGATTCGAACCGGCACGCACTAGGCGGGAGATTTTAAGTCTCCTGTGTCTACCATTCCACCATTCGGGCTTATTTCTTGACTAACGGATTATCAAAATCCGTAATATACAATCCTAGTTCTTCATTTATGCGCGTCAATTCGTTTAACGCTTCTTCGCCTTTAAATACAATTTTAGCGCCACCGATTGTTCCCGGCATTTCCATTGTATCTTGTTTTAAATCACGCCCAAAAATTGCATCCCAACGTGATTCGTATTCTTCTTGACTAACACTAATTGGACGAGATGTAGATCCCTTACTCATATATTCTCCTTTGGTGCTGATGGCGGGATTCGAACCCACGACCTCTTCCTTACCAAGGAAGTACACTACCACTGTGTTACATCAGCAAATTATAATTGGTCGGAGTACAAGGATTCGAACCTTGGACCCCCGCGTCCCAAACGCGGTGCGCTACCGGACTGCGCTACACTCCGAATAATCTATATATGGTGGAAGTAAGTAGATTCGAACTACTGACCATCTCCGTATGAAGGAGGTGCACTACCGCTGTGCTATACTTCCATTACCAGAACACATAAGCATTTTTATTAATTACGCTTATATGCATTTGCATATTAATCCTATAATCATTTCTGTCAACAAGCTTAAACGTGTTAATTCCATGTTTAAGATCGCCATTCCATAATCCTAACATTCCTTCTTTATACTCCAATGTTTGAATGCCATCTTTCATATAAGAAAGAGAAGATCCATTCAATGGAACACTGATAGGAATATTGAAAGAATACACTTTTCCTTGCGGAATTAATCCAAGCAAATCAAACTTATCTGTATGATAATGCACATGATTGTAATATGCTTCATTATTTGTTTCATTGCTATGAATGTGAAAACCAGGATGATTAATGTTCTGTGAAAATATTGCTTTCACTTTTAATTTATCTTCAATAACTTCTTTGATTTTTCTATAGTACGCAGAGAAATTCTCAAACATAATAGGATTATACTCCATTACGTTTTTCTTGTACAATTCAATTCCTATACCAGAAGCTGTATATAGCGCAGTCGCTAAATAATTTACAGTAACTTGATTTCGTTGAAGATCTTGAGGTGGTGTATACCACATACTTCTAAGCCCAAGAACTTTGTTCTTTATATCTTTAACTTCTTCAGAAGAAAAAAAGTTTTGTTCTAAAATTGTTATATGTTTCATATGTAAGATTGAATCTGTAAGTAGTTGCGTCCCTCTCATCGCAACCATTTTCCCGTGTAATGCTAGCCGGCCGGGTCAGGATAAGCCACTTGGAATACTTGTCCAGCTTGCAACCTTCTGCCCTTGGACACTACGTGCCCAGGTGGGAGTCGAACCCATTGCCTTCTACCATACAGTACCTTCGAAGAATACTGAATAGCGTGACTTTCTCTTGCTGACACTTACAAAACTTGGTGCCCCTTGACAGAATCGAACTGCCGTAGCCTGATTACAAAACAGGTGTAATACCATTATACTAAAAGGGCGAAAACAACAGGATCCTTATTTTTCAATTAACAGTTGAATTTTTTTAAATTGCTGGACGGATCCTAAAACTGGTTGCGGGTGAAGGATTCGAACCTCCGGCCTCCAGGTTATGAGCCTGATAGTCTGACCACTGACGTAACCCGCGATAAATTGGTGCGCCGTGATGGAATCGAACCACCATCTCTAAGTTCGTAGCCTAGGATATTCTCCATTATACTAACAGCGCAAAATTGGTGGACCGCCGGGG
>Ga0114970_10001316_pt1 | contig 18516 bp, 19 predicted proteins | sample M_140205_XF_Meta_FD_87030 | JGI IMG/M metagenome (GOLD analysis project Ga0114970, IMG submission 87030) | Freshwater microbial communities from Lake Montjoie, Canada to study carbon cycling - M_140205_XF_MetaG | ecosystem: Environmental > Aquatic > Freshwater > Lake | place: Lake Montjoie... | reverse complement strand
ATGGCCGCCTTCAGCAAGCACTGCAACGAACACATCGCGGTCTATGGCCCTGAGAATCACCTCCGGCTCACCGGTCTCCACGAGACGCAGGCGATCGATAAATTCAGTTACGGCCTCGCTGATCGCGGCGCGTCCGTCCGCATGCCGCACAGTTTCGTGAACAACGGCTACAAGGGTTACCTCGAGGACCGTCGTCCAAATTCCGCCGCCGATCCGTATCTGGTCGCCGGTCGGATTCTCAAGACGATCCAGTCTGTACCGACGACCTGAGTACGCTGAGTTTCTATCCGTTTTTCATTCCACGGCGTCACCCTTTTGGGCTGACGCCGTTTTTTTCGGCGGGCGGAACGCCCTACGGCGGGGGCGCCAGTTTAGCTCTCGTGCACCCTCGCAGGCCCCGGGCCGCTCACTCCCACGCGTGGTTGGCGGGGTCCTGCTTTTACGAGGTCCGGGCACTTACCTCGCGACTTGAAATCATAAAAAAGCCCGGATCGTTGGGACCCGGGCTGGAGGCAAGCGCACGCGGTACCGCGGCTTACTTCAGGATCATGTCTTTTACCGATTTGCCGGCCGGAATCATCGGGAGCACGTGCTCGGTATAGGGCACGATGATGTCGAGGACGAACGGGCCGTCGTGATCAAGCATCTCTTGGATGGCTGCCTTGAGTTCGCTTTTTTTATGGACGCGGCGACCCTTCACACCGAAGCCTTCGGCGATTTTCACGAAATCTGGATACAGGCCGGTGAGGTTGTCGGGACCGCCGACATTGGTCTCGTCGCCGAGGATGGTGTTACCTCGGACGCTGCCGTAGAAGCGATCTTCCCACTGGACGACCATGCCGAGGTGCTGATTATTGAGGATCATCGCTTTTGCAGCGATTTTCTCGATGTGGCAGGTGGCGAGCTCTTGGATGTTCATGATGAACGAGCCGTCGCCATCAATGTCGATGACCTGTTTGTCGGGGCAGGCGACCTTCGCGCCCATCGCTGCGGGATAGCCGAAGCCCATGGCTCCGAGACCGAGCGAGCTGATGAAGCGGCGCGGTTCATTGAAGCGATAGAACTGCGCAGCCCACATCTGATGCTGGCCAACGCCCGTCGTGATAATCGCGTCGCCCTTGGTGAGTTCGTAGAGGGCGGCAACGGCTTCTTGGGGCACGATGTGCTTGCTCTCTTCGAAACGAAAGGGGTGGTCTTTCTTCCAGGTCGCGATTTGCGCGTGCCACGCTGAGGTATCGGGCGGCGCGAACTTATGCGCCGCAGCAAGCTCGTTCAAGCGGACCAGTGCGGGCTTGATGTCGCTGACGATCGGCAAGGTGACGCGCTTGTTCTTGTTGTGCTCGGAGGCGTCGATGTCGACGTGGACGATCTTGGCCTGAGTTGCGAATTTATTGGTGTCACCGGTGATGCGGTCGTCGAACCGAGCGCCGAAGCAGAGCAGCAGGTCGCATTGATCAACGGCCCAGTTTCCATACGCGGCGCCGTGCATGCCGAACCATTGCATCGACAGAGGATGCGATTCCGGGAAGCCGCCCACGCCCATGAGCGTGGTGGCGACGGGGACATTGGTTTTTTCTGCGAAGGCCTTCAGGTCGGCGTGAGCCTCGGCCGAAATGATGCCGCCGCCGGCGTAGAGCACGGGGCGCTTCGCCTCGGCGATCAGGGCGAGCACTTGTTTCAGCTGGTCATCGGGTGCCTTAAACGTCGCCGTCGCGTAGCTGCTGCGGAACTCAACCGTCGCAGGAAACACGGGCTGGAATTTCGCCTGTTGGACGTCCTTCGGAATGTCGATGACGACCGGGCCCGGGCGACCGCTGCGGGCGAGGTAGAACGCCTCTTTGAAGATTCTGGGCAGATCCTTCACGTCCATGACGAGGTAGGAGTGCTTCACAATCGGCAGGGTCATGCCGTAGAAATCGGTCTCCTGAAACGCCATCTTACCGATGTATTTCGAGAATACCTGGCCGGTGATTGCGACCATCGGGATCGAGTCCATGAACGCATCGGCAATCGCGGAGACGAGGTTCGTGGCACCGGGACCGCTGGTCGCCATGCACACCCCGACCTTACCGGTGGCGCGGGCGTAGCCCTCGGCGGCAAACGAACCGCCCTGCTCGTGACGCGGCAAAATGGTGCGGATCTTGTCGGTGCGGGCGAGTGATTGGTGGAGTTCCTGAGAGGCGCCGCCCGGATAGGCAAAGATGACATCCACGCCCTCGCGGATGAGGCACTCGACGACGCAGTCGGCGCCCTTCATTTCGCGGCCGATCTCGGCCTGAGGAAACGCAGCGGGGGAGGTGTGATCTTTTTTCATGGCAATGGCTCTGGATAAAGAGACTCGTATCAAAAAGGAGCGGTGGGTCGGGAGGCAAGCCTGCGGATGAGCGGGATTTTGTCTGGCGCTCTCTGGCGGGGGTTGCAGGGTGTCGCTCGTGTTAAAACTGCTCTTCATCGGTGACATCGTGGGTCGACCCGGACGGGATATTCTTGCCGAAAAACTGCCGCGCGTGCGCACCGAGCACAGCGTTGATTTTGTCATCGCCAATGGGGAGAACGCCGCTGCCGGCGCAGGGATTACGGGAACGATAGCCAAATCCATTTTGGGGAGCGGAGTGGATGCGATTACGCTGGGTGACCACGTGTGGGACCAACGCGGATGGGAAAACGAGATTGGCCAAATCGAACACGTCTGTCGTCCGGCGAATCTGCCGAGGTCGAATCCGGGTTGGGACCATCTCATCATTGAAAAACGAGGTTTTCGCGTGGCGGTGTTCACGGTGCTCGGTCGCACGTTTATGGGCATGAAAGCCGACTGCCCGTTCCTGTGCGCTGATCGGATGATTGAGCAACTCAAGGGGCAGGCCGACGCGATCATCGTGGAGATCCATGCCGAGGCGACTTCGGAGAAAATCGCGCTGGGGTGGCATCTCGATGGACGGGTGACGGCCGTGCTCGGAACACATACGCATGTGCCGACGGCGGATGCGCGGGTGCTGCCGAAAGGCACGGCGTTTATGTGCGATGTCGGCATGACGGGGCCGTATGCGGGTGTGCTGGGCCGCGAGGTCGCGCCGGTGGTCGCGAAGTTCCTGGACGGCATGCCGCGGCGGTTCGAAGTCGCGACGGAAGATGTGCGGATCTCAGGTGCCTTGATCGAGATCAGCCCAGCGATGGCCCGGGCGGAGAAGATCGAGCTGTTGACGGTGCGGCGGTAGCTGCGGCGATGTCGGGTGCAGCGCCGGACCGGTGCAGGGCCGCTGGCGCGCTGATGATCGGCGCTTCGGGCCACCGCCGGGAACGTTCAGCGATTCTGGCGAAATCCTCTTTGTATCAGCTCCGCACGATCCCGGCCTCTTCGAACACCCCGAGGCGGCGGTAACGGTCATAGCGCGTGTCGAGGAGCTTATCGGTATCCAGTGCGCGGAGATCGTTGAGGTGTTTGTGGAGAGAAGATTTCAGCGCGGCGGCGGCTTGAGCGGGATCGTGGTGGGCTCCGCCAGACGGCTCGGCCACGACTTCGTCGACGACACCGAGTTTTTCCAAGCTGTCGGCACTCAGCTTGAGGGCTTCGGCGGCGATCGCGGCTTTGGCGCCATCTTTCCAGAGGATCGCAGCGCAGCCCTCTGGTGAGATAACCGAGTAGTAGCTGTTTTCGAAGATGAGCACGCGGTCGGTCACACCGATGCCGAGGGCACCGCCGGAGCCGCCTTCGCCGACAACGATGGAAATCGTCGGGGTGCGGAGCATGGCCATTTCGCGGAGATTGACGGCGATCGCCTCGGACACGTGGCGAGCTTCAGACTCGATCCCGGGGAAGGCACCAGGCGTATCGATGAAGCTGAAGACGGGAAGGCTGAACTTTTCGGCCATTTTCATCAGGCGGAGGGCCTTGCGGTAACCTTCAGGCTGGGCCATCCCGAAATTCCGCGCGATCCGCTCCTTGGGGTCGCGGCCTTTTTGCTGAGCGATGATCATGACCGCGTCGCCGTTGAAAAACGCCGTGCCTCCGATGAGGGCCTGATCGTCTTTAAACTGACGGTCACCGTGCAACTCTTGAAAGCCATCGCACATGGCGTGGACGTAATCGAGAGCGTAGGGGCGTTTCGGGTGCCGGGCGATCTGGACCTTCTGCCAAGGCGACACGTTCGAGTAGATTTCGAGGCGCGTGGCCTCGATCTTCAACTCGATGGCGCAGACTTCCTTGGCGAGATCGACGTTGGTCTCGATGGACTGCTGGCGCAGTTCATCGAGCTGTTTGGTCAGCTCGCGAAGTGGCTTTTCGAACTCCAGAACGTAGGCCGCGGATTCCATTGCTTTAGAAATTACGGGTTCGACGGCAGCCCTGTCAACGGGGCTCAGTGTAAGCCACCCGCGTCCGGCGCAGGGGGATTTTTTAGTTGTTCTTTCCAGTCGGCGATCTTGGCCTGCGCCCCGAAATGTTCAGCGCGGGCCTTGTCGCCACGCTCCATCCAGATGCGGGAAAGCGTGGTGTTAATAAAAAGATCGGACGGTCGTAAGGCATGGCCCTTTTCGGCGGCGGCGAGCGCGGGGTCGAGCTGGCGTAAGGAGAAATTAACCTCGGCGAGCGCGTGCCAGGCCTCGAAGGACTGGGGCGCGGTCGCGGTCGCGCGTGCGAGTTTGGCGAGGGCGTCGTCAGTCTCGCCGATGGCAAAGTCAGCAGTGGCGTCTTCGATCAGGGTCTGAAGTTCATCGTCGGTCATGAGCAGATCACTGTGTGGTGCGGCGGGAAAAAAGAAAGGACGGCCTTTGCAAGCCGTCCTGACTGGTCGCATCAGCGAGTCTTCGTCTTGATCAGGCTTTGGGGGCGCTGCCGACCACGGCGAGCGAGAGTTTGATTTCTGTATTCACTTTGTCCTCATTCTGGCCGGGCTGGATGCCGTAGTCGCCCCGGGTGATTGTAAACTCGCCCCGCAAGACGAGCAGGTCGCCTTTGATTTCGGGTTTGTTCATTCGTTTACCGAACGCGCCAGGGAGCAAGGTGATCGTGACGGGAACGTTGATTTCCTTGGTGACGCCTTTGAGCGTGAACTTGCCGGCGGCGATGGCGGACGTGACGTTGTTGGCCGTCTTGGCCCCCGCGAGGGCGGTGAGCTCAAAAGTGATTTCGGGGTTGGCCGGAGCGTTGAGCCAGCCGTCGCCGAGGAGGTGGCCGTTCATCATCGAGTTGGGGACGACCAGAGATTTGGTCGCGACAATGATTTTGCCGGTGGTGGCGCTGGGATTCGCCGGATCAAAGCTTACTGTGCCCGTAATTCCGGAGGCCGTACCAGCGATCGGCTCGAGCACGGAGTCGAGGGAGAATTGAATGGCGTTAACGCCCTTCGGGTCTTTGAAATCGAATGAGATCGGCGCGGCCGCAAGGGAGGCGGCGAAGCCGAGCGAGGTGACGCATAGCAGGACGGAGGTTTTCATGGTGTTGCTGGGAGTGGTTGTGGTGAGCGGAATATAAAACTGAGTGCGAAAAAAAATGCGGCCAGCGCGACGCCGGCGCCGACGACGTCGATCCCGGGGACGAAGCGATTTTCGTAGGTGGTGAAGGCGATGCCGGTCACGTCGTCGGTTTGGCTGACCGGCACGCGATGCTGGCTCCATCCGCGGTGCGCCCCCATGGCCAACCAAAAACCGATTGAGCCAACCAATGTGAGGAGGGCGCCAGCAGCGAGGATGGAGCGGAACGCGGATTTGAACATGCGAGAAACGCGATAGTCATATTCTTCTGCGGTGCAAGAGGCCCGCGCGCTACGCCCGCGGGTGACGGCGCCGAGTTTACACAATCAACATCGCGTCGCCGTAGCTGAAGAAGCGGTATTCGCGGGCGATCGCGTCGGCATAGATTTCGCGCAACCAAGCGATGCCGTCGATCGATCCGGGGGCGAGGAAAGCGGCGACCAAACAAAGCAGCGTGGAGCGGGGTTGGTGAAAATTGGTGATGAGCGCATCCACGCCCTGGAACGTGCGTGGTGGATAGATGAATACGTCGGCTTCGGCGATGTGATGTTGGTTCTCGGCGTGCGGTGCGGAGTGGGTGGCCAGAAAATGTTCGATGCTGCGCACACTCGTCGTGCCGACTGCGATGCGACGCCCGGTGAAGGGAGGGAACAGCGCGCGCTGCGTCGCGGCGGGGAGCTCGTAAACTTCTCGATGGATGGCGTGGGCCTCAATCGTTGAGGTCGTGATCGGTTTGAAGGTGCCGAGGCCGACATGGAGGGTAATTTCAGCGGTCCGGACGTGTTGGGCGGCTAGGGCCGAGAACAGTTCCGGCGTAAAATGCAGTCCGGCGGTGGGCGCGGCAACGGCGACTTGGCGGGCTTTGTTAGCGTAGACGGTTTGATAGCGGGCGAGGTCCTCATCGCGGCGCGAGCGATCGGCGCGCTCAATGTAGGGCGGCAGGGGGACGTCGCCGAGTCGATTGGCGACGTGGGTGATGGGTTCATCGCCGGGCGTGGTCAGACGCACGAGGGCGGAGCCGTCTTCGTGTTTGGCGACAATTTCGCCGGCGAACGCTCCGTCGACATGGGCAAACGTGGCACCGATCGGAAGTTTTTTGCCGGGGCGCACCAAGCAACGCCACACGCGTTCGCCCTCGACCGGGCGAAGCAGAAAGCACTCGACCTGCCCGCCGGTCGGTCGGCGAGCATGCAGGCGCGCAGGCAGGACGGCGGCGTTGTTACGAAAAAGAATATCGCCCGCGCGGAGGAATTGGGGGAGGTCGGCAAACGAGTGGTGGGCCACACTCCGCGCCGTCCGATCTACGACGAGGAGACGGGATTGATCGCGCCGCGCGGTGGGCGTTTGAGCGATCAGATGCGCGGGGAGCGGATAGTCGAAGAGGTCGGTGGCGAGTGTTGGCACGGGAAAAGCGCGCGACATGAAGCCGACAACGGCCAGCGCGGCGAGAATCTTTCCTGTGGGGACCCACTTGGTAGGCCGACCTGGAGCCACATCTCACTCGCCCTTTTTGCGTAAGGGGCGGATGGCTGCGGGTTGCTGAGTCGGAAACGCCGAGTTTAGGTTGCCTTCGGTTTTTTGTCGGCCGCTGGGGGGTAGGGTCGGAGAGCCGATTGAACCGGTTCTATTCGCTGAACACTGTGTCCGCAAACACCGGTCCGGCTCGGGCCACCGCTAGGAAAATGAAAAGCGCACAACTGCTCAGCGCGTGCTGACCGCGCCGCCGATTTACCGCGCCGGGGAGCGTGAGCGCGGACGGCAACCCGGCGACGACGTCAATTTTCCCCGTCGACCGGACGATCACATTCCTCGCGACATTCGGCCATGACGCGCAACCAGATTTCGCGTAGATCGAACAATTGCGGGAGAGCATTGCCACGCCACGCGGCGACGACGGCGCGCTCGGCGAACGCCTCCTCGTTGAGCAAGGAGAGGGCGTGGTTCAAGCCACTCATCGCGCGTTTGAAGAGGCTTACGGCCATCGCGTAGTCCCCGAAATCGAGCGCGTGGATGGCCTGCACGGCGTGTTCCTCGCAGCGGTTGAGCGAACCAAGTAGGCCAACACCGAGAGGCTGAGGGACTTTGGCGCCGTCCATCGCGAGCGTTTCCCATGATTGGCGGAGGCCGAGCGAAATCGCCTTCGTCGCGATGAAGATGGGGTTCTGATGCACGGTATAGACTTCGTCGTCAAAACTCGCCGAATCATCGTCGTCATCATCATCATCCTCTGAGTCGTCGGAGTCTCCGTCGTCACTCCAATCATCGTGGCCCCAGCCCATTTTTTCAGCAACGATGTCGATGCGATTGCGGTCGCCTTTCGCGGCTTCGTAGAAGGTCAGGTAACGGCTGACTGTGCCGTCCTGTTCGCGGAGGTAGCGCTCCCAGTCGAATTCACTCCAAGCTAGTTCACCTCGGTCGTCGCCGTCGTGGTCCTGACTACCGTCAGAATTGAAGTTGCTCATGCGTTGGAGCGAAACTCAGGCGGTGCGGCGGGGAAAAGCAAATGAAATTCTGATCGGAATAGTCTGTGGAATTTTTTTGCGAATTGAATCGACGGAGGGAGCTCCGCTAGCGTCTCGCTCTTTCCCATGACCGACGTGCATCACGAGATCGTTTACTTTACCGGCCGCGTGCAAGGCGTCGGCTTTCGCTACACCACTTTGCAGATTGCCAAGGAGTTCGAGGTGGCGGGAGTCGTGCGTAATCTCGCCGATGGGCGGGTCTATTTGGAGGTGGAGGGGCGGGCGGCCGATGTGGCCGCCTTCATCAGTGGCGTCGAGGAGCGGATGCACAGTTACGTGCGCCAAACCGAGCGAACCGCCGGCACCCGCGCTCCGCAGTTCAGTGGGTTCACGATCCAATGAGGACGGTTTCGTCGGACGTGCCGGCCATTGAGCTGCGAGGGCTGGTCAAGGATTTTTCGGTCGGCCTGCGCGGCGTGAAGTTGCGGGCAGTGGACGATTTCTCCCTGCGGGTGCCGGCTGGGCAGGTTTTCGGTCTGCTCGGACCCAACGGTTCGGGCAAGAGCACGACCATCAAGATCATCCTCGGCCTGCTCGAGCCGACGGCGGGAGGGTGCAGCGTCTTTGGGGTGCCAAGCGCGCAGGTTGAGGCGCGAGCGGACGTGGGTTACCTGCCGGAGTCGCCTTATTTTTACCGGCATCTGTCGGGCCGGGAGTTGGTGCGTTTCTACGCGCGCATTTGCGGCCTCGGGGGAGCGACGTTGGCGCCCCGGGTGGCGGAGGTGATTGACTGGGTTGGTCTCACCGAAGCTGCCGACCGCCTCGTCGGCACCTATTCGAAAGGGATGCTGCAACGCATCGGGCTCGCCCAAGCGCTGGTGCACGATCCGCGTCTGGTCATCTTGGACGAGCCCACATCCGGGGTGGACCCGGTGGGCGCGGCCGCGATCAGCGCGTTGATTCTCCAGCTCAAGGCCCGAGGCAAGACTGTGCTCATCACCTCGCATCTCCTGACCCAGATTGAGGACATTTGTGACCGGGTCGCGATCCTCGATCGCGGTCGCCTGATCGTTGAGGGTGCGGTGTGCGAGCTGGTGGGTCGTGCGGAGCGGCAGGCGTTGATCGTCGAAAAACTTTCACCGTCGGAATTGCAGGACTTGCGCGGGTGGCTCGGGCTGCGCGGGCGCACCTTGGAGGCGGTGGCAGCGCCGCGTGCGCGGCTCGATCAGATTTTTCTGGAGCGGGTGGGGCGGGGTGAAGCGAAGAACCCGGAGGGTGGGGGATGAGCCGGGTACATTTTTCCCTGATACGGGTGCTGCTGATCGCGCGCAACACGCTGCTCGAAGCATCGCGACAGAAATTATTTAGTTTCCTGCTGTTGTTGGCGCTCGGGCTCGTGGGCGGCGCGCAGTCGCTTCGGGAATTTAATTTTGGCGTTTCCGAGCTGAAATTCCTCGCTGACCTCGGCTACGGAGCGATGGCGTTTTTTGGAGCCGCGTTAACGATCGCAGCTACGGCGCAGTTATTCTTTAGTGAAATCGACAACCGGACCGCGCTTACCTTGCTCGCGAAACCGGTCTGGCGCGCGGAGTTTATGCTCGGAAAATACCTTGGCGTGGTGGCCGTGACGGCGGTTTTTTGCGCGCTCAATACGGGTCTACTTGTTGCGGTGTTGTGGACGCGAGAGAGCGCGTTGCTACGGGATATTCCTGACTCGTTTGGCCAAGGGCGGACGCTGAGCATAGTGGACCTCTCGTTGGCGGGCTACCTCCAGTGGCTAAAGCTGACGGTCTTGGCGGCATTCACTCTGTTGGTCGCGAGTTTTTCTCGGACTCAGCTTTTCACGGTTGTGACGGGGTTTTTCGTGCTGGTGATCTGCCATTTGCAATATCTCGCGCGGGACGCTTACGCGCAGGGCGGCTCGACGTTTGCGCAGGTGGCCGCCGGCCTCGTCGGGCTGCTGTTCCCCAATTTTCAGTTGTTCAATTTCGCCGACAACGTCGGTGCGGGCGTCCCGGTGGCTTGGGACCGGGTTGCGCTAGTTAGCGTTTACGCGCTGGGCTATGTGGCGGCCGGGTGCGGGCTCGCAGTCTTCAGTTTTCGCAAACGTGAAATCTAGGTTGCTCGCGATTTTCGTCACCCTGGGTGGCCTCGCGGTGACGGGCGCTGCACTGCGGTGGATGGAGGCGCCACTGTGGGCCGTGTTGCGCGCGGAGCAGCCGGCGCTGCGACTCGCTTCGGCAGGCGCGGCGGCGGGGCAGGGTGTGACGTTGGGTCTCCTCGGCGGGTTTCGGGCGATAGTGGCGGATTTCACATGGTTGCGACTGCACGTGATCTGGGAGCAACGCGACCTCGCCGCGACGGATACGCTGTTGCGGTTGGTTACGACGATTGACCCGCGGCCGCTCTATTTTTGGGTGAATGGCGCGCGTATCATCGCTTTCGATATGACGGCGTGGCGCATCGCGGAAGCCGGTGGCCACGAAGTCCTGTCGGCCGTGCAGCGGGATCGCCTTGGCGCAGAGCAGGCCCGGCTGGCAATTCGGTTGCTGGAGGATGCGATGACGTTTCATCCAGGCAACGCCGCGCTCTGGATCGAGCGCGCGAATATTGAGCTCAACCGTTTGCGCGACAGCGAAGCGGCGGCCGAGAGCTACCGCAAGGCGTGGGAACAACCCGGCGCACCGACCTATGCCGCGCGCTTGCATGCTGAATTACTCCGAAGACTCGGGCGCAAGTCTGAGGCGCTCGCTTGGCTAACGAGACTACATCCCCAATTGCCGCCTGAGGAGGAGGGCACCGAGCTTGTCCTTAGTCGTATCCGTGATTTGGAGCGCGAGCTCGCGGTACCGGTTATGCACACGTACCGCCCGGCGGGGTCGGTTCCGCTGGGAAACTCCGCGCTGGAACCACGGAAGTAGATGAAGTTTTGACAGGATGTGCGGGCCGCGCCTTGTTCTCGTATCTCCCCATGACTTTGATGACTTCGGTGACGGTCGATCTCCCCTTCTTGCTGGTGGCAGTGGCCCTGCTGTGGTTTCCGCGGCATTGGCTACGGCTAGGCTCGGTGTTCAAGCGTCGTCGGAGCGCGAACGCCGTGCGTGCCGCGAAGGAGCCTTGGAACAACCGTGAGCAGGGTGATCCTCGGGTGAGCTTAGGCGCCGAATTTTCTAAATTTAGAAATTACGTTGATCTCCTGCGGGCGGGGGCGGGCAGCTTGGCGCTTTTTGGTGGTTTGGGAATAACGTCATGCTTGGGTGTCGCCGAAGGCGCTCCGCGCAACATCGGCTATGCAGTGATCGGACTGCGTGCGCTGATTCTGCTGATCGGTTTGCTGGTGCAGACGGTGCGCTTCGAAAATAATCACCTGACGTTTTATCCGCCGATCTTTTATCTGGCCGGCCTCACGGTGGGATTGAGCGGCTACCGTGACGCAGGGTTCGCGTTTGTGCTAATCTGGGCGCTGAGCCCCGTTTTCGGCGGGGCTCTCGGCTTGCTGACGATCTACGCCGCGCTCGTCGTGGGCTTTGGATACGTGTTTAATGGGGGCGTTAGTCTCTCGTCCGCGCTGGCGGGGTTTCTTTGCTTTCTGCCCGGTCTCCTGAGCATGCTGGCGAACCGGCCGTTGGTCGTGTTGAGTCGCAAGGGAAGCAAGTCTGGGCCGTAGCTGTGACCGCGACGCGCGTTAAAATTTGGCTCGCGGCGACTCGCCCGCGGACGCTGCCGGCGGCGGTCGCTCCGGTGCTCGTGGGAACCGCGGCCGCGTGGCGGGAGGGGAAAGGTGACGGCGCGGCGGCAGGTCTCTGTTTGGTTTTCGCGGTGCTGGTGCAAATTGGCACGAATTTCGCCAATGACTATTATGATTTTATCAAGGGCGCGGATACGGCGACACGGGTTGGTCCCAAGCGGGCGGTGGCATCGGGACTGATTGCGCCGGCGGCGATGAAGGGCGCACTGTGGGTAGTGTTTGCCGCGGCGTTTCTGAGCGGGCTCGGACTCATTGCGTGGGGCGGGCCCTGGCTACTGGCAGTCGGAGTGGCGAGTATTCTCTGTGGTTTCGCCTACACGGGCGGCCCTTTTCCGCTGGGATACCACGGCCTCGGCGATGTATTCGTCTTTGTCTTCTTCGGACTCGTGGCCGTGTGCACAACCTGCTTCGTGCAGGCAGGGATGGTGACGCCCGCGGCCTGGTTGGCGGCGGTGCCGATCGGACTGCTCACGGCCAATATTCTGGTCGTAAACAATTATCGCGATGTCGACACCGATGCCGTCGCCGGGAAGCGGACCTTGGTCGTACGCTTCGGCCGTGGTTTTGCGCGCGCTCAATATGGCCTATCGCTGGTGATCGCGTTGCTGGTGCCGCTGATTTTTTTCGCCTACGATCGGGACGTGTGGTCCCTGTTGCCGCTCGGCGTGGTGCCGATGGCTTGGTCGCACTTCCAGCGACTGAGTGAAAAAAAATCACCCAGCGAGCTCATCGCTCTGCTGGGTGATACCGGAAAACTGCTGTCGCTTTACGCGTTACTCTTGGCCGCCGGTCTCGGGTTGGGCCGCGCCGTTTAGAGGTGGGCGGCGACTTTCGCTTTGATGGCCGCTTTCGGCATCATGCCGACGAGGGTCTCGGCGGCTTGGCCACCTTTGAAGAGGATCATCGTCGGGATGGCCCGGACCCCATACTCGACGGCGACCGCTTCGTTGTCGTCGATATTGACCTTCACGATGGTCAACTGGCCGGCGAGTTCGGTGGCAAGCTCCTCGAGGATTGGGGCGATCGCCTTGCACGGGCCGCACCACGGCGCCCAGAAATCAACGAGCACAGGCGTCGTCGCGGACGTGATCGTCGGCTTGAATGTAGCGGTGGTCAGGTTGGCGATTTTTTCGGACATAAAAATTAGAGATTAAGGAAGAGGAGAGTGGTAAAGAGGAAAGATGCAACTGCGGCGACGCCGGCCAGACCGACGATCCACGACGGGACCGCGGTGTCGGTGGCGGACGTAATATCTCCCTCTGGGAGGTGGGAGTGGGCGGGGGCGGCGGGCATCGGTGTTAACGCGGCGTCGACTTGTGCAAGATTTCGGCAAGCTCATCGGGCTCCACTTGGTGGAGCTGTTTCTTGCGGGACTTCAGTTCTTCAAACGTCTTCATGGCGGTCTCCGTCATGCGCCCGTGGGTTTCATCGGAGCCACCAAAAATGGCGAATTGTTCACCGGTGGTGATGCGTTTATGGCCGTCCTCGTTGTCGAGACCGACACCCAGCAAGGCCGCATGGGGAGCGGGCTTCTTTTTCTTTTTACTCACGCGGTCACGGTGTGGTCACTCGCCACGGTTTCAAGCGGGTTTTCCTCGACGACTTCAACCATGATGTCGGCGAAGGGTTCGTGTTGGCGAATGCGGAGTTTTTTCAGGCGGGTGAGCTCGAGCATGGCAAGGAACGTGGCCACGAGTCGGCGTAGCGTGGCGCCCTCCGGGAAGAGGTGGGAGAAGACAAAATTCTTTTCGGTGCGGGTGCGGTTGAGCAGCCATTCCATCTGGTCGCTGACGGTCGTTTGTTCGTCGTGGATTTCTCCTACGACAAGTTTTTCCGCGAGGCGGCGGAGGACCATATTAAAGGTGTTCCACAGCTCGATGCGGTCCACGCCCTTCAAGGGACGCTCACTGTCGGCCAGCGAAAGATCGGAGAGGAAACGCTCCATGAGATTCTGGCGGGTGACGGCGAGATCGTTGAGCTGGGCGGCGGCTTCCTTGAATTTTTTGTATTGGAGGAGCTGGTGGACCAATTCCCAGCGCGGATCCATTTCATCTTCGACGAGATTGGGGTCGATGGCGTGCTGGCCCTTGGGCAGGAGCAGGCGGCTCTTAATTTCCATCAGCGTCGCGGCCATGACAAAAAACTCACCGGCGACATCGAGGTCGAGTTGCTGCATGCCCTTGAGTGCGTCGATGTATTGGCGGGTGACGGACTCGATCGGAATGTCGTAGATATCCAATTCGTTCTTCCGGATGAGAAAAAGCAGCAGATCGAGCGGGCCTTCGAAGACCTGAAGTTTGATGCGATAGTCGGAGTCGGGAACCACGGTTGGTGGATGGTTGCGCCGAGCGGAGGAGCGGCAAGGGGAAAAACGATTGTCGTCCGCGTGACTGCGTGGCCGGCCACTGTCCGTCAATCGTTCCGCTACCGCGCAGGGCTGGGGCGCGCGGATTCACTCCGGCTGTTGTGATGGCGCCAGAACCAGCGCGCCATGGCGGGCAGAAGAATAATCGCGGCGAACATGTTGACCAAAAACATGAAGGTGAGGAGCAGGCCCATGTCGGCTTGGAACTTGAGATCGGAGAAAATCCACATGCTGACTCCGATCGCCAAGGTGAGGCCCGTAAAGACAATCGCGGTGCCGGTGTCCTTGAACGCCTCGAACATCGCGTCTTCAAAATACTCGCCGCCTTTCAGTCCGGAAAGGAGTCGGGCAAAGAGATAAATGCCGTAATCCACGCCGATCCCGATGCCGAGCGCGACGACGGGAAGCGTCGACGTTTTCAGTCCGATGCCCAGGGACACCATGAGCGCGTACGCGAGATAGCTGACGATCACGAGCGGGACGACGATGCAGAGGGTGGCGCGGAGGCTGCGAAAAGTGATCAAGCACAGCGCAATCACGGCACCGAAGACCCAGTACAAAATGGGTCGCTCGGCGGCTTGCACGACCTCGTTCGTCGCTGCCATGACGCCGGCGTTGCCACTCGCGAGGAGGAACGTGGCCTTGTCCGACGGGTGGGCGGCCGAGAAGGCCGTGACCGCAGTGGTGACCGCGCGGAGGGTCTCGGCTTTGTGATCGCTGAGGAAAATCATGACGGGCATCACGCTGGCGTCGCGATTAAGCAGACCGGTGGCGGTCTCGATCGGCGAGGCGGCTTGGGAGAGCGCCTGCGGGTTGCGAGGCAGGACACGCCATTTGAGCGAGCCTTCGCTGTAACCGGCATTGAGGATTTTGGCCATCGACGGAAGCGAGATCACGGACTGGACGCCGGGCACTTGGCGGATCTGACCTTCAAATTGGTCCATCAACGAGACGACGTCGTAATCGACACTGCCGTTCGGGGCGGTTTCGACGATCACGGAGAGGACATCCACGCCGATACTAAATTTCTCCGCGATCACGCGCGAATCGATATTGTAGCGGGAATTTTGCCGCAGCTCGGGCACGCCGGCCTGGGTGTCGCCAATCCGGATTTCCCTCGCCTGCCACTCGCCCCAGAAACCGAGAGCGACAAAAAGAAGGATGATGAGCATGGACGGCAGCGGTTTTATGCCCTTGGCCAGCCGTGCCCAAAACGCGTCGGTCTTCGCGCGGCGGTTGACGACCCACTGGGCGTAAGAGGCCGGCAGGCGCAGATACGAGAGCAAAATGGGCAGGAGGAAGAAATTTGTGATGATGATCACCGCCACGCCAAAACTGGCGGTGATGGCGAGTTCGTGAATCGTCGGGATTTTTATCACCATCATCGTGATGAAACCGACGACGTCGGTCATCAGCGCGACGATGCCGGGGAGGATGAGGCGCTTGAAGGCGAAGAGCGCAGCCGTCGGGCCGTCGTGACCGGCAAAAACCTCATTGCGGAAGGTACAGATTTTTTGGACGCCGTGGCTCACGCCGATCGCGAACACAAGGAACGGCACCAGAATCGAAAACGGATCGATCCCAAAGCCGAGCGCGGTCAGGCCGCCCAGTTGCCAGACGACGGCGACGAGGGAGCAAACGACGGGGGCGGCGGCAAGTTTCCAGCGCCCAGCGTATTTCCAGACGAGCAGCGCGGTGACCAGAATGGAGACGCCGAATAACAAGAGGACGCCGTGAGCGCCATCGCTGATAGCGCCGATGACTTTTGCGAAACCGATGATGCGAACTTCAATCGTGCCGCCGCTCTCTTTTTCGATGCGTTGACGAAGGGCCTCGAGGCCGGCGGCGACGCGCAGGTAGTCGATTTTTTCGCCGGTGCGTGGATCGATTTCAAGGAGCTGCGCACTGATGATCGCACCGGTAAAATCGTTCGCGACGAGTTGGCCGAGCTTGCCGGACTTCAGAATATTTTCACGGACCTGAGCGAAATTGGCCGGGTTCGGGGTGAAGTTGGCCGGGATGACGTTTCCTCCCGAAAAACCGTCTTCGACGACTTCGATGTAGCGGACGTTGGGCGTGAAGAGTGACTGAACTTGGGTGCGGTCGACGGCGGGTAAAAAGGTAACTTCGTCCGTGGCGCGCTTGAGTTCGGTGAAAAACGGGGCGGTGAAAATATCGCCCTCGCGGACCATGAGCGCGACGAGTACGCGATTCGCGCCGCCAAATTCACTTTGGTATTTGGTGAACGTCCGAATGTAGGGATGCTCGAGGGGTAGCGACTTGTTGAAACTCGCATCGACGCGCAACTGGCTCGCGAATACCGCCATCACGGCAGTCAGCGCGGCAAACCCGATCACGAGCGCCGTGCGGTGGCGGAAAATCCAAGCGGCAAATTTATCGAGCATGGTGGATGGCAGGCGCCCGCGAGGTTAATCTACCCGGATCGCGGAGCATGCACCTCGGCTGGCAGCGGCCTTCATCGCGGTGCCGCGAGCCGAGTGGCCCCGGCTTCGCCCAAGGCGACGATACTGCCGTCGGGGGCTGCGATGAGCTCGGCGACGGCGGTGGTGAGCGGGGCCTCCCATGTCTGCAGGGACTTGCCATTGTCGCGGCTGACCAAGAGCACGCGGGCGTGTCCAGCGAGGACGAAGACGTTGCTCTTGAGCTGGACTGAGGCGGCGAGCAGCACGGGCTCGGGGGTCACGAGGGGAACCCACGTATCGCCATCATCAATCGAGCGAAAGGACCGGCCGCGCAGTCCGTGGGCGATGAGGGTGCGTTTATCGAGGGGCAGAATGCCGTAGAACGAGCCTTCGTAGGCGGCGGGGATGCGTTGCCAGGTCGCACCGTTGTCAGCGGAGCGCAGCAACGTGCCGTGTTCGCCGGCGAGGTAGAGCGTGCCGGTGGGGCCACGACTGAGGCGGTTGAAATGATAATCGGCGTCGCTGATTTTCCGGCGCGTCCAGGTTTTGCCTGCGTCGCTGGTGGTAACGCTCAGACCGTAGGCACCGACCGCGAGGGCGCGGTGCGCGTCGAGAGCGAGGACATCGAGGAAAGAGTCGGCGAGGTTTTCGCCCTGCCATTGTTGCTGCCACGTCCGGCCGGCATCGGTCGTGGTCAAAATGAGGGCATCGTGGCCGACGGCCCAGCCGCGAGTACCATCGGCCGCGAACGCGACACCGGTGAGTGTCGCGGTAGCCAACGACGCGGCGGCGTGCCACGTCAGGCCGTTGTCGGACGAGCGGAAAATGGCGCCGCGTTCGCCCACGGCGACGATGTCGGATCCGACGACCGCTCCGTCCAACAGGAGCACACGCGGGTTGGCGACGGCGGCACCGAGCTGGCCGACGGCGAGGGCGGCGACGAGGAGAAGAGGCCGAAAACGCATCGGTCATCAATCAGGCCGGGCACCGCCCGGCCTGATTTTAATCAACGCACACCGTCGCGACGGAGGGAGTCGGGGGTGAAGTCGGCGGGGGTGCGCTTCAAGGCGAAGTTATACATCGTATTCTCGTTATCCAAGCCGATCGCGAGGTAACGGCCGTTTTGGAGATCGACGTGAACTTCGAGGGTGCTCCAAAAAGCCTGGGCATCATAATAGTTGATACAGTGGGCCTCGGAGACGCGCCAGAGTTGACCGCGCGCGTCGTAGTGATCGGCGGCCAGAATTTGCCAGCTGTCTTCATCGATATAGAACGTGCGACGGGCGTAGAGGTGCGATGTGCCAGGCTTCAGGTTGGCATCGAGCACCCAGACCCGGTGCAGCTCGTAGCGGGCGAGGTCTTGGTTGATGTGTCCGGCCTTGAGGATGTCGGAGTTCTTCAACGTATTGCTGTGAAGTTTATAGGCGTTGTAGGGGACGAGCATGTCTTTTTTTCCGACCAACGTCCAATCGTAGCGGTCGGGGGCGCCGTTAAACATATCGAACTGGTCGCTCGTGCGCTGACCGTCGGCTGCGGTGCCGGGATTGTCGTAGGCGACGTTCGGCGCGCGGGTGACGCGGCGGCGGCCGGCGTTGTAAACCCAAGCGCGGCGGGGCTCTTTAATTTGGTCCATGGTCTCTTGCGCGAGCAGAATGGTGCCGGCGAGGCGAGCCGGCGCAACGACCGCTTGTTTGAACATGATCAGGGTATTGTCCTTTTCGAGTTCGGCGGCGGTCATGTCCGGGAGCGTGTAGTTGAAAATAAATTCATCCTCGAACTTCACGAGCTGGTAGCCACCGCCCCGCTCGACGGCCGCTTGATCGATCTGCCGGGAGGCCGCGGACCCGCGGAAGCGGGTGAGGTGATTCCACAGCACTTCGAGACCGCTCGCCGGGATGGGAAACGGGACCCCGATGACCGCGCCGCTGAGACCATTCCCGCCGGTGGTGAGTTGGGCGGTGGTGGCGTTCTTCCGCGTGGCATCGTAAACCCGCTGGGGATTCGAGACACTGCGCCGCGTGGGGTAAACGACGAGTTTGTAAAGGGGAT
>Ga0114970_10001314_pt1 | contig 18566 bp, 18 predicted proteins | sample M_140205_XF_Meta_FD_87030 | JGI IMG/M metagenome (GOLD analysis project Ga0114970, IMG submission 87030) | Freshwater microbial communities from Lake Montjoie, Canada to study carbon cycling - M_140205_XF_MetaG | ecosystem: Environmental > Aquatic > Freshwater > Lake | place: Lake Montjoie... | reverse complement strand
GTAGCAAAACCTGACGCAAAGGGCGACGCAAAGGGGGACGCAAAGGGCGACGCAAAGGGCGACGCAAAGGGCGACGCAAAGGGCGACGCAAAGGGCGACGCAAAGGGCGACGCAAAGGGTGAATCTGTGCCGCAGGACGTAGTACAAAGCAATATCGCATCAAGCAACGAAAGTTCCCTGGATGCTGCAAAAAGCCCAGGTCTATCTGTGCCGCTTCAAGATTCTGTACCCATACATACTATCACACCCTTTCCTGAACACATAGTCACAGAGAGTCCAAATAATGTTTCTACATTCGTTCAAATTGAATCAACCGCACCTCTTGTTGAACCCGTATTTATCAGTAGTTGCGTCGTTACACCAAATTTCAGTTGTATGGATTGTGGAATGGAAGAGTACGACAAATCATGCACAAGTTGTGTATGCGGTATAGTAGAGCCAATTAAACAAGGAGGTCGTTCACCTGAGGTTGAAAGTGTAATAGAAAAAGTAGAACAATCCGATGATTACGATTATAGCGATATGCCAGCACTTATATCATTGGACGAGTTGAAAGCGCAAGAAAACAGTGACCGGTAGAATAGACTAAAGGGGGATATCTCCCCCCCCTTTACCAGTAAGAACACATCTATTTCTTCTGCGCAGCAACCCGAACAGAACGTCGGATTAACGTTTTTTCTAGCAACCGCGGAGAACGACGAATTTGTGTCGTTACGTTCGCTTTCCTTTCATGCGTATCTTTACTTTCCATGTGGGTATCGCAATCAGTCACAGATGATTCACCATAAAAGACCGTCAAATTGCGCGTGGAACGAACAGGACGATTCGACATGGTGCGGGATACAATCCACACATCCTGTCAAAAAACGTTCAATTTTGTTGACTGAGATTATTGTGCGATGATTCAAAGAATAGGTTACGCAGAATCAGTCGTAGCAGATGACGCAGATGAAGCAGAGGATATGTAGGATACGGATAAAGGCAAAAGCAAAGTAGGCAGCAAAGACGCAGTATCTAAACTAAAAGGCGACGGAACCAAATCCTTCAAACATACGGGCTGTGCCGCAGCCGTCACAGTCAGACTCGCATAACCCGCCGCATTACACGTCGCGTGGATTTTTGTCCGAATGCGGATTCGCTGCGCGCACGTAAAATAAGGCACATTAAAGCCGCATACATCCTCGCCTGTGTGGTAAAGTCCCTTGCCATCAACCTGAATGTAGGCGCACTTCTTCGCCTTGTACAGGTCCGCAATGGTCGTCGGTTCGCACGCAATATACTGGTCGTTGAAATCGGGCTCTGCTTTTTTGATAGCAACCCACTCCTCGTGCGTGACAGAGCGTTCAAGAAATGTAGGCGTCTTACCATTGAAGAGCGTAGTCGTACCGAGAACAGTCTCAAAGAGCCGCTTGGATTCGGCTGGTATTTTCGCGCCATCTACGCCGACCCAAAGACCCGCCTCGTTTTTGCGCACCTTCATCTGCATCCAATCGGGTGTGGGGCGCTTTGCCTCCACGCCGATATCTCCCTCCGTCATCCAGTTGAGCCGAATATCAATTCCGGCTCCAGACCCGCCGAGTTCATCGGCATTTTGCGTATTGAATGGCACCGAGACATGCGGTGATTTCACACCAGCACAGACCTCTGCGATACGCCGCTCATACATTCCACCTGAAACCGACGCCGCAGCACCCTTTTTATTTTTACGCACATCTTCGCTTCCGCTCATCTTAGCCTCACCGATGCTTAATTGACCGAGCATCCGGTTTATATCCGCGAGAATATCGGGAATTTCGGCACGCATTCGCGCCATTTCGTCCTGCATCTCGGCGACAGTCGCAGTCGCAGTCGCAGTCGCAGTCGCAGTCGCAGTCGCAGTCGCCACAATCGGAGAGGAAGACATTGTTTGAAGTTAGGAAAGAAAGGAAAGGAAGGAAAGAAAGGAAGGAAAGAAAGGAAAGGAGGTTAAAAGTATGATAACGTTGTGCCCAAAGACTTTCAAAAATGATTCGGAAGTGTTCAATTTTTTCCGGTAAAAACAAAAGCAGGTGTATTTAGCTGGACGTAAAAATCCCCATAGATGCTTATAAAACTTTATAGTATTGCTCATTAGAATGGCAAGCTTAGTGGAAATGGATGCCAGACATCTAAAAATCACTAAGTCGTTGGATATTCCGGATCGCGAAAATTTACGCGTCCTGAGTATTTTAGGTAAAGCACGTATGGGAAAATCAACGTTTTTAAATGCGATTGCGTCACGATTGACCGCAGTAAAGGCACCCTTTGAAACCCGTGATGACGAACATCATTGTACGCACGGCGTGAATTATTATTATTGTAAAGACCAGAATCTACTTTTGTTAGATAGTCAAGGTTTAGCGCTAGAAGACTCCAGTCACGAACCAACACTTCTGCTATTTTTATATTTAGTAAGCGATATCGTAATTGTCAATGAACGTATGATGCTACAAAATGAAGCCCTCAAACTTATGGAACCGATTTGCGCATTTATGACATTGTTTGAAATTGATGAATCGAAAAAACCTAAACTCGTATTTCGTATTTCAGATGCTGATATGGTTACGGATATTGCGGGAAATTTAGAAAAAGTTATGAAATCGTATAATGACCAATATCAATCGATTCGCGAAAGTATTCAACAACTGTTCCAGCCGGATATTACGATTGTGAAGACGGATACACCCGATAAAAAGACCAAATTAGCAATAAGTAACGGTAATTATGCGTCGTTATTTGAGGATGTGACGATGGGATTCCAGTACGCAATAGAAAAAGTTTTATCTCTATTGCCGGTAGGCACTAATTCGACCGAATGGAAAGGTACAATCTACACGATTGCGGATAAAATTAACCGCAATGAAAAGATAACATTAGATAAATTGGATGTTGTATCGCAAACCGCGAAAACCGAACTTATAGCATGGGAAGCGGCTTTATCTAACGAATACGTTGCGGATATACAGATCCGTGACGGTCATCATACGACATATCAAACATTGGTAGAACCAAGGGAAACGATATTTATAGAAAAAGTCGAGGAATTTCGTAAGCGATTTAGTACGGTAGCAGAAGCGCTCAAAGGACCTGCATTAAAGTCTGTAAAAGAACGAATTCACAAACCTATTGAAAACGCTAAACTCAAACTCATGAATTTAGCGGATACGGAAATTCAAAACTACTACGCCTCTTTGAAACCGGCAGTGTTTGAACTAAGCAACGATACACAATCCTTTGGAAAACGCGATATGTCGGTATTCACAAATCAACTCGGATACAGCACTATTAAAGCCGCCATAGCGCATTTGTATCAACCTGTGCGCGCCAAATACGAAACTGCGATGATAGATATGGAACGCACATTGATTGAACATGTTCACGGATGTAAAGTCAAAGAATCCACGTACATGGACCTTATAAAACACGAAATGACACAGAATTTACTAGACGCAACGAAGTCGCTTCACGATGAATGCGCATCACTCACAGAGATAGAAACATTCCAGGATATGTATGATTTACATAGTTTTTCCGAATCACCTGTGAAGAAAAAAATCCGGATTCATGAACAATCTCCCAAGTCTAGCGAACTAAAACTGGTGTCAATGTTGTTTTTACCTGTAACAGCAATACTCAAGGAACTCTATTCTTATCGCATATCAAAACTCCTAGAACGAATCAACGAATTGTTTGAAGTCGCTGTGTTCCAAGTCACTGCTACACCAACAACAATAGGTATTGAACGACAACTTGTGAATGCAACACTCGATGGCACCTATGATTTACTTGTCGAACCCTATAATCATTATGTAACATCACTTGTGCATAATGACGAACGCAATATGACTCTTGCGGGAGTTCTTAAGGAACGTAAAGAAACATTAGTATTTCGAAAAACGTATCATGTATGTGACGTAATTTCGCGGATATCGGATGTGAAATTTGTAAAGATTCATAAAATATTCATAAGTTATAAAACATTTATAAAAGATTATCAACCGCTTTTTACACAGGTTATAGACAGACTTTTTGAAAAGAAATATATAGCAACACGAAAAGATATACAAATGGATTTTGTATTTTACAACAAAGAACACGAAACTGGGACGTTCAAACGTCCGAATATAACAGCGGTTGCTGTGAAAGCAAGAAATCAATATATTTTACGATTGTTTTATCATATGCGCGATAAGGTATTCGCAAGAGCCGTTGCGGAAACGGCTATACTACCGGTTACGAGTTTTAAGGAGATGCTATAAAGTCTTGACGAATACTATACCCTAATACATAGTGACCGCCTGGATTTATAATAAGTATAGGTAAGGGATTTCGCAAGACGATTCTAGGTTCTGTATAGATGATACGGGGTTCTCTATGAATATAGTGTGGATTCGGTGTTCCACAACACATTTTAAATAAGAATCCGACGAATGTTATAATCATAAGAAATACGATGATTACTAGTGTAGCATCGGCTTTGTTGATAAGTAAATACATAAGCAAACATGACAACAAACCCGCAAAGAGAAATAGTAGCAAACTGTACACATTGTTCGCAAACAGGGATAAGGAACAGTTTCGACAGTTCATGTCATTTTGCTTTACTAAAAAGTAGAATGAAATGAATCATTTTTGTACGAATCAGGTCTATCCAGATACAAATAACTCACGGATTACTACGATAACTATAATCATCAATAGTATAACGCACATAACTGCTGCTATATGTTGTCTTCGTCGTTGGATAATCGTTGGTTGCGTTACAATGTGTATAGGAGGCGCACTCGGAGTTGGTAGTGACGCGATCGTAATCGATTGTTGGATATAATGGGGTTGTTGATATGTAGGTTCCTCATAAACATCTGGTGGATTGTACAAATCACCAACAGCACCACGACAGAGCGGGCAAATAGTTTTTTTATCATATCGTTCATAACAATCTATGTGGAAACAATAATTACAACGACATTTCACATTGTGTAAAATTGGTCGGTTTTTATCACCGCCTTCTAGGCAAAAGACACAATTGTGGCTCATTTTATATATTTACACAGAATTTATTCCGGCGGTTTGTACACGGTATTATTCCAATTTTTCCAAACGAATGCACTCGTTGGCTTCACGTATCAAGGGTGGTGTAGCAAGTATGGCTTTTGGCGAAATTAGCCAACGATCGGCAATATACAAAAAGACACGAGTCAAGAAGAATTTACGAACCTTATCCCAACAATCCTCTTCGGATAGTGTTGGCGCAATTCGTTTCTGGTATTTGTAACAACGTTCTACACGGTAGGAACACAGTAGGTCGGCTTGACGAACTGTATGGTAAGCACGCTGCCAAATCCCGTGTTCTGGAAATACCGGACAACCATCTACAACGTTGGATTTTAAATAACTATACGACATGGTATTTATAATAGCAAGTAAAACAGTTGCGTTTTCGTCACCCCACATTTCTGATTTCAAAAAAACATAGACTTGTCTATTCGCTTTGTCTACATTCGTATATTTTTTATCAACACAATCGTGAAGTGCCGCCGCATAGAGAATCATTTTACGTTCGTCATCGGAACAATCGTTATCCATAATTGCGGTCGCAAAGTCCATACAATCCTTGGAATGAAGGCTGTCATGAGTTTCATCAATAGAGTATTCTTCGCACATACGTCGTACGAATGCGTATAGTCTATCCATTCTTACAACGAAAACACAAGAAAATATTGTAAATGAAACGCGGTTAGATTACCTAAAGCAATACATCATCACAAAAAATATACAATGTCCCGCCTCGAAGAAATGTACAAACAGCGTTGTATGACATTTGGCGATATTCAAGAACATTTACCAACCTTACGAGAGTACGCATCAAAATGCAACCATATTACGGAAACAGGTGTCCGTAGTGCCGTTAGTTCCTATGCGTTCGCAACGGGATTACTTGGAAAAAGCGACAATAAACTTATTCAAATTGATTTAAAAAACCATCCAAATATTCAACAATTTTTAGGTGAATGTGCGGCAGAAGGAATCAATGCTACATTTTATGAGCAGAGCGATTTAGAATGTCCGATGGAACCTACTGAATTATTATTTATTGATACGTGGCACGTCTATGGTCATCTCAAACGTGAATTTGTACGCTGGCATTCGTATGTTTCAAAATATATGATTCTACATGATACGACCGTCGACGAGTATCAAGGTGAAACGATTCGCATGGGATATAATGGAGAACAGCAAAGTAAAGACACGGGTATTCCGCTCTGCGAAATTCATATGGGGTTGTGGCCCGCGGTCGTAGAATTTTTAGCACAACATCCAGAATGGGTTCTTGAAAAACGTTTTACGAACAATAATGGACTTACAATTCTTCGCCGCGTTGAGGCGTGAACCGATTCCGTGTTGTCAAAATATACGGAACTGCGTACACAGCAAGAGTTCCGACAAATAAACTCACCGATGTTGGAAGTTGAGAGAGTAATGATGCTATAAGCGCTGAGCCAATCATCATAGCACTATCTGCGACGAGAATACGACTTTGCCCTGATTCCGCATAGGCTTTGAATACATCTATCATGCCATTATGACCTTTGGGTATCGGACGAATAACCCCAAAATAAAAGAACATATCATGAATGAGTTGTACGATTAATAACAATCCTATAAAGACGGTTAGATTCCATCCGAATGTCTTTTGTAAAAACATGGAATAGAGAAACTGTGCAATAAAAAACCCCAGCGTAATACTCAAAACATCTGCGATAACCGCATTCAAACCGAATTCATTATACCAATCATTTATACTTTTCCCCCAAAAGTCGGGAAAATAACGAATCAAAAATAATATAATTAAATCAATAATTGTTACGGATACAAGAATGAGTCCAAGATTTCCTGGGCTGATATTGGAAAGCATTCTTATCATGAAAATGGATTTAAAATAGCCGACCAAATAGTTCATAAGTAATGTCCAATCTAAGTAGTCACACTAAACACAATAAATACAAAGCAGCGTATTTTCATACGTCGGTATTTGATTTGTATGTTGCACAATCACAAATACCGAACGCGGGTCTCGGAATTTTTACACGCGATACAATTCCAGCGAAAACGCTCATTGATGAATATAGTGGTGAATTATTTAACACGACGGTGCGTGGATTCTATGCGTTGGAGATTGAACCAAATGTCACGATTGATGCGCGAGACTTTCCGCGTTGTTATATGGCAATGATAAACGATTGTGCTCATTTGACAAAACAATATATTTATAAAAAACAGCGAAAAATCGGTTATATACCAGATGCGTATTACGATTCAAATAATGAAAAACTTGTTCATAATTGCGAATTTATCCTTGATACAGAGGCGAAAAAAGCCTATGTACATTCACTCAATGAAATCAAACCCAATTCAGAATTGTTTATAGATTACGGCGACGAATACTGGAAATGAGTTCAAAGTAAAGGGGATATCTCCCCTTTAATTGGAGCTATCCAACCCTTTAGTTCAAAGTAGGGTTGGATAGCTCCAATTATTACTATATGAAATAACAATAAAATTAGTATTATAAACAGAAATTTAATTCTTGTTTACAATATGTCAATGATACAAATCTGTATTCATGGATTCCTTTGGCACTGCGTAGTGGCACTGCGTAGTGGTACTGCGCACTACGTAGTAGCGCTGCGCACTACGTAACTTCGTAATCGCGACGAAAGGGGGAGATATCCCCCTTTAGTTCAAAGAACAATCAGCAGTGTTAGCTTGTCTTGTTGAATAGCTTTTAGTTTCAAATCTTTATGAAGTACAAATGTACGATTGTGAATGCCGTTCTTTGAAATTCGCACAGCAAAATCCACGCACGCTGTGAAACTCGGTTTACGAATACCGAGACGTTTATGAGCAAGGTCTGTCAAAATATGCTGCCATCCATCGGCGTCTAAATCAATTCCGAGCGCCCGTGTAATATTTATAGAGCGTGTCAGTGCGTTCCAACTTTCGTAAATCGGGTCGAAGAGTATTCGTTTTACGAGCGCAGATTGCGTGTGGAGTCGGGAAGCAACTGTAAGAACTGTAGAATCGACGGATGCCCCGAATTGTGCGTGCGTTGCTTTATAAAACGCATTACGAAACTTACCACGGTTGGACCACGAGGGCGTTGTATTCTTGAGATACGGAATCGCCAGCGCACCCGCGACTTCGTAAATCAGCGATTTCTCTATAGAAAGCCACGGACGATATATTGTAACGCCGTCTTCTTGACTGACTGCGCGAAACTTCGCTAAGTCGTCTACATGTGTTCCGCGTGCGAAATTCGTCCATACATTTTCAATCATATCGTCGTGAATGTGTCCTAGTAAAACTGGGCGATGTAATGCACGGTACGCACTAAATCGTAGCCGCCGCGTCATCTCTTCGTAAAAGTCGCGAGTAACTGCGCCTCTTCGTAACCATTCAACTGTATAAATATAAAGTGGGATGGATAACTGTGCACAATATTCCATAATAAATTGTTGCTCCGCCGCGGATTCCGGACGATTCCCATAGACTATATGAATAGCAGTAATATCATAACCGATTCTACAGAGTAAGGCGAGCATAAGCATACTATCAACGCCTCCGCTGAGGCTAAGTATCATAGGTTCTTTCAGGGATGAAAACGCGTCAAGAAGTGGTTTCGCACACGCAGGAATCCGTATCGCAAACCAATCGTCTTCAACATACGCCGCGGGATACGATTCACAAATATCCGCCGCAATGAAAGGCGCGGTCGGTACGCGACTGGCAAATTGTAGGGTATCTGAAACCACTTCGGGTGTATATGCCTTTTTGTATGTATCCATAAAGAACCGATTGAGCAGCGGGAAATCTGTAATAGGTCGCCCTGAATGAAGTAACCAAGATGAGATTGTTTGAAATAGTGGAGTCCAGGTTTTGAGATGTTTCCAGGGCATCAAATACCAAACGAGTTCATCGGCGTTCAAAGAATTCATGATATGATTAGGTATTCCAGATACGAGCAATGCTGCGTATTCACGACTCGACCGAATAAGCGGTTCTGGAATATCTACGATACGCGAAAAGTGCCGCATGAATTGGTCTAAATAGAGTATGATTCCAAGCGTATCTTCAAGAATGAAGTTTGTTTCATGAAATTGTGTATAAATAACTTCATCGGCTTCGTCACGTGTCTTTTCGTTCGCGAACCAATACTGCGGATTCGCTTTCCAAAAATCACGGATTGTGGTTGCCATTGTTGCCGCCGTAAAAACGTGTTGAAAAATATCAATTTTTGCGCTATTGAAATACGTGAGGAACATTACGTTTCGTGTATTTTAGGAGTCCCCGCTCTTTCTTTGAGCCGTTATAATACGCAATGTAACATTCAACCGCATCGTCGGAAATACGGAATTCATCGGGCATCGCGGTAGGTGGATCGTACCACTCCATGTCTCCAATGTGCGGTGGCGGATTGTCACGTAGCCATTCCAAATGGGGGAAGCAGGCATGAACGGTTTTTGGTGAGAACCGCCGTTTATGTTCATCGACCAGTAAAAACGCAAGTTCAAGAAGCCATGTGTAGTGTGTAAGATTTTGACGCACCCATTTTGTACAAGGATGGTTTTTTGCATGCGATTTGTAACCGCGTTTACCAGAACTCAAACATATAGGTGCGAATTCAACGATAGTGGCGGTTCCACCGTTTTCGTGATGCGCAGTGTAGAGCATTTGGGTATATTCAAGTATCATTTTGACGACATGTTTATCACAGTGCCAGCGCGCGCAACGACGCAGTTTGCGAGAAAGGAAGAAAATATTCATTGTAACCGAAAACCAAATGCTGTTGGTCACGTTTCAATTTTTTCGGGGTGGGTTATCTGTGAAAAAATTGAATCAACCTTTTGGGTAAATACAGAGTGGGGTGAATTTACGTTGTTTACTTTCTCCTTCCTCCTTCCTCCTTTCCTTTTCCTTCCTTTCAAATGCCCTGCTATGAGTGTATAGAGTCAGAAGCAACCAACGAAATGATCCGAATACGTCTTATAGCACGTATGGTCCTGACAAGTCAATCCATAAAGACGTGGGAGTACCGCCTCAGCAATGCGACCAATGAAGAACGGAAGCAGAAGTGTTTAGCGATACTTGTGGAGCGGCGGCAGATTCAAAAGGATGCAAGTGAGTGTCTAGCAGAATTTATGAAACGATAATATGAAGTAATAACAAAAAATCCAAAAATCCAAAAATCCAAAAATCCAAAAATCCAAAATCCAAAAAACCAAAAAACCAAAAAATTTTTAGGTTTTTTGGTTTTTTGGTTTTTTGTTTTAGTTTTAGTTTTTGTTTTTGTGTTTAGAGTTTTGAGTTTTGGATTTTTTGTTATTAATTCAGGTTTTATGTGTTTATGGTTTTAGGGGTTTAGGTGTTTAGGAAGCGCAAGAGCAACTCTTAGTACCCTCACAAATAGGCGTTATTTCGAGAATGCCGGTCTGAAAGAGCACAACGGTTTCTTTGGCGGCGCCTGGCGGGTCGTAGTCTATATCGCGACGAGTGAGCACCTTGCCCCCTTTCAGGGCTGTGCAATGCTCGTGTAGCATCACGCGCTCCCACGGCAATGCGTACGTCACTGCATCCACTAGGTCGCGGATGCGAATGCGCTCATCGTAGAAGTTGTAGATGAACGCGAGCAAGTCGTTCATCGTACCACCGGCAAAGTAGCGCGGTATATGCATATCGCGGCTGTACTTTGGGAACGGAAACATTATATCTATCGGAGCCACGGGCGGTGAGTCCGGTACATGAGAGAGTGTTTGAAACACACAGTTGTTAGGAAGAACGACATATGCCATTGTAGAAATATCGGACAGGAAGAAAGGGAGAAATAAAGGAAAGGAGGAAAGGAAGAAAGGAAGAAAGGAAGAAAAGAATACCAACATATCCAATCCTTGGCTTTCACCGTTCAATTTTTCCGAACTTTACGAGACGCCCTACGTGTTTTGCGAAATCGTTTCGGTAAACTCGGTGGCTCACCTGGTAATTTACCGGGAGCCGCCCAAGGGACCATCGTCTTACGAGGAGGCGTTACAAGCCCTGCACGTCTATTTTCCGCTGGACGTTCCGCTGAAAAATTCGGTCTAAAATTCGAGTGATGCGTAATATTGACAACGTTTTCATTCGGCTCAAACATCTCTTTGATATTTTTACCATTTTTGAGTAAAGCACGGCGTTCATCATTCGTTAAGTTTTTAACGCGTGATTTTTCGGTTTTATTCTTTTTAGGTGTATTTGGGGGTTTATGTTCCATTCTATTGTTCTACGAGTTTATTTTTACAACGCTAATCCTGATAATGTACCAGACAGTGTATCCGACGAGTCAGCGCAGGCATCACCGAAGGCAGCAGCGACGGTATCATCGCATTCCGGATCCGTACAATTACGTCGCATACTTATTTGCCAGGCAGGATACAATACACCCAAATGATTCTTCCAGCGCAAAAGCATCATATGATATGTTGTAGGTTTTTCCGATTGTAGAACAAGTGTATTCCCACCTTTAATTCCGACGACTCGTTTTAGACAAAGTTCAGCAGATTCAAAACAATCATAATGAAAGTCACCATTGCTGTATAGTAGGAAATGCTTTGCCGTTTGGGAACGTTGTATTTCCTCAGCGATAGCTGCTAAGTTGGTAGTGTCTTTCATACAGACAAGATAGTCACGAATAGATTGTTTGACAAGATCTGATTTTGCCGAATAGTTTGGGCGTTCTGTAGCATCCTCGGGTTCTTCCATATCTTTAAGGCGTTGAAAGAACGCTAAACGTGAAGTATTTTTATGAATATGTTTGAGATATAGGTCTTTCGTAGGCTTTTCAGATTCCGGAATTCCCACCAATGTACATAATGTATTCATATAATTATCATACATGAAGTCCGCATACATGCGGGTGTGAAACGGTTTATTCGCTGCGGCGTTAAAATATTGGGACACCGAGTCAATTGACATTCCGCCATACTTAAATTCGATATGTTCTGTTTTTGTACGGTCCTCCCATGTATAAATACAATCAATATCCCAATTGCATTTTCGTCCGCCTCGTAAAACAGTTTTGAAATTGCTATAGTCATGATACCCTAGTTTATGTCCAATTTCATGAACCTTTCGCACAAATTGTTCTTGGAGTTTTGCCCATGCGGCGCCATAGGTTTCATCGGTAAGGAACGAGCGTATGCTTTCTGAGTGAATAAGTTTGAGAATTTCTTCGCGTAGTTTGTTATGTTTGTCATTTAAACCACGTCCACTGCCCTTACTGGACTCTGTAAAGAGCCGAATATCCTCAACCTTGAGAACAATGGTTGCCTTGGCTTTTTTTGCTACTTTTACTTTCACTAGCCTCGCAATTGCATTCATCGTACTCGTCGCAAGTATCAAACAACCCATTCAAAATTTTCCTTGATGAATGGGCTTATAGCATCCTGCACCCCGGATTTCACCGCAAATTGCGTAAAAATTGAGGTGCATGTTTTTATGAATAGATACCAGTAGATATGCCGTCCTGCCATGTATGTGGTGTTTCACTGAAAACGAGTAATAGTTTGAAGAAACATCTATTACGTCAGAAATCATGCGTCGCACCGACTGCGCTAATCAATAGTATTCTTGTCAATGTTGGTGTTACAGTTCCAGAGGAATCCACACGGGAGTTTCGCAGTTCGTCACTTGAATTCAATAAATCACTGACAAAGGAGATTCGTACAGAACAAGGTATCTTCTTTACGCCGAAGAAAGTACGCGATGTTTTATTTGCGAAACTTGCGGAATTCGCTGTAAAACCCACTACGATACTTGAGCCCGCATTTGGAACCGGTGAATTTATATTGGATGCGAAACGTATCTTTCCAACAGCAACGATAGAGGGTGTAGAAAAGAATAAACAATTGTGTGAATCTGTGAAATGCGTTGGTGTTCAATTGAAGTGTTTGGATTTCTTTGATTATGCTGGGAAAGCCGATTTGATTATAGGAAACCCACCGTATTTCAATTATGAAACGAAATCGATGTCAAAGGAAGAAAAGAAAGCGTTTCAATTAAAATACGCGAATGCGTTCACCTCACGCGCGAATATTTACGTTATGTTTCTCTACAAATGTATTGCGGAGCATCTCAATGACGGCGGGTTTCTAGCATTTATTGTACCGACATCGTTGTACAATACATCATTTTACCAACCTATGCGCGATTATATACACGCGCATACCGCAATTCGTTGGGTTGAAACATTACATAAGCCTGGATTTTACGAAACGGCACAAGAAACGATGTTGCTTATTCTTGAAAAAAAGACACCGACTGAGGACTTTATTTATAGAAATACATGTAATTACATTTCACCACTTTCAACGAAACTCTATGAACTTACGAAGGATACAACAACAATCAGTGAATTAGGATTGGGTGTCAAAACGGGGTCGGTTGTATGGAATGAAGTCAAGGATAAACTCGCGAGCGAAGGGACGCTGCTTATCTATGCTAGTAATATCGCGGGCTGCGAATTGAAACTCAATAATTTACGTGGCGATATCAAAAAACAGTATGTAAAAGATATTAAGAAACCGACGCAGGATGGACCGGTAATTCTTATGGATAGAGGATACGGAAACGGTCTGCATTTTAACTTTGTATTGGTCAATGAAAAAGGATTCTTTGCGGAGAATCATATCAATATAGTCTATGCGAAAACACCGGATGCTGTTGGGAATTTTGAACGCGTTTTACAAAGTTTGAAAGACCCGCGTACGATGGAATTCTTGAAAGCCTTTAGTGGAAACGGTATGGTGACCTCCACAGATATAGAAACGATAATTCCGATATTTCCCTATAGGGCGATATCTACCCCTTAGGGGATATCACCTTACGCGAAACCAATCACGCAAAAGACAGAAAAGCCGTTATTGGAAAAAATGAAACAGTCCGTGTTACTAAACTAAGTTCATTCCAACAGGCAAAAAAGAACTTGCCTAGTAGATATGTTGCGTTTTCTACTTTCTCTTCTATCGCTATGTGCTGTTACAGGTCAAGGAGCAACAGGCGGTCCAGGAAATCCAACCGTACTCATATCTTCTATAAATACTCGTATTGACGGTGCATATACCATTGGGTATTTAGATGTAACTAGGACTGGAACTACAGGTGGCGTAGCGGGGGGTGGTTCTTCCGGACCTATTGCGAGCCCTGGACTCGCAACAGTCTGTAAGCAGGTCAGTATGTTCAAATTCCCAGCAGTCGCTACAGGCACTGCGACAGCACTAAGTCTATTTGTTAATACACCGCCGCAACAAGTAACCTGTACGATGTTCATGACATTGTATTCGTTTCCATCCGGTGCTACAATCGGAACGCCTATTTCATCACTCTTTACGGAACTCGTAGCACCTACGGCAATAGAACCTGTCGCGTTTGATGTGACGGGCAAAGGCTGGACATTCACAGCAGCGCAAGAATATTATATCGGATTCCGAACATCGTCCTGGACTTCGGATTCGTCGCGTTATTGTAATGTATCACTTCCATGGGGTGCTGCTGCTGTTCCTGCGTGGGCTGTCGTAACACAAAACGGTCCGCCTGGGCAATTTTGCGGCGCTGCGCCTGGGTCACCTGATATTGTACGCGACGGTGCTGCGATGATAATGACAATTGTAGGAAATCCAGGAAATCCCGTAACAACACCTTTTAATTCTGCGACTGCGACAGCGACTACGAAAGCGACTGCGACTGCGACTGCGACTGCGACTGCGACTGCGACTGCGACAGCGACAGCGACTGCGACTGCGACAGCGACAGCGACTGCGACTGCGACAGCGACTGCGACAGCGACTGCGACAGGGACTCATTCCGCTGTATATATCGGTCGTCCATCGCAGAGTATGACAACGACTTCATCACGGTCCACAATACCCTCTGAGTCGTCCTTAGCATCTAAGAGCGCGATGAGTAGTGTATTACCGCAATCATCGACTACGCAGTCTCCTACGAGTACAAACACTGTGACTACGACATCTAGCCAAAGTGCACAACCGTCAGATGTCATAACAGGAACAGGAACAGGAATAGGAACAGGAACAGGAACGGGAACGGGAACAGGGACACGTACATCAACGCCACAAGGAACCCAAACGGGAACAATTTCCCCGAATGTCGCGTCTGGAATCACCAGCGGTTTAGTCAATGGTGCGCCCGTGGCAACAAACGTTGTTCATAATAACGATTCACCGAATATTGCGATGATTGTGGGTGTGGTAAGTTCCACTGTTGCGCTACTCGCCATTATTATCTTTGTTGTGTTTCGTTTTGCGAAAGCGGGACATAAACCGGTTATTACAACAACGAATCCTACGTTCTTCAACACACAAACTGGAATAGCGACACAAAGACCCGCAGAACCAACAAAACTCAATCGCGTAGTCATTGGACGAGAGCAAATGGCGTTTGAACCCATACAATCGCGTTCATTTTCGGCACGTCGATCGGGAAGTTTGTAAATTCTTCTCAAAAAAAAAAACTTCCCTGAATATAAACAAATGTCCTCCGTTCTTTCTGCGTACGCACAACTTCCTTCGCGTGGTCAGTTTTTTTATTGTGTGAAAGATAACAATAATTATGCGGGTTTTACAACTGCTTCTTTAGAAAGCGCTGTTGCGGCGAATCCCGATTATGTTCTTCAGTACGATGGAACTATCTTAAACACGACGAGTGCGGTATCTTTATTGGGGGAAATTAGCAACAATATTGATTTTTCCATTGGTGACGGGTTCCGTGATATGGGTAAGACACTCTATGTTCAACAGAATGCGGCTTTATTCGCAAAATTCACGCTTGTACAGCTCATCAATGATGGTGGAGATGGTAGAGAGGGTGTTCCGTCTGGCAATCCTCCATTTTGGACGTGCACATGGCAATCGTCGGGTGAGACGTGTGTGACCAGATTCGGCATGGTTCGTGTTGTCCGCACGGGATAAACTTTATAGCGGCTAGGGATATCTCCCCTGATAACTACGCAGCGCTACGCAGCGCTACGCAGCGCTACGCAGCGCTACGCAGCGCTACGCAGTGCCAATGAAATTCATGAATACAGATTAGTATAATTGATATATTATAAACATAAATTACATTTCTGTTTATGATACTAATTATATATAATAATAATTTGAGCTATCCAGCCCTACGCTTAATACAACCCCAATCGAAAGGTCTATATTTATGAATTCATAAAGTAAATATTTGTATGAAATAAAATACCGGGATAATTTATTTCATAAATTTAAGCAGAGCCGAGTAGTTATCCCCCTTAATTGGACCTATCCAACACTAACCCTGCGGTTGAACAATTTGATGAGCAACCCCCGGATATTCGTAAACGAAATGTATATTAATTCACACAACAGCGGTTGAGTTACACCGTGTTTCTATTGAGAATGTGAATAATATGCCATTTTCTTGAAAAATGGTGTAAAATCTCTCTAAAATAAAATCTCAAGTTATTATATAAAATGTCCTTCTCTGCGACTCAGATTAGTGGGTTGCAGGTGTGGTATGACGGAGCAGATCCGAATAATACGCAGACCTACCCTGCGGATAATGCGTCCATAAGCACGTGGAAAAACAAGGCAACTACAGGCACTACATATGATGCTACACAATACTCGTCCTATCAAGCAGCAACATTCAATTTGTCGAATCATGGTTTGAACTTTAACGGCAGTACTGTATTTCAAACAAATTATACAGCGCAACCTACAACGGAAACTATGTTTATTGTGTTCAACAACGCTAGTCCAAGTCAAAATAATGCTACAATTCTAGCAGGTTCCACGGGTGCTAGAGCAATAGGCGCCGGTTATTCAGGCGGGACAGGTAATAATGCTGTTGGTTTTTTACGAAATCTACAAGCTTGGGGTCCAGGAACAACAGGCGGTACATATACGTCAGGTACAAATGCTACGATTACGACAACAATTAACGGACAAGCAGTGACGATTTCTGTTGGCAGTTCTGCTACAACAACCAGCACATTTTCCACATCAGATTCAACGAAAACAGCTTTGAAAACATTTTTAGGAAGAGATATAGATGGAGGGTGGAATTACAGTGGTTATTTTTTGGAACTTCTAATTTTCGACACTGTTCTCAGTGCCACTGATATTTCCACTGTACAATCCTATCTTTACACAAAGTGGAACGTGAATAACGGAGTCGTACAATACACGCTTCCAGCGCCCACTGCTATCATACCAACGGTTAGCAGTGGTCAGGTTAGTCTCGCGTTCACAGCACCGACGGGTACGCCAACAAACTATCAATATTCGACAGACGGTGGGGCTAATTTCACAACACCCAGTCCTGCTGTTACAACCAGTCCTCTTGTTATTACAGGTTTAATAAATGGCACAACGTACAATGTTCAGGTAAAGACTGTAAATGCGTCAGGTGTTGGTGCGGCGTCGAGCAGTGTTACAGTCATACCTACAGCCTCAACTCCTGGTGCTCCAACGAGTCTAGTCGCAACAGCAGGCATTTCGTCTGTAAGTATTGCGTTCACATCACCCTCAGGAACGATTTCGAATTATCAATATTCGTTAAATGGTGGCGCATACGGAGCATTCAGCCCAGCGCAAACCACAAGCCCTATTGCGATAACAGGTTTAGCACCTGGTACGTATAATGTTGTATTAAAAGCTATTAATGGTAATGGTGCCGGTACGGCATCATCAAGTGTCGCTGTAACGTCACGAACGGGTATACCGACCGCCCCAACGTCGTTAATTGCGACAGTGGGCAGCACACTAGTCAGTATTGCGTTTACTGCACCCGTTGATACAGTTACGAATTACAAATATTCCTTGAACGGTGGAGCATACGTTGCGTTCAGCCCAGTGCAAACAACAAGTCCTGTCTATATATCGGGTTTAACAAATGGCACAGCGTATTCGATAACTTTGCAAGCAACAAATACGTATGGCACCAGCGCTGCCTCAGCGAGTGTATCTGTAACGCCAGTGGCTGCTGTAACACCATCGCAATCAAGTTTGTATCTTTATGCTAATGCCGACTATTTAGTATGGACTGGTACATCCAATACTGCTCTCGGTCAAGATGTACCGAACGGTTTTGATAACGCTGGATTAACATACCCAATCTATAAAGGCTTGGACGGTTCTTATTATACATATAACTTACATACAAAGATATTCAAATTAAGTGCGGATAAGACAACAAAAACATTCGTTGCGACTGTGGCTTCGACTATGCAGTGGATGACAACCGATGCGTCTGGTAATATTTACAGTTGCTGGTCTGATCTTTCAAATGCATATTTATCAGTATCAACATCAACAACCACATCTAGTATTTTATTTACAAGACCTTTAAGCGAAATAAATTATTACAGCTATTTTGCGTGCTGCGCTTCTGGGGCAAACCTATATGTCGTCTTTGGTTCGCCAGCTTCAAATGCTCAAACAGTGACGATTTATAAATATGATACTGTTGCG
>Ga0114970_10001312_pt1 | contig 18576 bp, 16 predicted proteins | sample M_140205_XF_Meta_FD_87030 | JGI IMG/M metagenome (GOLD analysis project Ga0114970, IMG submission 87030) | Freshwater microbial communities from Lake Montjoie, Canada to study carbon cycling - M_140205_XF_MetaG | ecosystem: Environmental > Aquatic > Freshwater > Lake | place: Lake Montjoie... | reverse complement strand
GTCAACCAAAGTGGACTTCACAACCCTTGGACCGACGGAATTGCGATGGTTTTGTCGAGCCACACCCTATGGCTTTCACTTTATTTTGTGGCCGTAGTTTATGCCTGGCGCCAGAAGGATCGCGCACTTTGGTGGCTTCTTGGAACCATTCTGATCACGGTTGGATGCAGCGATGCCTTTTCAGGGTATGTCTTGAAACCATGGTTTGCCAGGGTGCGCCCGTGTCATGAACTTTTGGGAGTTATCCTGCCAACCGGAAAGTGCGGTGGATTTTTCGGCTTTCCCTCCAACCATGCAGTCAATGCCGGCGCCGTTTGCGGCGTCCTTCTCATTTACCGCAAGCAGTTGGGGATGAGGTTGATTTTTTGCGCCTTGGCCTTGGCAGCCTCGGTCGCAATCAGTCGCGTCTGGCTTGGGGTGCACTATCCGTTGGACGTCACGGCTGGCCTGCTGTTTGGTTTGACCGTTGGTTGTGCTGCGGCCCAGGCAACGGTTCGGCTGCGTTCGGTCCGTCATTCTGAGTCAGCCTCAAAATGACGACGGCAGGCCTTCAGCCCTCGTCAGGAAAGAACAGTTTTTTTCCTTCGGCATGGTCCATCAGGATTTTCGCCGGTTTGAATCGTGATCCGTGTCTGGCTTCAAGCTCGCGCAATTTTTCCACCACAACTCCGACTCCGACGTGGTCGACATAACGGAACGGCCCACCAAGGAACGGTGGAAAGCCGAGACCAAAGACGGCACCAACGTCCCCCTCATAGGCCGACGGCAGGATTCCTTCCTCCAGGCAGCGTGCCGATTCATTCACAAAGACCAAGACACAGCGCATGGCAATTTCGTCTGGGGTCGCATTTGCACTGGAAGCACTTTTTGGGTCCAAAAACTTATAGATCTCAGGATCCGGTCCCCGCTTTTCACCTTTTTCATAAAGGTAAAAGCCTTTGCCATTTTTCCGTCCAAGGCGCCCAGACGACTTAACCACGTCAAGTCCTGGAGGTGCCTTCATGCGGTCGGGAAACGCCTTGTCCATAGTTTCAAGGACGTGGGTTCCGACGTCGATACCAACCTCATCAATCAACGTGATCGGGCCAACCGGAAATCCGAATCCGGTCAGGGCGCCGTCGATCGTTTCGATTTTCGCTCCCTCAGAAAGGATCAGCGAAGCCTCGGCCAGAAAGAAGGCCAAAGCCCTCGTTGTGTAAAAACCAGGCCCGTCTTTGACGATAATGATCTGCTTGTTCATCTCATTGCCGAGTTCAAAGGCACGCGCCACAGCCCAAGGCGCTGTTTTCTCTGTAATCACAATCTCAAGAAGGGGCATTTTTTCCACGGGAGAGAAAAAATGCATGCCGAGTACGCGCTCCGGGTGATTTGATTCTGCCGCGATCTCGTGGATTGGCAGGGCAGACGTGTTGCTGGCAAAAATCCAATCGTCATGGATGTTTTGGGATTCAAGTTGAGCCAGAATTTTTCGCTTCAAGTTGACGTCTTCAAAGACGGCCTCAATCACGATGTCACACCGGTTGAATCCAGTGGGACTCATGCCTGGGGAGATATGAGCCAGTCGCTGGTCCATTTCAAATTTCTTGATGCGCCGGCGTTTTAATTTTTTCCCAAAAAACGAGGCGGCCTGTCCCAAAGCCCTTCCCAGTGATTCCGGACTCGGATCAGAGAGCAGCACGCGAATGCCCTTGTCGGCACATACCGTTGCAATGCCTGCACCCATAAATCCAGCACCAACGACGCCAACGGAATTGATTTTTCTGGAAGAAAACTTTTCTTTTCCTGCGTCTTTGTAAGCGTGTTTTTTGATGGCGGTCGTCGCATGAAACAAATGAATCAGGCTTTTGGACTCGCGAGTTGGCACCAGCGATCCAAACAATTTGGCTTCCAACTCAAGGCCCTTGCTGATCGGCAGGTCGAAACCTTCAATGACCGACTCGATGGCTTTGAATGCTGCGGGGTAAAAACCCTTCGTCTGCTTCATCACCATCTGCCGGGCTTTTTTTCCAATAAATCGCCGACCCAAGGGATTCGATTCCAGGGCTAGTGCGGTCATCCGCTGTGAAAACGAAACGGGCGTGGCACGATACCCAGCCGGGCGCATTCCCTTCAATGCAAACTGCCGGGCGACATCCAGCATCATCCGGTCGGGGACGCAGGCGTCAACCAGCCCTATCTTCAAGGCCCGCGCGCCATCTACCCTTTTTCCGGTGAGGACCATGTCCAGGCCGGCTTGTATCCCAACCAAACGCGGCAGGCGTTGCGTTCCGCCGGCGCCTGGCAAAAGCCCCAACTGGATCTCAGGCAGCCCCATTTTTGTCTTTGGGTTGGCATTGGCAACGCGCCAGGAACAGGCCAGTGACATTTCAAGTCCGCCACCCAGACAAGTCCCATTGATGGCCGCTACGACTGGTTTTGGCAGTCTGGCAATTTTGCTGAAAAGAGCCTGTAACATCGCTGCACCGTTGGCTGCCTCGGCCTCGGTCTTAAGGCGTTGGATTTCGGTGATGTCTGCCCCAACAATGAACTGGCCATCCTTGCCGCTGGTGATCACCATGCCCTTTGCGTCGAGATCGCCAGCGAATTGATCCAGGCGATCATTTAATTCGCGCAAGACATCTTCAGAAAGGATGTTCATCTCTTTGTCGGGGCGATCAAAGGTCAAAATGGCGACGCCGTCGGTTCCTGTTTCGTAACTAAAAAATTTGGTCATTATTAGATCCTTTCGATCAGCATGGCGCCCGACATTCCACCGGCGGCACAGATCGCTATGACGCCAAACTTGGCGCTTCGTTTTTCAAGCTCGTTGGTCATCGACAAAACCAGCCTTGCCCCGGTTGCGCCAAATGGATGCCCGATGGCAATGGCACCGCCATTGACGTTGATCTTATCTTCGGGGATCGCGCCAAAGGCACTCGACAGCCCAAGGTGGCGCGAGCAGAAATCAGCAGATTCCATCGAACGAAGGCAACTAAGGACTTGAGCGGCAAAGGCCTCGTGAATTTCGAACAGGTCGATGTCGGTGATGCCAAGCTTATTTCGCATCAGAATCATTGGAATTGTGAGCGCTGGTCCAATCAGAAGTTGCTCATAGGGATTTACGCCAACAAAGACGACGTCCCTGATTTTAGCCTTTGGTTTCAGTCCAAGGCTTTTGGCGTGGGCCTCATCGGCAATGATGACGGCGGCGGCCCCGTCGGTCAAAGACGATGCATTGCCAGCCGTAATGGTTCCATATTTACGGTCAAAGGCCGGACGCAGTTGGCCTAGTGATTCCATGGACGAGTCGGGACGGATGATGTTGTCCTTGTCGATACAGGATGTAAACCCTGGCGACGGCCAGACGGGGATGATTTCTTTACGGAATATTCCCGATTCTTGTGCCGCGGCGGCGCGCTGGTGGGACAGGACCGAGAAGGCGTCTTGATCGCGGCGCGAGATGCCGTTGAGTTTGGCCATGACCTCTGCGTGCTCGCCCATCGTCATGCCTGTCAGGGGCTCCGTGATTCCAGGTGCCTTGGGTGCCAAGGCTTTCGGGATAAAGCTGCCCATGGCGGAAGCCTTTTCCCCCGTTGTCTTTGCCTTGTTCAGGCGCAGCAGGGATTTTCTCGCATCTTTTGTGTAGGTAATGGGGACGTCGCTTAGCACGTCGACCCCGCCGGCGAGGATCATGCGGGCATGACCGGTCATCACGTTTTTTACAGCGTTTCCGATTGTTTCAAGGCTGCTCGTGCACATCCGGTTCAACGTATAGCCGTGGATATGATGGGGCAGCCCCAAGTTCAAGATGGTGTCGCGGGCAACATTCGTGTTCTTCACCTGTGGCGTGACGACACCGCAGATGATCTCTTCGTAGGCTTCCACTGGTGCATCCGTTTTTCGGATCAATCCGTCGATCGTCCGGCTGTAAAGTTCGAGCGCATCACAATCACCCAGCACGCCGAAGGACCTTACAAAAGGCGACCGCGCACCCTCAATGATGACGGGAACCCGGTTTCCAGTGAGTTGATTTGTGTTGTACTTGAAAGTCATTGGAATGGACTCCGCATGGAATTTGACGGGGCGTCTGGATCAAAGTTTGTGGTTTGGTTTCATGGAAATCGCCAAAAGGATCCGTTCCATGATCTCCTTGGAGTTCGGATCTAGGTCAACAAAAATACCGCCTATCCGGCAATGGTCCTCGTCAACCCATTTGACTTCAGCGCGAAGGTCAATGCTCGCCAGATCATGAATGCCAAAGGGTAGCAGCGGAAGATGAAGCCAAAAGCGGTCGTTAGCCTTGTGCTTGAGCGACCCCATGATTTCAATTTTGAAACCACTGAGGCTGAAATCGAGTAGGATTCCGCTCTGGCAAAAAATCGGCAGCCAGCGGACCGTTCTGGCCTCGACGAATGCATGAGAAAAAAACCTGTCTGGTCTTTGCATTGCAACTTCCCGTCATCCCCTCTGGAAACTAACTGCGAGGGAGTTATAATCATACGGTACGCTTCCCAGTCTCGTCCATGTCGCCGGTACTGGCTTTGATACGTCCCAGGGGTGCCTCATGTTTCAGCAGCCATTGCCGCAGCGGGTTCGGGTTTTGATCCTCGGTGGAGGAATCCATGGCGTGGGAATCCTGCATGACATGGCCTCCAGGGGTTGGCAAGACGTCCATTTGATCGAGAAAAACACCCTTGGCCATGGCACCAGCTCGCGTTCAACGAAACTGATTCATGGTGGGCTGCGTTACCTGCAGCGCATTCATGATTTCCCCCTGGTGGCCGAGGCACTGCGCGAACGCAAGGTCTTGATGCAGGTCGCAGGCGACCTTGTTCATCCACTCGAATTTGTATTTCCAATTTTAAAATCGGGCGGGGCTTCCCGCATCAAGGTCAAAGTCGGATTGTCTCTGTACGATTTTCTTGCTGGCCGGCAGAATGTCGGGCGCCACCACAGGCTTGCAGAGTCTGAAGCCCTCGCTCGCGCGCCAATGATTGATCCCACAAAATTTTCCGGTTACTTCAGCTTTTGGGATTGCCAGACGGATGATCTGGCCCTTGTTCGTCGCGCGGCTCATTCCGCCGTGAAACTCGGAGCAGGCGTTTCCGAATGGCACCAGGTCGCAAAAATTTCTCGGGCCAATGACGGCTGGCTGGTTGATGTCGTCGCGCCAGACGGAACGATGGCTCAAATTTCTTGTCTATATATCGTGAATGCGATGGGGCCGTGGGCGAACAAGATTTTGGAATCAAGCGACATTGAACCAACCCACAAGGCTATCAACAACAAGGGGTCTCATCTGGTTTTCCCCGACATTGGACTCAAGGCCGGATTGTTCCTTCAGTCACCGGAGGACAACCGGATTTTCTTCGTGCTTCCGTGGCTGGGAAAAACCCTGGTCGGGACAACGGAAAAGATATTTTCTGGCAATCCTGATCAGGTTGTCGTGACCAATGATGAGGTCGATTACCTTCTCGATCATTGCAATCGCTACCTGAGCACTCCTTTGCGCCGTGAAAATATCGAAGCGACGTTTGCTGGATTGCGCTGGCTCGCCGTTGAGGAGGGTTTTACAATCTCAAAGACTTCAAGATCCCACGTACTCGGCGCAATCGGATCGGGACGTGGAATGATGTGGACCCTTTATGGCGGGAAACTTTCAACCTATCGCGCCCTTGCCGAAGAAATTGGAACCAAGATTTGCACCCATTTTGGTGACGAATCAAGAAGTCGGACAACCCAGCCCGACGTGTGGTTTTCAGACGAGAGTTCTTTTTCGACGCCTCAGGATGCCGTAAAGCGGTTCGAAGGTTAACCGGTTGGCTGTAAAAAAAATAAAACCAAAGACCCCCCCACGCTCCTATCGGGCTGTGATTGAAAGCTTGCGCCACGTCTGGAAGATTGAATTGCTCAAGGATCCTGTCGCCCTTTGGCGGATTGGGGTCTGTGAGGCATTTCAATTTGAGAGTGGACGAATCCGGCTGGCGGTTTGGAACCTTTGCAAAGGTGCAGGGGGCGGTTTGTTTGAGCACGACTACCGGATGGTTTGTTACCGGTCCGACTTGATTTTGACCCAAGAAGCCCTTCTCTCCGAAAAGGGTCTTGTCACGTTTTGTGAACCTGGTTTTGAGGCCATCCACGCAGCTTCCTACCGGCGCGGCGACGGGGTTCGTGACGGGGTAATGACGGTTGCCCGTGTTAGTTCAACGCCAGCCACTCACCGAATTGTTTGTAAGTATCCTGAGCCGGTATTCAAGACTCCCAAGGTTGCCCTTGTGACTTTTTACCGGATGCAGGGTCGCGAGCAGTCGCTGATGGTGATCAACATCCACGCGACATTGATCCGGCGGGTGAAGTCCGCCCTTGAAGAGATCGAACATTTGATTGCAAACCTTCCCGAACATGATGGCCCCATTATTTTAGCGGGGGACTTCAACACTTTTACGGTTAGTTATTTGGAGGCAATTTCAAAATGCTTGCGGGGCATTGGTCTGGAATATGTCCCAATCCCGAATGATCCGCGTCCCGTGTTGGGCGCCTTGGATCAGGTGTTTGTCCGGGGTCTAACGATTGAACGCATCTTTGTCGACACCGCGATTAAGAATTCAGATCACTTTCCAGTGTTTGCCGATCTGATATGGGAATGATTCAAAATCCGCGGGCGTAATTGACGGCGCAAGTGCCAATGGAAGACGCATGCTTGTCGTGAAGGTTGGCCATGTTGGCCTCAATTCCGAGTCGCCCGTTAATCAGATTAAAACCCGTCTCTGCCTTCAGGCTATAGTCTGAGTGGATGTAATGAACGTTAAGTGGATACTGGCCAAGAATTTCAGAGAACCCCAAAACATTGAGCAGTGATGTTTTGGTGGGGTCCATAGCCGAATTGAGCTGGCGCATGAGCACAAAACTCCCGTAAACCGGCAGGCGCACTTCGTGCTGCATCTGCTTGTTCTTGGACGCGCCACCCGTCAGCATTTCCATGCGGTAAAGGCCCTGCGGTTGTTCAAAACGCAGGCGGAGGCCCGGTTTTCCAGCGGTGCCCGCGTTGAAGTTGGGCTCAACTTTACCTCGCAGGCTGAAGTCTGGACGCATGCCAAACAGTCCTTGGGCTTTTATTGGCGCAGGTGCGTCAAGCGATGCCGGATTGTCGATTCCAGGGTAAAGCAAATTTTCATTTCGTTCGTAAATCGGACCAATAGTCCAGTCGACTTGCGCCTTCTTTTTGCTGGCAAGAATGTGTTCCATATAACTCTCATCCATGGTCAGTGCGGCAACGTGGACCCCTTGGCCGGATGGTTTGACCTGTTTCAAGATCAAGCCATAGCGGACCTCTGAGTTGCCGGCGGCGCCAGAGCTGCTTGCGGCGACGCCTTTGCTATCGACTTTGAACGAGAGCCCTTGGCCTAGGGTGCGAATGAATTCTGAGTTATCACGGGCATGATCGCCAATAGCCCTCCCCAATTGATTCAACAGGTATCTCGAAAGGTCACGTTTTTCGCGGAACTCCGGTTGTTTGACGTCTTTGAGGGCCGCCAAACGAATTTTTTGGTCTCGTTCCGCGACCACACCTTGGCGATCAAAAAATCCTTTGAGGGCCTGGTTGTTCCCTGACTGCGAGCTCGTCATTTTCGTCATGACGCCGGTCGCGTTGCGGTCCGACCAATCGGACACGGATTCGGTTTTGGTGGCATTCAGGCTTTGAGGTGGCAGAAGCTCTTCCATGGTCCAATTTCGGGTTGCCGTGGCTGTGGGTGCCGGACCAGTTAACGACCTCGCGGGTTTTGCGGGATCTCCGTGGGCGACGCCGGAGATGGTCCCAACCGCAGAGGCCACAGCCGCCAGGGCTGCCCAAAGCGACGGCCTCATGCTCTGATTCTGGAATTTTTTTTCGTCTTTGATTCGCATCTCAACCATCCAGCAGCAGCAACGGAAACAGCTCAAAATCAGCGCCTTAAGGGGCGACTCCGCGACGGAACTTTGTTAAAACCGGGCGCGGAAGCCCTGTGGAGCGATTTGCAATTGCTGGTCCAAGCGAGCTGTTCAGCGTTAAGTAACTAACTTTGTTGGTTTTTAGCGCCTCGAGCCCGTCACCCCCAGCTGCCTAGAGACTTGACACGTTCGAGCTTTAATCACCACAGTGCTTTTATATAGATTGTATTAGAATTGCAATATTCTAGTATAATAACTGTAATAGATTTTATCTTACCGTTTGACGGGAGACAGCGATGAAGCCGGTCGGGTCTGACGTAAATTTTCCCACCATGGAACGCGAAGTTTTGGTGGGCTGGGAAAATCAAAAAACCTTTCAAGCATCGATCGACCAACGCCAGAAAGCTCCTGAATTTGCTTTTTACGATGGTCCGCCCTTTGCCAACGGCTTGCCCCACTACGGCCATCTTTTGGCCAACACCATCAAGGACACGGTTCCCCGGTACTGGACGATGAGGGGCTACCGCGTGGACCGCCGTTTTGGCTGGGATTGCCACGGCCTGCCAGTGGAATTCGAAATCGAAAAGCGCGACAAGCTCAAAGGCCGCAAAGATATCCTTGAAATGGGCGTCGCAAAGTTCAACGAGGAATGCCGCGCCTCTGTTCTGCACTACACGGCAGAATGGCAGAAGACGATCACGCGCCTTGGCCGTTGGGTGGACTGGGGCAATCAGTACCGGACGATGGACAAGTCCTTCATGGAGTCGGTCTGGTGGGTCTTCGGTCAATTGTTTGAAAAAGGCCTCGTTTACCGCGGCTATAAAGTTGTCCCCTATTCGCCTCGCATCACGGCGGTGCTTTCCAACTTTGAAGCCAACCAGAATTACAAGGATGTCCAAGATCCCGCGATCACGGTGAAATTCAAATTGCGCGGAGAAGACGCTTTTTTATTGGCATGGACCACCACCCCGTGGACCTTGATTTCAAACTTGGCCCTCGCCGTCGGCCCTGAAATCACCTACGCCAAAGTCCGCGAAAAGGCTTCCGGGGAGACTCTTTATTTGGCCGAAGCGCGCCTGCCCGCCTATTTCAAAAAGGCCAAAGGCGTTACCGAAGAGCCGTTTGAAATTTTGGCGACGATGACGGGCGCACAGCTCACCGCCAAAACCTACGAGCCATTGTTTCCCTACTTCAAAGACCAGCCTGGCGCATTTCGCATTTTCGCTGATGGCTATGTCACGACAGAAGACGGTACAGGAATCGTCCACCAGGCACCGGCCTACGGCGAAGACGACTTCCGCATTTGCCGCAAGGGCGGCATTGAGCTCGTAGACCCATTGGATGAGGAAGCCTGCTTTCGGCCAGTGATTCCTGAATATGCGGGCATGTTTGTCAAGGACGCCGACAAGGAAATCATCAAGCGCCTGAAGGCCGAGTCAAAACTTTATAAGCAAGACGTCATCGTCCACAGCTATCCCTTTTGTGAACGGACCGACACGCCGCTTATCTACCGTGCAATCCCCGCCTGGTATGTCGCCGTCGAGAAACTCAACAAGGATCTCGTTGCCAACAACCAACAGATCAACTGGGTGCCCGGTCACTTGAAAGACGGGCGGATGGGCAAGTGGCTGGAAAATGCCCGTGACTGGGCCATCAGCCGCAACCGCTTTTGGGGCACGCCTCTGCCAATCTGGGAATGTCAAAACGATCAAAATCACGTCCGCATCTTTTCATCCGTTGCGGATCTTGAGAAAGCGACGTCGAAAAAAATCGATGACTTGCACAAGCATTTTGTCGACGACCTGGAAGTTGATTGTCCGACGTGTTCGGGGAAAATGCGCCGGGTTCCCGAGGTTTTCGATTGCTGGTTTGAGTCAGGGTCGATGCCTTACGCTCAACTCCATTACCCGTTTGAAAATAAAGAACGTCTGGAGAAAATTTTCCCCGCCGATTTCATTGCCGAGGGTCTGGATCAAACCCGCGGGTGGTTTTACACGCTGTCGGTTCTATCGACCGCCCTTTTCAACCGGCCTGCATTCAAGAATGTTGTGGTTAACGGAATCATCTTGGACGAATCCGGAAGAAAAATGTCCAAGCGCCATCGGAATTACACGGCACCGGAAGCCTTGCTTGAAAAGTACGGTTCGGACAGCGTTCGGCTGTACATGCTCAACTCCCCGATCTTGCGCGGTGAAGATTTGATCTTCTCTGACCGCGGCGTGCTAGAGACAACCCGTGCGGTTCTGTTGCCCCTTTGGAACGCCCACAGCTTTTTGACAACCTATGCCGCCGCCGATGGCTGGCGCCCAGATGCCGCCCTTGCCAAGGGCATTGCGCCTAAGGCGACGGACGAAATGGACTTGTGGATCCTCTCGCGCTTGCAGTCACTCTTGGCCGGCGTGCAGCAACAAATGGAGGAATACCACCTCTATGCTGTCGTGCCTCTCGTGGTTGGTTTTATCGAGGACCTTACCAATTGGTACATTCGCCTCAGCCGCCGCCGTTTTTGGGGTGCAGCTGGCGGACAGGCTTCGGAGGATGATGAAAACCAGACAGGTGCCGCTGGCGGTGCAACTGGCAACGCCACTTCGGACAAGGGCGACCCCATGGCCTATGCCACGCTCTTTCACGTCTTGTGTGAATTCTCCAAGGTCTTTGCACCCTTTGCTCCGTTTATTTCAGAGCGGATTTATCACAATCTGACCACCGGTCTGGCCGGTGTTCCCGATTCTGTTCACCTGGCTGATATGCCATTGCCGAAGCAAGAACAGATCCGTCTGGATCTTGAAGAACGCATGGCCCTTGTTCGCCGCGTGACCAACCTTGGGCGAAGCCTTCGCGCCAAGCATCAAATTAAGACGCGTCAGGCCCTGCCCTCGATCATGATCATCACGCGTCGCGAGGCGGACCGGGGAATCATCGAGGCCGGTGCGGCCACGATTCGCCAGGAACTCAACATCAAGAACATTGAGTTCTCCACGGACGAAGCACGCTTTGTTCGCCTTGGCGTCAAGCCAAACCTGAGAACTCTCGGCAAGCGCCTTGGCGGCCAGCTCAATGCCGTAAGAACGAAGCTGGAACAGATCACGGCCAGCCACGATGACGTGACCCGGCTTTTGATCGAGCTTGAATCCGCTGGCACGGTTGAGGTTGCTGGAGCCAGCCTTTCAGAAGAAGATTTTCTCATCGAACGTGGACCGAAAGACGACCGTCTGATTGCCACGGAAAAGGGTGTCACGGTTTTATTGGACACCCATCTGACGGAAGATCTTTTGCGCGAAGGGATCGCCCGCGAAGTGATCAATCGTGTCCAGCGCATGCGCAAGGATGCCGGCCTCAATGTCAGCGACAGGATTCGCCTTTCCTTTAAGGCATCTGGACGCGCAGCATTGGCGCTGCAAGAATTCAAAACCTACGTCGGTGATGAAACCCTTGCCGTTTCGGTGGATCAAGATAGCGCCGGTGCAATGGATGTTTCGACCTCTGGTGTTCATCATCAGAAATTTCCTCTGGAGGCCGACGAGGTTGAAATTTGGTTGAGCAAAGTGTGATGTTTGGCGCCCTCCGCCTTGTTTTATTTTTTTTGGTTCTCTCGGGCCTGAGCGGTTGCTACGTCAGCCGCCTTGCCTGGCACCAAGGGAAACTTCTCGGTTCTCGTCGTGATGTTTCAGAAGTTGTCTTGGATCCGTCGACTCCCGCCTCAGTCAAATCCCGTTTGCAGGAATTGCCGGGGATTCTTGCCTTCGCAAAGTCTTGTGGACTTGAACCGGGTAATTCTTATGGGCGCTATATCGACAACGGCGATAGACCCCTGTCATGGCTTGTTTACGCGGCAAAACCTGACCGTCTCGAATCAGTCACCTGGTGGTTTCCCTTTTCTGGGCGGGTGCCTTACTTGGGATTTTTTTCGAAAGAAGAGCGTGACGAAGAAGAGGCAGGGCTGAAATCCAAGGGCTACGACACCGCCAAAGGCTCTGCCACGGCCTTTTCTATGCTTGGCATCATTGATGATCCAATTTACCGGTCGATGACCCGTCGTTCGCGGGATGAATTTGCCCACGTTATTTTTCATGAGTTGGTGCACCGGACCGTTTGGGTAAAGGGCAGTGCTGATTTCAACGAACGACTTGCCGAGATTTTTGCACGGCGCGTTACCCTTGCGTGGCTCGACAGCATTAATAGCGATCACGGCGACAATCACGATAAAATCAATTTTCTCGCAGACCTTGAAGATCGCCGAAAATTCGGCGTGTGGTTGACGGCGTTGCGCAGCGATTTAGATGTCATCTATAAATCCGGCCGCTCTGCGGATGAGATCCTCCGCATGAAGGGCGAGGCCTTTACGGACTTTACCAGAAATCGCAGGCCAAAATTCGTGGGTACAGACATCATTGGCGGCAGGGCGTGGAACAACGCCGAAGTTTTGGCTGCCGGTCTTTACGACGGAAATGATTTTCCTTGCCCTCCTGAACCGGCCATTCCTGAAAAGGCCAAAGCCCTCATGGTCTGGCTCCGGGCCAACAAGAATTCGCAGATCGCGACGGTGCAGACCTTACGTATGGTCTGTGATTAAATATATCTTGCTTTGCTTCCAGTTCGCGTCAAAGTTGTTGATTGGGGGTGCTGCAGATGTTTGTCCACATCTTTGGACCGAAGAAACCGGTCGCAACAGAATTTAGGGAGAAAGTGATCGCGGAGGTGGTGGCGCGGCTGCGTTTGGCCGATCCTCTCAGAGCAATCGTATTTGGCTCCTACGCTGACGGAAATGCGACGGCGGATTCAGATCTGGATGTGTTGGTGATTTGCCGGGATGCCCGCGACATTAAGATCGTTCGGAAAAGGATTTACGAAAACCTGAAAAGACCGGTTGCTCCGGTTCCAATCGATTTTATTTTTATTGCGAAGGATGAGTATGAAATCCGTCGCACTGTAGGAGGAGTTTGTATGGTAGCCCATGAGCAAGGCTTTTCCATTTACGAGGCGACGGCATGACGAAAAGGCAGAAGTTTAAAAAGGAATATGCTGTAGAACTTTTCAAAATTGCAAAAAGCGATTTGGATTCGGCCAGGCTTCTTCACGGAACGAAAAAAGCTCGCCCGGAAACCACCGTGTTTCATGTGCAACAGTGCATTGAAAAATCGATAAAAGCCGTCATTTGTCATAATGAGATTCCGCTTCTCATGGTTCATGACATCGGGGCGCTCCTCGGTTGCCTGCCCGACGAAAAACATCCTCCCTATGATTATGACCTGATGAAATTCAACGATTTTGCTGGGATTTTTCGTTACGAAGAAGGCAAAGCCATTATCGATGCAGCCGACGTTGAGCAGGCGATCTTAGTGGGCCAGAATGTTGTCGATTGGGCTGAGGCCGCATTAGGTACTACGAAAAAATAGCGTTTTACAGTGCTTGCCAAATCCCCTCCCGGCTGGCACGACTGCGGGACTGCTTGGGCTCCTTCCCGGACCTCTGCGAAGTCCCTAATGATATGTGGTTTTTGGTCGAAAAAGACGTCAATGATGATGCCCTTGAATACCAGCGCCGTGAAAGGCCACCAGGCCTTGACGCGAGATCAGTTCCAGCACGAACTGCGCTCTCGACAGTTTCGGCATTTGCGCAATCATTGCCGGTTGGCGGAACCTGCCGATATTGCGGAGTCAGTGGACGGGCTTTCCTCGGCCGAAGTGATTGTCTTGTTCCGTCTTTTGCCAAAACGGCGTCGTGCTGAAATTTTTGCTTACTTGAGTTTTGACGTCCAAGAACGTCTTTTGGAAGACCTTCCCGACAACGTCGTCAGTAATCTTATGAATGAAATGGAGGCCGACGACCGGACAAGGCTTCTTGAGGATTTGTCGGAAGAAATCCGCGGACGGATTTTTTTAAAACTCTCGCCTGAAGAGCGCAAGACCGCCTGGCAACTATTAAGTTATCCCGAAGACTCCGTTGGACGCCTTATGAACCCCGAGTTCATCGCGCTTCGGGCCGACATGAAGGTGTCGCAGGCGATCGATTATTTGCGGTGGAATACGGTGTATCCATCAGATCTTGCCGCAGAGCTTTTTGTGACGGATGCTTATGGCCGTCTGAAGGGCCAAGTTAGCCTGGCGGCACTGATTTTGGCCGATGCCCCCGGCAACACCATTGAATGGACGATGGAGCCATCCAACGTCACGTTGAAGCCCCAGGATATCGAAGAAGCTGCCGTTGATATTTTTAGAAAATACGACCAGTCGGTTATTCCCGTTTGTGATGCAGCGGGCGTCTTGCTTGGAATTGTAACCGCCGACGACGTTTTCGATGTTGCCGAAGAAGATGCCACGGAAGATATCCAGCAGTTCGGTGGTCAGGCGACCCTTGAGGATTCCTACTTTGACACACCGTTGCCCACCCTTATAAGAAAGCGTGCGGGATGGCTCGCCTTGCTCTTTTTTGGCGAGATTTTTACGACTTCGGCCCTAAAGCATTACGATGAAGCCATCGCTTCAATGCGATATCTGGTCTACTTTGTGCCGCTCATTATTTCGTCGGGCGGCAACTCTGGATCGCAGGCGGCGTCGTTGGTAATCCGTGGCCTTGCGGTAAATGAAATGAAACCAAAGGACTTTGGCCGGGTGTTTCGGCGCGAGGTCGTTGCAGGATTGTTTTTGGGCCTTATTCTGGGTGTCATCGGTTTTCTGCGCGCCGTGGCATGGGGTCAGTCGACTTGGGTTGCGGCGGCTGTGGGGCTTACCTTGGTTGCAGTGGTGGCTTTTGGTGGGATGTTGGGGGCGATGATGCCGTTTGCCATGAAGGCCTGCCGTTTGGATCCTGCGGTGAGTTCGTCGCCCTTTATCGCTTCTCTTTCTGATGTGGCCGGGATTGTCATTTATTTTGGAATCGCATCCTGGATCATGCGAACGTTTGCCGTAGGTCACTAGGGATGTGGATCGACGATCAAATACTTGAGCAGTACGTCAAGCCAATCGTCATCGGGACATGGATTCCCAACACCACGGTGGTTGTGCTTGGAAGCAGCAACGATCCCACTGTTGAGTGCCACGCCGGACGCTGTGCGGCAGATGGGATTCCGATTCTAAAACGCTACGGAGGCGGCGGAACCGTAGTTCTCTACCCTGGATGCGTCATCGTCACCATCGGGGGCTGGGTCACCGATCATTTTCAAAACGACCGCTATTTTAGAATTCTCAATGGCGCTGTGAATCAAACCCTGCATGCCAATTTCAAATTCAAGGCTCCCCTCACCCAATCCGGAATCAGCGATCTTGTCTCCGGCGAAAAAAAATTCGGTGGGACATCCATGTTCCGCAGCCGAAATTATCTGCTCTATCAGGCTTCACTCATTGTTGATTGCGATTTTGAAATGATCGGCCGGTATCTGGCCCATCCCAGTCGCGAGCCAGAGTACCGGCGCGGCCGCAAGCACAGTGATTTCCTGACGGGTCTGGCGGACCTCGCCCCCGGCATCACGACGAAACAGGTTCTCGCCGGGTTGTCAGTCGCACTTTCAGGTCACGTTTTGACGGCGCTCGGATCAGAGGCTACCTCTCCGGCACCGGATCAATTTCCAGCCCTTCAAGCCCGTATTGAAAGGTCGCGTTTGGAATTGCGAAAGTGAACCTGCATATAGAGGGCTGCAGTTGCGCCGGGGAGCACAACAATGAGCGCCGTGCTGGCAAGTGCCTCTAAGGCGTCAATGGCCGCATAACCCCAAGTGAATGGTAGGCCTGGAACTTGCGCTGAAATTCCAGGGGGCATGTGAGTGCCAAGCCAATTCAGGGTCAAGCCTGCAAACCAATCCAAACCAAATTGAAGGCTAAAGAAAAGTCCGCCCAGCGTGACCAAAGAAAGAAAGGCGGACCATCCCCCCATCGGAGTTTGGCGCGAGTAGCGCAGCGTGATGGATTGGGTGAGGCTGCGCAGGGCGCTCTTGTGTTCAGCAATCATCAAGACCGGAGCCATGAGAGACAACGCGGCAAGGAAGAGGGAGGTCAAGGCAAAGGCCTGGGTGGCAAAGCCCATCGACAAGATGAGGCCACCAAGCAGAATTCCGCGGCGCAAGACCAGTCGGGCCATGTCACCCGTTAGTTCCTTGGCAGTCAGGCGTGGAAAGGCCCACGGGCGAAAATGATGCAGACTCAAGTAAACGAGGGATGCGTAGGAAACGCCAAAAACAAACCAACAGACGACCCCGGTTACCAGAAAAGGGCCAAAGAATCTCGATACTTCTTCCATCATAGCGGGCAGGGTACCGGGGGTAATTCCGCTGTCCGATTTTGTTGCCAAAGCGATCTTCCACAACCCCGATGCCGTGCGCCCCGACGGAACAGCAAGGATCCAGGTCGACATGAGCTGGGGCAAAAAGATCCCAAAAGCCGCCAGGGCAAGGGTTTGACGCCCGCCTGACTTGAAAGCTTGGACGGCTTGGACTAGAAGCTCCGATAACCCGACCAGCTTTGCAGGCCGGGCGGTTTTCTGATCCAGTTCATTCACCAAGGGCGCGCTCCAAAAAATGAGTCCATTAAGGATTACAGAGATTTACGCCAGCATTCAAGGCGAGGCTGCCTTTAGCGGCTTTCCCTGCACTTTCATTCGCCTGACGGGATGCCCCCTTCGTTGCAAGTGGTGCGACACAGTATACGGGTTTGAAGGAGGCAAGGACTTCAGCCTCGACGAGGTTTTGGCCAAAGTCGCTGAATTTGGTGTGCACCACGTTGAACTCACAGGCGGTGAGCCCCTGGCTCAAGCCGGCGCTGTTCCCCTGATGCAGACTCTCGTGGATCGCGGCTACCGCGTCATGATCGAGACCGGTGGATCCGAGTCCATCGACCGGATTCCACGCGATGTCCACGTCATCATGGACATCAAATGCCCCGGCAGCGGGATGGTTGAAAAAAACCTCTGGTCCAATCTTGATTTTATAAAGCCCACAGACGAAATAAAATTTGTTCTCTCCCACCGCGAAGATTTTGAGTGGGCATTGGAAACCATCACGAAACATAAACTTTCAGAACGTTGCCAGGTTATTTTCTCCTGCGCCTTTGGCCTGCTTCAACCCAAAGACCTCGCCGACTGGATGGTAGCCGATAAAGCCCCCGGCCGTATGCAACTTCAGATGCACAAGTATATCTGGCATCCACGGGCAAAGGGCGTATGAGCCAAGAGAATTCCAATGCTACGTGGCTGGAACGCCTCATGGCCCTTGAGTGCCAGGATGCGACTTATCCCGTCGCCGCGCAGAATCATCCTCTCATTTTTGCGTCGGCCAAAGGGTCAATCGTTCGTGATGTTGAAGGTCGTGACTACATCGACCTTTCCGCAGGATTTGGTGCCCTCGTCCTGGGTCACAACGCCGAATGCGTTCAGCGTGTTTTTGCCAAACATGCTGCAGGCGATACGCCATCTGAGTTTCCTTCCATCATGCACGGCATGGGCGACGTCTATCCCTCGCGCACCAAGATTGATTTGCTGGAAACCCTTCGCTCGTTGATGCCGGCGCATCTGACCCGCATTTCTCTTGCGATTTCTGGTGGCCAGGCGGTCGAGGTCGCACTGAAGACGGCCATGCTTCACTCTGGGGCGGCGGGGTTTATTTCTTTTCAAGACGGCTATCACGGTGTCGACTTGGGCGTCTTGCCGGTAACCTCGCGCAGCGATTTCAAATTACCGTTTAAAAAATTCTTAAACGACCGCATTGCCATCGAACTCCCCTATGGCTGCGACATCAACCTTGTGGCTGATGCGGTGAAAACCTTGAAGTCCATGCCTTGTGGATTTGCCGGGATTGTTGCCGAGCCTGTTTTGGGTCGCGGTGGTGTGATCAACCCACCAGCGAACTGGTTGGACGCCCTTGCCAAAACGGCGCATGCCCACGGCGGCGTCTTAATCCTCGATGAAATCCTCACTGGTTTAGGCCGCCGTGGAAAATGGACAGAAGCCGAAACGGTGGATGCCGATCTCGTTTGTTTTGGTAAGGCTCTGGGCGGCGGCATGCCCCTTTCCGCATGTGTTGGAAAAGAGGCCGTGATGTCGGCTTGGCCCAAGAGCACGGGCGAGGCGATTCACACGGGAACTTTCTTCGGCCATCCCCTTTCGTGCGAGGTTGCAGCGGCGTCACTGCGTGAGATGAAGCGCATTGATATTTGCCGGCTTGCTCGCGAAACCGGGGCGTGGCTTTTTGAATTGCTTTCTAATCAGTTGATGGGCCGCCCTGATATCGAAGAAATCCGCTGGGGTGGTGGACTTATGATTGCCATCAAGTACAACGAATCATCAGGGGTTGCACCAGGTGCAGCGGCGATGGACCGCCTTCGTGGGCTTGGAGTGATCGCTTTGGCCTCTGGCAGCGGCGGCACGTCATTGTCTCTGACTCCGCCTCTCAACATTTCACGCGAAATTCTTGCGCGAGCCGTCGCATCATTTTGAGCCGTCGCGTCATCTTGTGCCGCACCCCGTCATTCTGAGCGAAGCGAAGAATCCTCTCTCCTCCCCGTCATTCTGAGTGAAGCGAAGAATCCTCTCTTAAACTTTTTTACCCCTGCCTATTTTTTCACCGTCATTGTGACGGTATAAAAATAGGCAGTTTGAAAAGGGCAAAATTATCGGTACCAGTTCACGAACGTCTATCACTTAGACTTTTAAATTATTTAGCGAAAGCGATCCCGTTCCTAC
>Ga0114970_10001311_pt1 | contig 18585 bp, 18 predicted proteins | sample M_140205_XF_Meta_FD_87030 | JGI IMG/M metagenome (GOLD analysis project Ga0114970, IMG submission 87030) | Freshwater microbial communities from Lake Montjoie, Canada to study carbon cycling - M_140205_XF_MetaG | ecosystem: Environmental > Aquatic > Freshwater > Lake | place: Lake Montjoie... | reverse complement strand
TATCCCACCGATGTGGGTTTAGCGGCCGCCTCTGTCATTACGGGTGGGTTGATGCAGCGCCATCCGCAACTCAGAATTGCTTTTAGCCACGGCGGCGGCACGCTGGCTTCCTTGTTACCGCGTTTAACACAAGGTTGGAAAACTTTCCCTGCGCTTGCCGATCGGTTGCCTGAGTCACCCGCCGAAACAGCAAAGCGTTTGTTCTTTGACGCGCTGGTCTACGACCCTTCTACCTTGCGCCACTTGATTCAAACTTTTGGTGCCAGTCAATTGATGTTGGGGACTGACTATCCGTTTAATTTTCACGAGCCTAGGCCCATGGGCCGATTAAGCGAAGCGGGGCTAGATCAGCCTACACAAGATGCCTTGGCATTTAACAATGCACTTCGATTTTTAGGCAATGGTGCTGGCCTGAACGCTGCCTGAAATTAACTGCATTCAAAAGGACTCCCGATGAAATCTCCTTGGATCTCTGGACTGAGAAGTGTGTCACTCACTGTGCCCGACTTGGCAGCGGCAGAAACTTTTTACACCCAAACCTGGGGCTTGACCGTGGCCGACAGAAGCTGGGGCACGATTTACTTTCGGGGCAGTGGCAACGACCATCACTTGCTGGCGCTGCATGAAGCTGATGGCACACCACAGTTGCGCTTGGTGACATTGCGCGCGCGCAGTGCAAAAGCCTTGGCTGAGATTGCGTTGGCTGCTGTGGCTGCTGGCGGCACGGTGGAGCGCAGAGGTGCCGCATCCGATCCTGCTGGCGGAAGTGTGGTGGTCATCCGCGATCCAGACGGACGCCGAATTGAAATTGTGCATGGCGATGCACAGCGTGCAAACGATGCACCCGTCCCTCAAGATCAGCCCCTTCGATTGGCGCATGCTGTGCTGAACAGCCATGCCGTTGAAGCCACTCGTGTCTTTTTTGAAAAGGCCTTGGGCTTTGTATTGGCCGATCGCACCCGCATCATGGCTTTCATGAATTGCGACAACGATCATCACACCATTGCTTTGGGCGATACCGACAACGATGCACTCAACCATGTCGCTTTTCTAATGCCAACAATTGACGCTGTCATGCGAGGGGGTGGTCGTCTCAAAGATTTAGGGCTTCCACCACAATGGGGCCCTGGGCGGCATGGCCCCGGTGACAATGCATTCAATTATTTCGTTGACCCTTTTGGCATCGTCATTGAATACACCGCAGAAATAGAACAAATTGACGAAACCTACCAAGCCGGCCGCCCAGAAGATTGGACTTGGCCTGCAGGACGAATTGACCAATGGGGCATTGGTCAAATGCCCACCGACCATTTGAAGCAAGCACAGCGCAGAGTGCTGTTCATGCCTCACCTCGATTGATCAATGGCCGAGTTCATTTCACGGAGACACCCACATGCATTTGTCTAGACGAACACTCATTGCAGCAGGCCTCAGTCTGTTTGATTTAGCAACTGCACAGGCTGTTACTTTTCCACTGCGGTCTGCAGGAAATTGGCCTCAAAGGCCGGTGAAGTTCATCATTCCCAACGCACCTGGCAGTTCTGTTGATACCATTGGCCGATTGCTCATGAATGAAATGGCCAAGTCGCTTCAGCAAGCAGCAGTTGCAGACAACAAGGCTGGCGCAGCAGGTGCTTTAGGCGCTGAAGCCACTCGGCTGGCTTCCCCCGATGGCTATACCTTGTTGATGGGTTCCACCACTGCTATTTCAACAGCACCCTTGTTGCAAAAGGCCGCTCGCTACGACCCCTTGGTCGACTTTGAATTGATTAGCTTGGTGGCACTGTTGCCCAACGTATTGGTTTGCAATCCTTCGCTTCCCGTCAAATCCACCAAGGACCTCATTGCTTATGCCAAAAGCAAAGGCGACAAAAGCAACATGGCCTCTGCAGGTGTCGGCTCTGCCAGTCATTTGGCAGGCTTGGCATTTCAGTCAGCAGCAGGTTTCACTTCACTGCATGTTCCCTACAAAGGGGGCAGTCAAGGCGTAGCTTCTGTGGTGTCCGGCGAAACCGATTGGGTGCTCACTCCTGCGCCTGCCGCCATGTCTTTGGTGGCAGGCGATCGTCTGCGTTTGTTAGGGCACAGTTTGCCAGTGGGTGCTGCAGGCGTGGGCGATGCACCTTCACTGGCTACCGCGGTGCCAGGTTTTGAATTTGCGGGGTGGATTGGCTTGCTTGCACCCAAGGGCTTGCCCTCCGCCATTTCGACGGCCTTGGCCGAAACAGTTCAAAAAGCATTGCAATCGCGTGAGGTCATTCAAGCTTTTGAAACCAATGGCGCGGTCCCTTCTTCTTCCACTGCCGCAGAGTTTCGTCGATTCTTAGAGCGCGACATTGCCACCAACAAAAAGGCCATCTCCATGGCGGGCATTCAAGCCGAATAACATGGCGTCTCATTCAGTCACTCAAGTCGATGTGGCCATTGTGGGCTGTGGGCCTGCTGGCGTTGTATTGGCTGCATTGCTTGGGCAAGCTGGTATTCGAGTTCACATTTGCGATCGACTACCGGGCGTTTATGAAATTCCTCGCGCTATTTCGCTCGACCATGAAATTTTGCGTGTGTTTCAGCAGATGGGTGTGATTGATCAAGTCATGCCTTTCACGGAGCCCTTCACCAACTCAGAATTTTTGGGTGTCGATGGGCAATTGATTCGCCGAATGACCATGGTGCAAGCACCGTATCCACAAAGCTACACACCCTCGGTGGTGTTCTCTCAACCACCCGTTGAAAGAATTTTGCGCAAGCATGTTGAAGGCTTGTCGCAAGTGAGCATGTCACTGGGTTTGACCATGACCCAATTTTCACAAGATACACATGGCGTGACATTGAACTACGACGACGCAAGCCAAGTGCATGCGCGGTACGCAGTGGCGTGTGACGGAGGCGCCAGTGCCATGCGGGAAAGTTTGGGCATTGGCTTTGAAGATTTAGATTTCGACGAACCTTGGTTGGTGGTGGACGTGCTCGTGAACGACAAGGGGCTGGCCAAGTTACCCAAAACCAGCGTTCAATATTGCGAGCCCGATCGGCCATGCACTTTGGTCATTGGTCCTCAAAATCACCGTCGCTGGGAAATCAGTTTGAAGCCCGGAGAAGATCCTGTACAGGCTGCAACACCAGAAGCCACTTGGAAATTATTAAGCCGTTGGCTGACACCAGAAGATGGTGAACTGTGGCGCCAGAGCAGTTACCGCTTTCATGCCTTGGTGGCTGAGCGTTGGCGAGAAGGACGAGTATTTTTGGCCGGTGATGCCGCTCACATGCAGCCTCCCTTTTTGGGCCAAGGCATGTGCCAAGGTGTGCGTGATGTGGTCAACTTGGCCTGGAAATTAAACTCAGTTTTAAATGGCAGCGTCAAAGCTGCGGCGGCTGAAGCATTGCTCGACAGTTATGGTGAAGAACGCAAAGCCCATGTCCGTGAATTGACCTCCCGTATCAAGGGTGTAGGTGCCTTGGTGTGTGAACGCAATGTTGAAAAAGCCAGGGCGCGTGATCACAAATTGTTAGCCGATTGTGGTGGCGTGGTGAAAGATACACCAAGGCAAGATGTTCTGCCCGCACTCAGTACTGGTTTGATTTTTCCCAGTCCAGGCGCAGGAACTTTGTTTCCGCAACCGCGCTTACAAGGGGGGCAGTTGATGGACCAATTGCATGGGTATCCATGGCGTTGGGTCACGGATGGCACTTTGCAATCAGGCGCGCCACAAGGTGTCAAAACCATCGATTTGGCTGTTCAGCCAGAATCAGAAGGTGTTGTGGCCCTTTGGATGCAGCGCCATGGCGTGCATGCTGCATTGGTGCGGCCCGATCATTATGTTTTTGCAAGTGCTTCCAATGAGTCTGATGCACAAAAAGTGTTTGCAAATTGGCAAGCCCACCTAGAATCAATTTAAAAGGAGACAAGCATATGAAAAGACGTCACTTTACCCAAGCCACATTGTTGTTGGCTGCAGGTTCTTATGTATCTAGCGCCAACTCACAAAGCTGGCCCGACAAACCCGTGAAATGGACCTTGTCTCAACCTCCAGGGTCTGGTCCTGACAATGTGGCGCGCATCTTGTCTGATCGTTTGGCCAAACTCTGGGGCCAAGCCCTGGTGATAGACAACAAACCCGGTGGTCAAAACACCATTGGTGCTTTGGCTGCGGCCAGGGCATTACCCGATGGCAGTAATTTTTACTTTGCCACCACAGCTGCCTTGGTGACCAATCCACTGTTGTTTAAAAATTTACCTTACGACACTGGTAAAGACTTTGTGCCAGTGGCATTCATTGCACGCAGTCCTTTTGCCGTGTTGGTCAAAGCTGATTCCAATATTGCCAGCCTTGATGATTTGATTGCCAAGTCCAAAGCCTCGGCTGGAAAATTGAGCTTGGGCAATGAAGGGCCGCGAACTTTCAGCGGCATGATTGCGCGCTTGTTCAATGCGCGCACCAGCGCAGGCGCCAATTTGGTGGCCTATGCCAACGTGGGCCAAGGCACCACCGACCTCATGGGCGGGCACGTTGATGCCATGGTGGCCGACTTGGCCAGTACAGCGCCACTGGTGCGTCAAGGAAAATTGCGGCTCTTGGGCACATCCTCTGCAAAGCGTTTGCCGGGTTGGGAAAACACACCCGCCTTGGCCGAGAAGTTGCCAGGCTTTGACATGGTGGGCTGGTTTGCAGTGGTTGCACCCACAGGCACACCTGCAGCTGTCATTGAGCGAAGCAACCGCGACATCAATGCCATTTTGGCGGACAAAGAAGTGGCCGATCGGATCGCCACCATTGGCCCTTTGGTAGACAGCAGCATGAATGTGGAAGCCGTAGGTGCTTTCTTACGCAGCGAGTCAGTTCGTTGGCAATCGATTGCCAAAGAAATTGGTGTTCTGCCTGAGTGATACTCAGGCTTTGAATTAATTCTGAAATATCGCCATGGAAATCAAGGTCAACTTTCTCGACAAGCTTCGTGTTGAAGCCAAGTTCGATGACTTCACGCTTGTGGCCGATCAGCCCATGCGTTACAAAGGCGATGGTTCAGCACCCGGCCCCTTTGATTACTTTTTAGCGTCATCGGCTTTGTGTGCGGCTTATTTTGTGAAGTTGTACTGTCTCACGCGCAACATCTCGACAGAAAATATTCGCCTCTCGCAAAACAACATTGTCGATCCAGAGAACCGCTACCAACAGATTTTCAAAATCCAAGTGGAGTTGCCTTCTGAAATTTCAGAAGTCGATCGACGTGGCATTTTAAATTCGATTGAGCGCTGTACTGTTAAAAAAGTGGTGCAAGCTGGCCCCGAATTTGTCATTGAAGAAGTGGCCAACCTGGATGCCGACGCACAGTCCTTGCTTAGCCTAAAACCATCTGCTGGAACCAACACCTTTATCCTTGGCAAAGATTTGCCCTTAGAGCAAACCATTGCCAACATGTCTGGCATCTTGGCCAATTTGGGCATCAAGATTGAAATTGCGTCATGGCGCAACATCATTCCCAATGTGTGGTCTTTGCACATTCGCGATGCGCATTCGCCCATTTGCTTTACCAATGGCAAGGGTGCAACCAAAGAAAGTGCGCTGGCTTCTGCCTTGGGTGAATACATCGAACGACTTAACAACAACCACTTCTATGCAGGCGCCTATTGGGGTGAAGACCTGGCCAATGCAGAGTTTGTCCATTACCCCAACGAGAAATGGTTCAAACCAGGCAAGAAGGATGCGCTGCCCAAAGAAATTTTGGATGCGTACTGCCTCCAAATTTACAACCCTGAGGGCGAGTTAAAAGGCTCGCACTTGATCGACACCAACTCGGGCAATGTAGCGCGTGGTATTTGCTCTTTGCCTTACGTAAGGCAATCGGACAAACAAGTGGTGTACTTTCCCTCTAACTTGGTAGAGAACTTGTTTGTCAGCAACGGTATGAGCGCAGGCAACACATTGGCTGAAGCGCAAGTGCAATGCTTGTCAGAAATTTTTGAACGTGCAGTCAAACGAGAAATTCTAGAAGGCGAAATTTGCTTGCCCGATGTACCCCCCGAAGTGTTGGCCAAATACCCCAACATCTTGGCCGGCATTGAAGGCCTAGAAGCACAAGGCTTTCCAGTGTTGATCAAAGACGCTTCTCTGGGCGGCACATACCCCGTCATGTGCGTCACCTTAATGAACCCACGCACAGGCGGTGTGTTTGCCTCCTTTGGCGCGCACCCCAGCTTCGAAGTGGCGCTGGAGCGCAGCCTGACCGAATTGCTGCAAGGCCGCAGCTTTGAAGGCCTGAACGATTTGCCAGCACCCACCTTTGAAAGCAATGCCGTAACCGAGTCCTACAACTTTGTAGAGCATTTCATCGACTCGAGTGGCATTGTGTCTTGGCGCTTCTTCAGCAGCAAAGCCGATTATGAATTCGTGGAATGGAACTTTGCAGGTCAAGGCTGCAGAGCCAATGCTGATGAAGCCGCTACCTTGTTCGGTATTTTGAAAAGCATGGGCAAAGAGGTTTACACCACAGTGCACGACCAACTGGGCGCCATTGCCTGCAGAATTTTGGTGCCGGGCTATTCAGAAATTTATCCCGTAGAAGACTTAATTTGGGACAACACCAACAAAGCCTTGTTGTTCCGTGAAGACATTCTTAATTTACATCGCTTGGACGACAAAAGCTTGTCGTCACTGCTAGACCGTTTGGAAAACAACGAACTGGACGAGTACGCCGACATTGCCACTCTGATTGGCATTGAGTTTGATGAGAATACAGACTGGGGACAACTGACAGTGCTGGAGCTGAAACTGCTGATTCATCTGGCGTTAAAGCAATTGGAAGCCGCACAAGATTTGGTAGGTGCTTTTTTGCAATACAACGACAACAGCGTTGAACGCAAACTGTTTTACCAAGCTTTGAATGTGGTGCTAGAGGTAGCCTTAAACCCAGAACTCAATATAGAAAACTACGAACACAACTTCCGCCGCATGTTTGGCAACATGCGCATGGATGCTGTATTGGGCTCAGTGAATGGCACAGTGCGTTTCTTTGGTTTAACGTCTACCAGCATCAAGTTGGAAGGCTTAGACAGGCATCACCGTTTGATTGACAGCTTGAAGAAATTGCATCTTGCTCGAGCCAATGTGCATCCTCAGCGTGTAGCTTTCGAATCAGTAGTGAAATAATCTTGCGATACTCGCCATGTACTCATCGCAGCATTGTTTCCGAAAAAATCAATTATTTAGGATTACTGGAAGCAATTTTCAATCAAAGCTTTTGAAGCTCTTTCAAAGAGCGCCATAAATCATCCATTGAAGTGCCTTCTGGCAGGTCGCTGCAAGCATGGATTAGCTGATAGACAGACTGAGTTGTGTAGTTTGCGGCTCGCATCACACGCCTATTTTTTTCCAAAATGTCTGAAGTTGAAAGCGGATTTTCTGGATCACCTGGCGCGTCAGACAGGCTGGCTTCAATGCACTGACCATTGCGCAGCCAAACCCTTAGCTTTGCACCATAGTGCGCTGGGTAGGCAAGGCTCCATTGCTTGTCTGCTCGTACGTGGGTGTGCTGGCGTATGCGCACAAGTTCCGGTAAGTTCAAGCACTCAGGCTCGGTGTCTTCCAACCAAAAATCACCACGCAGTAGCGCGACGGCCACGCCATGTTGCAAACTAAAGCGAGCTTCTTGGCTGTGACTTGGTTGAGCCTGATTGGCAAAATCAAGGGCCGTTTGGTAGGTACTTATTTCTACGCGTACGATGTTGTCGGCATGGCTTATATTTTGGTGAATTTGAATAGCGCAAGCAATGGCTGGGTGTACATGCCGGCATACGGGCCAAGGTTTGAAGCTCACTTCGTGAATCAGCCATGCCGCATCAGGCTTAGGTAAGAGAACAGCCATGGCATGCTTCAACGAAGGCAGACTGCCAGTGGCCGCTAGCCAGCCATGCTGTCCTTCAAGGATGTAGCGCGGTCCTTTTAAACCAGCCGCTGCCAAGTCTGCCGCCAACACACCCGATTGCGCACTGCGGCCAGTGGCCAGTTGTTTGGAAAATCCAGATTCCAACCGGCATTGCCAAACGCCACTTGCTTGCATTCCGGCTTGGGCTAGAGCGTTCGTTGCTTGGTGAGCATCTAATTGCAACAAGCTGGCACAAGCTGTTGCAGCGCCAAAGACACCACATGTTGCCGTGTTGTACCAGTGTTGATAATGGCGAGTGCCTGCCAGCAAACCAACACGGATGGCTACTTCATAAGCGCGAACGATTGAATCTAAAAATGCCTGTGGCAAGACATTTTCTCTTTGTGCGACTGCCAGCGCTGCTGCCATGATGGTGTCCGCTGGATGCACGATGGCGCCTCGGTGTAAATCGTCCAACTCAAATATATTGCCCAAACTTCCGTTGAACAGGGCAGCTGCCTCACTGCTCAAGGACAGGCCTCCCACTGTCCAGCAAATGCCTTGAGACGCCTGAGTTGTTGCCCAACGGCTGATGGCTTCGCCAGCAGGAGAGCGATGACCTAACATCACGTTACCAAGCCAGTCGACTAAGTGCAGTGCTGCGCGTTGGCGATCTTCGCTTGTTATGGATCGGCCTTGCAAGGCCAGCAATTGTTCAGTCCATGAGGGTGTTTGAAAAGAACTCACCCAGATCTCTTCAGTTAGCGGCCTTTGAAAACAGCCGGGCGCTTTTCGTTGAAGGCGGCCACGCCTTCTCGCCGATCGTCGGTGTCAACCAAGTGCTTGTAGGCTTCCACTTCAAAACGATAGGCCGTGCGCAATTCCATTTGTCCGCCATAACGGATCGACTTTTTAATTTGCCTAACTGACAATGGCGCATTGCTGGCAATCTTTTGTGCGGTTTCCAGAGCAAGCGGCAATACTTGATCAGAAGCAGCCATCTGGTTGACCAAGCCCCATTCACAGGCCTGAGCTGCGCTGAAGGGACGCCCTGTCATGATCAATTCTTTGGCCCGTCTTTCGCCCAATGCGCGCGGCAAATTTTGTGTACCGCCCATGCCCGGCATGATGCCCAAGGTGACTTCTGGAAATGCAAACTTTGCATCCTGGCTGGCATACAAAAAATCGCAGCTGAGGGCAATTTCTAAACCGCCGCCAAAGGCATGGCCATTGATGGCGCCAATGACTGGCAAGGGCAAGTCAATCAGCGCCCAATACGAACGCTCAAAAATTTCATGCTGGTGCTGCCAAGCTTGAGGCGTCATGCCATTTCGTTCTTTGAGGTCGCCACCCGCACAAAATATCTTGTTGCCGGCACCTGTTAAAACCACACACCGAATATCGCCAGGAACATCGGTGAGGCGCGTCCACACATCCAGCATGTCCAATGCCATTTGGGTGTTGAGTGCATTGCCCACTGCAGGGCGGTTCATGCACACTTGAAGCACGTTGTTGCTGACTTGTTTGCAATCAAGCGTGGTGTAAAGAGGTAACTCAGAGTTAGTCACAGCGCGCTCAGTAAGACTTGGGCATGCCCAGAACATGCTCGCCCACATATGACAAAATCAAATTGGTCGAGATAGGGGCTACTTGGTACAAACGTGTCTCGCGAAATTTTCGCTCGATGTCGTATTCAGCGGCAAAGCCAAAGCCACCATGGGTTTGCAAGCAGACATTGGCGGCCTCCCAAGAAGCGTCTGCTGCCAACAACTTGGACATGTTGGCTTGTGCGCCGCAAGGCAGCCCTGCATCAAACAAGCGAGCAGCTTCATAACGCATCAGGCTGGCTGCTTCAACATTGATGTGAGCCTTGGCGATTGGAAATTGAATGCCTTGATTGAGTGCAATGGCACGGCCAAACACCACACGCTCTTTAGCGTATTGCGTTGCACGATCAACAAACCAATAACCATCACCGATACATTCTGCAGCAATCAAAATACGCTCTGCATTCAAGCCGTCCAAAATGTATTTCAAGCCCAGACCTTCTTCGCCGATGCGGTTTTCAACCGGAATGCGCAGATTGTCTATGAAAATTTCATTGGTCTCGTGGTTGACCATGTTGCGAATGGGTTTGACGGTAATGGTTTTGCCCACTTCTTCGCGCAAGTCCACCAAGAAAACAGACAAGCCCTCTGACTTTTTCTTCACTTCCGCCAGAGGTGTGGTTCTGGCCAATAGAAGCATGTAATCGGAATGCTGCAAACGTGAGGTCCACACCTTTTGACCATTCACCACATAGTGGTCGCCTTGGCGCACTGCCATGGTTTTAAGTTGTGTGGTGTCTGAGCCGGTTGTAGGCTCTGTCACGGCCATCGATTGCATGCGCAATTCACCCGACGCAATCTTGGGCAACAAAGCGTCTTTCTGTGCTTTCGAGCCATGCCTTACGACGCAACCCATCACATACATCTGACCATGACAAGCGCCTGAATTGCCGCCAGCAAGATTGATCTCTTCCATGATGACGCTGGCTTCGGTGAGGCTAAGGTTAGAGCCGCCATACTCCTCTGGAATGAGCGCGGACAGCCAACCTGCGTCAGTTAAGGCAGTTACAAATTTTTCTGGGAAGGCACGGGCTTCATCCACCTCTTGCCAATAGCGGGAATCAAAGGCTGATACAACTTGACGCACGCCTTCGCGCAGTTCTGGAAAATTCTGTGAGCTCATAAATTATTTGCTGGGCGTTGTAAACATTTGGCCGCCATCAACATTGATGACGCTGCCACTCAGGTAGCTGCAAAGGGGCGATGCGCAGAACACAGCCAGTTTAGCAACTTCATCAGGCTCGGCCATGCGACCGAAAGGCATGCCCAATGTTAACTCTTGCCAGCGCGAGGCATCACCCAGCTTGGCTGTGGCTTGTTGCTGCAACATGCCCTGCATGCGGTCGCTTCGAGTGGGTGAAGGATTGATGCCAAACACGCGCACACCTTGACGCACAGTACCACCCCCTAAACCCTGTGTGAATGCCATCAGGGCCGCGTTGGCGGCCGAGCCGCAAATGTATTCATAGCGTGGCGCTGCACCTGCCATGCCAATGATATTGGCAATGACACCTTTACCGCGTTTTTCCATGCTTGGTAAAAAAGCGCGTGTGAGGTTGATGTAGCTGTAGAGTTTGAGTTCCCAAGCCTGACGCCAGCGGTCTTCCGTGATGTCGTGAATGTTGCCACCCGGAATGGCGCCTGCGTTGTTGACCAACACGTTGATCTCGCCCACCTTTTGTAACAGCGCATCGGCAGATCCAGGCAAGCTTAAGTCAGCTTCAATGACTTGGGGTCTGATATGGTGTGCAGCTTCGATGGTTTGCACGGCATGTGCCAAATTGGCTTGATCGCGCGAAACCAAAATGGGCATAGCGCCCTCTGCTGCAAATGCTTTGGCAATGGCCAAGCCAATGCCTTTGGAGCCGCCGGTAATGAGGACGCGTTGACCTGTCAGTTCTAAATTCATAGGGAGTTTTCGTTAAGTAGTCATCAGTTTGAAGGCGCGGGTACTTGCGACAAATACCAATCTGACATTTTCTCACCTGTGACAAAACAAACCTCAGGTGTGTCCATGAGCAAGTCGAGCATTTTTTCGAAACTTTCAAAACGATGCGGTACGCCTATCAAATGGGGGTGCAAGCCCAAAGACAACACACGCGGCTGCTTCACGCATTCACGTCTGAACAAACTCAAGGTGTTGGACAGTCGTTGAAACATTTCGTTGGAGGCGTGTTTTTCTACCGCGTAAATGATGGAGTCATTGACTTCCAGGTTGTAGGGAAGGGCCATGAGCGGGCCATGCTTGGTCCGCATCCAATGTGGGACATCGTCGACCACCCAGTCAAAGACATATTCGATGCCTAGCTTTTTCAAAATATCGGGCGTGTCGTGCGATTCACGAAGGCCTGGGCTAAGCCAGCCCTTGGGTCGCTTGCCAGTAAAAGCCTCAATCATGTCCAGGCTGGTGGCGATCAGGGCCTCTTCGCCATCGGCATGGTTCAGTGCCTTTTGATGTACGCCGTGACCAATGAATTCCCATCCGGCTTTGTGCATGGCTTCAGCTGCACGGGGATAAGCTTGAATGACGCCTGCATTGAAACTGGTGGAGGCAGGCAAACCGCGGCTGCTGATGGCGTCAATGATGCGGGGCAAACCAGCACGCATGCCGTAGTCAGCCCAGCTGAAGTTGGGTACATCTGGCACAGTTTCTTTGCCGTGCGGCGGAGTGATGATGGTGCGCGGCATGCTGGCTTCAAATTGCCAGTGCTCAACATTGACCACCAGGTGGACCAAGATGGCGCCTTCTTTAGGTGCGACCAGCTGGGGGCCTTCATCAGAAAAGCGATAGGGAATTCGAGGATTAGCCATGTGTGTGTCGAATAAGGTTAAGGATGTCGAGCTTCATGGCGCTGAAGGCTTCGCTGGCGGTATCAGCCACGCTGCGAGGTCGCGCTAAAGGCACAACAAGTTTGGATTGGATACGGCCAGGCCGTGCTGACATGACGTAAATGGTGTTGGCCAAAAAAATGGCTTCATCAATATCATGCGTCACAAAGATGATGGTTGGTTTCAGTTTCTGCCACACAGACAACAAAAGCTCTTGCATGGTTAAGCGAGTTTGAGCGTCTAGTGCGCCAAACGGCTCGTCCATCAACAACACACGAGAACCCAATGTAAGAATGCGCGCAATGCCCACACGCTGGCGCATACCGCCCGAGAGTTGCACGGGCAAGTGATTTTTAAAATCTTGCAAACCCACAATGCTCAGCATTTCGTGAGCGCGTTCTTCGTATTCGGCTTTGGGCAAGCCTTGAACTTTGGGGCCAAAGATGACGTTTTCCCAAACCGTTAACCAAGGAAACAAAGCGGCTTCTTGAAACACCACGCCACGGTCCGGCCCCGGCGCATGCACCGCTTGTTGGTTCACTTGTAAGATACCGGAAGTGGGTGACTCAAAGCCTGCAACCAGATTGAGCAGGGTGGACTTGCCGCAGCCAGAGGGGCCGAGCAATGCCACAAATTCACCTGGCGGCACTTCAAGGTCAATCCGATCGAGTGCCATGACCGGTGGTTGGCCTGGATAGGTTTTACAAAGGTCTTGAACAGAGATATTTGACATAAAAAATTCAGTGACTTTGCAAAATTCGCCATACCAGCATCTTGCGTTCGATGAAAACGATGATGCGATCGCTGATGTAACCCATGGCACCTATTGACACCATGTCGGCCAGCACAATGTCCATGCGACCTACATAGTAGGCGTCCCATAAAACATAGCCTAAACCCGACTTGACCGCCACCATTTCGGACACAATTACCGCTGTCCAAGAAATGCCTAAACCAATGCGCAAGCCAGTAAAGATGGACGGCATTGCGGCAGGTAGCACGACCCGTAGCAATAGCTGAGTTCGGCTTGCACCCATCATCAATGCAGCGCGAACCAAGTTGCGGTCAACATCGCGAGCCCCTTGAGTGGTGTTAACCACAATGGCGTAGAAGCCACCTAGAAAAATCAAAAAGATGGAACCAATGTCGCGAATGCCAAATACAGCAATTGAAAAAGGCAGCCACGCTGTGATGGGAATCGGGCGAAGGCTTTGAATCATGGGGTCTAGCATCTGTGAGATGAATTTACTCCAACCAATCAACAAGCCTAGCGGTACGCCAATGAGCGCAGCCAGCGCAAAGCCTTGGGCGACGCGCATCGAGGAGTACTCCACGTTGGCCAGCCAGCTGCCTAAGTAGGGGTTCAGCCCCATGCCAGGTTTTGCAAAAATCCAACTGTGCCAACCTTCGAGTACCTTCAGGGGTGTGGGCAAGATGCCGGCCATGCCGGGCATGTTGCCCATCACCTGCCACAAGGCGACGACGGCGGTTGGAACCACCAATCCGAGCATCAGTTGCTTGAAATGAGCCGTCGTCTTCATGGTGTCCCTTTGAAATTACTTCTTGATTTCTTTGGCCATGCTGTCGTCATATAACTCAGCAGCTTCTTTGGTGACGTCTTTTTGCACGATGCCTTGTTTGAAGGCTGCCTCGGCCAAACGACTGACTTGATCTTTGGTCAATACGCCGCCCAGCTTGATGATCTTGGCTGAATCTTTGGTGACGTTCAAAGGTAAACCTGTGTATTTGGAATAAGCATCGGCAAACATGTCATTGTTCTTGGCCATTTGCTCTTCAACTTTGAGGTAAGCCCACAAGAAGCGTTGCACCAAATCTTTTTTGGTGGTCATGGCTTCGCGCGAAGCGGCCAACATGCCCAGTTCAGCGCCCACAGAACGTGACTGGCTGTAGTCGAGTTTGCTGGCGAAGTAAGCATCGCCTTCGGCAACGGCTTGCGATTCAAAGGGCTCCCACAGCACCATGGCATCGATATCGCCGCGCTTCATGGCTTGAACAAATGCAGTACCGCCACCTTGAACATTCACTGGAGAGAAAGCGGTGTAAGGAATATTTTTTTCAATCAGAGTCATGGCCCACTGAAACCAGACAGCAGAGCCGGGTGCAATGGCAATTTTCTTGCCATTGATATCAGCCCAATCATCAATCTTCACGCCCTTGCGGACCACTAGAAATTTGACAGAACTGCCAACGCCAGTCAAGCCAATCAAGTTCTTGCTACCTTGCGCAGCCACAATGGCCAAGTCGCCAGGGCCAACCGCTGAAACATCGACAGAGCCAGACAGCAATGCGGTACGCGCATCGGCATAGCGAACAAACTCAGCGCGCTTCACTTCGATGTTGAGCTTTTTGAGTTCTTCTTCCAACATCAGCATGGGCGCAAGGTGACCCACCTTGACGTAGCCAATTGTGAGCACTTCTTTTTGTTTCATAGGCGCTGGGGATGGCCCCACAGCCAATGCTGCTGTTGCAGCCAGGCTTAGCACAATCGAGAGCAGGGTTCTTAAAGACTTCATCTTCTTCTCCATGGGTGGTTTGAAATTCAATGGCCGGTGAACTTGGGGAGCCTCTTCTGTGCAAAAGCCTTGCGGCCCTCCGCACAGTCGCTGCTTTTAAAACACGTATCAACGGCCTGATCGATACGCGAAATTTGAGACGTGTCGCCATCTGCAATGCAAAGCATGGCTTGTTTGAGCTCGATCCACATCGACAGGCTCATGGCGTTGTAACGAGCGGCGTCGTTAAGCGTGACTACACTGAAGTGCTGCTCGTGCGTGACATGAATAGTGCCCATGTTCAAACCACCTCTTGTGTGTGAAATTGTTGAATCTCTGCTTCCGAATAGCCCGCTTCTCTGAGCACTTCGTCGGTATGTTCGCCCCATCCTGGTGCAGGCGCCACAACTTGTGACGGCGTTCGCTCCAAAACGACGGGTTGTGTGATGTACGCAATTTCTTTGCCAAAGTTTGTCATCAAGGTTTCTGTGACTTTCAAATGCTTCACTTGCTCATCTTCAAACACCTCAGGAACTGTATAGACCGGCCCCGCAGGAACGCCCACTTGGTTCAATAGATCGACCCAATGCTTGACCGTATTCTTTTTGAACTCTATCGCAATCTGTGCATTTAAGCGATCTCGATATTGGACACGCAAGGGTTCGGTTTGAAATTCTGGGTCAGCATACCAGTCTGGCTTGTTCATAACATCACAAAACCGCTTCCAATTGCCCTCGCCTGAGGCGCCCAGATTGAAACAACCGTCGTTGGCGTCAAACAAGCCCATGGGGGAGCTGGTGGGGTGGTTGTTGCCTACTTGGACCGGCACATCATCGTCATTGAGGTAGCGTGCCATTTGGAAGTCCATCATGGCAATTTGCGAATGCAACAAGGAGCTGTGCACCCATTGGCCTTTGCCAGAAACTTCACGCTCTAAAAGTGCAACCAAAATGCCCAAGGCACAGTACAAACCCGCACTCAAATCGGCCACCGCCAAGCCCGCGCGAATGGGGCCGTGCTCGGGCTCACCCGTGACACTCATCAAGCCGCCCATGCCTTGAATGATTTGATCAAAGCCAGGTCGCCAAGCGTAGGGACCGTTTTGCCCAAAACCAGATATGCTGGCCAAAATGATGCGCGGGTTGACCTTGGCCAGCGACTCGTAATCTAGGCCCAGTTTGTTTTTGACGTCGGGGCGCCAGTTCTCTACCACCACATCTGCCTCTGCCACCAAGCGCATCAGAACTTCCTTGGCCCCCGGTTTTTTGAGATTGAGGGTCATCGAACGCTTGTTGCGGTTGATGTTTTGAAAATCTCCGCCTTTGCGGTTGGCCGCAAACATGGCTTCATTGGGATCAACGCCAGGCGGTGGTTCAACGCGAATGACATCTGCACCAAAGTCGGTCAGGATGCGCACGCAATTGGGACCCGCACGGACCCGCGAGAGGTCAATGACTTTGAATCGAGAGAGTGCGCTGGAAGCTTGAATTTTTGGCATGGGTTCAGAGGTTCCAAAAAATAAATGGAGATTGCTCAGCAAAATTGAGAAGCTGGTGTTCGGCAAAGGGCCTGGCTAAAACTTGCACGCAGAGGGCTCGTCCATGCTCATCACGGCCAATTGGCAGGTTGAGTGATGGCAAGCCGAGGTAATTCACAAAACCCATGTAGCGGTGCATGGCAAACAAAGCCTTGCGATCAAAAGAGGCATGTCCAATTTCTACTGTTTGCCAATCGGGCACTGTGTCTGCAAGCGACGGCATGATTAAGAAGTCAGATGTGCTGAAATGATGGTTAACAAAGTCGTGCAAAAGAAATGGCCGAGATTGCAGGGAAGCTTCGTACCAACTCTGCGGAAGACCCAGTCCCATGAGGCCAATAGCTTGAACACTGGGTGCGGCAGTGCCTTGTTTCAAAGCGGCATGGTGGGTTTGAGCAGTTTCATAGAACAACACGCGTTGTGCATGCCGGTTGAGGACATCAAACGCTTCGTCCATGTTGATTTCAAAGACATTGCCTTCTAACTGAGAGATCCAAGTGCGTATGGCAAGGGCCACCTCGGGTGCGACACCCTTTTCAGGCAACCAAAGCTGGCAGTTCAAAGCCTGCGTGGCCTGATGGCGAGGCAATTGGGGACACAAAGCGGTCCATATTTCTCGAGCGTCTTGCGCATAACGACTCAAAATACCTACGCTGTCGAGCGAAGGTGCCAATGGTGCGCAGCCCTCATTGCTGACCGCGCCGTGAGTGGTTTTGAGCCCTATCAAACCGCAAGTTGCTGCGGGTATGCGAACCGAGCCTGCGGTGTCTGTGCCCAAAGCTGCGTAAGACATACCGCAAGCCACGGCCACAGCCGATCCGCTGGATGAGCCGCCCACCGCTGCATGCTCATCTGTTGGGTTGATGCATCGGGCAAAGTGAGTGTTCTGGGATGTAGCGCCACAAGCGTGAGGCGCCATGACAAGTGCAGACCACTGAATGGCGCCCGCTTGCTGTAAATGAGAAACAGCAGCTGCTGAATCAAGGCCCGACTGCGCATAACCCAAGCCAACACCGCAGCCTGGTAAGCGGTCTTTAAGTTGGAAAATGTCTTTGTGCGCCAATGCAATGCCAGCCAAGGGCCCGTCTTGAGGTGGGGCAAACGGAAGCTCTTCAACCACACAAGGAAACGTTGCATTCAAGCTTTGGCCTCGCTTTACCTGAGCCAACAAGGCTTCTTGGGCTGAGACATCTCCTGCAAGGATGTTGGCTTGCAGTTGAGTCATGCGCGCAGGCAACTCAAACATCGGCCAAGCTTTTCAGCAATTCGTCAAAGTTGCCAAGGGCAGGGCGCTTGTCGTCAGAGCTTGCCGAGGTTTGCAATCGCGCCAAGTTTTTGGCTGCTGCTAAGAGGATGGCCTCCGATGGCGCATATGCGTGCTGAACAAAGGCCTGTTGAGCCAATGGCATGAACGCGGAATGGTGCTCAAAATCGGAGGGCATGGGGCAATGCTTAAATTTTGTGGTCAGATTGTGTATATTTATACACGATTTTCGTATTTTTCGGGCTAATCAAATACGCACATTGACTGAGGGACATGATGAAAGTCAGCGACCAAATTAGATTGCGCATCGAATCCGCCATTGCATCGGGCGAGCTCTTACCTGGGGATGCAATTGACGATGTGGCCTTGGCGGGTCATTACAAAGTTTCGCGCACACCCGTTCGAGAAGCGCTGCTTCAACTTCAAGCGCAAGGCATTTTGAGCAGTACCCCCCGAGGTGGCTCGATGGTCGCCAAAATGAATTTGCAACAGCTGCTTTCATTGTGGGAATTGCTGGCCGAGCTTGAAGGCATTGCCGTGCGACTGGCCTGTGAACGCATGACAAACGAAGACACCCAAGCTTTGTTTAAGCAGCACCGGAGTAGCAAAAAAATAGCCGACAAGGAAGATATGGACGGTTGGCAAGAAGCTAACTTGAAGTTTCATGAAATCATTTACGAAGGTGCCCGAAACCCGTTTTTGCGTCAAGAAGTTTTGCGCATACGTTCACGCACAGGGGTCTATCGCCGCCATGCATTTGGCGCCTTGGGCCGCATCAAATCTTCGTACGATCAGCATGAAAAAATTGTGAGTGCCATACAGAAAAGAGACACGGTAGCTGCTTCTATGTGCATGACCGATCACATGAGACCTGGGCGTGATTCCAAAACACTCAATGATTTCATCATGAGTTTGCCGCGTGAATTGCTGGCCGGTTAAGCGTAGCTTGACCTTCGGGTTTGGTTTAATTTGTGC
>Ga0114970_10001309_pt1 | contig 18586 bp, 15 predicted proteins | sample M_140205_XF_Meta_FD_87030 | JGI IMG/M metagenome (GOLD analysis project Ga0114970, IMG submission 87030) | Freshwater microbial communities from Lake Montjoie, Canada to study carbon cycling - M_140205_XF_MetaG | ecosystem: Environmental > Aquatic > Freshwater > Lake | place: Lake Montjoie... | reverse complement strand
ATCAAGGACTGCCCTTACTTGCGACTCTGACGCCAACGAATTGTCCCCGGTTCGAACCAAAATCGTGATCTCTATTCGATAAAGATCGCACTCTCCATTCGCATCATGCCCGTTCATTTCGATATTTAGCCTCATCGTAAGTCCTTCCGGCAGGTGAACGACGTCCTTGCTTCTAAATTCATACCGACCGTCCATCTTCGAATCCACATGCTCGGCTGCACCGGTATCCTGAATCCTCCTGGCTAAAATCCAGTGCCTCTCCTCCCAACTCAACGGCCATAATGTTGGGCGCCGAGAGGAGACTCTTGAGTTGGGTTCTCCGACGATCACGCCAGCCGCTAAACACCCAATGTCATCCCAAAGCGTCTCTGTTGATGCCTTCACTCTTCGGGCATACTCCGCGTAACCGTGCGCATCCTCATTGCGATGATATTCGCCGACACCTAAAAGCGTCCTACCAACATCCGATTTCTCCAGGTGCTCCCTTTGGTCACTGGTCACACCGTATACGCCCCCGGATTCCTTTTCCTCCCCGGACTCAAGAAGTTCTTTCCGCGCAGCGTTCAAGTCAAAATCAATCACGGATTCAGACTTGGAAGCATCATCATCCAACTAATCCTCACTGGGTCCCTTGAGGTTTCTGCTCTTGCGCATCCAATCAGCCAACGCCTCGAGGTTCTCACAATCAAGGGCGTTGTAATCGATCAACTCTTGTTTCTTTTTACTAGCCGCGGCAATGTCCGCTGCGCTCGGCGTTCCGACCAGCAGCTCGGTATATTGCCCGTAACTGGCGATGCTATCGACCGCCTTACTCACGGCTCCGCCGCGCGATTTTTTCGTGAATATCGGCTCGATGTCTTTGAGGCCATAACCTTCCGCACCAACTCGAAATGCACCCATAAAAATTTTATAGAGGTCCACAAAGACGCCATGCGAAATCATTATTTCTAGCTCGGCTTGATAAGACCCGTACCGCGCCGCCAGCCTACGCAACGCCGACACCTCATAATGCGCGTAATGATAGATGTGAGACTTTGGATTATTTTTTAAGTTACCCAACGCGAAATTCATAAATGCCTCAAAGGCCTGCTTTTCTTCGAACCGATTGTCCGCCCAGAGAGAATAAAACTTTCCTTTGAACCAATAGCCAAAAAGGTATTCAAGCCCACCATCCAAATTCAGGGGAAAACCCTCCATGTCGAATTTAACATCCGCGGGATCTTTTGGAGGAAGGTTGATGATAGGCGCAATTTTCTCCCACGCAATTTTCCTACTCTTCCGTGATCTCTGTTGGATTTCGGCCTGAGCGCGTAATTTCTCAAACGTTTTATCGCCAATTCCTTTGACTGATTGAACTGGAGTATTAGCGAGTTCAGTCAACGAGGTGATCCCAACCGCCATCATGTTGCGGATCTGAGCCATGCGGATGTTGGCGACAAATTGAAGTCCGTCAGCCTTTCGAAGAAGATCTTCGACAAAATCCTGCCAATCATAGTTTTTCTTGCTCAGATTAAGCTCAATCGGCGGAATCATTTTGCGAATGTCGGCCTTGAATCGACGGAGAAAGTTCAAGTACTCGTCACGCGTACTGACGTAAAAGGCCAACCCATCCTTGAGCAATAAATCCTTTACGTCACCGGTAGCCAATTGCACCTGGACGACATCATCGCATGGCAAGCCCAGCTGCCTCATTAGATCCACGTAAGCGAGCAACTGAAGCATGTGAACCGGCTTCAAATCAGAACCAAATTTCGCGTCGACCACGCGGTAGGCACCGTTTTCCTGCCGAATCATAAAATCCGGCTTGCCGATCCAGTGGAAGTCTTTGTTTTTTACCAAGATGACGCCCTGGTAAATCAAACGGTCCCCACGTTTGATTGCGTCCAGGGTCGCCGCGAACGCAGCGTCCGCCCCCTTGTCCCAGGCGATTGCAGAGATGTCGGCGGCGGGGCCATAGGTCCCCTCCAGCTTTTTCAGTACGGCCTGTTCGTGCTTCAGGCCCTTTCGCTGAATAAGCTTCATTAATTCGTCCGCCTGCGCTTTCTGCGCTGCGATTGCTGGATCCTCCAAGGCCGCGCGTTCCGCCCACGCCGCGGCCTCTGACTCATAGAATCTGACGAGATCACTGGGGCTGATTTCGATAATGTTGTTGAGTAAATATTTCACGCGACGAACCTCGCTGACGTGCCATGGATCTGATGAATGCTTTCGAACAGAAACAGTACGATCCGCTGACGCTCGTGGCAGTAGACATAAAAGTGGTTATGAGAAAGCACACATAATGGCGTCACCGTCCTTCGCCTGGGCTGTTTCCCCTGGCTCTGGTAGGTCAGATCTAGGTCGTATCCATGATCGATTGCCGTCTGGAGCACAGACAATTTTGGCATAAACCGGTCCGGCACCATGAAATAGTCACTTAAACGACGACTTCCGCAAAGATTATGCAACTGATTCAGATCGCCCAGGTTGCCGCGCAATCGATCCAAAATCGGTATCAACGCCCGAGCGTCATCCAAAGCACCATGCGTTTGCGCAAATTTAGGATCGATTTCGCGCAAGAGATGTTCCAGCTTATGGCCCCGATGGGTAAATCCAGATCCTTGGAGTCTCGATAGGACGAGGGTATCGATAATTGGATTTTGGAGGTCACGAGGAGAGATGGGGCAATATAGGCGCGACATACAGGCCAATATTGGAACATCGAATCCGAGCGCATTGTGGGCGATTAACGCCTTGCCATCGGCAACCTTAAGGAAATCCGTCAACACGTCCTTGGCCGGGGCACCATGTTGTGCGAGAAAATCATCGGTCAAGCCGTTGACCTCAGACGCGTCCGCCGTCATTGGCCGATCAGGACGGATGTACCGGTCAAACGCAGATACACGCCCCGACGCGCTGATTCCGACCCCCCCGATCTGGGCTAATCGGACGTCATCCTTGCCAGGGAGCCCCGTAGACTCGACGTCCACACAAAACGCCTCACCTGCTAGAGACTGTTTTTTTGACCGCATTTGCGCCTTCTTGCTCATAACCGAACTCTCCTTCCGATCTGGCTAATTTCTTTATGAAGACCATAAATTTTTGTCATAATTCTTATCGGAAGGAATACAGAATCCTAAAGCTATTTTTAGAAAAAACTTTTTGCTGAATATTTCCAATGTGTTATGATATTTTTCGAAGTTAATGGTGAGACTTAAGGACCTGTTAAGTTATTAGAAGAAATTTGTCATAAATTTTTACGATTGGTCGTTTAGGGTTTCTGTATAATGCCGAAGAGCTTAAAGATCAAGATCAAGGAGCGAGCATGAACCCCCAATTTTCCCTGCGCAGACGTCAAATGGAGGCCGTCGTTTGGGGGACGGCCTACTTGAAGTACCGGATTTATCGTGCGTATGTGGCATACCGAGAGGCGCATGGCGTCCCCGAAAGGCCCGTCGATCGCGATCCCCCCGCTAGACTCCTGAACACGCTTCTGGATCGATACGTCAATGTCCGCGATGACTTACTTCGCAGCGGCATGATTTTGGGGAATACGGTAAGAGCACTGAAAGAGGACGGCTCGGACCTGCGAAGGTCTCTTGAGGGTTTTACCGCGCATCTCCAATCCCCCCGGGGACTCCGAAACTCCGAAGACCTTGAAACCGACGTCCGCGATCACCTGCTCGGGTACTGCTTTCCTCGTTTTTTCCGCCAAGGCCACGACTGGAAACCTTTCGCTGAGGCGCTCCAGCACTGCCCCGACGTTCAGGGTGTCCGGAGTTTCAATCTCATTGTCAGAGGATCGATGACGAGCGCGTTATCCGCCCTGGCGGAGGTTCCCGGATTCGGAGGACAGGTCCAAATACGGATTTTTTTGGGCATCCAGTACAGGAAGGACGTCGATACTGGATCAGATCAGCCCGACCCAATCGCCCAGATTGTCGACGAGGACTACTGGCCGCAACTCAGGTTGCCCGAATTTATGAAATGGCTACTCTTCCCTGGGCACGATTCTATCCGCGCAGAAAGCTCAACCCTGCCCAAACCAGACGACACCGGGCCCACGGTCGCCATCATGGATAGCCTCGAATATCTTTCGCACGATGTCGCAGATCTAAAGCAGAGATTCACGGTGGTGGGACCGGCTCGCCTTGATACGCGCACCCTGGATAAGAAATTGGCTGCACGGATCAATCGTCTTTCTCGAATTTTTAATGACTATGGAACACCCATCGCCTACGAGCTCTGTTTCGAGCCTACGAATACAAAAAGTGGGCAGATCCAGTTAAGGGACCGTCGAGGTGACAAAGAAACAGTCCTGGCCACCATCGATCACGACAGACTCGTTGGTCGCCCCCTACCGGTCATTTTCCTTGATCCGACCGAACAGTACGACGCCTTGGAAAGCGTCGCGACCGTACGCGTGGGAAACCCACGTTTTACAGACAGAAACGCGCGGGTCGCAAACCATTTGGACCAGGAAATGGTTGCTATCGAATGTTTGACAAAATCCCTTGATGGTGACGACGATCGCTTATGCGTTGGCGATATCGTTTTGTCTTCGTTTGGATTCACAAAAAATCGCGTGACTCTCATAACGGGAACGGGCGGAGAGCTGAATGGAACACCTACGACACAACGTCCTGGCAACAACATGATCATCATCAGACCAGAGGGCGCGAATGAGTCTCAGATCAACCCAAAATTCCTTTGGCTACTACTCCGATATGGGCGCATCGGGGAATTGCTCGTGGACGCCAGCGACAAGCAACTCGCCAGGATCACGTCGACTCAGGTCAGGAATCTACCGATTATTCCCAATCCACCCATGGCGGAACAAGACCAAATCGTCGCTAAATTTGAACAACTTCGGGAAGTCATCGACAAAGCCAAAAACGAACTGGAAACCCACTTGGCGAGTCTAAAAGAAACTGAATGAACGCCAATCATGTATCGCTGACTAACTTCGAAAAAATCGGAATACAGTAACTTGATTAATTCAAACCCAACAACTCGCTTTCGACTATCTTCTTCACTTTTTTAAAATCCGAAGAGCCAATGTCGTACACTGTCGCATCCCCGTTACCGTTCACGCAGATCCCTGTTCGCTCAGGGACGCGATGTATTTGCAAGTACTTTTTCATAGTATCAAAGTGGATATCCCTACCCTGAAATAAACGGCAAACCTGCTTGACAGTGCACCAACGTTTTTTTTCGGTCTCCCTTAAAGCTCTGCACATCAGCTGCTTCAAGATATTTTGCACTTCAATAGAAAATAGTTTCATCAAGCTGGGAAAGTCCAGACGCCTCTCGCAAACGGCGTGGGAATTCATCCTGGCTGTGGTACTTTTTTTCTTCCCCGTTCTTCCATAGCCCGCCGCGTTGCCGATCAATGTCGCAATACATGACATCAACGTCAAAACCGCTTCGCCTTAATTCCTCGAACAGCGGAATTGGCAAGACCCCAAACCACCAGCACCAGATGGAGTTGGTTTCGTCATTGCTATACATATCGTTTTCATCACCGCCGACGTCGTGAAGGGTCCCGCATTTCTCGCTTCGCCAATGATTTTGCTGTGCCTGCGCCGCTTTGACATCGACACCTGTATCCTCGTTCGACCACTGACTTAATTTTGCTAAAGACGGATACTTCTTCTTCCTTCCAAGGCGACTCATCAATCGGTCTTTAACTTTTACTGCGTGGGGCGCCTCACGAATGAAAACCTCACAAAGCTTCCGAGCCAAAAATGCCTCCTCAAATCGAGCCATCAAGACTGGATCATCATGACGCACCTCCAAGTCGATCCAAAATTGAGGCCCTTTCTGCGTGCGGTATATGTTCGCCACATCCTTCAAAATTTCTTCAAATCCACTCACGAGTCTCACCCCCATTTAAATTGTGCGCCATTCAATTCTCTTTACATATAAACTTTACGGCAAAGAAAATAAAAACTTTAGAAATCTTATACTTTATAGTAATATCGATGGGTTATACAAAACAATCCCACGCGACTCTGCCTTGCCTACTAAATTCTTGATGTGTAGAATTCATCGAAGAGGGATTACAGAATCGCGGCAAATGACCGATAGATCTGTAATTCTATTTCAAATCGCTTTACAGCAGGCCCCAACCTGTTGAGAAGGGTGCCTCTTGGAAAAACGGCAGGAACCAATTCGCTACACACCAAGCCGATGGCCGATGGCGTATATGATGTTCCGGCTCGCCGTCGCGTTCGAGGAGTGGAAGATGACCGCCTCCCCTTCAAAGATGTCAGCGGAGGAAATCCTCACTGTGCTTGGCTCCGACTTTATCAACAGCCCCAATTCCCCAACCGAAGTATTGATCGACGGACCAATAAGGCGCCCTTTCTGGGTTGAGCTTGAATCTCCGGAGTCGACTTTTATCAAACGCGGCCTGATCTCGTTTGTTAGACACCTAACAAAAACCTATGACTCATCCCACCACAAGACCGATATCCGCGCCTACATCCAAGACGAAGCCTTGCAACGCATTGAATCTGGAGCGTACCGCCGCCGTCCAGGCACGGACTATCTCGCACAAGAGGATGCAACAAACATCATTCGGCAAGCCGTCAATTGGATATTGAAGTCAAAGGCCGATCGATTCAATCTCACCTTCGATGATCCCATGGGATCCATAACTCTCCGCTTTTTAGCGGGAATATCCGATCAGCCCGTTCATGTGAACGTATTCCCTGCAGAAATGGAAGCAGAGGAATCCGACTCGCCACTTAGATGGATACAGGAAGATGAGTACTGGGTTAATAGACGTTTCCTGACCCTTTTAAAATATCTTCTACATCCGAAAGCGGGCGAAAACAGACTCCGCTTGATGACCTCAAAATCAGGAACCCCAGACAAGAACGTACCCACTGTCATGTTCGCGGATGAACCGGCTACCATCTGTCAATTCGACACCCCCATCACCGCATTTGTACCGGTTAATTTCACCTTCACCAAACGGGACTGGACTCCCTTAGCCCGAACATCTGTGATCACTCAGTTTCTAAACGATGAGGGGGCGAGCGCCGCTTACGCGTTGACCATCCTAGAGAAAGGCAGCCTGGCTCAAAAAACTGTCGAAGTTCAGATCATTGATAATGGCAGAGCTCAGAAAACTGCCCGCGTCCCTTCGGAAAACCTGTGCAATCGCCCAATCCAAGCCTTCTTCATGGATCCGAGCGGAGAGCTATCGACGCTCCATGATATCGCCAATATAAGGGTGGGGGCCGTCCGACCCGAGTCCGATAAAATCTCAATAGATGAATTGCGAAACACAGATTTCCTAACGGCCAATCCGGTGTCTCGGGACACAGCAACGATCCACTCCGTTCATTTGGGCGATATCATTATTCCAGCGACGTATTATTCGCCGGAACTCGTGACACTTGTTACAGGTCCAAAGGGAGAAGTCGATGGTCGCCCCACATCCCGATGCGTAACCCACAACTTCATCATCATCCGCCTGAAGCCAGATCACCAAGGCGCCTGGAATCAGGTTTTTTTATGGATGCAGCTGCGCCACGGACAACTCGCCCAACTGATACAGAGCCTAACCGACCGCCGATTTGGGCGCGTCCTAACTCGGCAAATAGCCCACATCCCCATCATCAATGCCCCAATCAGGCGGGAGCAGGACATTTTGGCGGACCAGTACTTATTGGTCAAAACACGAATGGAAGCCGCCAACCGCGAACTGGATTCCGTCATCGCGAAACTTAGGTCCTAAACACCTTACTAAATTCCAGGTTCTAATCCATATCCTCCAAAATCGAAGCACCGCCGTCGTATAAAGTGCCTTTGAACGCTTTGCCCCGACTCCAAAGTTGGTGATTCATAATTGCTGCAATGATCGCCTTCGCCGTAACATTTCTGGCAGGATCATCCGTGGCATCTACAGATTTCAGATTATCTAGCGCGATGATTCCAAAGTCATAAATCCGCGCCCACTCAATAAAGGCGCTGGGATTATCCGTCTCGAAAATACGACCGTCGAGAATTTCTTTTGCAACATTTTCGTCGACCACAAGGTAGCGTTCTTTGACAGCGGACTTCCCCCGCGCATCATCGACAAAGATTTTCTTGCCATTTCTTTCATAATCAGCTGACAGCTCAGCGATGCTCCCCACGAAAGTCCACATCGATCAATTTTAAGTACCGCGGCCCGCGATCGGCTTCTTGACCGCGCTCGTCGACGATTATGAACAGGGGGCACCGGCGATGTTCGATCCAGAGGCGGTTCAGTTCGTGGCGCAGACGGTTGAAGGTCCGGGGGTCGCCCCAGACATTGACATCGTCGAAATCCTCATAGGGAATTCGCTCGCGCGGATCGCAAAGCAGCACCATCATCAGCCGCAGCAACCGCGCAGTCCGCGTCGCAAATTTGTCGACGCGCAGCCGCGAATCCAAACCCTCCGCGTTTAAAAATCCAAGGGCAAGTGGCTTTCTCAACTGCGGTATCCAATCCCCCGACCGACTTTCCGGGCTTTAAATTCGACCTCAGCAGCTAAACTTTTTAGGATTTCGTCCACTCCGCGCAGCCCGCCGGGAACGAACCTTAATCGATTAGCGACGGCATGGAAGTCCCCTGGGGCGAGACATGGCATGTCACGTAGCGACTTTTCTAATTCGACCGCAAACTCTGGCGTGATTTCGACCTCGGAGAAGAACCTCTTGAAGAACAACAGTTTCGCGGAATCCCGCAAATAATCGAACTTCGCCTTAATAGCGAATCTCCGGAAGGCCGCCCCATCAAAACTCAGCTCGTTGTTCGTGGCGCAAATCAACACGCCACGAAAGTTCTCCATTTGCTGAAGGAGTTCATTCGTTTGACTTGTTTCCCAAGACCTAACGGCAGACTCGCGGTCCCGGATGAGGCTATCGGCTTCATCCAGAAAAAGGATTGCTCCCGCTTGCTCGGCCTCGGCAAACGCGCCGGCGATGGCTTGCTCGGTACCACCGACAAACATGCTGAGCAAATCACTTGCCCGTTTCAAAATAACGTCACGCCCGGTTTCCGTTGCGATATATTTGACCAGCTCCGTCTTCCCCGTTCCCGGGGGACCCGCCAGCAAGATATTTAAGTTCGTCGGCCGCCTTTCGTCTGGATTGGCTTCGATATAGTCATACACATGTCGCACCGACTCGATCATTTGCGTGGGATCGATATTAATATTTAGGCCCTCGAGGCTATAATTCGCCGCCGGGCGGAACATCTTCGGCCCCATCCCGCCCGACGTCATCCTCGCCAAGTCCATGGCGCTGTTCAGCATTTGCTTAAACGTGGCCAGGGTCGCGGCACCGGTGTCCATCGCCGCCACTTTCTCGGCGGTTTCGCGCACGACACTCGGTGCTAACGGGTAACGCGTCGCCAGATCCCAGATCAATTCGTCGTCGAATCCACCAAAGGCTTCCGGCATCCGTCCAAGGATCTTGTACCAAACGTCAAAACGCTGCTTTGCGTTCAAGGCCCCAAACTTAATGGCGAGGTCAAATCGCCGCTGCGTCGAAGCCGCTATCCCACGGATTTGGTTCGTGATCCAAATGTAATTCGCTTCGGCCACGTCCAGAGCTTGATTAAGCCAAGCCTTATCCGACTTCTCCCCGAACATCTGCCAAACGCTGTCCGTACAAAGAACCCGGTCCGCTTCGTCGATGATCAATACGGCGTCACTGCGCCCCCGCAACAAGAAGCCCGCCAACTTGACGCCCCGAACGATATCGGCCGGGTCTGACTCGTGGGGATCGCGAATCTGGTAGATTTCTCGCCCGGCCGCCTTCGCCGCCGCCAGAGCCAGGGTCGTCTTCCCGTGCCCAGGCAACCCGTACAGGATAACCTGCGACGGTGCGTCTTGTCGCAGCAGGCGCAGAAGCAAATCGATCTGCGGCTTGGGGACGCTAACGTCCGCCAAATCCGCGTCTTTTGGGTCTACTTTCTGAAGGACGGCCCCGAGGAAGCTATCTCCCTTGTAGCCAATCAAGTACTCTCCAATCGCGTCGTTCAGTTCGCATCGCGAGCTGTAAGCTCCTTGGGCAATGTCACATCGACGCAAGGCTCCGTCCATCGACAGGGCACGCGTTACCTCGCCCCTTGAACACCCCAAGTAGATGGGCATTTGTTGACTGAAGATTTCGGCGTGCAGAATGTCTTCGCAAGCCTCAGTCGCCGACAGGCTTTCCGCGACCCCTACAATGTAGAGAGCCAAGACCAACTCGCGCTCGACCTCGTTCAGTCCAAGGCACTGGCACATGTCGTTCAACCGATGCTCGAACGGACTGACCTCCGCGTCGTCATGACGGCTGTCCCCGTCATCCCCAAAAGCCTTGGCCGCGAGAAAATCCAGCCATCGCTGGTTTTTGTCCCCAGAAAAATCCCGCATCAGGACAAAGAGAATATCGGAACCATCGTTCTTGATAACATCGCTCAAACGATTGAGATAGGCCCCCGAATCGTTCAATTTATCTTCGTCCAACGGATCCATGTCATACAATCTCGATCGCTTTCCGTGTTTCCCAAAAAATTCATGCCCAGCGAACTCGGCGAGTAGAAACTGGGCGAACTCCTCCCGATCACTAGGCACGAGGCTGTCACACATCCGTTCCATGATGGCCTTGGCCCGGCCCGATTGCGACGCGCGAACTCCAAGAACCCATCCCTCATGAATCGACCAACGATGCGCTTCGCCGAAGCGTTCAGAAACGCTTCGTCCACTTGCGTGACGTTAGAGGGCCGCAAATCTCTGCGGCGTCGACGCGCTCGCATGAAGCCTCTTGTGTGAATCATTTTTCCTCCTCTGCAGAGGCGAGTTCCAAAACCTTGGCTCGCACTTTTTTCGGTAGCTTGACTTCCTTCCGCATAGGAATGCCCAACGCTGCGAGGTCCTTTGCCCCGCCAACGACTTTCTCTTCGAGTGACCCCAAAGACTCATTGAATGCGCCTACGGTGTTTTTTAGCGCGATCCCGACTTTCTGGTACTGCGCTACAAATTCTGGCAGTGCTGTGTTGAGTTCTGTCGCCACATCACGAATCTCCGAAATATTCTTTAGTGCTTCGCTGTTGGTCCATTGGTTAGAAAGCATTTGGAGCAGGAACATGAGCGTCGTCGGCGAAGCCAAAAAAATTCGCTTACTCTTAGCAAACGTGAGCAAGTCGGGGTCTGCGTGCAACGCTGCTAAAAATGCTCCCTCGTTGCAGCAAAAGAGGATCGTGAATCCAAAACTCTTAATGGCACGGTCGTACTGTTTATTGCTAAGATCACGGATATGGTTCTTCAGCGCTTCTACGTGTGATTTCGCCAATGGGCTGCGGTCGCGTTCCGTTTTCGCCTCACAGGAGGCCAAGTACGCCTTCATAGGTAGCTTCGAGTCGATGACGATGCTGGTACCATCCGCACAATGGAAAACGACGTCAGGCTCCAAGTCCTTCCCCGTGTCGGGGTGGATGAGACTAGGCTTGATCACATAGTGTGAGCCTTCCACCAAGCCCACTGATGACAGCAGTCGACTGAGGCTATCCTCGCCGAACTTCCCGGCGATCGCAGGCGTCTGCAAAGCAGTGCGCAGGTTGGAAGTGGCCTCCGCCACCTGCTTTTGACTGTCCACGAGGCTCATGATTTCGGCCTTCAGCAGGTTCGTGCTGCTCTCATGGCCCGCCTTGAGTCCAGTCACGGCTTCAGCCAAAGGCTTCATAAGACCCTCGATCCGCTTGTACTTTTCCGTCAGATCGTTCGATGCAACTTGAGACTGCTGCGCCAATGAATTCGAAGCCATCTCGTGAAATATCTTTTGACTACTTTCCACAGATTCCGCCAAAGCAGCCTTGGTTAGGTCGCGAAAGCGATCCTCAAGTTTCTGCTGTGACTCTTCGTGAACCTTCAACCGATCGGCAGCCGCTTGCTCGCGCTCCGAGGCGCGGGTCTCTGCCGCCGCCAATCGCACCTGCAAGGAAAAGATCTCTTGATCCTTCCCCGCGATCACCCCGTCCAGCACCATCGCGCGCCGTGACCACCAGATCCAAACACTGCCGCAAATGACAGCGGCCACCAAAACACCCACCAAAAATACGATTCCTAACGTGTCCATTTGAAGACCTCCCTACTGTTTTCGAGGTCATCTTCGACCCGTCACTGGCCTGTTTTTGTCTACTGCGGAAATTAAACCTAATATCAGCGACTTAGACAGAAATCCCACGGGAAATTAAAGTTTCCTCAAGCCGCCCCGACACTTCCGGGATGCCCAAAAACAGAAAAAAATCGAAATCATCGGCCCCGCGGGATCGCCTCATGGAAGGGTACGAAGATCCGTCCGTAGACCCAACTGAACCGGACAACGCTGACTTTTCAATACATGCCCTGAAGGCCGCAGAAACGCTGCTCACCATCTCGATTTTGCGTTCCCGAGTAAAATTGGACGACTTGGCGATTCAATGTGACCTGGGGGGAAGAAAATCCGCGAGGCGCGTCTTGTCAGCCCTCAATCAAGCCTGGCAAAAGACGTACGAAGAAGATCTTTACAAAATCGTCACTGAAAGCGGCAATCTTTGGGTCCAGGGATCGACATCGGAACAGTATCTCGAGCGCGTATCCAAAAACGCCATTGACGCGGCGCGGCTGTCAGACATTCACCGCAGCCTAGTGTCGGTTATCGCGATGCCCCGTATGGTCGGCGTTAAAGGCGACAATGTGTTGACGGACGCTTACTCAAAACTCACAGATGGGATCAAGAAGGTCATCGGCCAAGGCAAGTCGCAACTGATGAAAGACGCTGTTCGGAAATTCTATTCAAAGACCAAAGGAAGCATCGATACCGCGAAGTACCAGGCTATTTTAGATCCGATTTACCAAGGCCTGACCGAAAACCGTAAACTCGAAATCGAACTGATCAAGGACGAGCTGGGGATCGGTTCCAGACTAGTGCTGCCCTTGACCCTGATCGCTTACAACGGATCACTTTATTTGGCACTCGTCCACGATTCGGACACACAAAGCCCGCCGCGCATCTACACATACGAAGTCACCAAATTGCGGCGCGTCACTTTGACCCAGGAAAAGTTCGGATACCCAGCCGACTACGACCCTGACAAATACTTCGGTCCACGCTTTGGCCTGTTCGACAGCAAAGGCTCGCCCCAAACCGTACGGCTGAAAATTAACTCAGGAAGCCCCGCGCACCATCACTTGACCGAAAGGACCTGGGGACCCAACCAAACCCTCTCCCCCCAACCCGACGGCAGCACCATCGTCGAATTCACTGCCAACAACCTGACAGAAGTTGTCCCGTTTATTTTAGGCTACCAAACAGATGTTGAGGCACTCGCGCCGCAGGCGCTGCGGGATAAGATTAAGCAGGTGGTGGGGACGTTGGTGGGGTATTACAAATAGGGAGGAAAACCTGTGGCTTTACCCAAATACACTCATTCTGATAAAACGATGGCAACCCTGAAGGCATGCACACGACAATTAGTTGACTTGTCCATACGGGATTACGGTAGGCCAGACCCATTCGAAGATCGAATTGATCACGAGATCATAGCCGCTATCGAACTAATCAACTCCAACCCAGACATTGCAACTACCGGTTCGTCTTCTGGACGGGATGGGTGGCCATTCATTGGAGTTATTTTCCGGGACTCAAAAACTCGGGACCGTTACAAACGAAAAATGAGAAACAAAGAAATAAACTCCTGCAAAACAGTGGCCCCCCGGATGCCGGATTTTTTTGAGATGAATTTTCCAGGCATTATAATTCACGAAGAGTGGGCATTTGGAATCGATGACGGCGCCAATTTAGCGGAATCGAGAAAACTATGGCGCATGTTTCTCGATATTTTAAGCACGAAGTTAACTAAAAAAGCAAAAAAGAACGGAATCCTATGAAAATAGATTCTCAAATCACTCATCCGACCTCTCGGAAATTTCTTCCAACCTCTTTTTTACTTCAGATAAGCCTTCGCGAATATATTTTATGTCTTCGCTTGCAGTCCGCAATTCGATTTTTTCTGGTTCGCGATACTGCTCATATTCATCAACTTTTTTTCCAAGAGAGCCATTCTGTCTATTTCTTGGAGGATTTATCGCCATAATTAGAATGGCTTCAATCTGGTTAAGAAATTCTGACATTGTTCCATGCGACCCCTCAGTTTTCATGCTAAGATCGCCATTAGCGTTTACGTCCCGCCATCCAAACCACGAAAACCGGTTCCACTCTGGCGTATGATTTTTGTGGTCTTTCAGTCGATTGAAAAGTGAGTTCACTTTTCCTGAGCCTACCTGACCGACGTAAACAGCCCGATAATCATTATGTAGTACGTAAATACCGACTTGCTGCCGAAAATCCACTTTGGGACTCTTTTTACTTTTCTTGTTTTTTCCGAGCAATGTGCCCATTACCCTCGGTTTTCCCCAGTCAACCCTTTCTTTTTCCCAATATAAGCCAAAGTTTTTGATCAAAGTCGCCTCCAACAAAAACAACGAGCAAACTGCCAGCATTGCTAAGTTTTTTTAAAAGTATAGCATTTGATCTGTCGAAATCTAGCAATCGGTCATATTCAAAGATCACGCCTCCATTCGTCCCCTCACCCCAATCAACCTCTTCACATGACTCACCATCCAATACCGCGGCATGACGGCAGTGGTGAGGGCTTCTTTGCTGGTCGCTTGGGCAAAGTCGGTGTCGTTCCAATGAGGCCGATTTTTGAGTGAGAGGGATCCCGCTATGGACTCGATCAGAACTTGCTCGAAAGATTCGCGGACGGCCTCAGAGATTATCTCGTGGAAGCCGGGTTGATCTGCATACTGCTTGGCGAAGTAGTCTATCAGATCGGTAATGCCTTGGAATTCCAAATTGGCAAGGATGGTGTTGGAGGCCGGTGAGTATTCGGCCGCACGGTCGACACCACGACTTGATTGTCCCTGATGGGGATATTCTGGTGCACTGCGGCGATTTTTCAACGCGCGGCACAGAACAAGAACTGATGGGATTTCTTGGGTGGTTCGCGCGGCAGCCTCACCCACACAAGGTTTTCATCGCCGGCAATCACGACGAGGCGTTATCACCCGTCTACGAATACGAATGGCTCTATGGACCGCAAGGGATCCATTATCTCTGCGATTCGGGGGTCGAGATACTTGGACTTAAGTTCTGGGGGACACCGTGGGTGCCTGAAAGTGCGAGGCGCTTCATTTTACCGGCCGACGCGAGGCGGGAGAAATTCGCGCTCATCCCCGGCGACGTGGACGTCCTGATCACGCATGGTCCCCCGCGGGAATTTCTAGATCAGTCGCGAAACGGCGTGCACTGGGGATGCGAAGTGCTTCAGGAATCACTCACGAGCGGTACGCTGCGCCCCAAACTATGGATGTTCGGTCACATCCATGGCGGTTATGGTGAGCTGGATCATGCAGGCAGGACCAAACTCGTCAACTGCGCGGTGATGCAGGATTACGGTGGTGGCGGGGCGTCCGGGAATTTGAACGAGGTTCGGGTGGTAGATCTACAAAAATCACGGTAGCAACACCCGTGGACATCCTGGTTAAACCTTAACGACTAGGAATAAGACTAGAGATATGACTAGAACAATCCCCCGCGCAATCAAACCCGCGCCGGCCCGCAAAACACCTCCCGCGCATGCCAGGCAATGAACGCGGGATCAGGGGATTTCTGCGGGTCTTGCGGTGCACGTATAGATCGCTGATGATGACGCAGGATCTGCCGTGTTGTCAAACTCCAGCATCACGGATTCATAGCTGGGCGGAGCACGAGCAGGTGGCTCGCCGGCAAGACCCGCGTGACGAAGATAACGACGCGCCTCGTCGGGATTGCAGATGGCAGCAATCACACGAAGCTCGCCCCCACACTGGCAACGTCCGACGTCAACCTTGAAGACGCGAGACAAAAGCCGCGCCCAACTCGACCCCCGACGCGTCTGGCCTTTCTTGTCGCCCGCAGCGTCTCCATCCTTGCCAGCTTCACCAGCTTTAATTTCTGCGCATTGTTTATGACGTGAAGCTTTCTTTACACCAGGCTTCAAAATAACTTTCCGTCGAAGCGGTGAATTCGGCGCAAACACTCCGCTCCACTTGACCAAATGGGCACGAGGCGGTGGGACAATGGCGGCGAGTTTTTCAAGAAACTCACTCGGCGTCAGCAGCAGGTGCGAAGTCCCGTCGTGCCACAGTGTTTTGAGCCTCAGCTTCACTTTGCCATCAAGCAACAGCTCCAGGCGCTCATTAGACAGCGGACCACGAGCCATGTATTCCACGAGGTTTCGAAGGCTGTCGCGAGAGTGAGTATTTACCGCGGTATTGCAATGCAGTGAAAATCCGTTGACGGAATAGCAGAGACGTCCTTTAGCGAGCGGGGTTTCTTCGTAGTAGCCAAATCCAGATCCAACTTTTGTCACGTGACGCCCGGCGTTTGGACCGAACGCGATTTTTCCTGCGATGGAGGCTGACGATGTGGCGGCGAGTGCCTCGTGATCGCGGAACATTTCATCGCAGTCGGGATTTGTGACGACCTCACCATCTTTGTCCAGCAGCTCCGCACGCACCAGAACCGCCAATACTTTTTTCGATATGGACGCAGCCAAGGACGCCACTTCAGCATCGGTCATGACAGAAAGATTTCGAAAGAGTGGATTGCCACCCACATCGACAAACACCCCATCAACCATCAGGACGTGCAGATGAGGATTTAGATTCAGGGCAGACCCAGCCCTTTGGGTGAAGGCAACGCAGCCGGACTTCGGGGATTTTATTCCAGCAAGTTTGGCTTTGCTTTCATAATGGCGAAGTTATGAGTTTACTTGTTTTTGATTGTCATACATAATCATGAGTCTCAATTGGGAGTAATTCATGACTAGCGATGAGCGGTGGCTGTCCGTCGAGGAAATTGCCGGACACTTGGGGATTTCTAAGGAAACCGTGTACCGGTGGCTGGAAAAGAAAAAGATCCCAGCCCATCGGGTCGGCAAGCTCTGGAAATTTAGGGCGTCTGAGGTGGACGAGTGGGTAAGCTCTGGCACAGCTTCTTTCAACAAAGACCATGGCGAAATTGCGGCCCAAGACCGATAGAGGCTGCGCCCTAGTAGGGATGTTTTTTAGTAGCTATGGATTTTGCAACTAGGTTTGGAAGGTTTGTAAATGCTTGAAAAAAATATTGAACGCAGCGGCGGTACGACACTACCTCTCAAGAGAAGCTCTAGGGCCGCCCCCTCAAAGGCGCCATCACTTTTATTCGACTTTCCGTTTGAAGGCATCAGCGAGATCGCAGAAATTGAAAGTTGGAGAAAAGAAGTCTATCGACCGATTTACCACATTCACAAGTGGTGGGCTCAGCGGCTGGGATCTATTTTCAGATCTCTTCTTGTTGCATTCAAGTCGACCGATTTTCAAAATGTCCTTGAAGCGTTTTATGAACCGTCTAGGAAGCAAGATTTAATTGTCTTTGATCCTTTTATGGGGAGTGGAACTACCGTTGGTGAAGCACTAAAACTTGGTTATCGCGCAATTGGAAGAGACATAAATCCCGTTTCGCATTTTGCTGTAAGCACAGCTCTTGGAGATATTTCAGAACAGAGGCTTGATACTGCTTTTAAGCAAGTTGAGAAGATTTGCGCGGAGGAAATTCATTCTTTTTACACCTCGAAAGATTCCCTCGGAAGAGTTTGCCAAACTTTATATTATTTCTGGGTCAAACAAGTAGATTGTCCAAGCTGCTCGAATGCAGTTGATCTATTCAGTTCATACGTCTTTGCAAAACACGCCTATGCCAAGCGATTTCCAATTGCACAAATATATTGCCCAAACTGCGGCGGTATAAATCAAGGAAATCACGATTGCGAGTACCTAGATTGCAAACACTGTCATGCCACATTCAATCCCCAGGTCGGACCAGCTAAACGCCAGGCTGCGACGTGTGCTAATTGTAGAGAAACGTTTTCCATAATTTCTGTGGTGCGAAAGAGGCTTGAGCCACCAAAGCATCGAATGTACGCCAAACTTATTTTGAATCGCGACGGAGATAAGGAATACCTCGCGATTACAGACGAAGACATGCAGTTGTTCAATTCAGCCGTGACACGGCTCAAAGATGGATCAATTACCTACCCGCTTGCGGAGATTCCTGCGGGGCACAACACGAATCAATCCATCAATTATGGATACCGCTTTTGGCATCAAATGTTTAATGCCAGGCAACTTGTTTGCTTGAATCTCCTTGGCTCCGCAATTGCCAAACTAGAAGACGCTGAGTCGAAAAAGGCGTTGTTCTGTCTTTTTTCTGGTGCTTTGGAATTTAACAATATGTTTGCCAGCTATAAAGGCGAGGGCACTGGGGCTGTCAGACATATGTTTGCGCACCATATTTTGAAACCTGAACGGACGCCGCTCGAAGCTAATCTCTGGGGGACACCAAAATCTTCGGGTTCGTTTTCAACGCTCTATCGTTCACGACTTTTACGAGCGATTGAGTACAAACAAAAACCATTTGAAATAAAAATTGTTCGAGGTGGAAAGAAGGCTGGCGCCATAAAGCAGCTAACTGGAAACTTTCCTGCTACTGAGGCGATTGCGAATGACTTTGCTCAGTT
>Ga0114970_10001307_pt1 | contig 18602 bp, 32 predicted proteins | sample M_140205_XF_Meta_FD_87030 | JGI IMG/M metagenome (GOLD analysis project Ga0114970, IMG submission 87030) | Freshwater microbial communities from Lake Montjoie, Canada to study carbon cycling - M_140205_XF_MetaG | ecosystem: Environmental > Aquatic > Freshwater > Lake | place: Lake Montjoie... | reverse complement strand
TGGGCGGGGTTATGGGATTCTTCAGCACGCGTATTCGATGAATTCGAAGGAGGCGTTGAATCTGCTTTCTTTTATGAAGTTGGGAATTGATCTGGGTTTTTTCCCTGAGCCGTGTCGGATTCCGGTTGATCAGCTTTTTATGGAAACGCAGCCCGCGCATTTGCAAAAGGGGACGGCGCAGAAGTTGGCGGCGGAGGAGCGCGATGGGCTTCGGGCGGAAATTATTCGGAGTAAATTGAGTGCCTTTCCCAAGCCAACGCTCGGATCTTCGGCACCTGACCTCGGGGAAGAGACGAGCCATTAGGGTTGGGGTTAGGGTTGGGTTGGTTGGGAGATCGATCCTTGCGGTGGCGGGGGTTAGGGTGGAGAATTGGCGGATGCACATGAGGCATTTTATTTCCGATGTTCTAAACTCCAAACTGTGGGTGAGTGGGTTGGTTTCGGTGGCTATGTGGCTGGCTTCTGTGGGGAGCAGTCGGGGAGATGTTTTAGCCTCTTGGGATTTTGGCGGAGGGTTATTGTCGCCGAGTTTTTTGGCGATGGGGGTGGGGGGATCAGTGGTGAGCGCGAGTGGAAGTCCTGGGTATAGTTTGTATGTGAACACGGGCAATCCTGACCCAGGAATTGCGGCACGGGGTTGGTTGGGGGGGCGGGATGCGGGTCGTTATTTCTCTTTCGGGGTGAGGGCGATTGGCGGGTTACCGTTGGTGATCAACCGTTTAGAGTTTGATGATTACCGATCGGGGCCGGGCACAGGGCCGATAAGTTTGGTGGTGCAATGGAGTGCGGATCAGTTTAGCAGTGATCTGATTTCGGCTCCACCTGCGGTAGGGTGGACGCATCAAGTGGTGGATTTTGGACCGTGGACGATTCTGCCTTCGGAGACTTTGGAGTTTCGGATGATTGCGTGGGGAGCAAACAACATTCCGCCGCAGGGTGGATACCTGCATTTAGACAATTTGGTGGTCTCGGGGACAGTGGTGCCGGAGCCATCGGCGGGTTGGTTATTGGGTGGGGGATTTTTGGTGGCGGGGGTGATGGGGCGGTGGAGGAGGATCACAGAAGGTGATGGTGCGGATGCTTTTTTGGATGAATGATTGTTGCAACCACTTTAGGAGGAACACTTTACGATATTTATGAAAGCTATTTTGCAGACGATTGTGGGGTTGACGACGATTTCCGTGGGGATGTTTTTGACAGTGAACGGATGGGGAGCGACGGAGATTAAGAAGCCGAACATCGTGATTATTTTCATTGATGACCTTGGGTATGGAGACATTGGGCCATTTGGGGCGAAGAAGCAAAAGACGCCCCACCTTGATCGAATGGCGAGGGAGGGGATGAAGTTGACCTCATTTTATGCAGCTCCCGTTTGTTCGGTTTCGCGGGCGCAATTATTGACGGGTTGTTATGGGGCGCGGGTATCGGTGCCTGGGGTATATGGACCTGGGGGGAAGTTTGGGTTGAATCCTCTGGAGGTCACGATTGCGGAGCGGATGAAGGAGGCGGGGTATGCGACGATGTGCATTGGGAAGTGGCATGTGGGGGACCAGCCGGAATTTTTGCCAACGAGGCAAGGATTCGACCATTACTTTGGGATCCCCTATTCGAACGACATGCAGAAGAAGGCCACGGAAACTGGGGAGAGTGTGGTTCCATTGGTGCGGGATGAGAAGGTGGAGGAGTTACTGACGGACGCGGGGCAAGGGCGGATTGTGGAGCGTTATACCGACGAGGCGGTGCGATTTATTGAGGCGTCGAAGGGTGGACCATTTTTGTTATATTTCGCGAACACTGCGGTGCATACGCCGATACATCCTGGGGCGGCATTTGCGGGGAAGTCGGCGAACGGTCGTTTTGGGGATTGGGTGGAGGAGGTGGACTGGAGTGTGGGGCGGATTTTGGAGACGATTGAGCGTTTGAAGTTGGACGAGCGGACATTGGTTCTTTTTACGAGTGACAATGGGCCGTGGCTGATTAAGGGGGAGGATGCGGGGACGGCGGAGCCTTTGCGTGGGGGGAAGGGGAGTACTTGGGAGGGCGGGGTACGGGAGCCGACGATTGCGCGTTGGAAGGGGCAGATTCCTGCGGGAAGTGTTTGTGATGCGGTGGCGGGAACGATTGATTTGTTGCCGACGGCGGTGGCGTTGGCTGGGGGGAAATTGCCGGAGGTGCCGGTGGTGGATGGCCGAGATATTTCGGGGATTTTGTTGGGGAAGAGCAAGGAGTCGGCGAGGGAAGCGCACTATTATTTTTCTGGATACAATTTACAGGCGGTGCGTCAAGGGCCGTGGAAGTTAGCGGTGATGCCTCAGCATGAAACGATGGGGCGAGGTATTTTGGCGGATGCGAGTGGGACAGCTCCGCGGCTTTACAATCTTGACGAGGATATTGGGGAGAAGCGGAACCGGGCGGGGGATCACCCTGAGGTGGTGGCGGAGTTACAAGCGTTGATTGTGAAAATGGGGGGCGAGATTGGGGGAGCATCGCCGAGCGCGCGTCGACCTGCTGGGGAGGTTACTCATCCGACAACTCTTTATCCGACAGCGGGAAAGAAGGTTAAGTTGGAGTCGGCAACTCCGCCCGTTCAGCCGTAATTTTGGGTGGAGTTAGGGGTTGGGACGGGTGATCTGAAAAATGTGGGCGGGATTTTCTGGGGTGAGTTTGACCCAGATTCGGGGGCCAGTTCTTTCGTAGGACTGGTTCTGGAGGAGGTCATGGATTTGGAAAGTTTGGGATTCTTCTGGGTGCCAAGGATCGCGAGGGAGATCGACCCAGGAGGTTTGTTCATGGAAGGGATCGAGGGAGACGATGATGAGGAGAACATTATCGCGATAGGCGGTGACCTTGCTGAAGGCGATGATTAGATGATGGTCGGCGTTTTCGAAGTGGAGATTTTTCAGTTGTTGGAGCGCGGGATTTTCGCGTCTGATTCGGTTGAGTGTTTTGAAGAATTCTTTGAGATTGCCTTGGGCATTCCAGTCGCGGGCTTTCCACTGATATTTTTCGGAGTCGAGATATTCCTCGCGGGCGAGTTGGGAGTAATCGTTGTCGCAGAGGGAAAGGAACTCTTCGAGATGATCGGGAGCGTTCCAGGTTTTTTTGGCGAGGCCGAGATTCTCGCAGAGTTCGAATCCGGAATAGATGCCGTAGATGGGGGAGAGAGTGGCGGCGAGGACGGCGCGGATGAGGAAGGCTGGGCGACCGCCGAACTGGAGGAAAGCGGGGAGGATATCTGGGGTGGTGGGCCAGAGGTGTGGGCGATTGACTTCGGCTAATTTTGAGTGGGTGAGTTCGTTAAAATAGTCGGTGAGACTTTGTTTGGAGTTGCGCCAGGAGAAGTAGGTGTAGCTTTGGGAGAAGCCCGCATTGGCGAGGGTCTCGATCATTTTGGGATGAGTGAAGGCTTCACTGAGGAAGAGGGTATCGGGAAAGCGGCGTTGAACGCGCTGGATTAGATACTCCCAAAAGGCGACGGGTTTGGTGTGGGGGTTATCGACGCGAAAGATGCGGACGCCGCGGGTGGCCCAGAATTCGACGATGCTGGCGAGTTCGGACCAAAGGGCTGGCCAGTCGGGGTTATGAAAGTTGAGTGGGTAGACGTCTTGATATTTTTTGGGGGGATTTTCGGCATATTTGATGGAGCCGTCTGGGCGTTGGTAGAACCAGTGGGGATGGTCTTGGACATAGGGGTGATCTGGGGAGCAATTGATGGCAAAGTCCAAGGCCAGCTCCATGCCTCGGGAGTGAATTTCTTTGATGAGCCAGTCGAGATCTTCGAGAGTGCCGAGTTCGGGAGCGACGTCTTTGTGGCCGCCACCGTTCGGGCAGTTTTGGTGGCGATTCCCGATGGCATAAGGGACGCCGGGCTCGCCTGCTTGGGAAGTGACGGCGTTATTTTTTCCTTTGCGGGCGGTGAAGCCGATGGGGTGGATGGGGGGAAAGTAGATGACATCAAAGCCCATGGATTGGGCGTCATCGATGCGGGGGAGGCAATCGCGAAAGGTCGAGCCGCGGTCCTCTTTTCCTTCGGCGGAGCGGGGGAAGAATTCGTACCACTGGCTGAAAAGTGCTTGTGGTCGATCGACATAGAGCCGTGGGTATTCGGGTTGAAATGGTAATGGGGGTGGTGGAGCGGAAGTTTTTTTGAGTGATTTGGATGGTTTGACGGGGGGGAGATTGGTGAGGGCGGGATCGACGAGGTGTTGGATGGCGGGGAGATTGAGGAGATAAGTGGTGCTGTGGGATCGATCGGGATATTTTTCGATGAGGGCGAGGAATTCTGGGGAGTGGGATAGAGTGAGGATCTCTGCGGGGGAATTTTTGCGGATGGTTTTGGCGTAAGCGAGGAGTTGAGTGGCATCGGCTTTGGCATGGAGGGAGCGAGCGAGGTTGGAAGCGGCGTCGAGGAGGCGGGCGCCTTCTTCGATTTCGCAGGTCAAATCGGGAATTTGGGCGGTGGATTTGACGGAGAACTCGTGATGCCAGGAGAGAAAGGTGTCGCCCCAGGCTTCGACAGTGAATTCGTGGAGGGCATTTTTGGTGGGGGTGAAAGTTCCTGTATAGAGGAAGGGTTGTTGGGGGTGGGGAATCATGGGGGATTCGTTCCAAGGGAGATCGCCGACTGGTCGCCATTTGAGTAAGGCGCGGAGGCAATCGTGTCCGTCTTTGTAGATATGGGCAGTGACGACCAAAGATTCTCCCGTGGAACGTTTTACGGGGTAGCGTCCAGAGGACACGAGTGGTTGGAGATTTTCGATGACACAGCTAGGAGGTCGTGGCGACATAAGGGGAGATCATGAGGGAGAGGGTGGGGGAGTCGCAAGCGTGAGGTGATGAATGGCGGTGAGGCTCGCCAACTTGCGAGGAGAGGATTAGGAGTGGGGAATGGCCTACGAATCTTTTTCGCATTTTTTGGAAGCGTTGGAGCGAGCTGGGGAGCTCCAGCGGATCGCTGTGCCTGTGGCGACGGAGCTAGAGATTTCGGAGTGGGCGAATCGGGAGATGAAATCGTTGGACGGGGGGAAAGCGTTACTTTTTGAGAAGCCAACGATTAACGGGGTGGTGTCGCCTTTCCCGTTGGCGGTGAACACTTTAGGATCTAAGCGGCGGATGGCGATGTCTTTGGGATTGGGGGCGATCGAGGAATTGGCGAAGGAGATGGAGTTGCTTTTAAAAGCGAAACCGCCGACCTCGTTGAGGCACGCGTGGGCATTGGCGATGCAGGGGTTGGGATTATTGAATGCCAAGCCGAAGATGGTGAGGAGTGGGCCGTGTAAGGAGGTGATTCATCTTTTTGATCCTGAGGAGAAAGGGGGTGATGGGGGTGGGGGATTGGCGACCCTTTTGAACCTACCAATTCTTCAATGTTGGCCAGAGGATGGAGGGCGATTTATTACCTTTCCGTGCGTGCACACAAAGGATCCAGATACTGGGGAGCGGAATTTGGGGATGTATCGGATGCAAGTGTATGATGATCGGAGTACGGGGATGCATTGGCAGGTGCACAAGGTGGGGGCGAGGCATGGGAAGCGGTACTATGAGAGGGGGGAGCGGATGCCTGTGGCGGTGACGATCGGTGGGGATCCTGCTTACACCTTTGCGGCGACGGCGCCGTTGCCTGATGGGTTGGATGAGATCATGTTTGCTGGCTATATTCGGAAGCGGTCGGTGCCGTTGGTGAAGTGTGAGACGAATGATTTGGAGGTGCCTGCGGATGTGGACATCGTCTTGGAGGGATACGTGCAACCTGGGGAGGTTCGGGCGGAAGGACCATTTGGGGATCACACGGGATTTTACACGCCGATCGATGAGTATCCGGTGTTTCATTTGACGGCGATCACCCATCGGAAGAGTGCTGTTTATCCGTGTACAGTTGTGGGGATTCCGCCGATGGAAGATTTCTACATGGGGACGGCGAGTGTGGCGATTTTTCTGCCGATTTTTCGGATGAACTTTCCTGAAATTGTGGGGTTGGCGTTGCCGGCGGAGGGGGTATTTCACAACCTCGTGTTTGTTTCGATTCGGAAGCAGTATCCGTGGCAGGCGTATAAGATCATGCATGGGTTGTGGGGGATGGGGCAGATGATGTTTAGCAAGTATATCGTGGTCGTGGATGAGGACTGCGACGTGCACAACACGAGTGAGGTGCTTTTTCGGTGGTGTGCGAACACGGATCCTGAGCGGGACACGACCTTTGTGAAAAGTCCTTGTGACGCCTTGGATCATGCGACAACCGAGCCGTGTATGGGGACGCATATGGGGGTTGATGCGACGCGCAAGCTACCTGGGGAGGGATATCGGCGTGGTTGGCCGGAGTTGGTGCGGATGCCTGAGGAAGTGCGTGCGCGAGTGGCGGCGATGCGGTTGGGGGCTGAGGGGGGAGGAATCTCCGGGAAATAATTCTTTAAAATGTTGAAAACTTTTCATTGACACCGCAAAACGAAGTGTAGATAAGTGACCCGTCTGCAAAAATGTAGGCAATCAAACCCTAATCAAAAATTAGAAAACCAACCAAAAATGAATCAATCCATCATCAAGACGGCAACCGCGGGTGCGGCTGCAATGTCCCTTATCGCTGGCGCAGCTTTCGCTGGCGTCGCCGCTCCTTCCAAGGGAGTGGTCGCTCCTGTGTCTGAGTCCTTCTACAACGCTGGTGAGTTCAGCTTGAGCGCTTCGGCTCTCTTGGCTGCGCGGACTGGCACGCTTGGACCTAACTCCAACTTCTCGAACAGCACCGCTTGGGGCGCTGATTTGGAACTCGGCTACTTCATCACCCGCAACTTCGGTATCGCGCTCGAAGGCGAGTACGTGGCGATCGACCGTCCAGTGTGGGGCACTGCCCTCAATGCATACCTCCGCGCTCCTCTCAATGAGAGCAGCCGTTGGGCTCCATACCTCCTCGCTGGTGTGGGTGGACTTTATGGTGGCGGATATGGCCGTTTTGAAGGTCACGTCGGCGCTGGTATCGAATACCGCATCACCCCGAAGATCGGAACGTTCGTTGATGGCCGTCACACCTGGGTTGACGGACAGCATGACGTGCTCCCACAGTTCGGACTTTTCCGCGCTGGTTTGAAGTTCGTGTTCTAAGTAACGCTTAGACTCAGAAAATTCTGGACGCCAAGGCCTTGCGCTTTGGCGTCCTTTTTCTTTTTGGGGTTAAGGATTTTTGGTGGGGAGTGGGGAAGAAGATTCGCCGTATGGATGGTGCCGTCGTTTTGTCGATGGGGTTTCAAGGTTGACAGCGGTGGGGATGGTCAGCGAATGTGAGGGGGAATTTAGCCAATTGAGGGAAGATCTCCCGAGATGGCACCGGATTAAGTTTTTCCCTTTCTAATGAACATTCGCCTGCTTTTTTTAAGTCTTTTCTTTGGCTTGGTTGGGTTCTCTTGGGGAGCGAAGCAAAGCCCCGTGATCGGGTTTTCGCTGGATACGCTGAAGGAAGAGCGGTGGCAACAGGATCGGGATACTTTTGTGGCGGTGGCGGAGAAGTTGGGGGCGAAGGTAATTGTGCAGTCAGCGAACAGCGATGACACGCGGCAAGTTCGGGATGTGGAAGCGTTGATTAGCCGTGGGGTGGATGTGTTGGTGATTGTGCCTCACAATGGGGCGGCGATGGCGAGGGCGGTCCGGTCGGCGAATCAGGCGAAGATTCCGGTGATTGCCTATGACCGGTTGATCATGAATGCGTCGATCGGCTATTATTTGACATTTGACAATGTGAAAGTGGGTGAGGCGCAGGCGGCATATGCGGCGGAGCGATTTCCGAAGGATCGGAAGGCGCGGATTGTGAGAATTTATGGGGCGCCCACGGATAACAATGCGAAGATGTTTAAGGAAGGGCAGGATCATATTTTGGCTCCGCTGATTGCGGCGGGAAAAGTGGAAGTTTTGCATGAGGATTGGGCGACGGATTGGAAGCCCGAGGTGGCGAAGAAAATCATGAACGCGGCCTTGACGAAGTCTGGGAAAGAGATTGATGCGGTGATTGTGTCGAATGACGGGACGGCGGGCGGAGCGATTCAGGCATTAGCGGAGGATGGGTTGGCGGGGAAAGTTTTGGTGACTGGGCAGGATGCGGACTTGGCGGCGTGCCAAAGGATTCAGCGTGGGACGCAATCGATGACCGTGTATAAGCCGTTAAAGAACCTGGCGACTCGGGCGGCGGAGATTGCGGTGGAGGTCGCGAAGGGGGGGACGCCTGCGACCACGGCGAGTGTGGATAATGGGTCGAAGGTGGTGCCGGCGATTTTCGAGAAAGTGATTAGTGTGGATAAGGGGAATCTTACGGAGACAGTGATTGCCGATGGATTTCACAAGGCTGAGGCGTTGAAGTAACTTTTTTTGGGAGTGGCGTTGGCTGATGAAGAATGGGTGGGGCGTCCTCTTTTGGAGGTTCGCGGATTGACGAAGCGGTTTTCGGGGGTCGCGGCTTTGAGTGGGGTGAACTTTGATTTACGGCCCGGGGAGATTCATGCGATTTGCGGGGAGAATGGGGCGGGGAAGTCGACCTTGATCAAGTTGCTTTCGGGGATTCACCCCGTGGGAACCTATGAGGGGGAAATTTTCATCGGGGGGGAGGTGGTGGGGTTGCGATCGGTTCGGGATGCGGAGCGGGCGGGAATGGCGGTGATCACGCAAGAGTTGGCGATGGTGAATGAGTTGAGTGTGGCGGAGAACTTATTTTTGGGGCGTGCGCCGCGGCTGGGATGGCGGATAGATTGGCTAGAGATGCATCGTCGCGCGGCGGTGCTTTTGGGGGAGTTTGGGTTGGAGATTTCTTCGGAGACGTTGGTGGGTGACTTGGGGATTGGGCAGAAGCAGTTGGTGGAGATTATTCGAGCGATCGATAAGCAGACAAAGATCTTGGTTTTGGATGAGCCGACGGCGGCGTTGAGCGATGTGGAGGTTGGGGTGCTTCTTGGTCAGTTGAGGGAATTGAGGAGACAAGGGACGTCGGCGATATATATTTCGCACAAGCTTGACGAGGTATTTTCGATTGCCGACCGCGTGACGATCCTTCGGGATGGGCGGAGTATGGCGACGATGGAAACGGCGGAGACGACGATTTCTGAGGTGATTGAGCGGATGGTGGGGAGAGAGATTTCGACTTTTTTTCCTCGTGGGGAGCGTGTGGTGAGCGAAGAGATTTTGCTTTCGGCGGAGGGTTTGACGGTGTCGGCGAAGAAGGGATGGGCGCCATGTTTGCGGGGGATCACCTTTGAGTTGCGCGCTGGGGAAGTGTTAGGATTTGGGGGATTAATTGGGGCGGGACGAACCGAGCTTTTGTTGCATCTTTTTCGTGGTTGGGGGTATCGGCTGGGTGGAGAGGCGAGATTATTGGGCAAACCTTTGGTGGATTCTACGCCTGGCGATTCGATTGAGCGGGGGATGACTTTGGTGAGCGAGGACCGGAAGCGTGATGGGTTGGTGTTGGGGGAGACGATTGGGTTTAATCTTTCGCTGTCGAGTCTGCGGCGATTTACGGGGGTGGGGTGGCGGATTGACGCGGTTGCGGAAGCGGTGAGGAGTGAGGAGTTTTTCAGGGGGTTGCGGGTGAAGGCGTCGGGTTTGGATGTGCGGGTGGGAGGGTTATCGGGAGGGAACCAGCAGAAAGTGGTTTTGGGGAAAGCGTTGATGACAGAGCCGAGAGTGGTCTTGTTGGATGAGCCGACGCGGGGGATTGATGTGGGGGCGAAGTTAGAGGTTTATGAGTTGATCAATCGGCTGGCGGGGGAAGGTAAGGCGGTGATTTTGGTTTCGAGCGAGCTTCCGGAGTTGATGGGGATGAGTGATCGGATTATTCAGTTGGCGAAGGGGGAGATGGGTGGGGAATTTCGTCGAGGGGAGTGGACGGAGGAAAAGCTTTTGGGAGCGGCGATGGGGAGACAAGTTTGATGTTATTGATATGAGTCCACGAATTTTAAAGCGGCTTGCCTTGCCTGGGGTATTTTTGGTGATTTGCGGATTTTTTGCGTTGAGGGAGCCGGCATTTTTGGGGGCGCGGAATTTGACACAGTTGGTGGTGGAATTTGCGATTGTGGGGACCTTGGCGTTGGGGATGTTGATGATTTTGTTGACGGGACAGATTGATCTTTCTGCGGGAAGTGGGGTTGGTTTGGTTGGGGGAATTGCGGCGGTGTTGGTTTTTGAGCAGGGATGGCCAGCGCCTTTGGCGATGTTGGGGGCATTAGGGGTGGCGATGCTTTTGTGGTGGCTGATGGGGAGAATGATTGTGAGGGGAGGGATGCCATCGTTTATCATCACTCTTGGTGGATTATTGATTTTTAAGGGGCTTTTTTGGTTAGTGATTCAAAACTCCACGATTCCGGTGGCGCGTGGGGATACGGAGAATCTTTATTCGATGCTGACGACATACTATCTGCCTGCGGGGGTGGGACTTGGGTTGGGGGCGGTGATTGCTGGGGTGGTGGCGTGGGTGCAATGGCGTGGTCGGGTGGTGCGGCGCAGGTATGGGTTGCCGGTGATGTCGGAGGTGCGGGCGTTGGGGCAAACGATCTTCATGGCTGGGGCAGTTTTGGGGGTGGTGGTGATTTTGAATCGGTTTCGGGGGGTACCGCTGTCGTTATTGATTCTGTCGGCGACGGGAGGGGTGATTTATTTTTTGACTGAGCACACGCCCTTTGGTCGGGCGCTCTATGCGATTGGTGGGAATGAGGAGGCGGCGATTATTTCGGGGTTGGCGGTTGAGCGGGTGGTGATTGGGGCGTATGCGTTGATGGGGGTGGCGGTGGCTTTGACGGGTTTGATGACGACGGCGTATTCTGGGGCCTCGACGACCACGGTGGGGGATTTGATGGAATTGGACGCGATTGCGGCGTGTGTGATTGGGGGGACGGCGTTGAAGGGAGGGCGAGGCACGGTGATGGGGGTGCTTTTGGGGGCGTTGATTATGACGGCGTTGTTGAATGGGATGACGTTATTAGCGGTGGCGCCGGAGATGAAATTCATTGCGCGCGGGGTGGTGTTGGCGGTGGCGGTGTGGATGGATGCTCGGTGGGGGAGGTAGGTAAACGGGTGGAGGGTGGGAGGGAAGTATGGCGAAGAATTAGGCTGGCGGGTGGGGGGTGGAGTTGGTTCGATGAGGTTCATTTAAGAGCACCCTATGAAGCATTCATTGCCTGATCAGTTACAGCGTTACTTGGACGAGAAGCCAAAGATCCATGCCACGGCGTTTGTGGCGTCGACGGCGAATTTGGTGGGGGCGGTGACGCTTGGGGAGGAATCGAGCGTGTGGTTTCAAGCGGTGTTGCGGGCAGACATTGAGGAGATTGTGATTGGGGCGCACTCGAATATTCAGGATGGGGCGGTGGTTCACTTGGCGGATGATTATGGGGTGAGGGTGGGGGAGTGGGTGACCGTGGGCCACAAGGCGATTTTGCATGCCTGCACGATTGGGGATGAGGTCTTGGTGGGGATGGGGGCGATTATTTTGGATGGGGCGGAGATTGGGGCGCGATCGATTATTGGGGCGGGGGCTTTGGTGACTGGGGGGACGAAAATTCCTCCGGGATCGTTGGTGTTAGGGTCTCCTGGGAAAGTGGTGAAGACGCTGGGGTTGGAAGAGCAGGGGAAGATTAAGGGCTGGGCAGAGAAGTATGTGGCCCTTTCTCGGGCTTATCTGGAGCGGGGAAAGTGGAATCGGTAAGGTGTTGGGGAGTCTAGGTTTAGGTGGATTCGGGTGGGGCGTCACTGGCACCGGGGGTTTTGGTGGTGGCGATTTTATGGAGATGATCGTTGATGATCTGAGATAGGGTTTCGGTGTCGTTGGGGAGAACTTTTTCGGAGCGGAAACGTTGAAAAATTTTCTCGGTGGTCTGGCGGTGGTCGTCGGACCACTGGGCAACGGTGAGGTCGGCGGCCTTCATGATGGTTTCTAATTGGGAGGTAAAAATCACGGGGCGATCTTGGCGGGCGTGGGTGCGATTGATGAGGTAGCAGAAAGTGGCGAAGGCGCGATCGAGGAGGATCCAGGGGAAATCGAGGGCCTTGTAAGGGCCGACGGAGAGGGCGGTGCCACCGAGATGCAAGCGACCGAGGAGAGTGGTGTTGACTTTGATTTCGGGGCGGCTGGTCCCGGTAAAGAAGGCGACGGCCGTTCCTGTGGCGGTGCCGACGATGGTGGGGATTCCGAGGGCGTGGCCGAGGGTGAGCATATCCCAAGCGACGCCTGCGGCGGCTCCCGCGATGGCTCCGGCGAAGATGAGTTGGTTCCGGGTGAGGCCAAAGGCTTTCCAGGTTTCTTCGCTGAAGAGATCGTGGTCGAAAGTGGCTTGGGGAGATTCGATGGAGCGATGCTCGAAGCAGGCGCAGATTTTGGTGTGGGTGAGGGTTTCGCGATTTCTGAGGGTGGTGGCGAAAGTGGATTCGAGGGATGATTTGTCGGTGGCCGAGGTATTGCCGGGGCGCCCGACTTCGGAGTAGCCGAGGGAGAACGAGAGGAGATCGGTGATGAGACGGGCGGAGTTTTTTAAGCGATCCGACCACTGATTTTCGAGGATTTTGATAGCGGATTTGAGGCGAGGTTTCCAGTTTTGCTCGATTTCGGCGAGGGCCTCGAGGAGTTCGATACGATCGGCGAAAGTGGCATGGTGGGCATTAAATTCGCGGATGGCATTGAAGTGGAGGCTGAGCTGGCGTCTCCAATCTTGGACATGATCGGGGCGGTGGGTGGGATTGATGATGGCGAGTCGGGGCTGACCGGTGAGGCGAAGGATTTCCATTTCTGCCTGATGGATTTCGGTGAGGGGTTCGGAGCCATCGACCACATAGATGATTCCTGCGCCCTCGACGATGGGTTTGAGGAGGTGGCATTCAGCGGTGAAGGCATCGTTTCCGTGGTACTTGGCGAGGAAAGAGCGAAAGGCGGTGAGGGGATCTTTGGAGGGCGGAGATAATTGAAGAAGGTCGAGAGTGGCGAGAGGATTTTGGAAGCCTGGGGTATCGTAGAAAGCGAAAAGGTCTTTGAGATGAAAGAGTTGGCAGACCACCGTTTCGCCAGCGGTGGGGCTGATGCGGACTTGATCATTTTCGGCGAGGGTGGAGAGAACGGAGGATTTGCCGTGATTGACGGCTCCGACGACGGCGAAAGTGGGGATGGAAAGGAGAGGGGCGTTCATGGGTTCCACTTTTCGAGGCTGAGGGAGAGGTGATGGATGGCTTGGAAAGTTTTCCAGTTGGACCATTCTTGATCGGAGACGGGTTGGAGAGGGTTTTCAGAGTCCTGTCCGGCGAGGAGGATGATGAGTTCGGTGGAGGGGTGGAGGTGGGCGGCGACTTCTTTTAAAAAGAGGGCGATGGCTTTGATGGGGGAGCGGCGGGAGCGGATGAGGACGACCACGGCTTGGGGTGGGTTGGTGGATTGGGGAAGAGCGGTGAGGGTGGCGAGGATGGTGGCATTGGCGCCTGGGTGATCGATGGGAGTGACGAGGGTCTGAGTGGTGGACCAACCGAAGCGGCTTTGGAGGTAATCGGTGGGTGAAGCTGAGCAAGCAGAGAAGTCTTTGGAGAGGAGGAGGATAGCGGAGCCACTGGATGAAGGTCGGGGATCTGTTGGGGGTGGAAGGGGTGGGATGAATAAGGGTTCGGTGGGGGTGGTGGCGATGAGGGGACCGGTGAGGTGGCGGAAAAGACTGAGGCACCGGCTATGATTGAAGGGGAGGGATCGGAGATGGGATTGGAGTTTTCGGTGGAGGAAGCAGAGGAGGAACGCGCGAAAGAAAAGACCGTAGAAGAGGATGGAGTAAGCGAGGAAAGGCCACCAGGAAGTGCCTGCGGTGCCGAGAGTAGCGGGCATGCCGTCGATATAACTGAAGTGGGTGGCGATGATTTCTGGTGGAGAGGGGTGGGGATTGGGGAGGATCCAGGACCATGGGGAGGCGAGGAGGGAGACGAGGTGACTGACGAAAGCGGGGCTGAGTTGGATGGTGGATTGCCAACCGAAAGCGAGGTCGGTGGCGGCGATATGGGCGAGGAGCGTGGCGAGGATGCCGAGGTTGAAGGCGAGGGTGAAGATTTGGGTAACGATCAGGGGGGGCCAAGGGATGATCGAATGGTAGACGCTGCCTTTTTGGGCGAACTGGGAGAGGGCAACGCGGAGTCGATCGCGATCGGTGGCGGGGAGTTTGTGAATGAAGCGGTTGGAGAGAGCAACGAGGGTGGAGCGGAGGGGATGGAAATCTTCAAAGAAGCCAGTGGTGGAGCGGATGAGGCTGAGGAGAAGGAAAACGAAAAGGAGGAGGAATTGGAGGCCGAGGGTGGAGAAGAGAAACCAAGTGACATTGATGGGTTCGGTGCCCCTGTAGTGGAGGAGGGTGGCGGTGAGGCTACCGCCGAGGAGGAGACCGAGGAGGGAACCGAGGCTGGCGATGGCTTTCCAAGAGGCGACACAACGCAGGCCTAGACTGACCTCTTTGGCGGAGGATCGGTGGGCATTGAGCCAAGATTTAAAGACTTGGGGGCGATCGACTTGAGCTTCTGGGGGGAGTTTGGGGGCGAGGTGTTCGGTGAAGAATTCAGGGCCGTCCGTCTCGCCAGCGGGGCTGGCGAGAAGTAATTCGAAGTCGATGAGGTCGGCCGTTTTCCAAGTTGGGGATGCACACACGCCTTTGGTTAGCGGAAGAGCGGTGAGGTGTCAGCGAGGAACTGCTCGCGACTGTGGGGCAGTCGAATCAGAGAGCGGCGGTGAGCTTAACGATTTGGGCAAAGTCGCGGGCGACGAGACTGGCACCACCGACGAGAGCGCCATCGATGTCAGGCTGGGCCATGAGTTCGGCGGTGTTGGCGGGTTTGACGCTGCCGCCGTATTGGATGCGGACTTTTTCCGCGGTGGCGGCGTCGGAGATTTCGGCGAGGACCTTGCGGATGAAGGCGTGGGCGCTTTGGGCTTGTTCTGGGGAAGCGGTGCGACCGGTGCCGATGGCCCAAACGGGCTCGTAGGCGAGGACCGTCTCGGTGAGGGTCTTGGGATCGAGATCTGCGAGACTTCCGCGGAGTTGTTTTTCGAGGACTTCTTCGACGAGACCGGCGTCGCGTTCCGTGAGGGTTTCGCCGATACAGACGATGGGTTTGAGGGAGGCTTCGTGGGCGGCTTTGGTTTTGAGATTGACCATGGCATCGGTCTCACCGAAGAGGGCGCGGCGTTCGCTGTGGCCGAGGATGACATAGCGGACAAAGAGTTCGCGGAGCATGGCAGCGCTGACTTCGCCAGTGAAAGCTCCGCCCTTTTCCCAATGAATATTTTGGGCGCCGAGTTTGACATTTTGGACATTATCCAAGCGAGTGGAGACTCTGGACAAGGCGGTGAAGGGTGGAGCAATGACGATATCGAGGCGTTTTTCGTCGGCGACTTCGAGGAGGAAGGTATCGAGGTAGGAGTCGGCCTCCCCGAGGGTCATGTTCATCTTCCAATTGGCTGCGATGATTTTGCGGCGCATAGCGGTGGTCGGTGGTCGTCGGTGAGTTTACTGGTCGTTGAGAGCGGTCACGCCAGGAAGTGATTTGCCTTCAAGGAGTTCGAGGGATGCGCCTCCGCCGGTGGAGGCGTGAGTGACTTGATTAATCACCCCGAATTTTTTGGCGGCGGTGGCGGTATCGCCGCCTCCGACCACCGTGATGGCACCGAGGGCGGTGACGGCGGCGATGGCTTGGGCCATGGCGCGGGTGCTACCGGAGAAGGCGTCGAATTCGAAGACTCCGGGAGGGCCGTTCCAGATGATGGTTTTGGCGCGTTTGATGACTTCGGCGAAGAGTAAGCGGCTCTCGGGACCGGAATCGAGTCCTTCCCAGCCGGCGGGGATGCCCTCTTTGTCGGAAGCGGCTTGGGTTTGGGCATCGGGGGCGAAGCGATCGGCGATGACGAAGTCGACGGGGAGATGAATCTTCACTCCTTTGGCTTTGGCTTTATCGAAGAGTTCTTGGGCGATTTCGGCGCCCTTGGGGTCGAAGAGGCTGTTGCCGATTTCCATGCCTTCGAGGACTTTTTTGAAAGTGAAAGCCATGCCGCCGCCGATGATAATTTCGTCGGCTTTATCGAGGAGATTATTGATGAGGGGGATTTTGTCGGCGATTTTGGCTCCACCGAGGATGGCGAGGAGGGGGCGGGCGGGTTTATCGAGAACGGCGGCAAAGGCTTGGAGTTCCTTTTCCATGAGGAGACCGGCGGCTTTGATGGGGAGATCGACGCCGACGACTGAGGAGTGGGCACGATGGGCGGTCCCGAAGGCATCGTTGACATAGATTTGGCCGAGTCGGGAGAGACTGGCGCGGAAATTGGCAACGGCGAGGGGATCGGCGGATTCTTTGGTGCCGTCTGGGCGTTTGACTTGGCCTTCTTCCTCGATGTGGAAGCGGAGATTTTCGAGGAGGATGACGCCTCCCGGTTGGAGGGCGGCGCAGGCGGCTTCGGTTTCTGGGCCGACGCATTCGGTGAGGAATTGGACTGGGCGACCGAGGAGTTCGGCGAGTTTTTTGCTGACTGGGCGGAGGGTGAGTTTCTCGACGTGCTGGCCATCGGGGCGGCCGAGATGACTGGCGAGGATGACTGAGCCACCTTTTTCGAGGATCAGCTGGATGGTGGGGATAGCAGCGGCGATCCGCTGGGTATTGGTGATGTCACCGGTCACCTTATCGAGAGGGACATTGAAGTCGACGCGCACGAAGACGCGTTGGCCTGCGAGGTCGAGGGAGCGCAGAGAGAGTTTTGGCATAAAGAGTGGGGATGGAGAGGCTTAGAGGCCTTGGCTGACGATATATTTGACGAGATCGACGCAGCGGTTGCTATAGCCCCACTCGTTGTCGTACCAGCTGATCAATTTGAAGAAGCGGTTATTGAGTTCGATGCCGCTACCGCCGTCGAAGATTGAGCTATGGGCATCGTGGATGAAATCCGTGGAAACCACTTCATCGGTGGTGTAGGCGAGGATTCCTTTCATGTAGGTTTCGCTGGCCTTTTTCATGGCGGCGCAGATTTCGGCGTAGCTGGTTTCGCGGGTCGTTTTGACCGTGAGATCGACTACGGAAACCGTGGGAGTGGGGACGCGGAAGGACATTCCCGTGAGTTTGCCTTTGACTTCGGGAATGACGAGACCGACCGCGCGAGCGGCGCCGGTGGTGGAGGGGATGATATTGATGGCGGCGCTGCGTCCACCCTTCCAGTCTTTGCGGCTGGGAGCGTCGACCGTCTTTTGGGTGGCGGTGTAGCTATGGATGGTGGTCATGAGACCTTCTTCGACGCCAAAGCCTTCGGTGAGAAGGACATGAACGATGGGTGCCAAGCAATTGGTGGTGCAGCTGGCATTGGAGATGATGTGATGGTCGGCGGGGAGATATTTTTGGTGATTCACGCCCATGACCACGGTGATATCTTCGTCTTTTCCTGGGGCAGAAATGATGACTTTTTTGGCGCCGGCGGTGATGTGTCCGCGGGCTTTGGAGGCTTCGGTGAAGAGGCCAGTGGATTCGATGACGATATCGACGCCGAGTTCTTTCCAGGGGAGGGCGGTGGGGCCTTCCTTGACGGCGAGGCAACGGATTTCGTGGCCATCGACCACGAGGAGATCATCTTCGGCGAGATCGGGGTGGGATTTTTTGCTGTAGACCTCTTCTTTGGCGCGGCCTTGGGTGGAGTCGTATTTGACCAAATACGCGAGGTTATCAGCGGGGACGAGGTCATTGACCGCGACCACTTCGATTTCTGTGCCGAGAAGGCCTTGGTCGCAGATTGCCCGAAAAACGAGGCGACCGATGCGCCCGAAACCATTGATGCCGATTTTGATCATATTTTGTGAGAGTCGATGAGGTTGATTGTGTGTTGGTTGCGAAAAAGCCCGCTAGTCAAGCGGGGGAGCGGGGTTTCGTCAAGGGTGGAAGATACTTCTGTGGGCGAAAGGGGGGATTAGAGGTGGCGCCGTTTTTGCAAGCTGAGGCAAGCGATGGTATAAGCGAGGAGAGTCCAGAGGGCGTGACTGAGGATGGCGAGGAGAGCTGGGCGGGATTGGGTGAAGAGATCGCCGGTATGAAAATCGCGATCGGGATCGAGGTTTCGATAGGATTGGTGGTGGTCGCTGAGGAGTTGGCCGCTGAGGGATTTTTGCCAGAGGAAACTGGTATCGACGATGGTTTGGGCGCTGAAGGCGGGGGAGAGGTGGCTGACGGCGAGGACCGTGGGGGTCATTTCTGTGGGGGGGACAGTGCGACCGGAGAAGAGGATTTGGGGGATGAGGACGATGGGGACGAGGATGACGGCTTGGGTGGGGGTGCGGGCGAGGGTGGAGATGACGAGGCCGATGCCGACTCCGGCGAGGGCAGTGCCGAAGAGGGCGATGATTTGGAGGGAGACCGAGCCGTCGCGGCCCCCGCTGGCGAGGAGGATTACGAGGTAAAGGAGGAGGGATTGGAGGGTGGTGATGGAGGCGAGAAAGAGGTATTTGCTGGTGAGATAAGTGAGGGTGGAGACACCGACGAGACGTTCTCGGCGATAGATGGGCAATTCTTTCACGACCTCTTGGGCGGCGTTACTGCAACCGAACCAGAGGGTGGCGAGGTAGGCGAAGAAGAGGGATAAGGATCGATCGTTGCTG
>Ga0114970_10001306_pt1 | contig 18608 bp, 27 predicted proteins | sample M_140205_XF_Meta_FD_87030 | JGI IMG/M metagenome (GOLD analysis project Ga0114970, IMG submission 87030) | Freshwater microbial communities from Lake Montjoie, Canada to study carbon cycling - M_140205_XF_MetaG | ecosystem: Environmental > Aquatic > Freshwater > Lake | place: Lake Montjoie... | reverse complement strand
TTGGAGCGGGACGGGCTCCATCAGGCCGCAAACCCGTTCGGGAGCGGGATGAGCGAATCGGGCGTCGATTGATCCGATGCCAGCAAGTCACCCAGCTTGCGTGAGTAGGCCTGCTCCCACTTCGAGCGCATCTCTTCGAGGTCAAGGCGCATATCAGCCTCCAGAAGGGCGCCGTAGAGGCTCAGGTCGGGGTGATCAGTAATCAGCCAGTCAGTGTCGCCATCGGCAGACAGGGCCAGCAGGGAGCCCGTCCAGCGCATCCGCACGGTGGTCGTCGTCGCCGGCCAGAACACCAGCGTATCGCCCACCCGATCGTAATGCACCGGCTGTCCGGTCGCGGCGTAGTCGAAAGCCTCGATCCGATCGATCGGCTGGTAGGTGATGCGGACGAAATCGCCTGCATTCTGGCGCATGGATTTCACGCCCTGAAAGCCGGTCGGAATGGTCGCCACGCCAGACGTCACAGCCAGAGCGGTCGATAGATTGTCGAGCTTGCGGAACTTGGCGTTGACCAGGATCCGCTGGAGCTCGGCGCGTGAGTTGTAGATGTACTCCGGAATCCGAGACGTCGTCTCAGCAGACGGCAATGACGTGTTGGGCTTGGCCCAATTTGCCACCGCCGTCTTCAAAGATCCGAAGGTCGAAATGGTCATGGATCAAACCCACGTTGACTGTTTGCCGATCCGGTAGTCAGGGCGCTTTCCGGTTAGCCACCCCCAGTTACGCCCATCTCGAATGAAACAGACCGTTGCCTTGCTTACGCCAAAAGCTTTCGCGGTATCTTTTTGGTTTCTTCCATCGCGAAAAATCGCAAGCACTTCAGCTTCAGTAAGCTTTGCCCGGCAGTGTTCTTCACCACGAGCAGTTACCCCGTGAACAACCTTGTCGAAGTTGTTATCGGCTGGAGATTTCCACGAAAGATGCCTCGGGTTGACGCAACCTTCGGCACCTCGCCCGCATGAGTGAGCTGCATGATCGGTTGCGTTTGGCGGCTCTCCGTGCGCCATCCGGCACATTTCACGATGCGCTGGAAGCGACTTGCCGTTGATCTTCACCTTGCCATAGCCACCCGTCGCAAGACTGAAGGGCCAGATAAGGCAATCCTTGCCCGTGTGGCCTGCGTTGGCGTTAAGAAAATCCAGCGAGTGATTGGCGCGCGTCTTTTCGACGCTTCCTGTGGTGCGGAAGCGCTGATAGTGCTTGCCACAGTAGCCGCGCGCCCAGTGCGGATTGGAGCAGTCACCCACAGTGCAAATTGAACTCAAACCCATGTGGTTTGCTTCCCAATTCTATAGTGAGCTGTTCTCAACTTGCTCCAATCGGAGCTATCTAAGAGGCGGTTGACGGCGGCGACTTGGTCGGGATCGGTCGATCGGTAGTCAACGCCGTGCTCTTCCTTCCACTTTTCCATGACGACGAATGGAACAGTGGCGCAACGGCGCAGGAGCTTGCTGTTCTTCCCCTGACCATCGACAGACCAGCCATCATTGTGGTTGGCCATGGCAACGTTGCGATCGAGGGAAGCCTCAGTGTCCTGCACCATCAGGTAGTCAGGCTCAGCACCCGGCACGGTAGGCGCACGCATGAACCAGTGCGTGCCCATCCGCGTGGTGTGTAGGTGCTTGAAGCCGGGCGGAACATCAAAGCTCATGGCTATGCGACCGCCGCGTGTGGATCTCCGATGATCTCGCCATAGCCGTTCAGCTCATGCGTCTGGGCCGTCTGTAGCGGGACGTTCTCGATGATGTCGCCACGAGAGAAATACTCATCCCCGAAGCCGGGAACGTGAATGCCGGTCGAAATCTTCTTGTCGCCCAGCGGCAGGACGCGCATCTGGACAAAGCGCGCGGCGGGGCCCTTGGCCTTGAGACGCGATGCTGCCTCTTCAGCAGCCATCTTCTGGGCCTTCTCAGCCATGTGCCGGCCAAGGATTTCGCGGATGCCATCGTTGTTGATGCGCGGCGGGATCAGGTGACCGATGCCCATCATGGTGCAGCGTTCCATCAGGACGCGGCGTTCGGTCTCTTCCCGGGCGAGAGCGCCAGGAAGGTTCATGTTCATCGTGGTGCTCATGCCGACCGGTGCGTTGTAGGGCTTCGCAGCGGGCTCAGCGGCCTTGGCAGCGAGGGCTGCTTCAGCCTCTGCCAGTTTGGCCTTGAGGGCTTCCATCTCAGTGTTCACAGCGGACGTTGGGGGTTCAGACACGGGCGCAGGACCAGCCTTTGCCTCGTTGATCTTCTCCATCATGCGCTCTTCGGAATAGCGTTTGTCGAGCTTCAGGCCGAGGGCTGCGCCTTCGGCAATCAGTACGGATTTGCGATCCGTCTCGGCCTCAGCCGGAACGGTTGTCACTGTTTCGTCAGTCATTGGGGTTCCCATGAAAGAAGCGGGCGGCTCGTTTCTGAGCCGCCCGTTAGTCAGCGTCCTCTGGGGATCAGAGGCTAGCTAGAGATTAGAGCAGATCGCGGATGACGAAGCCCTGCTTCTCGTTTTTGGCGATGAAGCACTTCTCGGCCAGCGTCTGCCATTTGATGTTGTCGCCGTTGGAGGCGAGCATCTTGGTCTGAACGCCGCGATACGTACCGATCGCGAAGAACTCGGGGTTGATGCCGAGCATGTCGCGGGTCAGGTCCGGGTGCGGGTAGAAATCGAGAGCGCCGAAATCCGACATGTAGCGGTCGGCGCCGGCGACGATGGTTGCCTGCTCGGTCGGGTTCGCGGCAACGCGGATGTCCGCGATACCGGTGAAAGACGACGCGATCTGCTTGTGCGTGCCCGACATGAACACCGCCTTGTAACGGGCGCCACTCGTGAAGCCGGTGACGAGCACCGCCTTGAGCAGAGCTTCCGTCAGCGTGCGCTGCGTGCCGTTCGTCGCGGCAGCAACGACGCCACCCGATGACCAGCCGCCCGATGCGCCAGACGCGCCCATCGTGTCGTTAGTCGCGATCCAGGCGAGAAGGCCAGCGGTTTTCCGCGTGACCGATCCCGGCGTTTCCGCCACCGATGCCTTGTTGGCTGCAAGGCGCGATTCCATGTCGTTCAGCAGTTCCACGCCCTTCTTGGTCTTCTGACGGGCGAGTTCCGTCTCGCGACCAGCAAGATCGGCTTCCATCGCCGTGCCTGAGATCGAGCCGGAGTTGTCGAAGATCTGCGCGAACACGCCAACGCGGGTCGGCTGGGTGTTGGTGTCATACGTGGTGATGTCATCACCTTCGTATGCCGCGTTATCCGGGTCGCGGTTGGCGAGAGTATCGAGCTGCCATTCGTGGAGAACCGATTTGACCTTTACCTTGCCGATCATCGAGGTGATCGGGCGGTCTTCCTGGGCAACGCGGTAGACGGTGTCTTCGAGGTCTTCGCGCTCGCCGACAAAGGCTGAGCGGATGAGTGTACCTGTAGGTGCGGCCATAGTCCTATTTCCTGAGTTTGGCCTTCAACAGCAGCAATTCCGTGTGCTCAGACGCGCTGATGCTTGGTTTGGAATTGAGCTGTTTGAAGCGTGCTTCTGACGATGAAAGCCGCTGGCCTTGACCCGTCGCGGGTGCGTTCGGGCCGGCTTGCAGCTTCGGCTTGGGGGCGGGCGCCTTACCGGCCAGCTTCATGGATCGATCGTAGAGATCAGCCTTACGCTTGGTCTCGGCGAAATCCGTGACGCTGTCGAATTGCTGGGCTTTCCAGGCAATAAGCGCCTCTTGGGCAGAGAGTCCTGACAGACGCTCCGGCGCGAAGCCGTGCTTGTCGCGGAGGTATGCGAATAGTCCCTCGGCGCGCTTTGGTCCCTCTTTCGGATCCGCCAGTTCGGGGATCAGATCGGGAAGCAGTCGCTTCTGCTCAGCCACGAATTCAGCAAAGGCTGTCCGTTCGGCCCGCGTCTTTGCGGCGAAGGCCTCGTCCAGTTCTTTCTTTTCGCGGCGTGCAGCGTTCTGCAAGCGAAGGTATTCAGCCGGGTTGGTCTGGGCGAGCTCATCCGCATCATCCGATGCGAAGTAGGCTTCCCATTCCTGCATCCGGGCTACACCGGGATCGACATACTGCTCTTCAATGCGAGATGCTGTCTCGAGAAGCTGCTGTTGCTTGGCTTCAAAGGACTTCCGCACCTCTGCGGACTCTTGCATGGCCTTGGCTACGGCCTTCGTGCGCTGCTCTTCGTACTTCAGGACAGCTTGCTGTTCCTTAGGTGCGAGTTTGGCGAACGATTCCTTGCCTTCGGCATCCCAAAACTTGGGGGGATCGATTGTCGGCGCTGCCGGTTCGTCCTCTTCCCCATCTTCATCGCCTTCGACGTTGGCTTCTGTGAGCTCGTCTTCGGCTCCCTCGTCCACCTGGGGAGTGGCTTCGGTATCTTCGGTGTCCTCGGCCTCGCCGGCGTCATCAGCGGCGTCAGTCTCGGACGTATCTTTGGAAATCTCTGGTGCAGGCTCGGGCGCCTTGGCCTTGCGCGTCGGGACGGGCTTCGCCGTCATCAGTTCAACGTGCTGGTCGATCGTCAACGGGGTCGTATCGGCTACCGCTGCGGGCGCCGCTGTTTCGAGTGCCATTTTTGGTCCTGCTAGTTGTTAGGATGGCGTAGCTGTTCGCTCGCCTTGTCCATGACTGCGCTGTCCACGTGGCCCTGCATGACGGCGCGGACGCCATCGATCGCAACGACCATCAGGAGCTTCTCATAGGCCTTGTCCTTCTCGCCATAGCGGGCGAGCTGGATGGCCTCATCCACGCACTTGCTACGAAAGGCAGCGTGCGCCTCTGCCGTAATCTGCAATTCATACTCAGCCAGACGACCGTTACGCTCGATATCGCTCATGGCGTTGTCCTATGCTGCGAGAAGGAGGGCGATGATGTCGTCCTCTTCGCGCTCTTCAGCTTCGATCAGCAGGCGTTGCTGTTCCGCATCAGACAGCGATGCGCCAATCTTTTTGGCCCGTGCCTTGGTAGCTCTCTTGGGCTTTTCCTTAGCCTCAAGAGCATTGATCAGTTCATCAAGCTTCGCGGGCTTGTTCTTGCCGAATGCCTTTTCGGCAGCGTCTTTTGCCTCGGCAGCAGTGGTGGCCTGGAATACCAGTTTCTTCTTGCGCTTTGGGGGCGGGCCTGCGTCAGTTCCAGCCCGCGTCCGCGTCGAGACTTCGGGTTCATACCCCGTAATCACCAGCGCGCCAATTCCGGTATCAACCGTAACGCTGGTCGGAACCGCGACGCTGGGCGCATAGCCCGTAATGGTGAGCGAGCCAGCGTCAGGCGTGACCGTCTGGTTTTGTGTCGCGCTGATCGTCGGCGCAAAGCCAGTGAGCGTCAGTGACCCTGCGTTCGGAGCAACCGTCGCATCGGTGACTGATGTGACTGTTGGCGCGTATCCCGTTAGCGCAAGATTCTGCTGGGCCGGAGTGACAGTGACGTTCGAGGTCGCGCTGACAGTTGGAGCAAGACCAGTGAGAACAAGCGCCTGCTGGTCCGGCGTAACGCTGACGTTAGCAGTCGCAGTGACTGTCGGAGCAAAGCCCGTCAGCGTGAGTACGGCAAAGTCCGGCGTGACAGTTACGTCAGAGCCGCCACCTCCACCAGCGCTCTGAAGTAGCGTTAATAGCGTCATACGCTACACCTTGCCGCCCTTGATTGGCGTGTCGATTGAAGCGTCGATTAGACCGGGACTTCTTCCCAGGCGAGCTTCCCAACCGCGCTGAACACGGTCGAGGACGTGGTGTTGAGCAGGGCCAGAACGCCACCCGGAGGGACGATCAGCGAGCCGTCGAAATCCTCGCGGCCAACGTAGGACGGAAGCAGCGCCGTCGATGCCAGAGTCGTGTAGGTCAGGCCGGAGGGAGAAGGCAGGTTAGCGCCAGCCACGATGACGAGGTTGTTGGAGAGGCCCGTCAGCGCAGTAGAGCCAGCGAAGAACTTGGCGTTGCTGCCGCTCTGAAGCAGGGTCTTCGCGTTGTACGGGTTCGATCCCGTCGATATGGCGCCGTTGTTGAGGCTCAGCGCCCAGACAAATGCGCCGGGGCCTGCGCCCGAAGTCAGGTTGCTTGAGAAGCAGTTGAGCGAGGCTTGCAGGATGACGAGGTTGCTCGTGTTGCTGGTCGGGTTCCAGACGCCAAGGATTGGCGTGGTCGTCGCCGTAAGCGTGATGGTGTTTGCACTGAGAGCTGCAACCGCAGCGTGACCGCCGAAGTAGGCAGCACCGCGATAGTTCGTCTCATAAAAGCGCCCGTGCAGCTCCGAAACGATAGCGTCCCCAAGCTGGCCTGCCCGACCGCTGACAATGGCGTTGTTGCCCGACGCACTCGGAGCGCCGACGATGTTCTGTAGAATAGCCATGATGGTTCCTCGTGATCTGTGTTAGCCGTTCGGCGCGTTGGATTGGTCCGCCGCCCACTGGTCCGCTGCGGGCTGCGCTGCGGCGATGATGTGGTCCAGCTCATCAAGCTCCACTGTCAGGGCGTCAGCCGCCGCAAGCGCATTGTCTCGCCTCAGTGCGATCTCTGCGCGGCGCTCGTTCAGTTCATCGATCAATGCCATGATGACCTCTCAAACGTATTGGAAGTTGGCGATCAGGTCGCCCGAGCCGATTGCCGTGTTGTCGGTAAGCGAAGAGCCGCCCGTAAGTGCGTAAGCAATGCCAGAGCCGCCAAGGTTCAAGCCGAGGTCGGTAACGATGCTGAGCTTTCCCGATGCCGGGATGCCGAAGTTCATTGTAGCTGAGGTTGTGCCCATTGTGACGCTCGCTGAGGGCACGTTGAACAGCTTGAGGTAGCGGACGCTCGCGACCGTGTTCTGAATGTCGATGATGTGGATACGGCCAAGCGTGGCTTTAAGCTGCGTGAGGTTGTTGGTCGCAGCGCTGATCAGCGTCGTGACAGATGCGCCGTTGCTTGCCCCGTTTGCGCCCAGCACCGTACCGCCCGACACTGCATCGAGCAGGACGCGGCGTGTGTTCGTTCCATCCCATCCGCCAATCGGGGTCGGGTTGGCCGTAGGGGCTGCACCGACAGCGATGTTGCCGCCGACTGCGAGGACGCCCGTGGCCGCTGTTACAGCGACGTTAGTGGCTATTTGGCCAATGTTCACGCTTGGCGTTGCAGCCGGATACCATGCCGGCGCAGACTTGAGGACGCCCACCGCAGTCGGGACGCCGCTGGTGTATGCCGTTACCTGCACGCGGAAGTAACGGCCCACGGCAGGAAACAGCAAATGCGTTGCGGCGCTTGCTGTAGAAGTTGAGGTCTGGTTGCCTGAAACAGACCAACCAGCGACCGCCGTCCATGTCGTCGCGTCATTGCTGACTTGAAATGTCACCGTAGCCGAGAAGGTGCCAAACACCTGCACCGAGATGCTGTTGTAACCCGTCGTATCAACCTGCCAGATGGTGCCGATCCGCGACAGCGATCCGGTGATGACCCGTCCATCGGCAGGCATCACCTGCCCGGCTTCCGACAGCGCAATCCGCGTCAGGTTACCCAGCGGATCAACGCCTGCGACCGGCATCCGCACGTCGCTGGAAACGTCCGTCAGCGTCGTGCGTTGAAAGAATGGCGCAGCATCAAACGCGCGTTGCGAATAGAGCCCCGACAGTGTGCCGCTGAAATCCAGGCTCGTGATGGCGCGGAAGTAGCGTGCTGTAACAGGAATGACGATGACGCCCGGCGCGAAGATCTGGTTAGTCGGCGCGCTCTCGTTGGTGGCACACGTGCCAAGAGCATCAAACCAGGTCGTGCCGTCCTGCGAGGCTTGCAGGTTGATGTAGCCGCCCCACAGGCCGGTCAGTTGCAGGACAATCGACTTCTCGCCTGCTGTGTCGATAGCCGCGAACAAGACCACGTTAGCCGTCGTGATCGGGCCGAAGCTAGTTGCTGGCGATGGGTCCGATTCAACAACCGGCATCGGGTTGGCGCTGGACACGTCCGTTGCCGAACCATCAGCGCCAACGCCAATTTTGACGCGCTGGTACTGGACGCCACCGATATCATCGGAGGCAATCGTCGCGCCCGCGCCGGGAGTGTAGCCGACATTGTCCGCCATCTACGCCTCGTCTGCTTCAAAAAACGTCCACACCACGAGGTTCCAGAGACCGATCAGGAAGCTCATGCCAGCGTGAACACGCCAGAGGCGTTGATCGTTACCGTCAGCGTGCCAGACACCGTCGAGACATCGGCCGGCGTGTTATCCAGCAGGCAGAAGCACAGCAGGTTCTTGTTCGCCCCCGTGTTGTCGTAGATCACCGCATAGCGCGCTGTGATTGTGCCCGTCCAAGCCTGGTCATCCACGTCAAACGTGATCGTCCCAGTCGCCTGCGTCCACGTCGCGGTCAGCGTCTTGCCACCCGTCGTATAACCGCCACCCGAGGCAACTTCAGCCGTGAGGTCAGCATAGCGACAGTCGGTAGACGTGCCGACGAAGTTCGCGGCCAGTGCCTGAGCCGATGTGGTCAGCGCCATCTTGTAGGTGCTGGTGTCCAGATCGAATGTGCCATCCGCCAGCTTCTTCTTGGCAAGGTTGAATACTGCGAAGTTACCTGCGGGCATTAGTCGTCATCCTCAATGAGTGTCTCAACGCCTGTGACGCGACCGCCATCGTCTCGTTTGATCATGCGCGGCGCCGTCACTCGCTTGATCAGTTTATCGTGCCGTGACGCCATGTCGGACATGCCCGACAGAACGTGCGTCAGGCTTTGCGCCAGGAGCGCCATGTCCTGATTGCGATCGGCTTTCTGCTCGCCCTCTTCGGAGTGCTTGGGAGCGGCGGCGGCAGTCGCAGACGCCATCGACAGTTCACGCTCTTGCAGATCTACCTTGCGGGCCTCAAGCATCAGCTTCTGCTGCTCAAGCTGGAACTGGCGCTCAGCATTCATCGCTTCGAGTTCGGCCTTGCGGGTGTCCGCTGCAATCTTGGCCTGGTCGTTGGATTCGCGCATCTCGGTCTCGCGAGCAGCGAGAGCGTGCTGGCGTTCGGCTGTCTGCCTGCTTGCCTCTGCCGCAGCCATCTCGACCCGCGTCCACTCGTTCTCCAGAGCGACCTTCTGGGCGTCCATCTGGTCCTTGTAGGAGCTGACAGAGTGCTCCTTCTCCATCTTCTCGCGAGCGATGGTCATCTCGGCCATAATCTTGGCCTGAGCGATTTCAGCGTCCTGCTGGAGCTTCATCACTGCAAGCTGGTGCGCCCGTTCCTCTGACTGTGCGCGCATCTGCGCCTCGGCCTGGAACTTCTGAGCCTCCATCGCTGCCATCTTGTCAGACTGCTGCGAGGCGAGGCCCGCCTTCATCTGCTCAAGGTCCATCTTGGCCTTGGCTTCGACCACGTGCGGCGGTGGCGGCTCTTCCGGCTCGGGAATACCCTGCTGGGCGCGCTGAGCCTTGGCCTCTTCCTTCTTCTTCTCAAGCTCGTCCGGATCCTCGAAGAACTGTTCCGGCGATTTGAAGCCCACCTTGCGGGCGAATTTGGTTGAGGCGTTCCATACCTTCTTCGGGGAAGCCATCTCCTGAAACGACGGGATTCCGGAGGCGATCATCGTCTGCTGGAACTCGAGAATCTTGGTCAGGCCGGCGAGCTCCATGTCCTTACCGGCGGATCCGACGCCCACCTCGATCGTCATGTCCGATCGATCGCCGAACTCTGACGGGTCGATGTCCACCCAACGACCACGGAGACGGAGCTTTTCTGCCCGGGTCGCATGCTTACGGCTCAGGGCGTGGATGTCCAAGAACCAGCCCTTGACCAGCGTCTCGGCCAGCACCCGGGCGATCATCTTGACCCGCTTCTGGGCCATGGTCATCAGGGCCTTCTGGCCCTGTGCGGTGTCGTGCAGGCTGTCCGGGTTGAGCCCCTGAGCATTCCGCACGACGCCCGTGCGCTGCTCGGCCATGGTGGACGTATATTCCAGCATCATGCCGACATCGAAGCCCAAGGCGCCGGCCTGAAGCGGCCTGACCGCCTGGCCATTGCGTGAGCGCACCGGGCTCATCGGCTCGTTACGCATCAGGTCCGAGATGGTGTGCTCGTTGGCCTGATCCATCGCCACTTCGGTGCGCTGGTTCATGGCGAAGTAGCCCGAGTCCAGCATCATCCGAAGGAGCGCGGTCTTGATCTTCTGGATCTCGATCAACTTCTCGGCGAGGCCCATGCCGTAGAAGCGGTGGGCGACGATGAAGGGCGTGCCGAAGCTGACCCCGATACGATCGACCTTCTTCTTGTGCAGCAGCGTCTTGCAGACGTTGTCCGTGACCACGCACCACAACTGAGACTTGCCGGTCTTGTCGAAGTCGGCCCGGATGAAGTGCTCGTGGACCTCCACAACGCGCATCATGGACTTGCCGTCTACGCCGTTCGGCCCGCCATTGCCGCTGTCCTGGCCGACCGCTGTGCTCTCGCCGGCATTGTCGCGGGCCAGCTCGGTCTGGTCGAGCGTGTTGCGCTGCGTGTGAGCGTCGAGCTCGGCGACCTTGTCCTCATCGAAGCCGTTGTCCACGAGCATCTGGGCGCGCGGGAACGAGCGCAGCGCCATGTAGACGATCTTCTCAACGTCCAGCGTGGCGTCAGAGGCGATCGTGAGGTTGTTGGGGTCCACCGCAACCGATTCGATGCAGCCCTTGTCGTATTTCGTGCGGATGGTGGCGTTGAACAGCGGGACCGGGACGATGTTGCCCTGCTCATCTGGCTCCATGCTCGGCTCAGCCGGGGTGGACACGACAATCTCGGCGCCGCTCTTCTCGGCCATCTCAAGCTGGATGGACGTGATGCCTTGGAGCTTCTCTTCTTTGACCTCTTCCTTGTCCTGCCACCAGGTCTTGATGATGCCGGTGTCTACCTGCAAGGCGTCCTTGATCGCCGTGTACAGCAGCAGGAATCCGCGCAGCTTCTGGAAGGCAACGTGCAGGACGTAATCGGTCTCCTGCTGCGCTGCCTCTTCGTCCTCCTGGCCGATCGGGGCGAACGTCGCAACGTCCTCGCCGCCGGTAAAAATTTCCATGAGATCCGGCATCACCGTCTCGATCGCCTCGGCGATGTCCGTGGACGTCGCCTTCGATCGGTTCGGCAGGCTGGGGACGTCGTTCATCTCCCCCTTGGAATATTCCAGCGCGGTGCGGCGCTTCTTCTCAAGCTCAACGCCGTTCTCGAAGCCGATCGACTGCTGCTTCTCGGCCATGAGGATCGACAGGATATCGTCGTCGGACGTCTCGCACTCGTCCTCTTCGTCCTCGTCCGGGTCATCCTCGACGCCGCCCTTGGCCATGTCTTCGGCGTAGTCTTCGTCCTTCGGATCTGGCGCAGGCAGGGGCATTCCCGCGCCCTTCACGCGAGGCTTCATCGCTATTGCTGCCATGGGCTAGACTGCTCCGAACGTCGGGATGCTGATCTTGTCAGCTTTTGGCTTCGTCACCGCGAGCCGGCGCATCATGTAGGCGTATCGGCTTGCCGAGATCCGATCGTCCTTGATCTTCTCGATCAGGCCGTCGAGGCGGTGATAGAGGCGGAATTCGCCAAACCATCCGCCACAGGTCGAGAACACCTTCCAGCGCCCGGTCTGCATCCGGTCCAGCATCTCCATGATGCCGGCCTCAACGCCGTTGCCGCCATCTTCGAACGTGGCCTTCTCGGACAGCATGTTCAGGCCTTGAGCCTGATACTGCTCCTTCAGGGCCTCGCCGGATCCCTTGTCGTGTTGCAGGCCATCGTGCGGCCAGGCGCAGGGTATCCATGGGCCCCAAGGCTTGACTGATGCAGCATGGATCAGCGGGGTCGCTTCCCTCTGAGCGTATTCCTTGCAGACGTAGAACACGTCCGCTTCCCGGTCCCATGCACAGTTGATCGCCGCGAAGGGGTGGTCCCAACCGAAGTCCAGGCCGTTGATCTGCACGAAGTGCGCCGGGATCGGGAACGGGGCGACCGTGATGCTCTCCTCGGTGACCGGGAACACCCGGCCAGAACCCATCGATGGGATGCCCTTGGTCCTGGCCTCGCGCTCGTGCGGCGGGTAGCTATCGATGATCGCCTGGCGCTGCTCGGGCGTATAGTGCTCAGCGTCATCGATCGTCATCACCGTGACGTGGCGGCTCAAACTGCATCCCCGAGGAACATCGTGACGACCGTGGACATGCCTAACAGCGGCGTGAATGTGATCATGGTCATACCGCCCGTCGCGTTCGTGCGGGTCAGAGCCTCCATGTAGATGTCCATGGGGGGCTCTTCATCGCACCATACCCCATCGAGCGTCTCGCCCTGCCACTTCTGACGACCCTGGTCGTAAGACTTGAAGCCCAGCGTCGAGATGCCGCCTGACGCATGCCTGACCGTGACGTTGTCGAGGGCGTCTGCAATGCCCTGCCGCCGGCCCCAGTCGGCGAGCGTGGCCTTGGGTATCATGCCCCGGCCCCACTGGTTCTCGTCCTTCGGCTCGCCCACCAGATAGCGTTGCACGCCATCCCTGGTGACCTCGCCCGTCTTCGATCCTGCCCACCACCTGGTCGGTCGATCCCAGCGCCTGCCGCCCCACCAATCCGGGTAGAGCCCGGTGAGGTGCATAGCCACCTCGGCGGCGCCACAGTACGTCTTCCCCAACTGGTTTCCGGCCATCAGCAGGCGTTCGCGGCTGGTCGCACCAGCCTCATGGAATTCGCACTGTTTCGTGTAGGGCCAGTAATCAGTTAAGCGATTTTCCAGTTGGCGGTTGCGGAGCGCGCTCGCCGTCTCGACCAGATGCAAAAGCCGCGACCGGTCCAAGCTCTTTAATGAGGCGCTCAGCATGTGCGCGGAGCTGGTCATCTGTCATGTCCTCGAAGGGCTGCACCGTCACGTTAAGCTGCTGCGGCAGGATAGATGCGACGACCTTCAGATACTGATCAGGCTTCTCCCTGCGTACCGTCGCAATCACGTCAGCGCCGTGCTCAGAGAAATCATCGTGCATCGCTTCAAGGAAAGCTTCGCCAAGCTTGTTGCGGCTTCCCTTTGGCCTACCAGGATTACCCGGCTTGAACTGATGTTCGACGGGCGGCGTGGGTTTACGTTTTTCCCCCGTAGTATCGGGGGTGGGCTTCTTTGCCTTATTCGGCTTAGGCGATGCGTCGTCAGGCATAGTCATCGCGCTTACGGTTTCCCGTGTTCGCGCCCTCTACTGCGATCCGCTTGCACGGTTGTCGCTGGGTTAAGTGGGGATGGTCCGGGCTTGTGAAACAGAAGCGGCCTCGGCTCTGGCCTTGTCTCGGTCGTTATCTCTGATCACGTCCTCCGCTATGTTCTTGTATGCTTCTTCTACGGTGTCCGTATTGAAATCATCGTGGATGCAAGAGCCATCAGGCTGCTCGATGAAGTACTCTTCATTCATTATGCCGTCGCTGGTTATTGGAAGCACAAAGGGCATCGGATCCTCTCCAGCCTGTAGAGGCCGTAGAAATTTGATCATCCATGCCAAGACAGCGTAGCGGGCGCCCGGCTCAACCGGATGCTCGTTTTCAGGGGCAATGCTTACCGTGTGGACCCAGAAGCCGGGCTGGGCCGGGATAACTTGAGGAGGCAAATCCGTTTTCACTTGTATGCCTCCAAGGTGTTGGTCCGGGCTTGCTGACCTTTGCCCTCAACGCGATGCCCGCTCCCCAGAGCGTGGCAGGCCAGCCTTGTGCGCCCGATTGCCCGGTACGGTTGCGCGAGAAAGGAATGGGGAGCGGTGTTCTGTTAGGCAGTGCCAATAGGCGGAACGACCATGAGGTGCTGAGCGCGAGCTAATGCCTCGTTATCGCCTACGGGGCGTCCCTGAACGATTTCCAGCAGGTTGAATGCAGCGTCTACGGAATTTACAAGCATCTCAACTGCAACGGTCGATATCCGCATCCCGCTACCTGCGGTGAGGACTAGCAGGCGCTCGTATTCATCATCCGTGAGGGTGAGGGTGATGCGCTTGCTCATTCCACTGGCTTCCCCCGATACGTTGTCGCCAACCCTTCGATCTCGTCGGCCACTTCGGGATACCCGAGGCGCTTGGCGAGCTTGGCGGTGCGGACCAGCTCCTTAGCGATCAGCTCGCGATCGATCTGAGTGGTGTCTTCGTCAGTGGGTTCGGACATGCGTTGATCCTACCCTATCCCAGCCAGCGGATGAAGCGCGAAGCCGCATCCGCCAGCCAGGCAATCATTAGACGGTCGCCGAGAACGGGGTGGCCGGGACGCCGGTCGCGCCGAACCAGCCTTCCACCTGCCAGAAGCCTGGCGCAACGTCACGAAGGCGGATGGTTTCGCCAATCGACACGCTACCTGTGGTCGAGCGGTTCAGGGTGATGGTATCGCTCGCGGTCGTCGCGGCGAACGGGCCGACAGCATCCGCGCTATCGGTGTCCACGCTGAACAGCACGCCGCGCATCACATCGGTCGAGTTTGCAACCTTGATGATGTGGCTGTTGGACGTGGCAAGGGCAGTCACGACGCAGGTATAGACGTTGCCGGTGCCAAGTGCCGCCGGCAGGGTGACGGTGCTGCCCGCGAGCGTGGCGAGCTGGACGATCTTGCCAGCGTCGTCGGCGTTGAGCGTCCGGGCCGAGCCGGCTGCGGTGAAAATGTCGTTGTTGTCCTTGCGGACGAATGCGGAAATTCGGGCCATAGTCTACTCCTTGGGTTTGGGCGGTGGCCCGGGTTGATCAGGTATAATCGATGTTGAGGCAGGTGACGGCGGCAGCAGAGACCGAGGTCGCATCCGCATCTGCGGCTGCTGCGGTGATGCGATAGCCGATGCCCTTCGTGAAGAAGACGCCCATAGAGCTATCGAACGTGAAGGGGGCGTTGACGGGAAGCTGTATGGTGCGGCGGGGGGTGTCGGTGCTGGCTGGCGCCGTGGCCTTGTCATAGATTTTCAGGTAGCTGATCGCCGCTCCGTTGGTCCCGCTTATGCCGTGGACATACCCCGGGCCCGCCTGGATCAGCGTGGCGTTATCGCTCGCTGCTGCGGACAGGAGGCGGTGCGTGCTCTGTGACGGAGGTGCTGACATGGGGCTGTCCTCGGATAGGGTGCGGGAGCGTCAGCCAATACTGACCGCCTCCCCTTTGGAACTGTTAGGCGGTGACCTGGTCCGCCTGGACCGGCTCGAGCCGCACGGGATCCTTCAGCGGGCCCATGCCGCGCAAATGCTCGATCCAAGCCTGGTCGGGTAGGGCTGGAACGGTCGGCAGCTTGGCCATGGGATCGATCGGGACGCCATAGACGTGCGCCAGGTGGGCAAGCCTGCCAGCCTCGCGCGCCGCGCGCTGCATGGCTTGGACGGCCCCTGTGTGGGCTATGGCCACGCGCTTCTTGCGTAGGGCCCGGGATAGTCTCAGATACCAGGCCGCTCTGTTGACCCTACCCCGGCGACGGTTGTTGAAGCTGAGTTGGTCGATGGCCATGGCTTACTTCCGGCTCGCTGGCACAGGCTTTGGGGAGGGCGCTGGCGCGGGTTTAGTCACCGATGGCGGGGATGGCCTGGAATTGACCGCCACCTTGGCGGGCGGCTCGTAGATCTCTGCCATCACGGATTTGAGCGATGGCCGGTTGTCGAGGGTGACGACCGTGGCCCGCTTCACGCGGACCTTGAGCGGCTCGATCCGGGAGTGTGGGCCCATGATCAGGACGCCCAGCGAGGGGCTGATCACCGCCGTGTCCCCCGTGACAATAACCTTTGGGGTAGGTGGCCACGTCCGTGTGACCTCGATCGGATTGCGCGGATTGATTTCCGCGAGCGTCCTGCCGATCGTGTGACGCGCACGCTCGGCGATGTGATCCTCGGCCTCGGCTGGCGACATTTGGGTCATATCGTAATCGCTGCAATCGTCCGAGATTGCTCTGCGCAGACGCTCGATCGCCTGCGGTGTCACGGCCAGGTGAGCGATGAATTGCATGCCCACAGGCGACCGGATCAGGCCAAAAAAGGCCAAGCCGCATAGGAAAAAGAAAGCGATAACGCTTACAAATGCGTCCATTGCAGCCCCCTGCAATTTGGATTTCGGGCAAGATTTGGGATACGCGAATTTTTCGGTCAGCCGATCAGCGTCCGAAAATTCGGACTCGACCCGGGCTTCTTACGGCCTGTCAGGTGTCTAGCCCCGCCGAATTATTGCCCCGCTTCGGAATTAAACACAACCCCTAGGCGACCTCGTCTTGAGGATCATCATTAGCTGGTGTCGCTCGCCAATCCGTTGTGTCTCGATTGCTCTTTCCGCGATTACAATCGAAGCACAGGACTTGAAGATTTGACTTGTCCAGCACGAGGCTGGGGAAGCGAGAGCGCGGCTTGATGTGGTCAACCTCAAGCATAACCCCATGGTCGCGATAGGACCGCCCACAAAGCTGACAGCACCCGGCGCATTCCGCGAGCACTTCAAACCGCACCCTTTGCCATGAATTTGAATTAAAGAACTCGACCTCCCCGCCATTTGCCACCCGTTCGGCGGCGAACTGCTGGGATCTGTGCTTAGCGGCATCGCCCGTCATTACGCGCCTGAGTGCGACCCGTTCGTCATAGGCCATGGCGTACATTCGGCCCCTTGCAAACGCGATCGACAGGCGAATTGGTTCTTCTTTCTCAACCAATGCCAAATGCTGGGTTTCGAAGCTGCGGATCAGCGCCTCCCAAGCTCGTGAAGGTGTCATTGGCTGACCAAAGACCTCGTGCGCCACTTTATGCGGCTCATCACGAATGGAGCACCGCTTTTCGCGACAAAGGACAGCCAGATGCTCAAGCAGCAAATCGTAAACTCGCCGGTTTTCTTGGGTATTCCGAGGCGGTGACTGCGCCAGCTTTCCACGACGAATGCGGAAGTTAATCACTCCAAAGGGAGAATTGCGGAATTGCTCAATCGGGCTTACGGATGAGTTAGCCATGGGGCCTCCTTACGGGCTTCAGCGGTCAGGCGTGGGTGAGCGCTCGAACGCTCCTCACGCCGTAAAAATCTCACTTATTCGCTCTGTTCGTCAACCAGTTGAGTTGCCCCGCTACGCAGCCCTCACAATGTGCTCCACCGGCATGCTTGCCGGGGTCTGCCTGCCAAGGATGTTGAGGAGGACGGTCGCATTGCAGCCTACGACCTCCTGCACCCTGCCATGGTGGCCGGTGAAGGGGCCATCCTGTACCGTGACGGCGTCGTTGATGTCGAACGCGGGACGGGCCCGGAGGTATTTGGCGGCGCCGATACGGACAGCCTCGAAATCAGCGAGGAGGGTTTTGACCCCTCCGTCTCGCATGTCGCCCTTGTCGCTGTAGGTGCATTCCCATGGCACCTGGACGGGGTTGTCATGGTGGTCGCGCAGTGGGGCATAGACGATCGCGAAGCGGGTAATCTCGTGCCACATGATGCGAGCTGTGCCGGGAAAACCGATCAGCACGTACCCTGACGCCACCGGCGCACGCCACTTGTGAAGCTTTCCGCGCCGCGTCCGCTGCTTCTGGACGGTCGGTATAGCAGCCGGGATGCCTAGTAGGTCCATGACCCGGATCAGCGCCTGCTCCTTCTGGGATTCGACCCGGAGGACAAACCATCGCAAGTTTTCCGGCTCGATGAGGTGGCGTGTCTCCATCACCTGGTGACGAACGACCTCCTGCGCCGGCGGGCGGTGGAGCGTCCTTGCCTTGCCCTGCCGTGCGATGCGGCGCTGTCGGTTCGATAGCGGGCGCTTCTCGGTGACGGCTTCCATGGCTAGCTCCTGAAAACTGCTGCGGCGAATGACAAACAGACGAGCGCCGCGACGATTGCGAAGACTCCGACGATGAGAAATCCGGGGTCGGGGGTCATTGGCCACCATCGTTCGATGATCCGGCCCCGAAACGGGTCCAAGCGATGAGCCCGCCAACGACGCCAACGACCAGCACGGCGAGTATTCCGAACAGAGGCCAGTTCATCGCTCTTCCCTTCGTGCTTTGATTGCGTGCGCGGCCCACGCGAACAGAAACAGCAGCGCCGCGAATGCGAGCTGGATCGATACTGCGGTGTCCATGCTCTCGATGTGGAGGGCGCGGAGCATCAAGGACGCAGTCGTTACGGATAGTGCGGACAGGACGAGTGCGCGCCTCATTGCATCCGCTCCTTCAGCCATTCGGTGAGCCTCGTCTCGTGGGCGAGGATGACGAGCCCGCCAGCGATGACGCAGACGCCTGCGACGATGCCGGCGAGCGGCATCATCAGGGACATCACCGCCTGAAACGTGGGGTCGTCGGTCAGGTAGGCGAAGGAGAGGCCGGTTATGACCATCCCGCCTATGAGCAATCCAAGCGCGAGGAAGATGCGGAGGGTCATCTATGCGTCCTCGAGCTTGCGTGGACCCCAGATCGAGAAGCGCGGCTTGGGCTTCTCGGCCTCTTCGCGGGCCTTCATGGCGTCCCATGCGTCGTCAAGCTCGGGGTCGTTCAGGCCCACGTAGGCGGCGGGCTCGGGCTCAATCTGTGGGAGGCGCTCCAAGTCCTCCTGAGTCCAGACGCGGGCGGCTAGCGTTGCCTCTGCGCGTTCGACAGCGGCTAGAAGCTCTGGATTGTCGAGGACGGAGGCGGGCTCGGCGTCGAGTTCGGTCGGCTCGGGGTCGTCCTTGTAGTCGTCGCTCAACGTGATGGTGTCGGGGTTAGCCTCCAGCACTTCGTCGAGTTCGACAGGCTCACCGTGCAGCCCGCTCTC
>Ga0114970_10001305_pt1 | contig 18609 bp, 12 predicted proteins | sample M_140205_XF_Meta_FD_87030 | JGI IMG/M metagenome (GOLD analysis project Ga0114970, IMG submission 87030) | Freshwater microbial communities from Lake Montjoie, Canada to study carbon cycling - M_140205_XF_MetaG | ecosystem: Environmental > Aquatic > Freshwater > Lake | place: Lake Montjoie... | reverse complement strand
TGAAGCGTTTTACCCCGGCGTAGCGTTCGAAGTAGTTCTTAATATAGGTGTCGGCCTCTTTGCGGGAGATGCCGAGGTTGGCCGCGAGACCGAAGGAACTGATGCCGTAAACGATGCCGAAGTTGACCGCTTTCGCCGAGTTCCGGGCCTCTTTAGTGACGAACATGGGCGGGACACCGAGAACTTCGGCCGCCGTGCGGGTGTGGATGTCCTCGCCGCTGCGGAAGGCGTCGATCAGAACGGGATCTTCCGACATGTGGGCCAGAATACGGAGTTCGATCTGGGAGTAGTCGGCGACTACCAGTTGCCAGCCTTCGCGGGGAACGAAGGCTGCCCGGATTTCCCGCCCCAGTGCGGTGCGGACGGGGATGTTCTGGAGGTTTGGATTATTCGACGAGAGGCGGCCTGTGGCGGCGCCGCATTGATTGAAGGTGGTGTGGAGGCGGGCCGTCTCAGGGTCGAGCAGTTGCGGGAGCGCGTCCACATAGGTGCCTTTGAGCTTGGTCAGCTGGCGATATTCGAGGACCTTGCCCGCGATGGGATGGTCCAGGGACTCCAGAATGTCGGCCGCAGTGGAGACGGGCTTGCCTTTGGCAGGACGGCCAGGGGGCACGATCCCCATCTCTTCGAACAGGATGCGGCTGAGCTGTTGGGGCGACGAGATATTGAATTCATGCCCGGCCAGCGCATGGATTTCGGTGGTGAGGCTGCGGATCTCGGTATCCATGAGACCTGACAGACGGTTGAGCTCGCGTTCGTCCACACGGATGCCTGCGCGCTCCATTCGCGCCAGAACTGCGGCCAGGGGCAGGTCCATGTCGCGAAACAGAGGCATGAGACTGCGACGTTCCACCTCGGGGCGGAGGCGTTCAGTGAGTTCGTGGACGAAGAGGGCGCGCTCGTCAGCGCGGGGTCCGGGGCGGAGCTCCAGGCGGCGTTCGACGAGGGCGTCGAGAGTACAGCCGCCGGGATCGGCATCGAGGAGGAAGGCGTAAAGAGAGGGATCTTCGGTGAAGCCGACGGGGTTAATACCGCGGCTCAGGAGTTCACCCAGCGTGGATTTAATGTCGGCGGCGACTTTGGGGCAGGTGGAAGCTTCGAGCCAGGGCTTGAGTTCCGCGAGGCGGGAGAGGGGCAGACTGCGTCCCTGCCCTGCCCTGCGGGACAGGCCGATTTCGTTGAGCGGGAGGGAAAGGCAGACGGAAACCGGCGACGTGCCTTCGAGGAAACCCAACACGTCTGCGGCATCCAGAAAGGGGCCGAGGTCTTTGGGGCGGGTGTCTTCGGTGGGGCCCAGTTCCTTGAGCTGGGAGAAAAATTCGAGTTCCTTGAGGAGCGGGCGGAGCTGGTCGAGATCGGGTTCGCGAACACGGAGGGCGTCGAGGTCGAAGGGGACGGGGACGGCGCAGTCGATGGTGGCCAGGTATTTGGACAATTCGACGCGTTCGCGGTTATTTTCAAGGCTTTCGCGGTACATCTTGCGGACGATTTCTGAGGTCCGGTCCAGCGCGGCTTCCACGGAGCCGAACTGGGCAAGCAGATCGACGGCGCCCTTTTCCCCAATGCCGGGGGCACCGGAGATGTTGTCGACGGCGTCGCCTTTGAGGGCGAGGAGGTCGGCCACCTGATGAGGTTCGACGCCCATGAATTCCTTCACTTTGGCGGGGTCGTACCAGGTGTCGTCTTTGGCCGGGTTGAGCATGGAGACCTGGTTGTTGACGAGTTGCAGCATGTCTTTGTCACTGGAGACAATGACGATTTCGCAGCCGGCCGCAGCACCTTTGGCGGCGAGGGTACCGATGACGTCGTCGGCTTCGAAGCCGGGGTAGTTGATGACGGGGATGCGGGAGGCTTCGAGGATGCGGCGGACGTAAGGGATTTGCTGGAGGAGTTCGGGGGGCGTCTCGGCGCGATTGGCTTTGTATTCGGGGAAGGCCACTTCGCGATGCGTCTTGCCCTCCGATTCGAAGATGGCGGCCATGTAGGAGGGCGTGTGGGTGCGCGAGAGTTTGCGCAGCATGTTGGTGAAGATGAAGAGGGCTTCGGTGGGGAGGCCGGCGGCGGTGCGCATGGGGGGAGCCCCGGAGCGGGCGCGAGCATGGTGAGCCCGAAAGATGAAGCCGAAGGTGTCAATTAAAAAGACGCGGGGCAGGATAACGCGGGGGGCGGCCATTCGGGCCTATGATAGCGGACAGCGCGGGACAGTTGTATACTCGAATAGAATCTACCCGGTGGCTTACGAGCTGCCACGACCCTGAGCGGGAGTAATTCAGCGGTAGAATGTCAGCTTCCCAAGCTGAACGTCGCGGGTTCGATCCCCGTCTCCCGCTCCATCTTTAATCACTTAGTAAACCCCGACAACCCGTTTCACTCCACTTCACTCCATTAAGCCGCAAGAACGCGGTTTCCCTGCTCTTCTGCCGCGTTGGCACGCCGGACAAGGCGCATTACAGATCTGGAGAGAGGATTTTCTCCAGCTGATGAACAAGTGGATCCCGTTCGTTTTTCGCAAGCAGGGAGAGGTTTTGCAGCCGCCAGCGAACAGCGGGGAGATCACGTGCTGCCGGCACATCGAGCAGTACCCAATTCGGCTCACCCCGCTCGAATGACAGGAGAAATCGGCGATGGAAATCCGGGAGTTGCCCCACTATGAGCGCGATCAACGATTCCCTCGTCTCGCTCAATTCATCAAGGGACACCGGATGCATAGTCATTCCGACGAATCCTCGATCAAACTCTGCGGTCAGCGATTTCCGGCCGGGGGCAAGGATCTCAGCCATGGAACGGTTGTGGCTGAGCAAATAGACGATGAAGGCCGTCCTAAGTTCATCACCAATACCTTCGTTCGCGAGGAGATCACGAACATCAAAGAGATCGCGTGGGTGTTGCCGGTCCAAGGCGGCGACGAGCTTCCCGGCGCAGAGGTCGGCGAACGAGACAACGCGCATTTCTGCGAAGCCAAACGCGGCCTCGACGACCCGAGAGACGGTACGTTGTTCCGGCTCAAAGACGCAGCCTCTCAGAACGGGCGTCACCTCGATTTCCACCTGAGTATTACCTTGCCGAACCAACACCTTTGTCGCCGTCTTCTCAGGCATCATCGTGGAGAAACTGAGCGTCGCACCTCGCAGCCGTTCTTCGATACGTTTGGCAATACGCCGGAGGGCGGCATCGATAGCGGCGAGCGACTCAGCTCGGCCCGAAATCGGCAGCCAGGTGAGGTCGATATCGACCGACAGACGCGGCATGTCGCGAACAAACAGGTTGATCGCCGTTCCGCCCTTCAAAGCAAAGCAGTCTTCCATGGCTACCAAGGGAAGGAGTTGGAGCAACAACCTAACCTGCCGCTGATAGATTTCACTGAAGGCCGTCGAGATCCCTGGGTACGGTGATTTGGTAGGGTTTGCTCAGCATTCCGCCTCGGACCAGCTGTCGCTTTCCTTTTCCGAGATCGATGGCTGCTTTGTTGATCCGTGACAGACACCCGTGCCTGTGACGGTCGGCGAAGAAAAAAAAGAGACGCTTCACTTTAACGCTGTGGCAATCGAGCAGCAGCTCTTCTAAACGTCGGGGACTGAGGTTGGAAAGCCCCTCGAATAGCTGGTCGACCTGATGAAAGCTCTCGTGATCAGGCAACTCGTCAAGAACTTCGAGCACCGCACGTTCGGGCGATGAGAGGAACAGCGGCTGTCCCGTTTGCCCCCAAAGGTGGGCTTCTGCTTCGTCAGGCGTTGAATCGGATTCGGTCGCTATGGTTCCGAGATTGACCGAATAGGCCCAGAGCCGCTGGCTATTGTGATAGACGAACTTTGCAGAAACGGGGAGGTTGTTTAGCCACGTCGGGGGGCGCTTCGGCCCATAGAGATGTACCTCGGTCTGGTGGCAGGTCAGATAGTGTCCGTAGCCCTTTAGTTCCAGTGCGGTTCGCCCGCCCACGGCCAAATCACATTCAAGCAACGTCTGGAGCGAAATGACGACTTGCTGCCAGTTCAGCGCGGTTCTCGATCTCTGATAGACCTGTCTGGTCGGCTGCTCCAGCCATCCGGCAGCCAAATACTGACTCCGCAGCGAAGTGGAATAGCCTTGCGCATTGAGCCAAGCAGCATCGACAAGAAACCCCTCGGGGAGGATTCGATTGAGACGGTTTAGCTTTCCCTCATTTTGCCCAGCCATGCTACGCAAATTAGCACAATCTCAAACCCATGGCAAGTTTGAAATTATAAAAATACACTAAGTCAGGCTACGTAAACTAACACATTTATAAACCGAGATCCGAGTGCCCAAGATCGGGCATCCTGCGACAACCTCACCAGGCAAAGCGGTTCGTTCCGCCGACGAATCGGGGTCGACGAGCCCCCTTTCCGCTTGATGCTTGTCTCGGTGCCAGAGGATGTAGTACCAGCGGCGCTTCACTCCGCGACTGGAACAGCCACCGCGCGTTCGAGCCTGAGCACACCACAACGGGCCACTTCTGAGCCTGGTGGCCGTACGGCGACGCCAGGATGTCGCGTCCCGGACCTGGGTTGTTGAATGGACCGCCGGACCACAACGGAAACTCCGCCCTAAATGCCGAGGGCTTTTCGCAGGGCTTGCTTCATCACTCCGACCGGGGCCTCCTGCCCGGTCCACAACTGGAAACCGATCGCGCCCTGATGCACCAGCATGGAAAGACCGTCGAGTACGGGCAGGCTGCGGCGGCGCGCGGCGGCGAGAAGGCGTGTCTCTGGCGGGTTGAAAACAGCGTCGCAGACCAGCAAGTCCGGTTGCGCACAAGACAGGTCCACAGGTGGCATCGCCCCGATGTCCGGGTACAGGCCGATCGAGGTCGCATTCACCAGCAGCCCGGCATCCTCCGGAACCTGATAGATCTCCGGCCAGGACTGCCACCGAATCTTACACCCGGTCCTGGCGGCGAGATCGTCAACCATCGCCTTTGCGCGGTCAGCGGACCGGTTCACCACCAGAATTTCCTCCGTTCCCGCCAGCGCCAATTCCGTCACGATCGCGCGGGCCGCGCCTCCTGCGCCGAGCACAACCGCCTTTTTCCCTTTCGGATCTACCCTGGCGTCTATACGAACGCCCCGAAGGAAGCCCTTTCCGTCTGTATTCATCCCGACCAGCCGATCGCCCTGACGGCAAACCGTATTCACAGCGCCGATCAACGCGGCATCCGGCGCGACCTCATCCAGATGCCGAAGGATGGCAACCTTGTGCGGGATCGTTAGATTCAAGCCCCGCATTCCGAAAGCTCGAACGCCGGTGATCGCATTGGCCAGCTGGTCGGGGGCGACTTCGATAGTGAGATACCGCCAGTCGAGGCCCAGTGCGCGAAAGGCTGCTTCCTGCATGACTCCGGTAGGATTCTCGGCAACCGGCTGGCCGAGACAAGCGACGAGTTCAGCTTTGAAGTTTGCGGGCATAACTTTTATTCTCCCCCGCTCCAGTTCCCGTGCTTGCGGCTCAAAACGCGGGTTCAGAGCACGCCCAGAAAATCCACCAGGTCCTGGCGTTCCCCCGGAGCAAAACGGAACATGTAGCGTCGTTCATAAAACTCCACAATATCGGGAATCGTTTGTGCCGACCCGTTCGAAAAATACGGAGCGCGTGCCGCCAGCCCCCGGAACTGCTGCATCACGATCGCCCCGACGTCCGCGCATTTTCCGGACACCAGCGCGCGGCCCGGGTCCTGCGTATAGATCACCCGCCCGAGTCCCGGGTGAGGGGTTGCCGTTGTCTCGCAGGTGACCCGAAACAGAGGCAGCGCCGGGTCCGCTTCCGCCATCGGGTGGTTGGTAGTGCCAATGTCCATCCAGCGCGTCATTCCCGCACTGTGGCAGGTCCCGCACGTGGTGGCCCCGGGGGCAAAAGTCCGGCCAAAGAAGACATCCCGGCCGCGCGCCACGGAGGCACGGAACTGCAGCTGGGTATTGAGTTCCCCGGCACCAGCTGCGGGACGCCACACATCAAACGACAGGGAAGGTGCCAGCGCCCCGGCTACACCACCCCGAAGATTGGCCGCACCGAGTGCCGGTGGCCCGTCCTTCTCAGTGAGTAAGCCACCCCGAATGTCCGCACTTTGCGCCGTGTAGATCTGGGACTCGAATTCGACGATCTGCCGAAGCTGCTCGCGGGTAGGAACTGTGGCCTGCTGGTGTCCAGTGGCGGCTGAGACGGCCTGATCTTCGAGCGAGGTCTCCCGCCCGTCCGCCATGAAGGTAAGACCCTCCGGTCCGGCAACAACATACTTCAGATTTGCGGTAACGCGAGGCCGACGAAAGACCGACACGGCAGGCGCAGGGGATTCAAGCCCATAAGTCTTGCTGAGATTGCAGCCCGTCGGGTCCCGAACTACCTCGAGCCTGAATTCCGGGACCACTTTTTTCGGAGGCCAGGGCAGGGCGATGCGAAAAAGCCCCCGCTCCACAAGCAACGAGTGGGACGAAGCCTCCTGCTGGGGCAGATCCGGACAATTGGAACCGTCAATAGCCGCGAAGAGTGGATCTTTGCCAGAGGTCTCCTGCCAGCGTTTGCTGATGGCCGCAGCAGAAATACTCATCGCATTCGAGGGCTGGTGGCACGTGATGCAGGCACGACCGTTGGTCCCGAGAGCTTCGAAGAAAGGGTGTCCGGTGGTTCGGACCGCGCCCTTGGTATTCAGCACGCTGACGCGGCCCAGAGGGTCGTCGAAGTCCTGTTCCCAGGGAAAGAGGCTGCCCTGCCCTGCGTCCCACCAGATGCGGTCAGAACCGCCATACTGCGCAGATAAGGGAGTGACGGTCAAAAAGACCAGAAACACAAGGCTGAAGGCTCGCATGCTCCGACCAGCATAGCCCGCCTGGCCAGGCTCTCCGATTCATTTCCGCGATACCGCCGATAACGAATAACAGTTACGCCTAATTGACTGTCTCAGCACTGTATCGTGCGATGAGGCCGGTCCGCACGACGACCCGAAAAGTCCACGCAAACAGGGCCCAGGCGGCCAGCAACCAGAAGGCAGCCAGGCCAATGGAGGCAGCGACATCGAGCATCGGGACCGGCTGCCCCGCAGCGATGGCGCGGAGGCTCTCAAAAACCCACGTCGGGGGTAGCAGCCGGGCCACGGGCTGCATCCAGGCGGGCAAAGTGGTGACGGGGTAGAAGACGCCCGCGAACGGGGCCAGCACGGCGGGAATCGGCCAAACCAGCCACTCCCCTGCCGGGCCAAGTCGCAGGACCAGCGCGGAAGCCACAATTCCCAGCGATATCCCGAACATAAAGAGCACCAGCACGAAGGGGGCCGCCAGGAGCCCCAGGGTTGCGATTGAGTAGCCGAATGCGATAGCGGCCAGCAGGATCATGGCCAGCAGGCCAAACGAACTGGTAATAAGCGACGTGATGGTGAGGCCTGCGAGGTATTCGCTGATGGAAAGCGGCGAAGCGAAGATATTGAGGAAGTTCCGGGACCACACGTCTTCGAGGAAACCAACAGTAAGGCCGTGCATGGCACGGGTGAGAAAATCCCAGAGCAGGACGGCCCCCAACAGGCGTGGGACGAAGCTGAAGCCGGAAGCCGCGACGCTGTTCAGGTACTTCGTGATAAAGCCCCAAAGCAGGATATCGAGCAGAACCCAGCCAAACATGGGCAGAACGCGCACGGGGCTGCCCTTCATCAGGTAGAACTGACGGAGTATGACGGCCTTTATGCGGACGAGCTTCATAAATCTTCCCGAAGAGGCTCACGGGCCACGGCGACAAAAAGATCTTCGAGCGAAGCATGCCCGTTGAGACCCGCGAGGGTCCGGGGATTCCCTTCCAGCAGAATCCGGCCCCGCGAAAGGAAAAGCAGGCGATCACAGGTGGCTTCCACTTCCGCCATGTTGTGGGAGGTCCAGAGGACGCCGCCTTTGCCCCGTGCGGCAAAAGCCTGAATCCGGGCGCGGATGGCGCGGGCGGTGGAGGGATCGAGCGAGGCGGTTGGTTCGTCCAGCAGGAGCAGGGCCGGGTTGTTCAGCATGGCCTTAGCGAGGGAAACACGAGTCTGCTCACCGGACGACAGGACCCCGCAGCGGGTACGCCGGAATTTATCCAGATCAAACTCGGCAATCACCTCGTTCATTCGCGAGGTGAGGTCTGGTGTCTCATAGAGCATACCGAAAATACGGAGGTTTTCTTCTACGGTGAGGTTGCCTGGAAGTGGCGCGTAGACGGCCGCGAAGTTCGTCCGGGACAAGGCGGCCCCCCGGGCTTTGGCCAGGTGATGGCCCTCGATATGAATGCTGCCCGAATCGGGGGCGAGCACACCCAGAATCATGCTGATGGTGGTGGTCTTGCCCGCGCCGTTCGGCCCGACCAGACCAACGATCTCACCACCCGCGACGGAAAACGACAGAGCATCGACAGCCACGCGGGCACCGTAGGCTTTTCGCAGGCTCGTGGCCTTGAGGACTGGGTTCAATTCCACCAGCTATTAGCCTACCCTGCGGCCGCAGCCATGCGACGCTTGTTGCTGGGAGGGGCGTTTTCGCGAACCCTGGCGAACGTCTCGTCACGGTCCTTCCACAAGGCCGCCATCCTGCGAACACGCTCCGGCTGGGAGGCCGCCAGGTTATGCTGTTCAGCGCGATCGGTCTTCAGGTTGTACAGCTCCCACTCGCCCTTTTCTCCGATGGCAACCAGCTTCCAGTCTCCCTGGCGCAGCGCCCGGTTGTTGTTGTGGTTGAAGTAGATGTACTCATGCGGGGCTGCCCCATCTTTGCGAAGGGCAGGCGCGAGGCTTCGGCCGGCCAGCGGCGGAGTTCCGGGCTCCGTCGCGACCTTCCCCCCGGCAAGTTCCACCAGAGTCGGCACGATATCGACAAAATGGCACGGTTCCTGGCGAAGTTTGTTGGCGCCCAGATTGCCGTTTGGCCAGGAGACGATGAGGGGAGACGCGATACCACCTTCATTCACCCAGGATTTGTGCAGGCGAAACGGCGCGTTGGCGTTCGAAGACCAGCCTGGGCCGAGGCCGAGGTGGGTCATCATGGACCCCGGAGCCGCAGTACTATCGTGGCCATCCCCTCGAATGAGCTGTTCAGAACTGGCACCGTTGTCGGACATGAAGAGCACGATGGTGTCGCGCTCCGCCCCCATCGCTTTCACCTGATCCAGAACCTTACCGATTTCAGCGTCCATGCGGGTGATCATGGCCGCGTGGATGGCCATCTTGGTTCGCTGGAAATCCTTTTGGACCGGCGTCAGGGTAGACCACGGCACCGCTTTCGAAATTTCACCGGGGCCGACCTTCTCCGTCAGCTCTTTGTCCGGCGTGTTCCATTTGGTCCACATTTCGGGTTCCAGCGGTGCTGCCGGGCCATTGATGAGACCCATCTTCTGCATGCGCTGGACTTTCCGTTCCCGGGCAGTATCCCAGCCTTCCGTAAAACGGCCCTTGTAGTGATCAATGTCGGCCTGGGGTGCCTGCAGCGGGAAGTGAGGCGAGTGGAAGGCGACGTACAGCAGGAAGGGGTCTGCAGTATGTTCCTTCTGGTGCTCTTTCAGAAACTGCACGCTGTAATCGGCAATGGCGGTGGTGCTGTAGTAACCCTCGCCTGGCTTGGGAAGCGCCTTACCATCCAACTCGTGCCGATTCTGGGTAAAGAACCGCAGTTCGTCGAGCATCGCGTAGGAATGATCGAACCCAACTCCGCCTTCGCCGGTAGCGAACCGCAAGTGCCATTTGCCGGAATGATAGGTCCGATAGCCCAGTGGTTTCAGATACTCCGGCAGGAACTTCGTGTAAGAGGGTACGTTCCCGGGGGTCATCACATCGGAGGCCGTTTGCTGGGCGTAGTAGCCGGTCATCAGACAGTTGCGGGAAGGGCCACAGCGCGCAGTGGAATAGAACTGAGTGAAGCGGAGGCCCTGAGAGGCCAGCCGATCCAGGTTCGGCGTATCCACGTCACCGCCGTAGCAGCGAGCGTCAGCAAACCCCATGTCATCCGCCAGAATGACCACGAAGTTTGGTTTTTTGGCCGCAGCCATGCCCGTTGCTGCTGCGGTAGCCGCTACTGCGGCGCTCTGAAAAAAGTCTCGGCGATTCAACATGTAATCTCCACGATGATACTCCCACAACCGGTTCCACCCTCATGGCATGATGGGCAGAGATGTCCAGTTTACTTACGTCGCCCCTTCTTCCCTCAGTCTTTTTCGGGCACGGAAACCCGATGAACGCTTTGCAGGACAACCTCTGGACGCGAGAGTGGCGAGCCCTCGGCGAGACCATCCCCCGCCCCCGGGCGATTCTCGCCATTTCAGCGCACTGGTATATACGAACCACGGGCGTGACGATCAGTATGGCCCCCGAGACCATCCACGACTTTGGCGGTTTTCCCGGAGAATTGTTCGCCGTCCGGTACCCCGCACCTGGCGACATGGGACTGGCGCGCCGCGTACAGGAATTACTGGCACCGATCCCCGTAGCGCTTGACGGTTCGTGGGGGCTCGATCACGGGACCTGGTCGGTGCTGAAGCACGTGTATCCGAATGCCAATGTGCCCGTGGTGCAACTCAGTATTGACGCGACTCGACCGCCGCAATACCACTTCGACATTGGCCAAAGACTGGCTCAGTTACGCGAGGAAGGGGTCCTGATTGTCGGCAGTGGCAATCTGGTGCACAACTTGCGGAGATACGCCTGGGGGGTGGACAATGCCCCACCCTATGACTGGGCGCTGCGATTTGAGGCGGAAGCCCGGGGCCTGCTTCTGTCCGGAGACGTCGGTCCGCTCATTGACTACCAGAAACTGGGGCCGGACGCGGCGCTCTCCATCCCCACGCCGGAGCACTACCTGCCTCTGCTGTACGTGCTGGGAACCCAACGAAAAAACGAAGCCATCTCGCTACCCGTTATGGGGATCGAAGGTGGCTCCGTGTCTATGCTCAGCGCTAAAATCGGCTAGGCGATTTTGATCTTGCGGGGATGCTGGGAGTTGTCCTGCAGGAAGGTCTTCTTCCGCTTCAGGTCGCCGGCCTCCGGCTGTACCGCACCCTCCATATCGGTCACGCGCGAAACCACCGTGTGTTCGCCTGGGGTTGCGCCCTCCCACTTATAGCTGAAGAGTTTCCACGAGAACTTTGTGTTTTTGGCATCGAGCGTAGCCTTCTGCCACGAACCATCGTCGATTTTCACTTCAACCGACTTCAGGGGCGTGCCATCGTTCAAAACGAACCCAATCACGTTGTGAGCTGTTCCCGATTTGCGAACCCGCGCCACCACAGACTTCAATTGCAGGCGGGTGATTTCCGTTTCCACCCACTGGGTCCCGGGATCCGTTTCTTCGCCGGTGCCGCCGACGCCTTTCAGCGACCGGTACCACCGAGCCTGATAATTCCCCACGTAGCGATCTTCCTGCAGATGAACCTCAGCCAGCCACTTCACGTTCGCCACGCCATACCAACCCGGCATGATGAGCCGAACCGGGAAGCCCTGGCGCCGGGTGAGCGGCTCACCATTCAGCGCATATGCCAATATCGGTTCTGGTCGCATGGCATTTTCCAGGGTCAAACTGCGGCCAAACTGCTGCTCCAGCTTAAAAGTCTGTTGCCGGAAGACGACATCCTGCTGGCCATGATCGCTGCCGAAGAAAACCACTTCGCGAGCCTTAGGCGTGACTCCAACCTGCTTCAGGACAGCGCTGAAGGGAACCCCGGTGAACTTCCCGCAGGACGACAAAGCCTGCATGCCTCGGGGACTATTGCCGGAACATTCGTAGCCCGCAATCACGTCAACGGGCTTCATTTTCTTCAGATCCTCGAGCGTAAACTGAACATCCTTACGAACCATGCCGGTGAACTTCAGGCGGTAGGCGACCGGATCCACCTCAGGCTGGTTGAAGTGCTGAATGGCAAAAAACTGGTCGGCTGGCGTGATGAGGCCATCGATCTTGCGGATATCCAGAAGCCTGGTGATCGAGTTGGGGTTATTCGGATTGAAGGTCTTCGGGTAGTCGGTGAACTCGGCATCGGCTTCACCCTCCGCCAGCGCAGGCACCGCCCAGCTCGGGATGGCAGCCAGGAGAGCGGTGGCCTTCATGGCATCCAGCAAGGCCTGGCGACGTGTCGTAGTGGTCATCTTTGTCGGGTTCATCGGCTTGGTCGGGTTCATGGGCTTGCTCGGGTTCATCGGCGTTACTCCTTTACTCGTCATCGTCGTTCTCAGCTTCTTCGGTCCTGGCTTTAGCAGCAGCCTCACGAGCCTTCTGATTGGAGATTTCACGGGCCTTGGCCGCCTTAATTTCCATTTCCGCAAGCTTGGCTCTGCCCAGGCTCACCGCACCACCAACATTCATTCTCTGCCAGCGCTTGAAGCTGAAGACTTCCTTGCGCTTGCGGAAACTGGCAAAGTTGATGCGGCAATATTCACATCGCCATTTTTTGGCACCCAGGTTGACCGCGAGAGCAGTCCAGCCGGTTGGCGTGTAGGTCTTGCCGGACCAGGCGTTCAGATCCAGCTTCCTGCAGACGGGGCACTTCGCGTAGAAAATGTCGCCCAGCGCCAACGTGCTCGCGACAAAGCGAGTCTTGCAATCGACACAGCGAAGGGCGGTTTCAAACCGCCAGCGTATGATCTTGTCGGTCGATTCCTTCATAGCGGAGTCGCGCAGATGGCGACTCCCGCAATTTGGGCATTGGACAGGCATTAGTTAGGGGCGATCTCAGTTCTAACATACTCCCACGCCGCACGGCGCGCAAGACTAAGCACAAACAGCACCTGCACTTGCCCTCGTCTGCAGATCCCGCTCGACAAAGGCGTCAAAACGGTGGGATAACTCGCAGATAACCTCCGTGCTTCCGGAAACACTTTTGCTGCCAACGTCACGGATCGGGAGCAGATTCCGGGTGGTGGAGGTAATGAATGCCGCGTCGGCATGTGCAAAATCATCCAGCGACAAGGGCTGTTCGACCACCGCCAGCCCCTCCCCGGACAGCTCCAGCAGGATTTCGCGGGTGATGCCGCCAAGACAACCTTCCGAAAGCGGGGGCGTGAAAACGGATCGGCCCTTGACAATAAAAATATTGGCCGACGTACATTCCGCAACCCGGCCATGCTCGTTCAACAAGACCACCTCGTCGTTCCCGTTGAGCACGGCGCGTTCTGCCCAGGAGAGATTTTGCGCCCATGACAGCACTTTCGCGCCGGCGAACTCGCACGCCGCGTGCCGCGCGTTGGGCTGAACTCCCAGGCTCACACTCTCGCCCCACAACTTTGAAGTTGCGGTCATGGCTGCAACGTCCACGGTAGTGATGGCCGCCTGGCTGTCCTGCCACATACCGCCGCTGTTCCGGACAATGACGAGGCGCAGGGTGCAATCCGTCTGTTGGTTGGCGTCCAGCAAACGAAGCAGGTCTGCCTGAACCCCATCTGAATCCGGCATGGGGAGGTTCAGGAGCCGCGCATCACGAGTCATGCGCGCCCAATGCCGTTCCCAAGCAAACAAGGCTCCGTGGCGGACCCGGAGCGTTGTAAAAACGCCCCAACCCGCCAGAATCCCAATTTGGCCGGACCGAAATACCGCCGTCGCGGCGTCTTCGATGCGACCGTTATGGAGAATGTGCTGATGAATCGCCATAGGTGCGTCCTTACTTCATCATGGCATCCCGGCGAGCCTTGAACTCGTTGCCGGGCTTCCATTCAGGGATCTTCACTTCCTGTGCCACCCGATAGCCGGTTTCGAACAGGACCCGCAGGTCTTCCACCGCGCCGGAGAGATCCCAGGCTGGATCTGGTTTGTCGGCGGGCTTGTGGTAAATCTTCTCCGTATACTCGTCGCGCTTCTGACGGCCGTAAGCTTCGGGCTTGCCGATGAACTCGATGCCGGCTTCCGGGTCGAGCGCGGGGACGCCCACTTTGGCGAACTGGAAGTGATCGGAACGGTAGTAGAAACCCTTTTCAGGCTCGGCGTCGCCAACCGGCACCCTCTGCCTGGATTTCAGGACTTCGGTCACCGTATCATCGAGCGTAGAATTTCCGAGGCCCACGATGACCAGGTCTTTGGTCTTGCCCCACGCGTTCAGGACGTCCATGTTGATATTCGCGACCGTCTTCTTCAGGGGATAGAGCGGGTTCGAGGCGTAGTATTCTGCACCCAGCAGCCCCTGTTCCTCACCAGTCACGGAAAGAAACAACACAGACCTTTTGGGTGCCGGTGACATCTTGCTGTAAGCACGTGCGATTTCCAGCAGACCTGCGGTGCCCGAGGCATTGTCGAGCGCCCCGTGCATAATCTGGTCACCCTGCAATTCCGTGTTTCGTCCGAAATGATCCCAATGTGCTGTGTAGACAATGTACTCGTCTTTCAGCGCCGGGTCGCTGCCTTCGAGCTTCGCCACCACGTTTCGGGAGTCGATCTTGCGCAGCGCATTGGTGATATGGAAACTGGCTTTGGCACCTTGGAGCGGAACGGGCCGGAACTCCTTTCTCAAAGCGTCTTTTTTCGCGGCAGCCAGATCCAGGCCGGCAGCTTTGAACAGTTCAGCCGTCTTGTCGAACGTCATCCAGCCTTCCACAGGAACGCGGGCCAGATTGTTGTTTGGTCTCTGGATATTGAACATTTCACCAGCTTTGCCCGACACCACCACCTCAAAGCCATAGCCCGCGAGTGCGGTTTCGTGGACAATCAGGACGGCCGCGGCACCTTTTTCAGACGCGATTTCGTATTTGTAAGTCCAGCGCCCGTAGTACGTCATGGCGCGACCGCGGAACATATTGGCGTCCAGCTTCGTGGGGTCGGCCGGATCGGGAAGCTGGGGATCGTTGACCAGCATCACGATGGTCTTGCCCTTTACATCGACATCTTTGTAGTCATCCCAGCCATACTCGGGAGCCACGACGCCGTAGCCGACGAAGACGATGTCGGAATCCTTCACAGTCGTGTCTTCCACGAAGCGGGTGGAGACGGCAACAAAGTCCTTGTTCTCCGCTGCGGCGAGGGGTTTTCCATTCACGGTAAAGGAGCCCTGTTGTTTTGAGTTCGTGCCGGCCAGAGGCACCTTCTGAACAAATGTACCGTCCGGATTGCCAGGCTTCAGAGCCAACGCACGGAAGTTCTGCTCCAGGAAATCGACGGTCTTCTCTTCGCCCGCACTCCCCGGCTTCCGACCTTCAAATTCATCCGAGGCCAGCGTCTTGATTGAGGTCAGCAGGGAATCCGGATTCATGGCGTCAAACCCTGGCTTCAACGGGTCGCCGGGTGGTGTCTGTGAACACGACAACGTCAGGAGGAGGCAGGCGAAAAGCGCAATCTTCTTCATAGAGTTTCCCTCCAGAGTAGCGGAAAATTTGGCCGCCTGTCGTTATTGAACCTGGAGATATTGAACCTGGAGATTTACGGGCGGACTATTTACGCCCCCCACCGAAACCACCACCGGCTGGGTGCCGGGAGGAACGCTGTCGGGCACCGTGAAATTCAACTGGGTGACTCCGGCAACCCCTGGAGTGATGCCGACAAAGCGCACAAAAGCCTGGATGCCGCCGACCGTGACGGACACGGGGAGGCGGGGCCGGGGCAAGCGAGTGACAATGGTCCCCTGTGCCGGTGTGTCGCCGGTGGCAAGTGTGGGTGAGACATCTCCGTCCCCCGTTAGGTAGGCGGAAATGGTCTGACCTGGGGAGGCTACCGAAGTGGGCGTGAGGAAACGCCTGGAGGTGGCGAAGATGCCAGGTGCCGTGGTAGCGACGGGAAACTCCTGCCACGCGATCTGGCCATTCCGGTTCACCGCCAGAACTGCAGTTCCGAGGGCGGTTTCATAGGGAACTTGAATTTCAAGCCTTTCCGGAGCTACTGAGTAAAGCGGGGCGGAAACTCCATTGACAGTGACACTCACCCCCTCCAAACTGACCGGCAAGGGGAAGCGATTGGCTATCGCTGAGGATGGTGCCAGATTCAGCCCCAGGACCCGCATTTGCCCTCCCGGGGCCCCGGTCGGCCCAAACGAAGCCGCATTGCTGACACCGGCTATCGAAAGCACGGGAGATGCCCCGACAACGAGCGTAACCGGCAAGTTGATAGCCTGCGGGAAAGCATTGGCGGCCTGAACCGTAATGAAAGCACGATAAACCCCGCGTGAAAGCCCGGCAGACGTTGCCTGCACCGTAAATCGACCCGGCCCCTCGCCACTGGTATTGAGCACGGAGAGCCACTTTGTTGTCAGGTTGTCCGGCAGCTTTGACACACTCCAGACAGCTTGCCCTCCGGTCAGAGTAATGTCGATGGGAGCAGTCCGGGTCGGCCCCGCCTCGGGTAATGTGAACACCAGCGAAGGCCGCGAGAGCGACAGGGCTGCTGCTGCCACTGGTGCCGTTTGTGAGTATGTCACCGAGGTGACAGAGCTGACTGACCCGATCTCCCCGACGCCCGCAATCGTAAAGGTTCGGTTGGAGGCCACCGTGTTGGTGCTGTAGCACTGCGTTCCGTAGAGGACACCCCAGGGGGCAAGCCGAGTGGTTCCGAAGATCTGTTGGATCAGCCCGGACTGGGAACTGTTGCCCACCGCAAACCCGGTCAGATTCGTCAGGAAACCGCCCTGTTCCTGGACAGTGAACTGCTGAGCCCACTGGCAATTCGGCTCTGCATTCGGATTCCTGTTCACGGTCCGGGGCACGCTGGTTAAGAGGATGGACGGTGTCAGGGCAGGGCTGGCTGAGGGCAGGAAGACGGCGGTTACAGACTGGGACCAGGTCCGGCCATTCGCATCCGACCCGGAAAATGTAAAAACGTGGGTTCCGGCGGTCGGGTTGATTCCCGAGGCTGAGGTGAGAATCGCTTGTATGAAGCCAAATGCCGGGAGATTGGTTTGGCCCAAAACGGTGAGCGCCACGTTCGCGCCATCGAAGGTAAAACCGGTAATCCGGGTAGACACCCCAGCAGCTTCCTGCAGCGTCACTGTGAAGACGTATGACGCCCCGAACTGGTAAACGGGGTTGGGATCAACCGACGGGATCACCAGGGAACCGGAAGCCGGAATGATTAGTTCAAGGAACGACGAGCCTCCCGAGCCGTCCACCACTCCATCACCCGCATAGATGGCGGACACCGAGCCGGTTCCCTCCGCGATTCTCACCATCGAAATGACGAGTGTCGCAATCGCGGTAGTGCCGGGGCCCGGTGTCAGACTCACAGTGGCGAGTTGGTTGTAGCTGGAAAGAAAGGTAACGGTGCCGGTGGGTCGGGAGGAGCCGGTTGAACGGACCACCGCAGTCAGTGTGATGTTGTCGTTCAGGGCGGCGCTGGAGGGTTTGGCTGACAACGTGGTGCTGCTCACGACACCGAGGTTCCACTGCCGCACCAGCGCCGTGACATCTGGTGAACCAAGGCCGGTGGTCAGGTCATACCCGGGCCCGGCCGTGTACCCCAACTTGCCATCCACACAGTCGGGGGAACCCTGCGAACAGGGCACAACGTTGTCTCCTGCCGTGATGTCGTGATAGACGGAGGTACTGGCCTGTGCCAGTCTGTACAGTGCCGGATTCACATTGCCCAGCCCCGGTTCGACGAGCTTACCGGCATTCACAAGCGATTGATTTACCAGCGCCAGAACCCCGGCGAAAATCGGTGTCCCCACCGAAGTGCCCCCAAAGATGTATTGGGCACCGCCACTGAAGACCAGGTAACCATCATGATCGGCCGAAGCGGGGAACGAGACATCGGGAATATCGCGCGCCCCGTCATCCGGGACGCCTTTCCCTGCCTGCCACCAGGGCTTCGAATAGAAAACACTGGCACCGCCTCCTGTTGCCGTCATTTCGTTACGGAGCGGAGTGTCGTTCCAGGCAATTTCAGGTATGTAGGACAGGGCGGAAGACCCATCCGGTTTGTTCGTGGCGGCCCAGTACTTTCCGGTTCCTTCATTCAGCGTGGTGCCACCAATGGCCGTCACCTCCGGCAGGGAGGCAGGGAATCCGGCAACCCGCCCCTTAGTGGCCTGGGGACCGGGAGCACTGAAGTCGCACCCGGCGGCCCCGCTGTCACCCGAGGCAACCACCCAGGTAATCCCCTGGGCATTGGCCTGTTGGCCCAGGAAGCGAATGTCCGGGGTGTTCTCCACTTCGCAACCGCCATAGCTCATGCTGATGACGGGTGAAACATTGTTGTCCACCGCATAGTAGGTGGAGAGGATGACGTCGGTCGAGTTCACATAGATGATTCGGGCGTTGGGGGCGGCAGCGCCGGCCCATTCCAAATCCAGGTGTGCCTCGTACTGGTCATCGGGACTCACCCCTGGATTGGGGCCAAAGAGCTGAATTTCGGGATCACCCGGAGGCAGACGATAGGCCGCGCGGAAGGCCCGAATATCAGAAATATCGACGTTGGTCTGACCAATGACCGCCACACTTTGGCCAGTGCCATTGATCCCCGCCGCATAGAGAGGCAAGAAATTGAAGATGGTGGCGATATCGCCCGGCGAAAGGTAGTGGTTGCCGGAAGCAGTGGTAAAGTTCGGCTGGAGGCGAGCCTGGCGGTGCAAAGGTTTCAGGCCGAAATTATTGAAACCACGAACTCCGGCGACCAGGCGGTCCATCGCGAGAGGTACGGAAGGCTCCCGGGAATTGGCGAAGCGAGTACGCCCGTTGTCATCGTACTTGTGAAATTC
>Ga0114970_10001304_pt1 | contig 18616 bp, 11 predicted proteins | sample M_140205_XF_Meta_FD_87030 | JGI IMG/M metagenome (GOLD analysis project Ga0114970, IMG submission 87030) | Freshwater microbial communities from Lake Montjoie, Canada to study carbon cycling - M_140205_XF_MetaG | ecosystem: Environmental > Aquatic > Freshwater > Lake | place: Lake Montjoie... | reverse complement strand
CGATCAGGAACGCCGTCTGGTAGCCGCCCCACGAGTGACCGTGCAGCCCCACGTTGGCCGAATCCACGACACCCGTCTTGATGGCTGCCTTCACCGCCGGCACCACGCTCCACACCGCGCTCATGCCCGGATCATTCAGCTTGTACACGATGTCCGGCAAGAACACCGCGTAGCCGCGAGAATTGTGCACGCCGATGAGGGCGTTCGGCGAGCTCGAGAAGTTTGGCGAGTAGAAGCTGTTGAGGTTGTCCGACTGCAGTTCGTAAATGAACACCAGCGTCGGATACTGCTTGCCCTCTTCGTAGCCGGCCGGGAGATAGAGCGCGCCCTGCAACGAGTCGCCCTTCTCGGTCACGTAGGTCACGAGCCGCGAACCGGCCGACCACGCCACACCGTTCAGATTCGGATTCGCGTCCGACAAGCGCACGGAGTCGGCGATCGCACCGTTGCCGAACGACACGCGCCAGTAGTCAGGGAAGCGCGTGGACGTCTGAATCGACGACACCCACACCTCGGCGTCGCGCGCCTTCATCGGCGCATGACGGGCATCGCGCCATCCGGTAATCGCCACCGCGCCGGCCTTGGCCGGATCGATGCGCACGATCGCTTCCTTCTTGGTGAGCGACTGCATCGCGGCCATGTACACCGGCTTGGCCAGGTCGATGTTGCGCGCACGCGGGTCGGTGTTGATCACACGCGTGTAGCGCGTACGGGTGGCCCGACCGTTCACGGTGAGATTTGTCCAGCTCTTGCCCGCCATGCCGATGCGCCACACGTCGTAGTTGTCGCTGATCAGGGCGAAGCGTCCATCCATGCTCCATCCCACGATGTTCGTGCTGGGGCGGTCGACGTTGTGATCGTCTTCGGTGTCGATGAACGACACCGGCGCGCCGCCGGTCACGTTCGCGATCGCCTCGGAGGCCACGTCGTAGGCGTGGAAGTTGCCGTCGTCCCAAAAGAGCACCGACTTGCCGTCGGGTGACAGCGAGGACGTGCCGCGCAGTTCCTTCTTCACCAACGCCCGCGTGCCGGTGCGGGCGTCGATCAGATACAAGTCGCGACGCTGCACGCCGTCGGTGCTGCTCTGCCGCTCGTACGCCTGATTGTCGGTGCCGAGCACGTAGCGATCACGCGCGCCAAGCGTGCCCGTGCGGACCACGTCGTCGGTGAGCTGCACGACCTTCTGTGTAGCCGGCAGGTAGGTGGCCAGGAAGGAGAAGCTCTTGTCGGCGTTCTCCTGCACGATCTGCATCGACTGCAGTCGCGCGTCCTTGCTGTGCCATAGAATGAGCGATGGACGATCGTCGTCGTCCAGCTGCTCGCTCTTCGGTACCGGCGGCGTGGCCACGCGGAGGCCGATCGCGAGGCCGTCCATCTGCTCGAGCCAGCGCGGCGTGCGCTCGGGGCTCACTTCCATGCCGTTCGGCAGGGCGGCAGACCCGCTACTCCCTACCGCGATCATTTGCTGGGTCGGCGTGCCGACACGCGCGACCGCGGCCGCACTCCACGTGGTATCCGTCGCGGCGCTGTCGATGGTGCCCTTGAGGTACGCGAAGGCCGGGAAGCTGTCGGTCCACGCCAGACGACGAAATAACGCCTTGCCGGCGTCGATCGACTTCACGGTGCCGCTGGCGAGGTCGCGCAGCTGCACACCGTTGCCCAGCTGATCGCGCGCGTCGATGGTGTAGCTGAGCCAGCGACCTGTGTCGTCGAACGCAAAGTCGCCCACGTTGCCCACGTTGAATTGGGCGTTGGTGCCCAGCTCGTGGAGCAACAGGTCGGTGCCTTCCACGCGGCCCGCGCCGCCGCCGATGGGGTTGCCCCCCATGCCCGGTGCACCGGGGCCCGGCAATCCACCGCCGCCGCCGCCGGCACCACCACCGCCACCACCGCCGCCGGCCTCTGGCGCGTAGGCCTGCAGCGCCACCCACTTCGGTGCGTCACCGCCGAACGCGAAGCGCCGGATCTTGTCGAACTCGCGCGCCTCACCGGTGGCGAGGTTCACCACGCGCAGCGTCGACTGCACTGCGCGGCGCTCGCGGCGCATACGCTTCTGATCGGTGGCCTTGGGATACACCAGCATGGCGGCCCACTTCCCGTCGCCGGAGAGTTGCAGCGCGGCGTTGCCGCCGCCGCCGGGCCCTCCAGCGGCCGCCGGCGCTTCGCCGATCGGGAAGCGGCGCTCTTTGCCACCCGACGCGGTCTGACGGACCACCGCCTCGGCGTCGCCCTCATTTGGCGCGACTATATAAGCGAACCAGGCGCCGTCGTTGGACAGCGTGGCACCGCGGATGGACTTCCAGGCCGAAATGTCGGTCGGGGTGATGGCGCGTGCCACCCCGGCACGACCGGCTGAACCGGCGCCGGTGGACTGCGCGAGCACCACGGCGGGAGCGGCAAGCAAGAGCGCACCGATCGCGAGGGGTCGCCTCGGGAAAACGAACATGGGTACTCCGAGTGTGAGAGGACGGAGAAGAAGCTACGACCGGGGCCGGAGAGCGCCACCTCGCGCGGGACCGCCCTCCGGACCGCCCTCGGGACGATCAGCCGGCCCCACCCGAGATTCGTGCCGGCAACTCCCGAGCGCGGTGGTGCGACGGAGAGTCACGATTTCGCGACGGACTGTTACAGGCTCGGAAGGTCGTTCGTCGTTCCCCTGATGACCGCCCTCTCTCCTTATCAGGCTCTCTTAACGATGCCCCGTACACGAGTGCTTGTGGTGCTCGCGGCGAGCATCATGGCCGGCGTCTACGTCGAGCCTGTGCACGCGCAATCGCTGCCCGCCAATCTCCCGACCCCGGCCCAAGCCCAGGATTTAGTGCAGAACCGCCCCGAATTGGTGGCGCAACTGCGGCAACGAATTCAGGCCTCCGGTCTCTCTGCCGACCAACTCCGGGCGCGCCTGCGCGCGGCCGGCTACCCCGAGTCGCTGCTGGAACAGGTCATGGGTGGAGCGACACTCGGGGCCAGTGCCCCGCCGTCCGATTCGCTCATCAATGCCGTACGGGCGCTCGGTATCGTGGACTCGACCGACGCGGCTACGCTGCGCCGAATCCTTCTTGGCGGCACCGTAATCGGCAGCTCAATCGGGAGCTCAGGCGGCACCGCGGGCAGCGCGCGCACCGGCGCGGACGCTGACACGCGAACCGTTGGCGCCTCGTATGCCGCCGATGGCACCACCCTGTTCGGCTACGCCCTGTTCTCCCAGCCCACCACGGTGTTCGACGCGAACGCCGGCGGACCGGTCGACGCGTCATATAAGCTCGGCGCCGGCGATCAGCTGGTCCTCATTCTGAGCGGTGATGTCGAAGCGGCCTACACGCTCGACGTGACGCGCGAAGGATTCGTCGTGATTCCCGTCGTCGGCACGGTGCCGGTGGCGAATCTCAGCCTCGGCGATCTCGATGTGCTGCTTCGCTCGCGGCTTCAGCGCGTGTACTCGAGCATCGGGAGCGGTACGCGTTTCGCCGTGAGTGTCGCGCGTTTGCGCAGCAACCAAGTGTTCGTCGTGGGCGACGTGCAGCAGCCCGGTAGCTATCGCATCTCGAGCGCTGGCACCGCGCTCACCGCGCTCTACGCGGCCGGTGGTCCGAGCGAACGCGGCTCGCTGCGACAGGTGGAGATTCGTCGTCGTGGCAAGCCGACGCTGCGTTTCGATGTGTACGAATACCTGCTGCGCGGTGATGCCAGCGGAGACGTCCGGCTCGAGAACGGCGATGTGCTCTTCGTGCCCACGCATGGGGCCCGCGTTCGTGTGAGCGGCGGCGTGCTGCGGCCGGCCACCTACGAATTGCGCCCGAACGAATCCCTCGATGATCTGGTCACCAGCGCTGGCGGTTTCACCGACGATGCGTCGCGTCGTCGCATTCGCATTCAGCGCATCGTGCCGCCATCACAGCGCACGGCCGAGGGCAGCGATCGTATCGTCCTCGACGTGAGTGTGCCGGACGCCACCAAAGGCGTGACGGCGGTGCGTATCCCGATCGAAGCCGGCGACGTGGTGGAAGTGCCGCGTGTGTCGAACCGCGTACGTGGCCGCATTACCATCACCGGCAACGTGTGGCAGCCCGGTGCACAGGGCATCGACAAGGCCACGACGCTGAACGACGCCATCCGTCAGGCTGGCGGGCTCAAGTCCGACACCTATCTCGGGCGCGTGATTATCTCGCGACTGCGCGCCGATTCCACGCGCGAGCAGATCCGCGCCACGCTGCGCACCGACGGCACGACGACCACGCCGATGTCGCTGCAGGAAGACGATGAGATCTCGGTGTTCTCGCTGACCGAGTTCCGGGCGCCGACGTACGTCGCCCTGAGCGGCGCGGTGCGCGGGCCCGGGCAGTATCCGTATCGCGAAGGGATGACGATGCGTGATCTGGTGTTGCAGGCTGGCGGTTTCTTACCGAGTGCATCGCTGAAAGAGGCGGAGATCGCGCGATTGCCGGCGACGCGCGTGCCGGGGCAGCTGGCGATCACGTTCCGTGTCCCGCTCGATTCATCATATCTGGTCGACTCGCCGGCGGCCGCCTTGCCAGGAGGGGACACGCGCCTGTTGCCCTACGACAACGTCTTGGTGCTGCGTCAGCCGGACTGGCAACTGCAGTCGACGGTGACGCTCACCGGGGAAGTACAATTTCCGGGCACGTATGCCCTGACGTCGAAAACCGAGCGACTCTCCGACGTCATTGCGCGAGCCGGTGGGCTCACGGCCTCGGCCTACTCGGCCGGCGTCGCGTTTCACCGTGCGCAAAATGCGGTGGGACGGGTAGGGGTGGACCTCCCCAGCGTTCTGCAGAATGTGAAGGATCGTGACAATCTGCTGCTGCTGGACGGTGACTCGGTGCACGTGCCGCGCTACAACGCGCTGGTCTCGGTGTCAGGCGCTGTGAATTCGGCGGTGGCGCTGCCGTATGAGCCGGGGGCGTCGTTGTCCTCCTACATCCGCGCTGCGGGTGGTGCGACGCGCAACGCCGACGCCACGCGCGCCTACGTCGTGCAGGCGAACGGCAAGGTGGAAACGAACCGCCGGTACTTCGGCCTGATCGACATGCAGCCGAAGCCTCGACCGGGCAGCCGGATCATCGTGCCCTCCCGCGATCCGTCCGATAAGCGCGACATCATGCAATTCCTCGGTACCCTGACGCAGGTGATCGGCAGTCTGGTGACGCTTGCCGTGGTCCTGAGCCGTACCAATTGAAAAGGGGAGCCGACATGGTCGATACGGTACCACCCGTCGGCTCAAGACTGGGCAAGCGTCTACCGAGAATTATTCGGGACGGCGAGTGGAGTGATTGGGCGCAGCACGGCCCGAGGCGGGGCCGCTGTGGGCTCCTGAAGAAGTCGCGATGTATCGACGAAGTATTCACCGCCGGCCGTACTCAACTATGACGCCCACTTCCACTTCTACGACGCCGGCGACCGTGACGGCGGTCGGGTCACCCACCGAGTTCCGAAAGGCACCGTGGCTGACGCACAGTCAATTGTTCGTGCTCGATGTCACGCTGCTGACGGCCGTCTGGGGCCTTGCCTGGACGCTGCGCTTCGAAGGACTGGAGTGGCTCACTTCGAGTTGGCGCGAGGCGGCGAGCTATCACCTTGTGTTGGCCGTACCCATGTGGCTCGGCATCATGGCGGCATTTCGCCTGTATCGTCGCGCGTGGAGCATGGCGTCGATCGAGGAACTCAAGGCGATGATGGCGGCGGTGTTCGTGGCGGCGATTGCCAATGTGACGCTTGGTGTCTTCCTGCTGCCGGTGCTCGGGCTGTCGCCCACGCGCTTGCCGCTCTCGGTGATTTCGTCGCACACGATGTGGAGCATCCTCGCGCTCACGCTGCCCCGTCTTTTGGCGCGCGTGTGGATCGTACACCGCCGCCAGCGTCGTGACCAAACGGCTCAGGTGCCCGTGCTGATTCTTGGCGCTGGCGCCTCCGGACGACTCACGGCGCGAGAGATGCTCGAGCATCCGGCGATGGGACTTCGTCCGGTCGGCTATCTCGACGACGACGCGTCCAAGCGTAACCTGCACGTGGGCGGGCTGTGTGTGTTGGGGCCGCTGAGCGACCTGGACGCGATGATCCGCGCGCACGGCATCCGTCACGTCATCATCACGATGGCGAGTGCGCCGGGCGCCAAGATTCGCGAGATCGTGCGCATCTGCACGGCGGCGGGTGTCGAGACGCGCACGATGCCGCAGATCGGCGAGATCCTCTCTGGTCGGATCGGTGTGAATCAGCTGCGTCCGGTGGAGATTCAAGACTTGCTGCGCCGCGCCCCGGTGCAGACTGATCTCGGTTCTGTGCGGCGCATCGTGGAAGGACAGACGGTGCTCGTGACCGGTGCCGGCGGCTCGATCGGCAGCGAGTTGTGTCGCCAGATCGCGCGCAACGCGCCGGCACATCTGTTGCTGCTTGGCCACGGTGAGAACTCGATCTTCGATATCCAGCAGGAACTGCGGTCGCATTTCCCGTCGGTGCCGCTCTCGTGCCTCATCGCCGATGTCCGTGACGAGACGCGCCTCGATGCCATCTTCAGCCAGTATCGCCCGAACACCGTCTTCCATGCGGCGGCCCATAAGCATGTGCCGCTGATGGAAGAGAACCTGGCCGAAGCGATCACGAATAACGTGAAAGGCACGCGGACGCTGATCGACGCCGCGGTGCGTCACGACACGCCACAGTTCGTGCTCATTTCGAGCGACAAGGCGGTCAATCCGTCCAGCATCATGGGGGCGACGAAGCGGATTGCCGAGCTCTTGGTGCAGCGCGCGGCCGTCTCGACGGGCCGGAACTATGTCAGCGTGCGCTTCGGCAATGTGCTTGGGAGCCGCGGTAGCGTGGTGCCGACCTTCCTGCGGCAAATCCGTGCCGGTGGGCCGATCACGATCACGCATCCGGACATGCAACGCTACTTCATGACGATCCCCGAGGCTGTGCAGTTGGTTCTGCAGGCGGCGGTGCTCGGTCAAGGCGGCGAAGTGTTCGTGCTCGACATGGGTGAGCCGATCAAGATCGTCGATCTTGCGTCGGATTTGATCCGACTGTCTGGACTACGCGTGGGTGATGATGTCGAGATCCACTTCACGGGACTGCGGCCGGGCGAGAAGCTGTTCGAGGAGCTGTCGCGCGACGATGAAAGTCTGCAGCCGACGTCGCACCATACGATTTTGTGTTCGCGCCTTGGCATACCGCCGGCCGGCGTGCACGCCCATGTCGAAGCGCTCGTGCAGTCGGCCATGCGCCGCGATGATGACACGGTGCTGCGGCAGCGCATCGCGGAGTTGGTGCCGGAGTACATCGCGCTCGGGACCACCTATCCGGTACCGCGCGAACTGACGCTGGTGGCGTAATGCACGACGCCCCACGACGCGTTCGCGTCGTGGGGCGTCGTGCATCACGTGGTGCCAACGTAATACGCGTTGCTTAGAACGCGGCGATGTCGAGATAGGCCTGCCGAAAGGTTTCGACCTGCGGGAGCGTCGCATCTTCCAGCGACGGGGCGTAGCCCACAAACACATCCTGGCTGGCCACGCGCTTCACGGGCGCATCGAGCCACGCGAAGCATTCATCCGCGATGCGCGCGGCGATCTCGGCGCCGTAGCCCCACGAGCGCGAATCCTCGGTGGCCACAATGACCCGGCCGGTCTTCTTCACACTGGAGAACACGGCTTCCTCGTCCCACGGCGAGAGGGTGCGCAGGTCGATGACCTCGACGCTCGGTCCGCCTTCCTCCGCGAGCTGATTGGCGGCCACGAGGGCACGATGCACCGTGGCCCCGTACGTCACGAGCGTGATGTCGGTGCCCTCGCGCAGCACGCTCGCCTTGCCAAACGGGATCATGAAATTCGGGCCTGGGTAACGGCCCTTGTTGTACGTCTGGCGATACAGGTGCTTGTGCTCGAGGAACAGCACCGGGTCTTCGCTGCGAATGGCGGTGCGGAGCAGGCCGTTCGCGTCGAGCGCGTTGCTGGGGCACACCACGCGCAGGCCGGGCGTGTGCGTGAACAGCGACGCGCCCGTTTGCGAGTGGTAGGGGCCACCGCGGATGTAGCCGCCGTACGTCGTGCGGATCACGACCGGCGCATGAAACGCGTTGTTGGAGCGCCAACGCATTGTGGCGAGTTCATCGCGGATCTGCATGAAGGCCGGCCAGATGTAGTCGAAGAACTGAATTTCGACCACCGGCTTGTAGCCGCGGTGCGCCAGACCGATGGCACGTCCTATGATGTTGGCTTCAGCTAGCGGCGAGTTGTACACCCGGCCGCTGCCGAACTTGGTCTGCAGGCCGAACGTCACCTTGAAGACGCCGCCCTTGCCCTTGACTTTGCCGAGGTGCTCCTCGCGCGACAGGTCGGCCACGTCTTCGCCGAACACTAGAATCCGTTCGTCACGCGCCATCTCGTCACGCATGCACGCGTTGAGCAGATCCACCATGGTGGTCGGCTCGCCCGTGAACTGCGGATCGTCTTCCGTATCGAATTGTTCGGCCGTGGGATCGACGTCCGGCGAGTATACGCCGAACATGACCGTGTCAGCGCCAGGCTGCGGCTGAGCGAGCGCATCGTCGGTCGCCACGAGGATCTCGGCGTCGACGGTGTCGCGCAGCGCCTGCAGTTCGTCGGCGGTGGCTAGCCCTTCGGCGAGCAGGTAGCGCGGAAACGTGGTGAGCGGATCACGCGCGGCGTCGGCCTCTCGTTCGTCTTTGGGACGATAGAACACTTCGTCGTCGGAGAGCGAGTGCGAGTACGGGCGGATCACCTTGGCATGCACGAAGGCCGGTCCCTTGCGCTCGCGGGCGTAGGTGACGGCGCGGTCGAGTGCCGCGTACGACGCCAGGAAATCGCAGCCGTCCACTTCTTCGATGTACAGCCCAGGGAACGAGGCCACCAGCTTCGAGATCGAGCCGCCGGCCGTGTTCACTTCCACCGGTACCGAGATCGCGTAGCCGTTGTCTTCCACGAGATAGACCAACGGCAGCTTGAGATTGCACGCCGTGTTCAGCGACTCCCAGAACTCCCCTTCGCTGGTGGTCCCGTCTCCGGTGGTTACGAGGGTCACCTCGTCGCCGGGGAACCCGTCGGTGAGCTGCCCCTGCGACGCGCGCAACGTCGACTCGGCGTTGCCGACGGCCTGAAGGAACTGCGTTCCCGTGGGCGACGAGACCGACGCGATATTGAGCGCCTTCTGGCCCCAGTGGCTCGGCATCTGCCGACCGCCCGAGTTCGGATCGACCGCGGCGCCGACGGCGCTATACAGCATTTCAGCAGGCGTCATGCCCAGCTGCAGGCAGAGTGCCCGGTCGCGATAGTACAGGTAGAACCAGTCGTACGACGGACGCAGCAACAAGCCGGCCGCCGCGAGTACGGCTTCATGGCCGGCGCCAGAGATCTGAAAAAAGATCTTGTTCTGGCGCTTGAGCTGAATCTCTTTGTCGTCTAACCGGCGCGACGTGTACATCACGCGGTAGGCGTTTACCATCTGCTCACGGGTGAGCGCGGGCTCGGCAGCAGCTCCCTTGCGGGGGCGGCTTGGGCGGGTCGAAGTGGCCATCGAAATGATCTGGAGGGCTGGAGACAGATTGCCCTTAAACGTAGCGCGTTCGCAAGCGGATGAGACATTCTGCGGCGGGGGGCATGCCGTGCTTGCCTGACGTCGCCGTTTGCGGCAGGTTCAGAATGCGGTCTCTACCCTCTGGTGAAAATCTATGCATGCACCCACTGCTTCCATGGCGCCGTCCAGCGGCCACTGCATCTTCTGCGATCTGATTCGCGGCGCCGCCGAAGTCTCGATCTGCTACGAGGATTCGGTCGCGATCGCCTTCCTCGATATTCAACCGGTCAACCCCGGTCACGTGCTGGTCGTCCCGCGTGAGCACTATGAAGTGCTGCAGGATATCCCGAAGGACGTCGGCGCCCACCTGTACATGGTGGCCACGAAGCTGATCCCGCGGGTGCAAACGGCGTCGGGGGCGACCGACATGAACATCGTCGTGAACTCGGGCGCGGCCGCTGGTCAGAACGTGATGCATTATCACATTCACCTGATCCCGCGCCGCGAGGGTGACGGGTTCGATGTGCCGCTGCCGTTCCCCGGCTCCCAGATGCCGAACCGGCAGCAGCTCGATGGCATGGCTGCCCGCATTGGCAGCATGCTGCGCGACCCGCTTTCGAACAGCGGCATGAAGGGGTAAGCCGGAAACGATGTAACGGTCCTGCTGTCGTCTTGACGGGAGCAGGAACGTGATCGTACCATCGTGGGGTCAGACCGATCATAGCAGCGATCGCTTCAGCTTTGGTGTGCGTGTCCACCCGGTTTTCCAGGAGGATGATGCGTTCCACTCGCCGTAGTTCCTGCCCGTGCCCGTCGGCCCACCCGCCGGCACGCTCCCGGCCCTCCTCGCGCCGGCTCGTTCGCACCGACCGTTCTCCACGCCCCGTCTTGAGGCTCACTGCCTCCGTCGGGGCGTCGTCACTTCGGCCACACGTGGCAGCCCACGTGGCGGAAAAAAGGGCGCTGCGCCGCGCCGCGCTGCGCGACTGCGGCCAACGCTGCGTGTACTGCGCCACGCGACTCGATCATCGCAATGCCACGCTCGATCACGTGGTGCCGTTGGCCCGCGGCGGGGCGCACGACCCGGGTAACCTCGTCACGGCCTGTGGCCCGTGCAATCGGCTCAAGGGCGATATGCTCCCGTTTGATTTCCTCGCCCGCCATCCGTGGGCGGGGGCGAATTTTTTGCGCTACGCGCGGGCAGTGCATCGCGCCCTCAAACGTGGCGCACGGCGTGCGGTGAGCCTGGCCTTCGCGCGGGCAGATCTTATCGCGGCTTAGCTCCCTCGCGCCGACGGTGCGGGCATGGCACCAGTCCGCTGGCCTCGGTCGCTCGCGCTGAGCGCGCCGTGCGCCGTGCGCCGTCGGCCGTTACCGTTCGTGATGGACGCACGGCGGATGATGAGGACCTTTTCACGGTGAAGCCGACCGCGGCGCCGTACTTGCGGAGAGAGACCGATGCGTTGGACCCCGGGTGGACGAATCGATACTCGCGAGGATGGTCGTGGGGCGGGTGGTCAGCCGACCGAACGGTCTGGTTTCGTAAGGGAATCGGCTCGGGTGATCCGCGCTCGTGTGGTACGTTCGGGCAAAGGCGCTGATTCATGAGTACGCCCGACGGATACTCACCGCGCGATGGCGTACTCGAAGAGCAGACATGGCCGGCCATGCGTGACGGTGAGTGGCCGGTGGCGCTGCTGCCCTTCGGTGCCACGGAACCGCACAACACGCATTTGCCGTATGGTACCGACACCATCATGGGGCGCGAGGTGGCCGCGCGCGTCGCGGCCGCATGCACCGCACAAGGTGTCCGAGTGGCGGCGTTACCCGCGGTACCGTTCGGGGTGAACACCACGCAGCTCGATCTGCGCTTCACCATCAACATGATGCCAAGCACGCAGTTGGCCGTGTTGCGCGATGTGGTGAAGAGTCTCGAGCCGCACGGCGTGCGCGCACTGGTGCTGTTGAATGCGCACGGTGGTAATGAACTGCGGGCGCTGGTGCGTGAAGTGCAGCCCGGCACGCCGATCGTGCTGGCCATCGTGAACTGGTGGCAGGCGGGCGATTACGGGGTGTTCGAGTGTGCCGGTGATCACGCCGGCGAGCTCGAGACGGCGGCGATCCTGCACGTGGCACCACACCTCGTGGTGCCCGACCGCCACACGTGGGGCGATGGCCACGCCAAACCCAGCGTGTTCGACGGCGTACGCAGCGGCTGGGCGTGGCTGCCGCGTCGCTGGACGCAGGTGACGGCCGATACCGGCGTGGGCGATCCGCGTGCGGCCACGCCGGAGAAGGGCGCCGTGTTCGTGGCACAGGCCGTCGAGCGGATTGCGGCGTTCTGCGTGCAGCTGGCGGCGGCCGACCCTAACGCGATGTGGGCGGACCGCTAGCGGCTGTTCAGCGGCGCAGCTCGACGGTCTGCGCCGCATTGTCACCATCGCCGAAGTACAGTGAGTGTCGCTGCTCACCGGGCATGGATAACACCACCACGATGTTGGCTTGGCTCGGAAAGAGCTCGGCCAGCAGCGTATTGCGAATGGAGAGCGCCTTGAGTGCGCGCGGGGCATCGAACTGCATCAGGTACCAGTGCACGGTGCCACCCACCGGGTCTGTGTCGACGCCCTGCTGCACCAGCGCTGCCGTGAGTGCGCGCCCATCGGCTGACACGCGCACTTTGGCGTTGAAGTACGCCGTAAAGAGCGAGTCGGCCTTCGGGTCGCGGTCCAGTGCGAAGCCCGGGCGACTCGTAAAGGCGCGCAGCCCTTTTTTCAGATCGTCGCTGAACAGCCGCACCTTCCACATTACCGTGCCGTTCTCGACCACGGCGCGCGTGTGCGTGCTGTGCACGTCGTGTCTGACCACACGGGTGTTGCGCGCCGTCTCGCCGCCACTGAAAAGCAGAGCGGCTAACGCCAGCGTGGCGAGTCTCATCCGATCGGGCGCGTGCTTACGCCCTTGGTGAACGTGTTGTTGGTGCGATCCACATCCGCGTAGCCCGAATCGGGATCGGCCGTAACCCTGGCGATCTCCTTGTCGGAGAAGAAGCCGTAGTCGTGCCCCGTTTCGTTGTTGCGCCACACTTCGGCCGGCATCTTCACGCGCTCCCTGGTGCCGTCGGTGAACTCGATCTCGAGCTCCAGCGGCAACACGAGCCTGCCCTTGTTCTCGGCGGTGATGCAGCGGAGAGAGCTTTCCATGCGACAGAGAGTGAAAGCGGTGGTCATGACCATGCGCCGAGGCGCTGGACCAGAAGCATGAGCGCGAGACCACCGGTCACGCCCACCAGAACTTGTACCCACCGGCGTCGCTGAAGTATGGTCGGTACCAGCGCGGCGCCAATGGTGAGTACGAGCGACAGAATGACGAGCTGCCCGAGCTCGAGTCCGATGTTGAACGCGAGCAGCGGACCGGCGATGCTCTCTTCGTCGCCGAGCAGGGCGCGGAGGTACGTCGAGAAACCCAAGCCGTGAATGAGGCCGAAGCACAGCGCCATGCCGTAGCGCGTCAGCGTGGCCGGGTTCTCGGGGCGCTGCGGGGTGGCGGCGGTGTAGGCGCCGAGCGCCGTTACCAGAATCGTCGCCGGGATCAGTGTTTCCACGAGCTGCGAGGACACCGATACCAGCCGCAGCGTGGCGAGGGCCAGCGTGACGCTGTGGCCCACGGTGAACGCGGTGACAAGTATGGCCAGACGGCGCCAGTCACCGGTCCCGAAGGGAATCGCGAGCGCCGCGACGAACAGGATGTGATCGTACCCGGCGAGATCGGCGATATGCCGAACGCCGAGTTCGAGGTACACGCGAAACTCGTCGAACATGCCCTATGCCCGCGCGATCAGTAGTCCACCGGTCGCAGATACGATTCGCCGATGCCGGACTGGCTGAGCAGCGCAGTGGCGGGCGGCCGGCGCTTCCAGTGTGTGCCGTTCAAGCGCTTCGATACCAGTGTGAGTTCGTCGCTCTGGAAGCCGCGCGAACGGAGCGCCTCGTGCGAGAAACCGTGCAGCATGCCGTTCAGGATTTCGTCGGCGCGCGCATAGCTGATCCCGAGATCGCCTTCGTCGGTCTGTCCGGCGATGAGATCAGCGGTGGCCGGCTTGGTGATGATGATGTCAGGCACGCCCAAATGACGAGCGAGTACCCACACCTGCGTTTTGTAGAGGTCACCGATCGGATTGATCGGCGGGGAGTCGTCGGCGTGCCACGTGAAGTAGCCGAAGAGGCGTTCGGTCTTGTTGCCGGTACCCAGGGGCAGGGCGCGATATCGGGCCGATAAGTCGAACAGCGCGATCATGCGCATGCGCGCCATGATATTGCCGCGACGCGAGGCGTCGGCGTCGGGTTCGGCGGAGAGATAGCCGTCCACGGCGAGACTGATGTCGACCGTGCGCGCCTCGATACCGAGGGCGTCAATCACGAGCTGCGCGTGGTCGAGCGATTCGGCGCTCGAGGTGCGATACGGGAGGCGCACCCCGATCACGTTCTCGCGGCCGACGGCGCGCGCGGCCAGGAATGCGGTGACGGCGGAGTCGACGCCACCGGAGATGCCGATCACAACTTTCCCGAAGCCACGGCGCGTGAGCTCTTCGCGCAGGAAGCCGGTCAGCCACTCCTCGGTCATTTCGGCGTCGATGGCCAACGGCGGCGGGCCACCGTGGTCGCGTAGCTCGTGCCGGATTACGGGCAGCGATTCGGGAATCGCGCGCACAATCGAGTTGGCGCGCAGCAGGGCTTCGGTGGGGACGGCGAATTCACCGGTGCTGAAGCCTCGGGCCCCGCGCAGTAAATCAGCGGCGGCGGGCTCGGGTCCGTCGTACGACAAGGACACCGGCGCGCCGTCTCGGACTCGACGGATGTTGTCGAGCACGTGCGGCAGGGCCACGCGGAGGTCGCTGAGCAGCGGCCCGTCGGCGCGGGCGCGCACGAGGTCATCGAGATCCACCGTGAGGGACACGAACGACTCATCCCACACCGGGGCGCGGCCGCGCACATCGCCGCCGGGACCGACCAAGTGCGAGGTGCCGAAAAAGCGCTTGCCGCCCTCGGAGCCGACCAAGTTCACGAAGCTGGTGTAAACGCCCTGTTCTTCAGCGATGTCACGAATGAGCCGTTCCCAGCGCGCGGCACTGTACGGACCGGCGATGCCGTCTTCGCGCGGCCAGATGCCGCGGGCGGGGGCGGCCGACGACACGAACACCACCTGCGCGCCGTCGAGGGCGGCGATCGTACCGCTGATAGAGTGCCAGGCGTCTTCGCACACCAGAATGGCCGCCCGACCCCACGGGGTCTCAAAAGCGCGGATATCGGTGCCGCGTTCCACGAAGCGCTCTTCGTCGAACAGCCCATAGGTGGGCAGGTAGTTCTTGCGGTGCACGTGCCGGATCACCGGCGGACCGTCGTCGAGGCCGATGGTGAGGTACGCCGCACTGTTATGCAGGGTGTCCCGCCAGCGCTCGTAAAAGCCGATCACGAGATCAATGGCGACGCAGTCGATGCCGGCGGCCGCGCAGGCGGTGCGGTAGGCGTCGTCGAGATCGTAGGCCAGCGCACCGGCGGTGCAGGCGACCTCACGGACGCCCCCTTCCACGAAGTAGCCCGACAGGGCGGTCTCGGGGAAATGCACGACCTGCGGGCGCGGGTCGAGTGTGGACGCTTGCGCGCACAGCCGCCCGATACGGGCGAGGTTGGCGGCTACGTCGCCCTTGCGGGGCGCGAACTGGCAGAGAGCCAGCGTCAGCGGACGAATCGGTTCACCAGGCATGCATGCAAAGTAGGAGGAGCACCTCGGATCGCCTACGGTCTGGCGCGCGCTTCGGCCACCGAGCAGGGATGAACCGGTGTGCCGTCGAGCGTGTACAATTCCCCCATGCGCTCTCTGCAATCCCAACACGGTCGTTCTCCCATGACCGCCGTGTTCCTGGTGTGCCGGCCCCTCGTTTTGGCGCTCCTCCCGGCTGGTCTGGCGGCGCAGGCAGCGCCCGCCTCCACGGGCGAAGCGTGGCAAATCATCACGCCGGCGCAGGCGTCGCTCGTGCTGGCCCGCGACGGCGCGCTGATCGGCGAGCTGGGGAAGGAGCGGCGCATCAACATCGCGCTGCGTTCCCTCCCGAACTATGTCGGACACGCCTTTGTGGCGGTGGAAGACAAGCGCTTTTATCAGCACGACGGTGTCGATCTGGTGGGCGTGGCGGGCGCCATCAAGGACGCCGTCACCAAGGGCAATCTCCGCGGCGCGAGCACCATCACGCAGCTGCTGGTGGGGAACATGCACCCCGACCTGATCGACCGTCGGGATATGTCGCCCGGGCGCAAGTTGCGCGAACAGCAGGCGGCTCGTGAAATGGAGCGCCATTACAACAAGGAGCAGATTCTCGAGGCCTTCCTCAACCAGATTTCCTTCGGACGCGGCGCCTACGGCATCGAGATGGCGGCGCGCCAGTTCTTCGGCAAAGGCGCGGCGGATCTCACGCTGGCCGAGGCGGCGTCGCTGGCGTCGATGCCCAAGAGCCCCGCGCAGTACGATCCGGCTCGCTATCCCGATCGCAACCGCACGCGCCGGAACACCGTGCTCGCGCTCATGGCGGAGCAGGGCTACCTCACGGCGGCGCAGTCGGCGGCGGCGCAGCGCGAGCCGGTGCGTACGGTAACCACCTCCCGTGCGCCAGCGTCGTGGGTGGCGGACGTGGTGCGGGTGCAGGCCGAGCGGGCCGGCATTCCCGTGATGCAAGGCGGATATCGCATTCACACCACGATCGACGCCGCGTTGCAGCGCGCTACGCAGGAAGCGCTGAGCAGTGGGCTCGACGAGATCGAAACGCGACCGGGTTTTCGTGGTCAGCGGTGTGCGCGGGTGGCCGGAGATACGGTGGCCACGGCGGCGAAGAAGGCGAAGGTTGACGCGTGCTTGGAAGGCGCGGCGGTGGTGCTCGACCCCACCACGGGCGACGTTCGCGCGCTGGTGGGTGGGCGTGACTACGCGCGGAGTTCGTTCAATCGCGCGGTCGACGGCAACCGGCAGCCCGGGTCGAGCTTCAAGGCGTTCGTGTATGCGCAGAGCATCGCGCAGGGGCTCGCGGCCAACGCCATGGTAGCCGATACCGCGCTGCGGATCCGACTCGCCAACGGGCAGATCTACAGCCCCGACAACGCCGACAACGCGTTCCTGGGCGCCCTCACGGTGCGCGAAGCGCTCACGAAATCGCGCAATCCGGTGGCGGTGCAGCTCGCGCTCGCGGTGGGCATGGACTCGGTGATCGCACTGGCGCGACGCGCCGGTTTACGCTCGCCCATCTCGCCGTACCCCTCCAGCGCGTTGGGGGCGAGCGTGGTGCAGCCGCTCGATTTCGTGGCGGCGTATGCGAGCTTCGACAATGGCGGCGTGGCGGTGGAACCGCGCTTCGTGCAGCGCATCGAGGATCGCACGGGCCGCACCGTCTTCGTGCCGCAGATCGCGCCCGCACGAGCGGCGATGGACCCGCGCGTGGCGTTCATCATGCGCGACATGCTGCAGGATGTGGTCACCCGCGGCACGGCGACGGCGTTACGCAAGATCGTGCCGGCGCGCATCCCGGTGGCGGGGAAAACGGGGACCACCAACGACAATACCGACGTGTGGTTCGTGGGCATGACGCCGGAGTTGGTCACGGGTGTGTGGCTCGGCTTCGATAAGCCGGCGATGATCTCCCCGGGCGCGGTGGGCGGCACGCTGGCGGCACCGATTGCGGGACAGATTATTGCGGCGGCCTACGGGAATCGCGCCAGCGGGGTGTGGACACCGCCGCCGGGGGTGGTGCCGGTGGAACTCGATCGGGCGACGGGACAGCCGTCGGATGGTCGGACGCCGGAAGAGCGACGATACGTGGAGTGGTTCATGGCGGGAACGGAGCCGGGAGCGCCGGTGTGGCCGTGGAGCCTCTTCCGTTTGGGGCCGATTGGGTACTGAACCCTGATCCAGTACTCAGTGGTCAGAGTGCCGGCATCAGACGGCGTATAGCGGTCAGAGTCGAGAAGCTACAGTCCACAGTGTCGAGCGGGTTGGAGTGGTCCGTAATGCTACGGAGGGGCGAACCGCGTACTTCACCCCAGTGGAATACGGCGGTGCGTTGGTCGACACTTCCATGCATGACGCCTTCCGATGTTCTGCCGTTCCGTCGTTCCTCGAGTGCCGCTGCGCATGGCCCCGAACTGACACGCGCCGGTGTCGGCACTGCCGGTGGTACCGGGATCGTGATGATGAATCTTGGAGGGCCGGCCACGCTCGACGAGGTGGAGCCGTTCCTGCTACGTCTCTTCGCCGACAAGGAGATCATTCAGCTCCCGTGGCAGGAGGTGCTGGGCAGGTTCATCGCAACGCGACGCGCGCCGAAGGTGCGCAAGTTGTACGACGCGATCGGCGGCGGGTCGCCGATTCTCACGTGGACTAAGGCGCAAGGTGACGCGATGTGCGCGCGGCTCGACGAAATGTCGCCCGACACGGCGCCGCACACGTTCTACGTGTCCTTCCGCTATACCGCGCCGTTTGCCGATGATGCCCTGAAAGCCATGAAGGCCGACGGCATCACGCGCGCGGTCGCGTTCACGCAGTACCCGCAGTGGTCATGTTCCACCACGGGCTCGAGCCTGAACGACTTGTGGCGCGCGCTCGCTCGCACCGGGCTGCAGGACGCCTTTACGTGGAGCATCATCGATCGCTGGGGCGAACACGAGGGCTTTGTGCGCTCGATGGCCAGTGCGATCGACGACGGCCTCGAGCAGTATCCGGCGCACCAGCGCGACGACGTGTTGGTGCTCTTCAGTGCGCACTCGCTGCCGCTCAAAGTCATCGACCGCGGCGATGCGTATCCCGCCGAGATTGCGGCGTCAGTGAGTCGTGTCGTGCAGGCGGCCGAGCTGCGCAATCCCTACATGCTCTGCTTTCAGTCGGAAGTGGGTCCGGTGCGATGGCTGGGGCCGAGTACCGAAACGATGATCAAGCAGTTGGCGGCGCGCGGGCAGAAGAATGTGCTGGTGGTGCCGATCGCCTTCACGAGCGATCACATCGAGACGCTATCGGAAATCGACATCGAGTACGG
>Ga0114970_10001303_pt1 | contig 18617 bp, 16 predicted proteins | sample M_140205_XF_Meta_FD_87030 | JGI IMG/M metagenome (GOLD analysis project Ga0114970, IMG submission 87030) | Freshwater microbial communities from Lake Montjoie, Canada to study carbon cycling - M_140205_XF_MetaG | ecosystem: Environmental > Aquatic > Freshwater > Lake | place: Lake Montjoie... | reverse complement strand
CCGGTGGTCATCCACCGCGCCATCTTCGGCAGCTTCGAACGGTTCATCGGCATCCTCATCGAGCACTTTGCCGGAGCGTTCCCGCTCTGGTTGGCGCCGGTGCAGGCCGTGGTGTTGCCGATTGCCGATCGTCACGCCGAATTCGCGCGCACCGTGCGCGCGGAGCTCAAGGCGGCCGGGCTGCGCGTCGATCTCGACGAGCGCCAGGAGAAGATTGGATATAAAATCCGTGAGGCCCAGCTGCAGAAGGTCCCTTACATGCTCGTCGTCGGGGACCGTGAAGCGGCTGAGGGCACGGTATCGGTGCGTACGCGCACCGGTGGAGATCAAGGCGCCGCGACAATCGCGGCGTTCATTAACACGGCTCGGGCGGAAATCACCAGCCGTGGACAGAATCGTGCGGACGCCGAGTCAGCTGGCGCATCCGCGTAACTGGTAGGAGGCCTTATCGCTTTCGACAGATCACCCCGACGAGACGACCGTGTCCGCGTCAACGAACGCATCCGCGTTCGGGAAATCCGCGTCATCGACGACACGGGGCAGCAGTTGGGCATCATGCCTCCGCCGCAGGCGCTTGCGATTGCGAAGCAGAAGGGACTCGACCTCGTCGAGATCTCGCCGACGGCCGTGCCGCCGGTCTGCCGCATCATGGACTTCGGGAAGTACCAGTACCAGGAGCAGAAGCGCACCCGCGAGGCGCGAAAGCACCAGAAGGTCATCGAAGTCAAAGAGATCAAGTTCCGTCCGAAGGTGGACGAACACGATTATCAGTTCAAGAAGAAGCACATCGAGCGCTTCCTCGAGGACGGCGACAAGGTGAAGGCCACCATCTTCTTTCGTGGGCGCGAAATGGCGCACCCCGAGATTGGCCGTCGCATCCTGGAACGGCTGATCGAGGACCTGGGAGAGGTTGCCATCGCGGAATCGATGCCGCGACTCGAAGGCAACCAGATGCACACGATTCTGAGCCGCAAGCCTACGGGCGGAGGCAAGGGACGACCGGCAGCACCGAAGGCACCACCGGCGCCAATGGCACAAATGGCGCCACCGGCACCACCGGCACCAACGGAACCAACGGAACCACCGGTGGAAACGGCTGAAACGGCGGAAACGGCTGAAACGGCGCCGCCGCAGCCGCAGTAGAACGAAAAAAGGACATCATGCCGAAGCTGAAGACCCATCGTGGCGCCGCCAAGCGCTTCAAGAAGACCAAGAATGGCAAATTCCTCAGGGGCAGCGCCTTCAAGCGCCACATCCTGAGCAGCAAGACCACGAAGCGCAAGCGCGGTCTCCGTGGTTCGACCACCGTCTCCGCAGTCGACACGCCGAAGATCGCGCGTATGCTGCCGTACGCCTAGGTCGACCACCGACGTTCACCAAGTTCACGCTTTAGGCCAGGCCGACTGGCGCCAGCCAAAGCGAATCGGGCGTGGGGTACCATCCCCCGCTCCAAGCCAGTGAGGATTGTGCAATGCCACGCGTCAAACGAGGAACGGTACGCCGCGCCAAGCGGAAGAAGCTGCTGAAACTTGCGAAGGGCTACTACCAGACCAAGAGCAAGCTCTATCAGGCAGCCAAGGAATCGGTCGACACGGCGCTCAAGTACGCCTTCGTCGGCCGCCGCAACAAGAAGCGCGACTTCCGTCGCCTCTGGGTTGTCCGCATCAACGCAGCCGCCCGTGAGAACGGCATCAGCTACTCGCAGCTGATTAACGGCCTGAAGCTCGCTGGTAACACGCTGGACCGCAAGATTCTTGCGGAACTGGCGGCCACCAGCCCGGCGGCCTTTGCGGTCGTCGCAGCCCAGGCCAAAGCAGCGCTGAAGCCGGTCACCGCGTAGCTATCGTCCGCGAAGGCGTTCCGTGTCATGCGGAACGCCTCCACGCAGGAACGCACCAGGGCAAGAGTCGGAGGGTCCCCTCCTCTCTTGCCCTTTTCTTTTGGCCCAGGCGCCGCGACCGACCATTCGCGATTAGCGTTTTCACCGTCGTTTTTTGTACTCTGTCACCCTCATGTCCCTACCTGATGCCACCTCGGTCGCCACAGCGCTCGCGGCGTTCGCACAAGAACTTGCCGCGGCGCCGTCACTCCGCGACGCGCAGGCTGTCCGCGACCGCTTCCTCGGCCGCAAGAACAGTGTCGTCGCTGCGTGGATGCAGCTCATCGCCAGTGCGCCGGTCGACCAGAAGAAGCTCATTGGCAAGTACGCCAACGAGCTGAAACAACAGATCGAGGCGCGCTGGACCACCTACGAGGACGCGGCCGAGGCCACGGCCCGTCCGGCGGGCGCGGTGGACGTGACACTGCCTGGGCGTACGCCACGCCTCGGCCGCCGCCATCCGCTCACCGTGGTGCGCGACCGGATGGAGTCGATCTTCACGCGCATGGGGTTCGCCATCGTCGAGGGGCCCGAGATCGAGGATGAGTGGCACTGCTTCGATGCGCTGAACATGCCGGGCGAGCATCCCGCGCGCGACATGCAGGACACGCTGTACCTGGGCACGCCGGTGCGCGGCGAGTCGGGGCAGCCTGGTGACATCCGCACGATGCTGCGGACGCACACGTCGTCGATCCAGATCCGCTACATGCAGGCGCACCAGCCGCCGATTCGCATCATCGCGCCCGGCCGCGTCTACCGACGCGACGACCTCGACCTCACGCACACGCCGATGTTCACCCAGATGGAAGGGCTCGTCGTCGGCGAGGGCATCTCGCTGGCCGACCTGAAGGGTACGCTCCTGGCGTTCGCGCGTGACATGTTCTCGGAGACGTCGCGGGTCCGGTTCCGCCCGAGCTTCTTCCCGTATACCGAGCCCAGCGCTGAAGTGGACATCTCCTGCTGGCAGTGCGACGGCGCCGGCTGCCCGATGTGCAAGCAGACCGGCTGGGTGGAAATCGGCGGCTGCGGCATGGTGCATCCCGCCGTGTTCGAGTCGGTCGGCATCGACGCGGAGCGCTTCACCGGCTTCGCGTTCGGCGTCGGCATCGAGCGGGTCGCCATCCTTCGTCATCAGGTGCAGGACATCCGCATGTTCTTCGAGAACGACCTGCGGTTCCTCGAACAGTTCCCCTACTAGCCTCGAACCGCCATGAAACTTCTCCTCTCCTGGGTGCGGGATTTCGTCGACATCGACATCCCCGCGAAGGCCCTCGCCGACACCATGGCCCTGCGCGGCTTCGAGGTCGCCTCGGTCGACGATTTGGGCAACGGCGATGCCGTGATCGACTTCGAGGTCACCGCCAACCGGCCCGACTGCCTCAGTGTCATCGGCTTCGCGCGCGAGATCGCCACGACCTACAACCTGCCGATGCGCGACCTCGCGTCGCTGCCGAACGCACTTGCCTCGCTCGACACCGGCACGTCACCAGACGTCACCGTCACGGTCGAGGACGCCGACCTGTGCCCGCGCTATGCCGCGGCCGTGGCCGACCTGACACCGGCGACGTCGCCAGCCTGGATGACGTCGCGGTTGCTGGCCTCCGGAGTCCGACCGATCAGCCCGTTCGTCGACATCACAAACTACGTGCTGATGGAAGTGGGCCATCCGATGCACGCCTTCGACCTCGACACCCTCGCCGAGCGGCATATCGTGGTGCGGCGCGCGCGCACCGGTGAAACGATCACCACGCTCGACGGCGCCGAGCGAACCCTCGACGCCGACATGCTGGTCATCGCCGACGTGGCGCAGTCGCAGGCCGTGGCCGGTGTCATGGGCGGCAACCGGTCCGAAGTATCGGCGGCCACCACCCGCATCGTGTTCGAGAGCGCATATTTCAAGCCGGCCTCGGTGCGCCGAACCAGCAAGCGCCTCGGGCTCAAGACCGAAGCGTCCTCGCGCTTCGAACGGGGTGCCGACGTGAACGGCCCGCTCAACGCGCTGCGCCGTGCCGTCGCGCTGATGCAGCAGATCGGGGCGGGCACGATCCGCGGCGTCGCCGTCGACCACTACCCGGCTCCGCGTGGACCGCTGAGCCTGCGGCTGCGCCGCGCCAGGCTGGCCACGGTGCTCGGACTGACCGTCCCCGACGCCGAAGTGGCCCGCATCCTGGCATCGCTGGCCCTCGCGCCCACGGCCACGCCTGACGGCTGGGACGTGGTGGTGCCGACGTTCCGTGTCGACCTGCTGCGTGAGGTGGACCTCATCGAAGAGGTGGGGCGCCACCACGGCTTTGACAAGCTCGAGGCGGCATTCCCGGTGATGACGCAGGCCGCCGCCGCACCAGACCCGCGCGTGTCGCGCGACCAGCTCGTACGCCGCGTCTGCGCATCGGCCGGACTCAATGAAGCCGTGACGTTCGGCTTCATCGAACGCCGTGCCGCCGAAGCCTTCGTCGCCGAGGCGGATGCCGCGACCATCGTGCCGGTGGCCAACCCGCTGTCGGCAAAGTTCGACGTGCTGCGCCCGACGCTGCTGCCGGGCCTGGTCGATTCGCTCGGTCACAACCGGCGCCACGGGCGCCGCGACGTGGCGCTCTACGAGATCGGCGCGCGCTTCACCACCAGCGGCGAGCGTCGCGGGGTGGGGCTGGCATGGACCGGCTCCGTTTCCGAACACTGGTCGGGCGCCGGACGCGGCGTCGACTTCTTCGACGCGAAGGGTGTTGTCGAACTGTGCTGTGCGGCCCTCGGCGTGACGCCGTCATTCACGGCTGTCCGCCTGCCCTGGCTCGTGCCCGGCCAGGCGGCGTCCATCGTGGTCAACGGCCAGCCGATCGGCGTGGTCGGTCAGCTGCTGCCGGCGCTCGCCGAACGGGCCGGCGCACCGAAACAGGATGCCGTGCTCGTCGCCGAGCTCGACCTTGATCGCATTGATGCACTGCGGGCGACGGCTGTCGAGTGGGTGAAAGCCCTGCCGCGCCATCCCTTCGTCGTGCGCGATGTGTCGCTCATCGTCGCCGATGCCTTGCCTGCGGAGATCATTCGTGGCACCATTCAGACGGCTGGTGACCGATTGGCCGCGCCGCTCGTCGCCACCACCTTCTTCGATCGTTATCAGGGCAAGGGCGTGCCCGAGGGCTCGATCAGCCTTTCCATCCGGTTGACCTTCCAGGCGCCTGACCGCACGCTCACCGACCCTGAAGTGCAAACCTCGTTCGACACGATTCTGGCGGCGCTCGTTCGCGAGCATGCCGCCGTGCAACGGTGAACTCGCATGGTAAAGACCTCCACCTCGGGCCTCGAGCTCGAACCGATTGATCGCCTCGAAGAGAAGCTGAAGCTCCTCGTCGGCGTCGTAGACCGGCTGAAGTCGGAGCAGGCCCTCGCGGCTGCCGAGAACCAGTCACGGCAGACCGAAGTCGAGTCGCTGCGTGCGCGAGTCGCCGCTGGCGAGACGCTCTCCACCGAACTCTCCGCACTGCGCGAGGAGCGCGACCTCATTCGCAGCCGCGTCGGCGAAATGCTGTCGCAGCTCGAGACGCTGGACATCTAAATGTCTGACGGCCGCGTCCTCTCCGTCGAGATCCATGGGCAGCGGTACCCGATCCGCAGCTCGCTCGACCCGGAGTATGTGCTTCGGCTCGCGGCCTTCGTCGACCACAAAATCAACGCGGCCGCTGAGGCGACGCCCGGCAGCGACTCGCTCCGCCTCGCGGTGCTCGCTGCGCTCAACATCGCCGACGAGCTGTTCCGCGCCAGGGAAGCGAACCGGGTCAGGGACACCCACCTGGCCGAACGCACCAGCGAACTCGAGCAACTGCTCGACCGCGTGTTGATGGACTCCTGATCCGAGATATCTTGCTGCCCCGGTCGGTCGGCAGTAAGATCCTCGCAGCGTTTTCCGTATTCCCTGCTTTGCCCGTGATGGTGGAAGGCTCGTTTGAGCCAATGCATCATCCAAGTGAGCCGCGATGCCGCGTGGTGTGCATGCCCCTGTTTGGGGAAGCCTGAAGCGCAGCTTTCATCAGCGGTTCCACCTGTTACCACAGGTTCATCGACCTCCCCACACGGCAAAGCGGGGAACTTTCGCTCCCTCCCCTACATAGTGAATCGCGGGGTGCCGTCCCCCGCGCGGGGCGCCAGACCACTGCAACCCGACGTGGGTCACGGGAAAGGACGTCACGCGTGTTGCCAAACGCCGGTTATCTCATCAGCGTGGGACTTGCCCTCGTCGCGGCCGGCGCGGTGTTCCTTGTCTGGGTGGCAAACCGGAAGCGCATCGCGGCAGAGACGGTCGGACGCGCGGAAGAACAGGCGCTGCGCATCCTCAAGGACGCCGCGCGTGACGCCGACAACTCCCGCAAGGAAACCCTCCTCGACGCCAAGGAAAAGGCCCACGACATCCTGACGGACGCCGATCGTCAGGCGCGGCAGGAGCGTCAGCAGGCGCACGCGCTCGAGCAGAGCGTCACCCGCCGCGATGCCCAGCTCACCGAGCGGCAGCTGTCGTTCGAGCGGATGGAGAAGGAACTGCTGGGGCGCGAGACGACGATAGCGCAGCGCGAGCAACAGGCCGAGGCCTCGGCCGCGAAGTACCAGCAACTCGTCGTCAGGCAACAGCACGAACTCGAGCGGGTCGCCAGCCTCACCGCCGAGGAAGCCAAGGCGCTGCTGCTCAAGCAGATCGAGGGCGAGGCGCGGCACGACTCCGCCAACCTCCTCAAGCGGCTCGACGCCGAAGCCCGCGAGACGGCCTCCGCCAAGGCGAAGCAGTACATCACCGAAGCCATCCAGCGCAGCGCCGCCGAGCACGCGGTCGAGACCACGGTGTCGGTGGTCGACCTGCCGAGCGACGACCTCAAGGGGCGCATCATCGGCCGCGAAGGGCGCAACATCCGCGCCCTCGAACTGGCCACCGGCGTCGACCTCATCGTCGACGACACGCCCGGCGCCATCATCCTCTCCGCCTTCGACCCGTACCGGCGCGCAGTGGCCAAGACGGCGATCGAGAAATTGATCGCGGACGGCCGCATTCACCCGGCGCGCATCGAGGAGGTCGTTCAGAAAGTGAAGGACGACACCGACGAGGAGACGCGCAAGGAAGGGGCCGCCGTGGCCTTCGAGCTCGGGCTGCACGACCTGCACCCGGAAATCCTGCGGCTGATGGGACGGCTGAAGTACCGTACGTCGTACGGACAGAACGTACTGTCGCACTCCGCCGAGGTGGCGCGGCTGGCCGGCATCATGGCCCGCGAAGTCGGGCTCGACGCCCACGTCTCGGTCCGTGCCGCCTTCCTGCACGACATCGGCAAGGCCATCGACCGCGAGATGCAGGGCACGCACCTCGAACTCGGCATCGACTTCCTGCGCAAGCACGGCGAGAGCGAACCGGTCGTGATGGCCATGGCGGCGCACCACATGGACATCGACTGGCCGTCGCTCGAGGCGATGATCGTGCAGGCGGCCGACGCTATTTCTGCGGCACGCCCAGGAGCGCGCCGCGACATCCTCGAGTCCTACGTCAAGCGACTCGAAAAACTGGAAGGGATTGCGGACTCGTTCAAGGGCGTCTCGAAATCGTTCGCCCTGCAGGCTGGCCGCGAAATTCGCATCATGGTCGAGAGCGAGAAGATCACCGACGAGGAAGCCGTGTGGCTGTCGAAGGACATCGCCCGCCGCATCGAGAACGAGCTCGAATACCCGGGCCACATCAAGGTTACGGTGATCCGCGAAACGCGGGCCGTCGAGTACGCGAAGTGACGGTTTCCACCTGCACCGAGCGCGAGCTGATCTCGCGCATCCAGCAACAGCTTCCCCCCGCGCCGTCGTGGCTCCCGGTCGGCATTGGCGACGATGCCGCCGTGGTGGAACCAGAGCGGAACCGGCTTGAGGTGTTCACGGTGGACGCGGTCGTCGATGGCGTGCACTTCGATCGCCGCTTCACGCCACCCGAGGCGATCGGACACCGTGCGCTGGCCGTGAACCTCAGCGACCTCGCCGCCATGGGCGCACAGCCCAGGCTCGTGCTGCTCTCGTTGGCGCTGCCTGCCGACCTGCCGCTGGCCGACTTCGACGGCATCGTCTCTGGCATCACCCAACTGGCGACACGGGAGGGCATCGCGGTGATCGGCGGCAACCTCACGCGAACGCCCGGTCCCCTGACCATCGACATCACCGCCGTTGGCACCGTGAAGCGGCGCCACGTGCTCACGCGCAGCGGGGCACGCCCTGGCGATCTGGTCTACGTCAGCGGCAGCCTCGGCGCCGCGGCGGCCGGACTCGGCTGGCTGCAGCGCGACGGCGCCGGGGTAACCAACACTTGCGTCGAGCGCTACCTCCGCCCCATGGCACGCCTCAAGCCCGGCCTGCTCCTGGGCCGTAACCGCGCGGCGAGCGCCTGCGTCGATCTGAGCGACGGCCTCGCCGACGGCGTCCGGCGCATCGCCGAGGCGAGCGGCGTCGGCATCACTATCGACGCATCGGCGCTGCCGGTGGAACCGGAGGCCAGGCACTGGTTCGAGTCAATGGGCCAGGAGGCCACGCACGCGGCCATCTGCGGCGGCGACGACTACGAACTGCTCTTCACCGTCCGTCCGCGCCAGCGAGGCCGCCTGAAGGCGGCGATGCTGCACGGCGGCGTTCCCCTGACACGCGTCGGTGTCTGCACTGCGGACCGCGCCCTGCTCCTGCAGGCGACGCCAGGGACGGCACCGGCTCCCCTGCCTGACGGGTTTACCCACTTCCGATGATTGAAGCCACGCGCGCACTGACCAGGCGGTGGCTCGACGCCCTGCTGCACGTTCACGACACACCGGAACGGACGGCGCGGGCCTACGCCCTGGGTGTCTTTCTCGGGTTCTCGCCGTTCCTCGGCCTGCACACCATCATCGCCATCGCCCTGGCGTTCATGCTGCGACTGAACCGCGTCGCGGTGCTCCTGGGCGTTTACTCGAACCTGCCGTGGATTATCGGCGCCTACTATCTCGCGACCACGATGATGGGTGCGGCACTGCTCCGCACGACGCTGCCGCCTGACCTGAGCGAACGCCTGCGCGACATGCTGCAGCTCTCGGTCCGCAGCCGCGAGTTCTGGCACGAGGTGATGCGGCTCGCCAGACCGCTGCTGTGGCCGTATACGGTCGGCTCCCTCATCGGCGCCACCATCCTCGCCGCCATTGCCTACCGCATGGCGCTGGCCTTCGTCATCAGCCGCCGCCGGTACCAGGTCACCGCCGCCAAGGCGCCCGACCGCCAGCCACCAGCCTCGGCCTGAGCGGCCGTTGGCGTTTCCCACGCACCGGTTGGTACAATCCACCCGGTGTTGCTCGCACGCTCGTTCTGGTGGAAGGCGATCGTCACGGCCCTCGGCGCTGGCCTGTTCGTGTGGCTGCTCGAGGCCACGATGCTCGACTCGCGCTACGTCTTGCTGCCGCTGTCGCTGATCGAGCCGAACTTCGACCCCACCGCGCCGCCGGCGCCTGGCGCACGCCTCGCCTTCACCGCCACTGCCTACTGCAAGGGCATGGTCACCAGTTCCGGCGTCACCGCGCAGTCGGGCGTGACCGCCGCCGATCCGACACTGCTGCCTGCCGGTTCGGTGGTGCAGCTCGACTTCAAGGCCGACCAGTACGACGGCATCTACACCGTTCTCGACACCGGCCCCGAGGTGCAGGGGCGCGAGATCGACCTCTATATGTGGAGTTGCAACGAGGCCCTGCGCTTCGGCCGGACACCGGTACGCATGACCGTGCTCCGTCTCGGGTGGAATCCGCACGCCACGACACGCGGCTTCTTCGACCGCTTCCGCGCCAGGCCGGCACCAGAACCCGAGGCGCCGCCGGCAGAGACGCCGACAGCCCACGCGACCACGCCGCCGGTTACCCTGCCCGCCGCACCTCCCGGTGCGGCCGTGCCGCCGCCGTCCACCGCACGGTAGCCGTCCAACGTCGCCGACCTGAAGGTCGGGGCCGTTAGAGACGGACGTCGGTCGGCTCCACAGCGCCGCGCTGCGCGTACTGCAGCTCGAACAGCTTGAAGTAGATCCCGCGCGCCGCCAGCAACTCCTGGTGGGTGCCGACCTCGCGCAGCACGCCCTTGTGCAGCACGAGGATCTTGTCCATGTCCTGAATCGTCGACAGGCGGTGCGCAATGGCGATGGTCGTCCGCCCGGACATCAGCGTGTTCAACGCATCGCGAATCAGCAGTTCGGTCTCGGTGTCGACGCTCGACGTCGCCTCGTCCAGGATGAGGACCCGTGGATTGAAGGCCAGCGCCCGCGCGAACGACAACAGCTGCTTCTGTCCCACCGATAGCGTGGCGCCGCGCTCGGCCACCGGGGCGGCGTAGCCAAGCGGCAGCCGGTCGATGAATGCATCGGCGTGGACCGCCTCGGCCGCCTGCTTCACCTCGGCATCGGAGATCGCCGCGTTGCCCAGCCGGATGTTGTCGGCGATGGTGCCGGTAAACAGGTGCACGTCCTGCAGTACCAGGCTGAACATCTGGCGCAGGTCGTCGAGCGATCGCCGCCGCACGTCGACGCCGTCGATGCGCACGCTCCCCTTCTGCACATCGTAGAACCGCAGCAGCAGATTGATCAGCGTCGTCTTGCCCGAGCCGGTGGCCCCGACGATACCGATGCGCTCGCCGGGCTTCACCTCGAACGAGACATCCTTCAGGACCCAGTCGGGCTCCGCGCCGGCCGGCTCGTTGTAGGCGAACGACACGTGGTCAAAGACGATGTGCCCGCCGGGGCCCTCGGCTCGCGGCGTCAGCGGCGTGGCTGGCGACTCGATCGACACCGGTTCGTCGAGCAGCGTGAAGATCCGCTCCGACGAGGCCATCGCCGACTGCAGCACGTTGAACTTCTCCGACATGTCGCTGATCGGGCGGAAGAAGCGCTGCGAGTACTGGAGAAACGCGGCGAGGGCGCCGAGGGTCAGCGTCCCCTCCATCACGTTGGCGCCGCCGTACCAGATGATCAGCGCCGAGGCCAGCGCGCTCACCGCCTCGATGGCCGGATAGAAGACGGCGTAGTAGAAGATGGAGTCGATGTTGGCGTCGCGGTGCTTGCGGTCGATATCGTCAAAGCGCGCGTAGTTCAACGCTTCGCGCCGGAACAACTGCACGGTCGACATCCCGGTGATGTTCTCCTGCAGGAAGGCGTTGATTCTCGCAATCCAGCCGCGGACCACGCGGTAGGACTCGCGCACGTTGCGCCGGAACCAGTTGGTGATGAGCGCAATCACCGGCAGCACGGCGAACGCCACCAGCGCCAGCTTCCAGTTCATCGCCAGCATCACGCCCATGATGCCGAAGAGCGTGAAGACGTCGCCGAAGATGGTGACCACACCCGACGTGAACAGGTCGTTCATCACGTCGACATCCGACGTGACCCGCGTCATCAGCCGCCCCACCGGGTTGCGGTCGTAGTACTTCAGGTCGAGCCGCTGCATGTGGCCGTAGATGGCCATCCGCATGTCGAACATGATCCGCTGCCCGGTGAGCTGCATGGTCCAGGTCTGGACGTACTCGGCCGCGAACGCCATCACCAGCACACCGAGGTAGAGCTGCGCCAACTGGTCGAGCCCGCCGAGGTCGCGCGTCGCAATGTGCTGGTCGATCGCCACCTTCATCAGGTAGGGCTGCGCCAGCGCGGCAACGGCGCCCACCAGGATCGCCACGAACGCCACGCTGACCGCCACCCAGTACGGGCGCAGGTAGTGCAGCAGGCGGCGCATCAGCCGCGCGTCGTAGGCCTTCCCGAGGATCTCGTCATCCTGCATCAGGAGGCCGCCAGTTCTTCCTCGAGCAACTGCTTCTGGTACAGCTCGGCGTAGAGGCCGCGGTGTTGCAACAGTTCGTCGTGGGTGCCGCGTTCGGCGATGGCACCGCCGTGCAGCACGAGAATCTGGTCCGCATCGCGCACCGTGGAGATGCGGTGCGACACGATGAGCGAGGTGCGCTCACGCATCACACCGCGCAGCCGTCCAAGAATCTCTTCCTCGGTGTAGGTGTCGACCGCCGACAGCGCGTCGTCGAGAATCAGGATCGTCGGATCGGTGGCGACGGCGCGCGCCAGCGCCGTCCGCTGCTTCTGCCCTCCCGAGAGCGTGATGCCGCGCTCGCCGACCATGGTGTCGTAGCCCTTCGGGAAGTCGGCCAGGTCCTTGTCGAGCCGTGCGACGGCTGCCGCGCGTTCGATCTGCGTCTGCCGCTCGCGGCGCCAGGCGTCGGTGCCCGGTCCGGCCTGCAGCACGTCGCCGCCGGCGGCGAAGCGCTGAGCGTCGAGGCCGAAGGCGACGTTGTCGCCGATCGTGTCCGAGAAGAGGAACGGCTCCTGCGGCACGAAGCCGATCGAGCCACGCAGCGTCTGCAGCGGCCAGTCGCGTACGTCGCGCCCATCCACAAGTACGGTGCCCTGCGGCGGCTCGTGCAGGCGCGCGATGAGCCCGATCAGCGTCGACTTCCCCGAGCCGGTTTCGCCGACGATGGCCGTGGTCTGACCAGCCGGAATGCGCACGGAAATGTCACGGAGGATCGTCGTGTCACCGAAGGCGAACGTCAGGTTCCGGAATTCGATGGCGCCGGTGATCTGGTCCGGCTGAAGCCGGACACTACGGGTGCCGGTATCAACGTCGTCGCGGATGGCGGGCGGCGTATCGAGAATATCGAGCATCCGCTTCCAGCTCGCCATGCCGCGCTGCAGCATGTTCGTCACCCAGCCGAACGCAATCATCGGCCACGACAGCATGGTGAGATAGGCGAAGAAGGCGACGAACTCGCCCAGCGTGATGCGCTGCGCGATGACGGCACGGCTGCCGAGCCACAGCACCAGCATCGAGCCCAGCCCGAGCAAGAACGACATGGTCGGGAAGAAGAATCCTTGCAGCGAGATGAGCTTCCGGTTGCGGCGCACGTACTCGAGGTTGGCCTGCCGGAAGCGTTCGAGTTCCGAGCCCTCCTGCCGGTAGGCACGCACCACTCGCACGCCCGACAGCGCCTCCTGTGCGACCGCGCTCACCTCGGAGAGCTGAGCCTGAATGCGTTCGAACCCCTTGTGGATGGCGCCGCCGAAGTAGTTCACCGAGATCGAGACGAACGGCAGCGGGATGAGCGACAGCAGCGTCAGCCGCACGTCGATGGAGAGCATCATCGCCAGCGCCGCGACGAAGGTCAGCAGCGTATTGGCGGAGTACATGACCGATGGCCCGATCATCATCCGCACGGCGTTGAGGTCGTTGGTGGCGCGTGACATCAGGTCGCCGGTGCGGTTCGCCTGGTAGTACGACAGTGGCAGCGTCTGCAAATGCGCGAAGAACTCGTTGCGCATGTCGTACTCGATGTCGCGTGACGCGCCGATGAGGATGCGCCGCGTCCAGAAGCGGAAGACGCCGCCGGCCAGCCCGATGGCCAGTAACTCGCCGGCATAGAGCAGCAGCTTCGATCGTGTCACCTCGGCCGTCAGGTCGTCGATCGCCACCCGCAGGACGAGCGGCGACGCGAGCGTGATGGTCGTGGTCGTGATGGAACAGACGAGGCCCAGCGCGAAGGCACGCCGATAGCGCGCGGCATAGCTGAGGAGCCTGCGGAAGGGGGACACCGACCGAGTATAGAGCAAGGCTCGCACCTGGCTCCCCTGGCTGGCCGGCGCTGTCGACAATGGTCCCGTACAACGCACAAGGGCGGAAGGTTGTCCTTCCGCCCTTGTGTTGAGACCCGACCGGCCTGCAGGCCGGCGATTACCTTCGCCTAGACGGCGCCGACGTCACGCAGTTGCTGCTCCGTCGGCGGCTTCGCCATGGACAGCAGCGCGAGGGAGATGGCCGATGCTGCGGCCGCCGCGTAGAACGCGTACTGGTAGCTGCCGAAGCTGTCGAACACCCAGCCGCCAACCAGCGGCCCGAACACACCAGCGGTGCCCCATGCCAGCAGGAGGATGCCGTAGTTGGCTGCCGAGAACTTCGGACCGTAGAAGTCGCCAGCGAGCGCCGTGTAGACCGACAACTGCGTGCCGTAGGCGTAGTTCACGATGAAGAGCATGACGAAGAACAGCAGCGGCGAACTCTTCAGCTGGAACATCAGTGGTGCGGCAAAGAACGCCGCGATGAGCACCGCACGCACCGTGAGCAGACGGCCGAGGTGATCGGACATCCAGCCGGAGAGGAAGCGGCCAATGGCACTGCCCGCTGAACCCATCGGGATTGCGAGAGCCGCCACCAGCGACGCCACACCCGCGATGGCCGGGAACGACTGGTCAGCGAACGGCTTGATCTGGCTGACCGTCATCGTGCCGGAGAAGCACCCGAACACGTAGGCGACCCAGAGCACCCAGAACGACGGCAGCTTCAGCATCTGCGACGTCGTGAGGTTGTACTTCGACACCTTCGGGGCCGACGCCTTCTCCTTCGGTTGCGGCGCCACGAAGTCCGACGGCGGATCGTTCAGCCACATCGCGCCGATCATCGTGCAGACGAAGTAGGCGACCGCGAGCACGCGGAACGTCTGACGCCAGCCGATCAGATAGATGAGACCCTTCCAGCCGAGCAGTCCACCTGCCAGCGGACCGACGATGCCGGCGCCGAGGGCGAAGATGCCGACCGCAAGGCCCGACACCAGACCGCGCGACTCGGGATACCACTTGAAGCCGACGTAGAGCGGCGGCAGGTAGCCGAAGCCGAGGCCGAGACCGACGAGGACGCCGGCCGACATGTAGAGCCACAGCAACGACGTGGTGAAGCTGGCGAGGAACAGTCCGGCGCTGTAACAGAGGCCGCCGAAGATCGCGATGCGCCGCGCCCCGAAACGCCCGATGAGCGTGCCGGCGACGTTGTAGAGCACCGCCAGCAGCACCATGTTCACCGACGAGATCGACGTCGTTTGCAGGCGCGTCCACTCGGGGAACTCGGCCTGGAGCGGCTTGACGAAGACGCTCCATGCGTAATAGGCGCCGATTGCGATATTGAACAACCCGCCGCCTGCGAGCGCGTGCCAGCGGGGAGCGGTTGACGTTTCAGTATTCTGTGCCATGTGTGCCATTGAGACTTGGACGTGACGGCAGGCGTGCCAGCGGCGGATTCTAGCAGAGTTCCAAGGGGCACTCTAACGAAAACACCATCGGTACGTATCGGCTCGTCGCCCCGTGCGCAACAGCGGTGGCACGGAGATTTTCCATCGCGCGGCCCCGCGCGATACAAGCCAAAAACCGTGTGTTATTCTGGCCGAGCCTACCCAGCAAACGTGCGCACGTTTCCGGAGAGTTCCAGCGCCATGGTGAAGAGAACCGTCGCCCGACTGCCCCTGATGCTCGCCGCGGTTCTGCTGCTGGCGGCTCCCGCGTTCGCGCAGTTCGTCCCGCGTTCGCTCAACGATCCGGCCACCGGCGAAAAGTACCACATCGAGGCGTCCGGCGGCATCTGGAGGCCAAACACCCAGATGACGATCTCGAGCGAGGCGCTCGGCATTCAGGGCTCCGACATCAACTTCAAGCGCGACCTCGGGCTCACCGACCAGAGCTTCAAGGAACTGCACCTGGTGCTGCGCCCGGCACGAAAACACAAGCTCCGCTTCGGCTACGTTCCGATCAACTTCCAGCAGGAAGCCATTCTCACGCGCGACGTCGTCTTTCAGGGCATTCGTTACCGTGTCGGCCTGCCGGTGAACTCGCAGCTGAACTGGAAGGCGTATCGCTTCACCTACGAGTACGACTTCATCGTGCGCAACAAGGGCTTCATCGGCTTCATGCTCGACGCGAAGTACACCGACGTGAAGGCGGCGCTCCAGAGCCCGATCGACCTCGAGTCGATTCACGCGCGCGCGCCGATCCCGACGGTCGGCGGTATCGCCCGCTTCTACGTGGTGCCGAACATCTCGATCACCGGCGAGCTCTCGGGCTTCCAGATTCCGGACAGCGTCTCGAAGCGCTACAAGGCGCACTACCTCGATCTCGACATCTACGGCACGCTGAACGTCACCAACACCTTCGGTGTCCAGGCGGGCTACCGCACCTTCGACGTCGGCTACAACATCAAGGACGATGCCACGGTGACGACGACCGATGCGGGGTCGTTCGTGCTGAAGGGGCTCTACTTCGGGGGCGTCGTCCGCTACTAGGCTGCCTGCCGTAGGTAGACACGGGCCGGCGCTCCTGCCTGGAACGCCGGCTCCGTCTGCGCTACGCGCGAACCGCGAGCATCTCCAACCGCCGGTCGGCCTCCGCCAGCGTCTCGTCCTTCTTGCAGAAACAGAACCGCAGCTTCGTCCGTCCCAGTGCGGCATTCCTGTAGAAGCTGCTGCCGGGCACGGCCGCCACCCCGACGTCTTTCACCAGGTAGCGCGCAAACTCCACATCGTCGCCACAGTCGAAGTGGGCGATGTCCGTCATGATGTAGTACGCCCCCTGCGGGACGTAGCAGGTGAAGTGGTGCCGGCGCAGGATGTCGAGCAGCAGGTCCCGACGACGCTGGTAGGACGCAGCGAGCGCGACGTAGTACGACTCGTCGACGCCGAGGGCGGCGACACCAGCCTCCTGCAGCGGTGCAGGCGCACCGACAGTGAGGAAATCGTGCACTTTGCGGATCGCCCCGGTCAGTGACGGCGGCGAGATGGCCCAACCGACGCGCCACCCGGTGACGCTGTAGGTCTTCGACAGGCTGTTGATGGTGACCGTCCGGTCGGCCATGCCGTCGAGGCTGGCGATCGGCACGTGGCGCGTGCCGTCGTAGAGAATGTGCTCGTAGATCTCGTCCGAGATCGCCACCACGTCCCACTTGCGGCAGAGCGCGGCGATCGCCTCGAGTTCGTCGCGCGAGAATACTTTGCCGGTTGGGTTGTTCGGCGTGTTCAGGATGATGGCCTTCGTCCGGTCGTTGAAGGCCGCCGCGAGGTCGTCGGGGTCGAAGCGCCAGTCGGGCTCGCGGAGCGTCACATAGCGCGGCGTGGCGCCGGAGAGAATCGCGTCGGGGCCGTAGTTCTCGTAGAACGGCTCGAAGATGACCACCTCGTCGCCCGGATCGATGATGCCCATCATTGTGGCCATCATCGCTTCGGTCGATCCGCAAGTAATCGTCACCTGCTGATCGGGCACCACGGCTACGCCGTAGCGAGTGGTGAACTCGCGAGCGACCGCCTCGCGCAGCGCCTTCGCCCCCCAGGTGACCGCGTACTGGTTCACGTCGGCCATGATGGCGGCGCAGGCCGCCTCCTTCACCACCGCGGGTGCGGCGAAATCGGGGAATCCCTGCGAGAGATTGACACCACCGTAGAGGTGATTGAGGCGTGTCATCTCGCGGATGACCGACTCGGTGAACTGTGTCGCTTTCTTCGAACCGGTGAGCTTGGACATGGGTGCGATGGTCGCGCGTCGCGGCACGCGTCAGCGGCCGAGCGCCTTCTTGGCCGGCTTGCGCGGCACGCGCTTCTTCGGCGGTGCCTTGCGTGCCGGCGCGGCCTTCTTCGCCGGAGCCGACACGGTGGCTGCCACCGGCTTCGCCGAGGTCTCGACCCCTTCGACCGTGGTGCCATCGCCATAGAGGCGCCTGTAGTCGTCGGCGGTGCCGAGGATCTTCTTCACGTAGGTCTGCGTTTCCGGATACGGGATGTCGTCGACGAACTCCTCGGTCTCGAGACCCGGCCGCTCGTCCTGCCAGCGGCGCACTGCGCGTTCGCCGGCGTTGTAGCTCGCCAGCGCGAAGTGGAGACCACCGAACTCCTTCACCTTGTCGGCGAGGTAGGCCGTGCCCATGCGGATGTTCGACTCGGGGTCGGTCAGCACCCGCGTCGAGTACGGAATGCCGAGCCGGCGGGCGTACATGCGCGCGGTTGACGGCAGCAACTGCATCAAGCCGTAGGCATTCGCGCCCGACCGCACATCCGCAACGAAGGTGGACTCCTGCGCGACGAGCGCCGCCACGAAGTACGGGTCGAGGCCGTTGGCGTCGGCGTGCTTGCGGATGAGATCCCAGTAGGCGATCGGATAGATGACCGTCAGCACTTCGCGCGGCAGCTCTTCCCCGCCGGCCGCCATGAACTGCGGATAGGCGCGCCGCATCGTGTTGATGGCGCCGCGTAGCAACTGGAACCGGCGCATGCCGCTCTCGGTGCGCGACTGCTGCTGCCGGGTCCACGCCACCGTCGCCTGGATTGACGGCGAGTCGCCCCACACCCGCTGCGCGTACTGCAGTTCGTTCAGCGCATCGGTCAAGAGCCCGGCCGCGAGCAAGGCGCGAATGGTGGCGCTATTCGCGGGCGGCGGCGGCGCATCCGCCACCATCGGCTGCACCGCGCTGCGTGCGGACGTCAGTCGGGACGCGGTGGCGGCATCGAGGCGCTTCATCGCCAGCCGGCCGTAGTACGAGTTGGCGTAGTCGGCGGCGGCGAGGGTGTAGCGCTGCCGTGCGGTGGTCGCGTCGTTTAGCTGTTCCTGCGCGCGCCCTGCCCAGTAGAGCCAGGCGGGCCGGTAGTCGGACCGCGGAAAGTCCGAGGCGGCACGCTCGAAGACCCGCGCCGTGTAGGCGAAGTCGTTCGTACGATACGCGGTCCAGCCGCTCTTCCATGCCGAGCGCTCGCCGTAGCTGCCGCGCGGGTAGCGTTCGTACATCTCGCGGAAGGTCGCATCCGCCTTCTCCTCGTCGTTGGTGCGCAGATAGTAGGTGCCGAGGTTGTTCAGCGCGTCTTCGGCCCAGATCTGATCGGGGAACTCGGTGCGCACGCGCGCGAGCAGGTCGAGGAAGGTCTGCGTCTG
>Ga0114970_10001302_pt1 | contig 18617 bp, 19 predicted proteins | sample M_140205_XF_Meta_FD_87030 | JGI IMG/M metagenome (GOLD analysis project Ga0114970, IMG submission 87030) | Freshwater microbial communities from Lake Montjoie, Canada to study carbon cycling - M_140205_XF_MetaG | ecosystem: Environmental > Aquatic > Freshwater > Lake | place: Lake Montjoie... | reverse complement strand
GACTCCCGGCCGACCGTAGTCCCAGGTGGCGATACGCTCCACCGCATCCCTGCCACAGATGACCCCGATTTCGACCTCCGGGCCGCAACTCACGGAAGCCTCCCTGGCCATCTCAATGTGTAGATTCGTTTCCGACACTGCGGCGGAGAACGCGTCGCAGGTTCGGGCCAGCTGGCGGAGCATTTCCTGACGCTGCTCAAAGCTGGCTCCGTCAAAGCTCTTGTGCGGGAAAGACTGCGGCAGGATCCAGATGACTTCGTCGGCCCACTGCAGCGAGGCCTGGGCAATCGCGACATGGGCAACCGTTGGCGGATTCCAGGCCCCGGGGAAGATGGCGATCCGGGCGGGCTGCAAACTGGCGCGGTGAAGAAAATTCAAAGCCATTCCCGCTATTCGGGCCCAAACGCCAGGAGGACATTGCCGGGGATACCGCCGAACGAGCCGTAACCGGACCCGGTGAACAGCATGCCACCGGCCACAACCGGCCCCCCTGCATCAAATGATCCGCCCACACCTTTCAGGCCGTTGACGGTGGCGAACTCGTGTGTCGCATCGTAGTCCCAGATGATTGCACCGGTAGTGGCAGCGTAGGCCCGGATATGCCCATCCAGCGATCCGGACAGCACCGCTCCGGGCACAGCGGTCACCGCTGCGGATTGCGCAGCCTTACATAAGGGCTTACCCTGACAGAACTCATTCGGCTTCTGCCAGATCCGCTCTCCATTGTTAACGTTCAGCGCGAAGAGTCCGCCCGTACTACCGGGAACCAACACATCGGACAGCGCTACGTACACCCGTTGCCCATCGCTCGCCGGGCCCCACTGAATTCCCCCGAGGGCGCCACCTTTCCCGACTCGTTCCTGCCACAGAATCTCGCCCTTGCGATCAGGGTCCACTGCGTGGATAACTCCCGATTTCTGCCCCAACAGCAGAGCACGGCGGCCCGAACTCAGTTTCACCAAAATGGCAGCGGCTCCGAAATCATGATCGGGACCTTCGGAGTCCGGGCAGTTGGCCTTCGTCGGCGAAACGCAGGTGGTGTTGAAGGCGTCACCCTTCGTGAACTGTTTCGACCAGACCAGGCGGCCATCCTTAGGGTCGAGGGCAAGGAGTGCGTCGCTGGTATCGGTGGTGGGGTCGGAGTAGTTGTCTCCGGTCGTTACGTAAAGCAGGTTCCGCTCCACATCAAAGGTGGGTGTTGCCCAGATGCCTGCGCCGGAGGGTCCCAGAACATCGACACCCCGCTTGCTCCTGGCACGAGGCGTGGGCGGTTCGGAGGTGGTCCAGGTTTTCCAGATCACGGCACCATCGGCTGGGTTGAGGGCCAGAACACTTCCCCGAAACGTACAGCAGACGTAACCAGGTTTCGCTGCTTCGGGTTCCTCACGTGAGGCTACGCCCAGATAGATGCGCCCGTTGTGAACCAGCGGCGTTGACGTGACCATGGCGAAGGGGCTGTCGTCCACCTTGCGGCTCCAGATTCTGGCACCCGTACCGGCATCGAGCGCTGTCACGTTACCGGCGACGTCGCCGGCCAGGACGAGCGTCGTGTTTGCTGTTTGGGCGATGGCCAGGCCGGAACGCACCTGAGCCGGGATCTTCGAGATCCAGTGGCTGCAACCCGTCCTGGCATCCAACGAGTAAACGCTCCCATCCGTGCCACCGACAAAAACGCGACCTTCCAGCACGACAGGCTGTGACCGCATAGCGGTAGCGTCCGGGATGGCAAACGCCCACTTAAGTTTCAGTTTGGGAATGTCAGCCGCAGCCAGGCCGCCCGCCTTCTGGAATCGCCAGTTCTCAGGGCCGCCGCCCCAACTTTCCCATTTGGCTCCCGTACCCCGGGGAGACCAGCCTGGCTCGGCAGCACACTGGTTGGACCGTTCGCTGACAGTTGGTGCCGCTGGCGCAAGCCCCAGCCATGCCGCGACGGCAGTTCGTTCCGTCGCCGTAAGTCTGGCTCCCTGCGCCTGCATCACCCCTGAGTCCAAAGCCTGAACAATTTGTGCAGGGGTCCTTGTCTTTAGGCCTGCCATATCGGGAATGCGGGCCCCGGGTCGCGCATTTTCGTGGCAGACTGCACAGTTCTGGCGGAAGACAATTGCGCCCGGCGGATCATCAACCGCCTGAAGCTTTGTCACGGAGAGGAGCGTCAGAGCAAGCCATTGCCAGCGTTGGATTTGAGCACGAGTACTCATATTTGGAGCCAAGCGTACCACAGATCGTAAACTGATCTTAGTGGATCTGGTTACTATTGGGCCGCGCGCTCCATCCCGCCCAAATTGGCTTCGTGCTCCGGCACCAGTGGGCGATAATTACCGCGAACTGAAGCAGTTGATCACCGACCTGAAGCTCCACACGGTCTGTGAGAGTGCAGCGTGTCCCAACATAGGGGAATGCTGGAATCGGCGGACCGCTACTTTCATGATTCTGGGGAATGTCTGCACGCGCCGCTGTGGCTTTTGCGCGGTGCAAAAAGGTGCTCCCCTGCCGGTGGATCTGGATGAGCCGGAGCGAGTCGGTGAAGCTGTCTACCGCATGGGCCTCAGTTACGCCGTGGTCACCAGTGTCAACCGGGATGACCGCAAGGATGGCGGAGCGGAGCTTTTCGCCTTAACGATAGATGCGATTCGCCGCCGGGTTCCGGGATGCAAAGTGGAAGTTCTGGTTCCCGATTTCCAGGGGAATCGGGACGCCATGAAGATCGTGATGGATGCGAAGCCAGACGTTCTAAATCACAATACCGAGACGGTTCCTAGACTTTACCGCCAGGTGCGCCTGGGTGCTCGCTATGAACGTTCGCTGGGCATGTTGCAGTATGCGAAGGAACTTGTGCCCTCGACGCCGGTTAAATCCGGTCTGATGTTGGGGTTGGGCGAATCGATGGATGAGGTTCGGGAAGTGATGGCGGACCTACAGAGACATCGAGTGGATATTCTGACGCTGGGCCAGTATCTGAGACCTTCGCCGAAGCATCTGCCCATCATCCGCTATGTTTCACCCGAGGAATTTGCTGAGTTGCGGCGCTTTGGTATGGGCCTGGGTTTTGCCCACGTCGAAGCTGGACCGCTGGTTCGCAGTTCGTATCACGCAGACGATTCCCACGCGTCGGCTTCCGTTCAGTAAAGCTTCGGTTCAGCAAAGCTTCGGTTCAGTAAGCTTTACGCGTCCAGCTTACTGAATGAAACCAACGGGCTGCAGGCAAAAGTGGGAGTCACTATGGGCTTCAATCAAGCCGGCGGTACGGACCACCGCTTCTTTGAAACCCAAATTGTCCCCGGGGATGCTCAACCTCTCCCCACTCCACTTGTCATATTCCACGATTGAAAAACGCAGGGTCATCGGATCGAGGGCCCCGGCCATGAGCGCTTCACTGCGGAGAGCGTCGAGGCTGGTACTAAGATCTTGATCTGGCATTGTCATCCCTATTGTTCGTTACGAGTGTCACTATTATATGAGTGCGCAGAGCACAGAAATAGTTTCGGAAGTTTTTTGTTCAAGGTACTAGGACTCGATGTGGGGCGTGGTGGATAATGAGGCAGGACACCGATTCCAATGGTCGAAGACCTTATCCAACGCGCCCGGCGCCGTTTGTTGTTGAATGAAACCTTCGCGCAGACCGCATTTGTGGCTGCCGTGATGGCTGGCGGTTTCGCCCTCATCCTTGTTGTGGGTACCAGATATTTGGAGTGGTGGTCGCTGGCGTTGTTTGCGGTTGCAGGCATCGGCTTAGGTATCTATCGGATGCTGAAGGCTTCTCCTACACCCTACGCTGCGGCTTTGAAGCTGGATTCCAGCGCAGAACTGAACGACTCTCTCTCGACCGCGTTTCACTTCACCACCACGAAAGCGAACTCTGCCTTCGTGGCGGTCCAGCGGTCTCAGGCCGAACGTGCCGCTGCCGGAGTTGCGCTGGAGGAAGCGGTACCCTTCACGCGGCCACCCGCCCTCTACGCCATGGCGGCACTGGCGGTTTTTGCCTCGCTCCTCATCGGCTTGCGCTTCGCCGGGGGAAATGGTCTTGATTTGGCCCGCCCCATCACGGAAGTTCTGTTTGAAGATCAGGCGGCGCAGAAGCTGGCAAAGAAGCGCTCCTATATGGACCCGGCCCAGCGTCAGAAGCTGGAAAACGCGGAATCCCTCCTGGCCAAACTCGGCGTGCCTCTGAATCCCGACGGTAAGGATGACCCCGAGGCTGCCCTCGATAAGGCCATTCAGGACGCGTTGGGGAACGCTCCCGCAGCCGGTGAGAAGGGCGAGAAGGGGCAGGGCGGTAAGTCCGATGACGGCAAGGCCGGAGCGGGGCAGCCGCAGGAACCTGGCGGCGATCCGATGGAGGACAAAAAAGCGGACGGCGGTGAGCAGGAGAACGAGGGGAAACCCGGGGGCCAGGAAAGCAAGTCGGGCGACAAGGCGGGGAAGAACTCAAACGGGGACAGTAACCAAAGCCTCCTCTCCAAGCTGAAGGATGCCGTTAAAGACCTGATGAACAAGGCAGGCAAGCAGAATCAGGGCAGCGATAAGGCCGATAATCAGCAATCCGCCAAGGCGGAGAAGCAGGGCGAGAAGGGGAATTCCGGCAAAGGCCAGGATCAGAAGGGCCAGCAGCAGGCAGATTCCCAAAATGGCGAGCAAAGCGCCGATTCCCAGGACGGCCAACAGGCTGAAGCCAAGGCCGGGTCAAAGAGTTCGCAACAGTCAGCACAATCCGGAAGCGGTACCGGGGCTCAGGATGGTTCCAAAGAGATGCACGCTGCTGAACAACTCAAAGCGATGGGCAAGATCAGCGAAATCATCGGCAAACGCGCGCAGAGTGTTTCAGGCGAAACGTCTATCGAGGTCCAGTCCGGGAATCAGCAACTGCGGACTGCCTACTCGAAAGAGAAATCGAATCACGGGCAGGCGGACAGCGATGTCAGTCGGGATGAAGTCCCTGTCTCCCTTCAGCCCTATGTTCAGCAGTACTTCGAACAGGTGCGGAAGGCCTCAGCCCCGAAAAGCCGCGCCGCTGACAAGAAGTAGCGCGGCGTTCTATTAAAAAAGCCGGGGCTCAGGCGGACAAACCACCTTGCTCCATTAGGTCTTTCAGTTCCCGTTCGAAGACAACAATGCTCTTTCGGGAGTAGTCCAGGCAGCGTTTTCGTCGCAGAGCGTTCATGTAGTGGGTGACGATTTCGCGAGAGGTTCCCACATACTGTGAGATCAGTTCGTGGGTGAACGCAATCATTTCCACCCCGCCGTTCGCCGCAGGGACGCCCAGGCGCTTGGCGAAACGCAGCAGCGCTCGCACCAGGCGGCGTTCGATATCTTCCAGTGAAAAACTCTGAATCCGGTTCCCGAAGTCCAGGGACCGTCCCACCGCGAGCTGCATGAGGGCCAGGCTCAGTTCCGGGCGTCTCATGCTCAGTTCGCGAATGTCCTTTGCATTCCAGTACATGACCCGGACACTGTCCAGCGCGACGGCGAGTTCGTTCAGTGGCGCGCCCAGCAGTGAGGACTCACCGAAAAACTCGTCTGTCTGGTAGACATCCATTACCACTTGTCGGCCATCCGCAGTCTCACGGCAGATCTTGACCTTGCCGGCAAGAACCACGAACAGGGCATTTGGTGCTGAACCGGGTCCGTAGATCGTTTCGTTCCTTCGGAATTCCCCGATGGCAGACACCGGTAGGTGTGCCAGCGGATCTTCAATTACTATCGCATTTGCTCCGGAGAGCACCTCTGGAAATCTCATATGATCCTCAATCATTTTTTTGCCGAATCCCCACTTTCGATATTTTAAAACAAGGCTGGCGTCTTTGTCACAAAGTTTCCACAATCGCCGTATGAGCCTTCACTGTGACGGATGCAGGAAGGTGCCGCAAATTACTAAAAAAAACGGCCCTTCTGCGGGTGGCTAGTAGTAATTCGTACAATCCTTAGTACCAGGGGACTAATCTAAATAAATGGAGCGACTTCTCGCCAACGCCGCAACTCGTGCCGCAGCGTATCTGAAGGGGATTCAGATTCGGTGTGCAAACCCTTCACCAGAGGCGGTGGCCGGCCTGGCGGCATTTTGGGAACCGCTGCCTTCCGGGCCAACTGACCCTTCAGCGGTCCTGCAGATACTGGACGAGGTGGGAAGTCCGGCGACCACGGCGATGGCCGGTGCCCGATTCTTCGGTTTCGTGATGGGTGGAGCCCTGCCCGCGTCATTGGCGGCCAACTGGCTGGCGAGCGCATGGGACCAGAATCCAGGGCTGCATCTCGCGTCTCCGGTGGCTGCGGAACTCGAAGAAGTTTCGCAGGGCTGGCTACTGGAGTTGCTCGGCCTGCCGCCCGAGTGTGCCGTGAGTTTTGTCACCGGAGCGACGCTGGCTAACTTTACTGCCCTGGCCGCAGCCCGAAATGCAGTCTTGCGCCGGGTTGGCTGGAATGTGGAGGCAGACGGTCTGTTTGGGGCCCCGGAGATCACCGTGGTCACGGGAGCGGAGGCGCATCCTTCCGTGTTTAAGGCTTTAGGTATGCTGGGCCTGGGCCGCGAACGGGTTATCCAGGTTCCGGTGGACAGTCAAGGCCGGATGCGGACTGAGCTGTTTCCCGAGCTGCGTGCCCCCGCCATCGTTTGCCTGCAGGCCGGCAATGTGAACTCCGGGGCGTTTGACCCTGCTGCCGAAATCATTGAGAAAGCTCACGAGGCCGGCGCGTGGGTACATGTGGATGGGGCTTTTGGCCTGTGGGCTGGGGCGAGTCCGGAACTGGCGCATCTGGTGAGCGATTTTGCTGCCGCCGACTCCTGGGCGACCGACGCTCACAAATGGCTCAACGTCCCCTACGATTCCGGGCTGGCCTTTGTTCGGGATGAAACTGCGCTCCGTGCCGCGATGAGTATCAGTGCGGCCTACCTGCCGCAGGGGGAACACAGGGAACCGTCCAATTACACGCCGGAACTGTCTAGAAGGGCTCGTGGGGTGGACATCTGGGCCGCAGTCAAGTCGCTCGGTCGTGCGGGGATTGCGGCAATGATCGAAAGCAATTGCGCTTCGGCCAGACGCTTTGCCGAGGGTCTAACGGCAGCCGGGTTCGAGGTTCTCAATGAGGTTGTCCTGAATCAGGTAGTGGTTTCATTTGGGCTCGCAGCGGTCAATGAGGCTGTTGTCCGCGGCGTTCTGGCAGACGGTACCTGCTGGTGCGGCAGAACGGTCTGGCAGGGGCGGACTGCTATGCGAATCAGCGTGTCCTCGTGGCGGACCACCGCCGACGATGTGGACCTCAGCCTTTCCGCGATTATCCGGATCGCACGTGAAGTCACGAACCTTCCATCGCCCGCATAGAATTTTCGACTTGGCCCTCAGAACGTTTCTTCGGTACTCTTGAGTCAGGTACAGAAGGCGCAACGATCAGCCGCCATCCCGTATCTTGCTAGTCATCATCCGGCTGTTCCTCATCCGGCTGTTCCTTATGCTGTTGCCCTCATGAAGCCCCAGCTGCCTTCCGGGGCCGGTCCATTTCTGATGACGGGAAATTCAGCCAACGATGGCGGCGGTCTTGTCACCATTGTCCTGAATCCGCCGAACTCCGACATCCTGACTCCCGAACCCGCCACCGCCTGGCTCGTCGGGACCGCACTACTCGGGCTCTTCGTCGGCCGGTTCCGGTTTCGCGGGGAACTTCCCGAACAGCTCCAGGAAGTCGGCCGGCGTCAACTGTTCCGCCCGACGCTCCATACCCGGAATTGAATCTACAAGCTCGAGGCTGGCCCACGCGGACAAGTTGTTTCGCAGCGTCTTTCGTTTGTGCTGGAAGCAGACGCTCACGAACTTGATGAAGCCAGCCTGATCCACAGGAGGGACATCCCGCCTGGGTGTTACCCGAATCACGGCCGAATCCACTTTAGGCGGCGGCTGAAAAGCGCCCGGCGGGACACTGAAGAGCATCTTTACATCTGCAAAAAACTGGCACACTACCGAGAGGTAGCCGTATTCACGTCCTCCAGGGGCGGCGGCAATTCGTTCAGCCACCTCTTTTTGGATGAGAAACACGCCATGGCGCAGTTTGCCGGGTGCGAGCACGTAACTGGTGATGATCGCCGAAGCGACGTAGTATGGCAAATTGCCGGCGAGAACCCCCTCGCCGAAAGAACTCCAGTCTGCATCCAGGGCGTTTCCGTCTACCACGCGCAGCTTCGGTTCGTCAGCCCACCTCTGCCGCAAAAACAAAGCCAGTTCTGCGTCCAGTTCAATGGCGGAGAGGCGTTCGGTTTTCTGTAGCAGGCGTTCGGTCAGAGCCCCTCTGCCAGGGCCGATTTCCAGAACAAAGTCTGTTCCGTCCCCGCAGGCGGCGGTCGCAATGCGTTCCAGTATTTTGCTGCTGGCGAGGAAGTGTTGTCCGAGTTTTTGTCGTGCCACTAAGTATCCAGGGTTCCTGTGGTGACTAGGTCTTCGCGCTGACGTGACGGATGGCAAAGAGCATTTTGCTCGAAACCCTCTGCCCGAATCGCGTGGCCGGCGTAAAAGTACTGAACATAACCAGGTTGCCAATGTCCCGGACTTCATCGAGCGAGGAGCCTTCGGCCTGCATCACCTCGAAATCCGTAACTTTGCCCTGAGAATCGACCGTCAGCTGCAGCATCACGTCGTGGCCATGGAAGCCAAACGGGGTGAGTTCATCAATCATCACTTCCGTATAGAGGCCTACCGGGATATCGTACCCGATGTCGCGGCTTACCTGGAGGCTGTCGACGATGATGCCAAAACACAGGACCGATGCCAGCAGGCCACCCGCAGCCGGCACAGCGAAGGGCTTCAGCAGGTTGTCGAACAGCTGGATCAAACCCCAGCTGGACTCGCGCAGTCTCCCTTTCCAGTCACGGCGCAATTCCGCCCTCTGGCGCTCGCGTGACGCGAGAACGCGCAGGCGGGTGTTGAGCAGATTCGGAACCGCACGCATCGGAAGGTGACTCAGGCCGCTTCGCAGGGATTTGGCCTCCAGCTGGTGCCGCAAACAATCGGGGCAAGCTTCCACATGCTCCAGCAGGGCAGTTCGCGCTGCATCCGTCAGCGCCCCGGCTGCAAGATCCCACATGGACCCGCGCACGAATTTACAAGCTAAGTTCACTTCACCGTCCTCGGTACCAAATGCAGGCGCGGCGCCAATTCCAGCCGGTTAGCCAGGTAGCGTCCAAGAGCTTCTCGTCCCCGCAGAATCCGGGACTTGACAGTGCCGATCGAGACGTCGAGAACCTGTGCGATCTCGTCGTAACTCAGATCTTCCACTTCCCGCAATAACAAGGCTGCACCGAAAACTGGATTGATCGCACTCAGACCCTCTTCCAGGAGGAGCTGCGCCTCGCGATTCATGGTGAAGTCGAAGGGCGTTTGGCCAGAATCGAGCAGCGGGCGCTCGCGGCCATCTGCGTCTTCAAAGGTCTCTTCGATGCCGGTTTCACCCCGCCGGTGCCGGAAGTGCCAGCGACGGCGGTTGTGGGCTTCATTGACTGCAATGCGATAGATCCACGTGCGCAACGCGCTGTCGCCCCGGAAGGTTCCCACGCTGCGGAAGACCTTGAGGAAGACCTCCTGAACGACATCGCTGGCATCGGAAGGATTGTTGAGCAGCCGCCAGGCAAGGTTGTAGACCGGGGCCTGGAAGCGCTGGATCAGGCGTTCATATGCCTGGTCATCGCCCATCTGGAGGCCCGCAAGCAAACGCTCATCTTCGAGGGCAGCTTCGTGCTCGGGGGTTACCGGGGCGGTGAGATGTAAATAGGATCCGCTGGTCACGTTTGTCGCCTGAACAAGTATAGACTCCGGCCTGCACGAATCTGTTCCTGAACGTTTTCAGCGCACGTTTTCAGGTGGTGCGGCGTCTGGTTTGGCGAGCAGGCCAAAGCCGGGCGGTCCCCACGCGAACTCGCGGTTTGACCTTTTGGCCTGCTGTTGCAGATTCGTCAGGAGATGGCGATGAAAGGCCGGGTCCAGCCAGGCGTCCCAGCCAAAGCGGCGGCAGATTTCCTGCGCCGGCTCGCGGGTAGTCGCGCCCGACCGTTTTACTTCGCGGACATGGAATGGGTCGCCCACTACCACACCGCTGGTCGCCTCCATTGCCTGCGCCAACAGGTCCGCAGGGTTGCACGGAAGAATGGGGGCAAGAGTTGCGGTGACGGGGATTCCCGCTTCGCGCAGTTCCCGGAGCGTCCTCCAACGGTCAGCGATGGGGGCGCAGTGTGGTTCGAAGATACGGCGTACATCTTCACGATCCGTGGTGATAGAAAAGCTGACCCGCAAGCGGGTGCGCGCAGCCGCCAGGCGGAGCAGGTCCAGATCCCGCAGGATGAGCGGCCCTCTGGTCTGGATGACGAAAGCCTCAGGTGGGCGCGGCGCGACAACAATTGCCGATAGAATGGCCCGCATCAGGCCTGCGGTCTCTTCTGCCGGCTGATAAGGGTCGGTCAGGGGTGAGCAATAGATGATCTCGGCCCCGCGCAGTTCCCGGGCGACAAGTTTGGCGGCGTTCTTCTTGAACGTCGTCCAGTGGCCCCAGTGTTTCCAGTCGTCAGGCCGCAGGCCTGCCTGCACCCGCATGGTTGGCACGTAGCAGTAACTGCACCCGAAGGTGCAGTTACGCGAAGGTGTCAGCGAGTGTGTAAAGCCCGCTTCCTTCAGAAATCCGCTGACAGGACTAAGAATCGTGCGGGCTTCGGCTTCGAAGATCTGAAAGGGCACTACAGTCCCAGCTTCACCCGGGCGTAGTGCAGGCAGCTTTTTACATTTTGCTCTTCTATGGCTAATTGCGCGTCCTTCGCCATCTTGCTGTAGCGGGGCAAAGGTTGGAGATGTCGGGACTCCTTCTCGACCATGGCGATAGTCCGAGCCAGATGAAGGCCATTCCGTTCCGGGAAGGTAACCCAGTATTTATCCGTGAGGCAGGGGACTTCGAGAGGGTCGCGGGTGATCATCTCCAGCGAAAATCTCGATTTCGGATTGGACTTCCGGATTGCTGAAACCAGCTTCTCCAGGTTGAGAATGCCCTCGCCGAGAGGTACTTCCGAGAGCAGGAAACCCTGGCTCGCGGCCTGACTGCCCCATGTCTGTACCCCCATGTCCTTTACGTGGCACAACTTCACCCAGGGAGCGAGTTCCAGAATCGAATCCGGGGCATCCAGCAGGGCGATGTTATTGCCGAAATCCAGCAGCGACCCGAAATACTCGCCGCCGAATTGCTTCATCAGCGCCACCTGTTCGTCGATGGTCCAGTCTTTGTGATTCTCCATGCCGATGGGAATCTTGATCCGATCGGCGATAGCGGGAATCGTCCTGATGGCCGCAGTGCTCTCGGCAACGAACGCCTTCCAGTCGCTCAGCGAGTTCCATTTCTCGTATCGCCGACCGCCGCTGGTGCCTGTCCGAACTGCCACGGCACCGGCCTCTTTGGCAAGTTTGAGAGCCGCTTCGAACGCCGCCTGATCATTGGCCTTCGGCATGGGGGCCATGGCCTCGATAAACATGCCGTACTGCTCGGCCTTCGCGCGCAGCTTCCTCACGCCGTCGGCGTCAGAGGGGAGCTGCAACTGAACTCCTGCGGCCCCCAACTCATGACAACGTTCCAGGAACGCCAGGGGATCCTGGGGCCGCCAGTACGTCATATAGCAGGTAGTGGCGATGCCCATCTGGCTCTTTGGCGGGGCGGCATATACTGTGTCCGCAGCGGTGCCTGCCAAGGCTGTTCCTGCGAGAGTGAGAAATTGTCTGCGGTCCATGATTCGAAACCAGAGTTTAACATCGAAAAATGACATCTCAGTCGAATCCCGCTACGGGCCCTTCGCGGCGTGGGTTCTTTCGGGGCACCGCCGCCCTTTATGCGGCTGGCACCGCCGTGCAGGGCCAGAGCCAGAGCACCGCACCCGGTGACGTAACGAGGATTCTCGCCCGGTATCTGGTGGCCTCAAAACCCGGTGATCTTCCGGAGAACGTACGGCGGGAAGGTGTCCGCACGCTGGTCAATTGGGTGGGTTGCGCTCTGGGCGGGTCAAGAGAAGCTGCTGTCTCGAACGCGCTGGCCGCACTGACGCCTCTGTACCCGGGAGGGAAGACGACCATTCTGGGGCGGCGCGAGAAGCTGGACCCTCTGCATGGCGCGCTGCTGAACGGTATCTCCTCGCATGTGCTGGATTTTGACGACACGCATCTGAAAACGGTGATTCACCCTGCGGCCCCTGTCGCGCCCGCCCTGCTGGCTCTGGCTGAACAACAGAAAGTTACCGGCGCGCAGTTGCTGCACGCTCTGGTGCTCGGCTGCGAGGTGGAGTGCCGAATTGGGAACGCTGTTTATCCGGCGCACTACGATATCGGCTGGCACATTACCGGAAGTGTGGGGCCGTTTGGGGCGGCCGTCGCTGCGGGTAAAATTCTGGGCTTAAATGAAGAGCAAATGCGGTGGGCACTCGGCCTGGCCGCCTCGCAACCGGTGGGCCTGCGCGAGATGTTTGGGTCCATGACAAAGAGCTTTCACCCGGGCCGGGCGGCGCAAAATGGCCTCACCGCAGCCCTGCTGGCGGCGCATGGCTTCACCAGTTCCGAGCAGGCGCTGGAGGCGAAGCGGGGCTGGGCCAGGGTTCTCAGCACCACGCAGAAATTCGAAGAGATCACCGGCCAGCTGGGGCAGCGCTTTGAGCTTCTTCTCAATACCTATAAGCCCTTCGCTTGCGGGATCGTTACGCATCCCACTATTGATGGCTGTATCGAGTTGCGGGCAGCTCATAACCTGAAGCCGGAACAGATCGAGCGCGTTGATTTAGATGTGCATCCGCTGGTGGAGGAGCTCACGGGTAAGCAGGCCCCAGCCGCAGGTCTCGAAGGCAAGTTCAGCATCTATTACATTGCGGCGGTAGCTCTGATGACCGGCGCGGCGGGGCCGGGCCAGTTCACCGACAAGCTGGTGCGCGATTCCGCTGTCAACGTACTCCGCGAAAAGGTCCACATTACGGTGGATAAGAGCCTGCGCGAAGACCAGGGGCGGGTTTCAATCCGGCTGACCGATGGTCGCATCCTGACACGGAACATTGAACACGCCGTCGGGAGCGTGGAGAAACCCATGACCGATACAGCGCTGGATGCCAAGTTTCTGGAGCTTGCCGCTGTGGCGCTTTCGCCGGCGCGCGCCCGAAAGGCTCTGGATGTTTGTCGGCGCGTCGAGTCACTCACGGATGCTGCGGCTATCACGAAGGCGACGGCTGCGTAATGTAGTCCCTTGTACCATCAGGGAGAGGTTATTGACCGTCATACACGGTTTGGCGCCAGGTCCCGCGCCCCTCATGCGCCCCATCCCGCGCCCCCGATCACAGCCGATCCGGTACACTGCTCTGAATACAGACGGAAGAAAAAGGTGCATATGAAAAAGCTGTCGCTCACATCGTGGATCCTGATCGCTCTCGCCGGCGGTATTATCTTTGGAGCCGTTGCTCCCGAACCCGCAAAACATATGGCGGTTCTGGGGACCATCTTCCTGCGGTTGATTAAGTCGATCATTGCGCCGCTGTTGTTTGGCACTCTGGTGGTCGGTATCGCCGGTACCGGCAATGTGAAGACGATGGGCCGGATTGGTGGCAAAGCCATCCTGTACTTTGAGATTGTCACCACAATCGCCCTCTTCGTTGGCCTGGGTGCGGTGAACCTGGTAAAGCCTGGCGTCGGCGTGCACCTGAGCAAGGGTGCTTCGCCAGGGGTGGCGGCTGCGAATACAAACCTGGTGCAGATTCTGGAGCACACCTTTCCCACCAGCGTGATTGACGCGATGGCGAAGGGTGAAGTTCTCCAGATTGTGGTTTTCGCCTTCATCTTTGGTGCCTCCTGCGCCACCGTCGGGCTGAAGGCCCGCCCGGTTGTCGAATTCTGTGAATCTCTCTCTGAGGTGATGTTTAAGTACACCGGCTACGTGATGCTGTTCGCTCCGTTCGGGGTCTTTGGTGCCATGGCGGCGACGATCGGGGATAAAGGGCTCGGGATTCTGACAAATCTCGGGAAGCTGGTTGCAACCCTCTATGCGGCGCAGGCCTTCTTCGTGATCTTCGTGCTGGGCACGGTGGCCTTCATCGTGCGGATTCCGATTGCCCGGTTCATCAAGTACGTCAAGGAGCCGTTCCTCCTCGCGTTCTCCACGGCATCGAGCGAAGCGGCCCTGCCGAGTGCCCTCGAAAATATGGAACGTTTTGGGGTGCCCAAACACATTGTGGCCTTCGTATTGCCGACAGGCTATAGCTTCAATCTGGACGGATCCACGCTCTACTTATCTCTTGCGGCCATGTTCGTAGCCCAGGCCGCCAACGTGGAAGTGCCCTTTGGAACCCAGTTGGTGATGCTGCTGACTCTGATGTTGACCAGCAAAGGTGTTGCCGGTGTGCCCCGGGCGTCCCTGGTGATTCTGGCCGGGACATTGGCCACGTTCAACCTCCCGATTGAAGGTATTGCGGTGATTCTGGGCGTCGATACGCTGATGGATATGGCCCGGACATCTGTTAATCTGCTGGGCAATTGCCTGGCAACCGCCGTCGTCGCCCGTTGGGAAGGTGTCGATCTGAACGTGGCGGCAGCCGAAGCGGATGCTCGCGCAGAGGCTTTGGGCGCTTAGTACCAGCTACCTGGTTGCGGACGCTGGTCCCCGCAATGTCGAACCCATGACATTTCGCGGGCTGATAGCCCCTGGGTACTCTCTCTTGCGGTCGCTGTGCGGGAGAGCGGAGGGGGAAGCAGGGGGCCGTGCAGTGTCTTGATGACGATCTGCGGGCCGGTGTCCCAAGGACGCTCCCTTACGGTTACGCCTCAACGGCCGTTCTCAGGTTCAATCCAGTGCGGACTTTCTCAGCTTCCAGCCCGAGTAGCCCACCATGGCGAAGAAGATGAGAAAACTGATGGCGATGACGGTAATTCGGCGCGAGGGCGGCAGTTCGGTGGCGGCGACGTCGGCATTCAGGTCGGTGCTCAGACTCAGGGCGACCATGACGGGCGCGGCCAAATTGCGATTGCTGATGACAAGGCGATAGGCTCCGGGGTCCTCGATGGTGCTGGTGAATTTGCCGGAGGAGCCTTCCGGCGTGACAGCGAGGGCCTGGTGCGCCATACCCTGCTGCATGGCCCGAAGGGCGGCGCGTGGCAGGAGTTCCATGCGGACAGCAGTCCCCCCCGAGACGGTCGTCTGGTTCTCTACGACGCGGAACGCGGCATCGACCCGCAAGGGTGTCTGCGGGACATGGAGGTCCTGGACCCGAAACTCGCCTGGCGGCAGGAGGAAGGGTGGATTATCGGCGGAAGCTGCCAGTGACGACATCGCCGACAGGAGGAGCAGGGCAGGCAGCCAGAACTTCATTGCTGGTGTACGATCTTTCCTCCGACGACCGTCATGGTGGCACGCGTTTTAAGGATTTCGGGGGCGGGGATGGTCATGATATCGGCCGAGAGCATGACGAGATCGGCGAGTTTACCGACTTCGAGGCTTCCTCGGGTGGTTTCTTCGAAAGCCGCAAAGGCACCTTCGAGGGTGAAACTGCGCAGGGCTTCTTCGCGGGAGAGCCGCTGATCGGGAAACCAGCCGCCAGCGGGCTTGCCTTGTTTATCCTGCCGGGTCACGGCAGCGTAGAAGCCGTCGATGGGATTGGCGAGTTCCACGGGAAAATCGGAGCCGCTGGCGAGGTGGACTCCCAGCTTGATGAGGGTCTGCCAGGCGTAGGCACCTTTGACGCGGTCGGGGCCGAGCCTGTCAGCGGCCCAGCCCATGTCGCTGGTGGCGTGAGTTGGCTGAATGGACGCGATGATGGAGTATTTCTGGAATTTGACGAAGTCTTCCGGGGCAATTACCTGGGCATGTTCCACGCGGAACCGCTTGTTGTTGGGGCCTTTGAGCGCCGCAGCGTAGGCGTCCAGCGTCTCCCGATTGCCCCGGTCGCCGATGGCATGGGTGTTGACCTGGAACCCACGTGCCGTAGCCTTCACCGAGACGGCTTCGATAGCGTCGCGTCCCGTGATCATGAGGCCGCTGGCAGCCTTCTCGTCGGCATAGGGTGCCAGGAGGGCTGCTCCGCGAGATCCGAGCGCACCATCGGCATAGGCTTTGATACTGCGAATGGTGAGGAAGTCACCGATTTCGGGGCCGCGGGCCAGCCAGGTATCTACAAGAGCGGTCTGGTTAGAGAGCATGGCATAGACGCGGACGGGTATTCTGCCTTGTTGCAGGAGCGCGTGATAGGCGGCGATTTCAGCATTGCCTACGCCGGCATCGTGGACCGAAGTGAGGCCCAGCCGCGCACATTCTTCGAGGGCACGGGAGATATGGCGCTGGACCTGTTCCGGAGATGCTGCGGGAATTCTGCGGCGAACCATGCCCTGGGCGGTATCCACCAGAACCCCGGCGGGTTTGCCCTGAGCGTCGCGAATGATGCGGCCACCGTCGGGATCTTTGGTGCCCTGGTTAATGTCTGCGGCATCCAGGGCGGCGCGGTTGGCCCAGGTGGCGTGTCCGTCAATGCGGGTGAGGGCGACAGGATTTTTGGGGGCGGCCTGGTTCAGAGAGTCGGTCGTGGGGAATTGTTTTGTGACCCAGAGATTTTGGTCCCAGCCACGTCCGACGATCCATTCGCCGGGGGCTGCCTTCGCGGCAGCGGCCTTCACCTTCCCGGCAATTTCGGCTTCCGAGGTAATGCCGCGGAGGTCGAGCATTTCGAGCGAGGAACCGAGACCTTCCACATGGCCGTGGGCGTCAATCAGGCCGGGGATGATGGCGGCACCCTTTGCGTCGATGACGCGGGTGGCGGCGTTCTCAAAGGCCTTCAGGTCATTGCCGACAGCTGCGATTCGGCCGTTACGAATCGCGATGGCGGTGGCCCTGGGATTCTTTGGGTCAACCGTGTAAATTTTAGCGTTTTTTATGAGTAAATCAGACGTTTGCGCGTGCGCAATAGCCGAAACCGAGAGGGTCAAAAAGGCAAGTTTGAGTCGCATAAAAGGCCGTACTGTATTATCGCCTGTTGGACTCCTGTTGACCATTTCGCAGGGCTTAAAGCTATGAGAACACTCGTAACAGGGGCACAGGGCTGTATTGGATCGTGGGTTGTGAAGCGGCTGATTGAAGCCGGCAATGAGGTGGTCACGTTCGACGTGAACGACTCCCTGGCGCGGCTGGAGATGATCTCCGACGCCGGGGTGGTGGCGAAGGTGAATCGCCGGGTCGGCAAGATTGAAGACACGGCGGCGGTGAAGGCGCTGGTGAAGGACGAGGGCATCACGCACATCTGCCATCTGGCGGCGGTCCTGATGCCGTTCTGCGCGAAAAACCCGGTGGAGGGTGCGCTGATCAACGTGGTTGGCACCCTGAATGTTTTCGAAGCGGCGAAGGAAGCCGGTTTGACCGAGGGGATTGTTTACGCCAGTTCGTCAGCCGTGTGGGGGCCTACCGATGAATACGGGGAAGGTGAACTGACGGAAGACCTGCCGACGAAACCGAAGACTCACTATGGTGTCTACAAGGCTGCGAATGAAGGTAATGCGCGGATCTTCTTTGCCAATGACGGCATTTCGAGCATCGGGCTGCGACCGTGGACCGTGTTTGGTCCGGGGCGTGATGCCGGTTTGACGGCGGATCCGACGCTGGCGATGCGTGCCGTGGCACAGCGGCAACCGTTCCAGATCCGGCTCTCGGGTCACATGGATTTGCAGTACACGCAGGACGTGGCTGATATCTTCATTCGGTGCATGGTGAGCGGGGTGCAGGGTGCGCATGCTTTCAATCTGCGCGGTGAAGTGATTGCGATGGAAGATCTGGTTACGATGCTGGATGAGCTGCGACCGGAAGCGAAGGGGTTGATTACAGTGGCCGGGAACCCTGTTCCTGTGGCGTATCGGATGAGCGATGCCGCACTGGTTGCCGCAATTGGGGAAGTGCCGCGCACGCCGTTACGGGAAGCAGTGCTTTCGACGATCAACAAGTTTGAGTCGCTGGGGTAAATCGGAGGCTTTGACCGACGCCACCGGGGGCAAGTGCCGCACGTCACAGGGACCGCAAGGTTCAGGGCTAAAGGCCGGAAGCCCGGTGGTGGGTCAGGCGGTGTTCCGGAGTACGAATTTCGGGCTCTGGGCAGTGGGTACGCGATAATCGGGACAGGTCCGGAGTAACCTACATGTCCCGAACAATCTTTCGTGCGCTGGTAGCGCTGACGCTGGTAACGATGTACTTCGCGCGACGCTCTGGTGGACGCATGGGGCCCTGGAGTTTCCTGCCGTTTTACTACTGGTTTCTGGCTTCTATGGTGGTATTTGGCTCGTTCGGGGTGGCTGCGGCGTATCGGGCGTGGAAAGAACCGCACAATCGCAGACCGCTGCTGTTTGATGTCGCGCTGGCGGCGATTTGGGTTCCCTATTGGTTCGCCAACCTGCGTTAAACCTCGGGGAAGAGACTGATGCCGGCGACACCGATTGCCCCGGCAGATATGCAGGATGCCGCGTTGGCTTCGTTTATTCCTCCGAGGGCGAGCAGCGGGACCGGTGAGATTCTCGCAAGCCTTGTAAGTTCCCTGAGTCCCAGTGGCGTGCGGGTATCGGCTTTCGACAACGGGGGAAATACGGGGGAGATCAGCGCGTAGTCTGCTCCGGATG